>Ga0209963_1000098_pt1 | contig 352279 bp, 336 predicted proteins | sample ThiBio_1000_biof_2_FD_183957 | JGI IMG/M metagenome (GOLD analysis project Ga0209963, IMG submission 183957) | Wastewater bioreactor microbial communities from Cape Town, South Africa - Thiocy_cont_1000_biof (SPAdes) | ecosystem: Engineered > Bioreactor > Thiocyanate-remediating >...
CCCAGCCACCGACTCGACATCCAGAATCTCGCGCTGCGGATCAGCCCGTCCCTGCACCCACCGATCCTCCCAGCCCCGACCGTCCCGGCCAGGACCGACACGACCGGCTTTTTCAGGAGCGTCCTAGCCATTCGCCGGCGCCACGTTCTGGTTGAGACGCAGGACGTTGGCGGGGTCGTAGCGGCGCTTGAGCCCGGCGAGTCTCGCGTAGTTGGGTCCGTAGGCGGACCGGATCCGGTCGGGCCCCTCCACACCGAGGTTGTTGACGTAGACCCCGTCCTCCAGGTGCGGTTCGAGCGCCTCGAACGCCGCGCGCGCCCAGGCGACGTGCGCGGCCGTGAGCGCCGGGTCCGTCCACTGGGACAGGATCAGCAGGTCGTACTGCGCGGCCCGGTGCGGGAAGGCCGTGGCGTCGACCGGCACCCGGCTCGCGGCGCCGCGCAGCCCCTGCAGTCCGATGCCGGTGGCCGGGGACGGGATGGTCGGCGCGAGGTCGAGGAGCGTGTCGAGCGCGGCGTCGGTGAGGTGGCGCAGGTAGCCGGACTTCCAGTAGTGCTGCCGCCCCAGCGGGTAGCCGGCGTCAGGCGCCCGCTGCCAGTCGAGGAAGGGCAGCACGGTGATCGAGTCCTCCAGCGGCGCACCGAACGCACGCAGCGGCGCCAGCACCCGTTGCCCGGCGGCGGGGTCGCCGCACCAGGAGACGACGAGCGTCACCGTCGGCTCGCCGGTCGGGCCGATGCCCAGCGACGCCGCGCTCACCAGCTCGTCGGGGGCGGTGGCCATGAACTCGTGGTGGTGAGCCAGGACCTCGCGCGCAGCGCACCAGGGATGGGTCAGCGCGCCGGCGAGGACGGTCGCGACGGGGTGCAGCCGGTAGTGGAACGACGTGACGACGGCCAGGTTCCCGCCGCCGCCGCGCAACCCCCACAGCAGGTCGGCGTGGTCGTCCGGTCCGACCCGCAGGATCTCGCCGTCGACCGTGACGACGTCGGCGCCGATCAGGTTGTCGCAGGCCAGCCCGTGACGGCCGTTGAGCCAGCCCAGACCGCCGCCGAGGGTCAGACCCGCGATGCCGGTGCCCGACATCACTCCCAGCGGGGTGGCGAGACCGTGGGCCTGGGTCGCGCCGTCCAGCTCGCCGAGCAGCAGACCGGCACCGGCGTGGGCCACGCGACGGTCCGGGTCGACCGACACCGCCTTCATGCCCGACAGGTCGAGCATGATCCCGCCGTCGCACACGGCGTTGCCGGCCACGTTGTGTCCGCCGCCGCGCACCGAGAGCGCCAGGTCGTGGTCGCGGGCGTAGCAGATGCCGCGTGCCACGTCGGCGGCGTCCCGGCAGCGGACGATCGCCAGGGGGTGCCGGTCGATCATCGCGTTGAACACCGCGCGGGCGGCGTCGTAGCCGGGGTCGCCGGGCCGGAGGACCTCGTCAGCGATGTCGGTGGTCATGTGCGTCACCACGGCCGTCTCCCTGCCTCGTCGTCGTCGGCGTCCGAGTCTGGTCGGCCCGGCTAACCGCCGGCTAATCGCCGCCCGGGGGCATCCCGATCTCGGCGCGCAGCGACGACGCGGACCGAACCAGTTCCGACGCCTCCGCCGGTTCGCCGGCCGCCGACGCGACGGCGGCGAGCCCCTCCAGCGCGGCGGCGGTACTCGCCCGGTGCCCGATCCGCCCGCTGAGCTGCAGCGACTCCGCGTAGGCGGCACGCGCCTCCGCGGTCCGGCCCGCGCGCAGAGCGATCGCGCCGGCGAGCTGCTGGGCCGATGCCTCGCCCTCGCGGTAGCCGACACCGCGGTACAGCTCGAGAGCGTCCACCACGAGCCTGCTCGCCTCACCCTCGTCCCCCCACTGGTGCTCCAGCGAGGCGAGGACGTCGCGAGCCAGCCCGCGCGCCAGGCTCTCGCCGACGCTCTCGGCGTGCGCCAGCGACCGGCGCCCGACCGCACGGGCGGCATCGGGCTCGTGCCGGTCACGGTGCAACCGGGCCAGCTGAGCCTCGGCCATCGCGGCGCCCCAGACGTCCCCGCCGTCGAGGGAGGCGCCGATGCCGTCCTCGTAGCGTTGCTGGGCACGGTCGAAGCGGCCACGGGCCCAGTCGACGGTGGCCAGCAGGGCCAGCGCGTCGCCCTCCGCCGCGCGGTCGCCGCCGCGACGCGCCAGCGCGAGCTGCTCCGTCGCGAGGTCCACGGTCGCGGCGAAGTCGGCCCGGCCCAGATGCAGCAGCGCGCCCGCCGACAGCAGTGGCAGCCGCAGCGCCGGCCGGTCGGCGCCCACCGACTCCAGGGCGGCGTGCACCCAGCGCAGACCCTCGTCCCGGGCTCCGCGCAGGTCCCAGTAGTGCCACAGGCAGCTCACCAGCGCGGCACCCCGGTCGGGGTCTCCCCCCGCCCCGAAGCACCACTGCAGCGCAGCGCGCAGGTCGAGCCGGTCGGCGTGCAACTGCTCGAGCCACACCCCCGAGCCGGCGACGAACAGGTGCGGTTGCGCAGCTCGTGCCCGGTCCAGGTGGTACGCGGCGTGCCGGTCCTCGAGCGCGCAGAGCGTCGACGGGTCGAGCTGCCCACGACCGTAGGCGCGCACCGTCTCCAGGAGCCGGTAGCGGGCCCCGCCGGCGTCGTCGTCGTCGAACTGCACCAGGGAGCAGGTCACGAGCCGCACCAGGAGCAGGGCGACGTCACCGCTCACCCGGTCCGCGCAGATCGCCGTGGCAGCCGCGAGGTCGAAGGCCGCGGGGAACACCGTCAGGCAGCCGAAGATCGTTCGCTCCGGGTCGGTGAGCAGGTCCAGGCTCCAGGCGAGCGTGGCGGCCAGGCTGCGGTGCCGGACGTCCGCGGCCCTGGTGGCGGACTCGAGCAGGGTGAACCGGTCGTCGAGCCGCCCGACCAGCTCGTCCAGGGGCATCGCGGCGGCACGTGCCGCCGCGAGCTCGATCGCGAGCGGGAGCCCGTCGAGCCGCCTGCACACCTCCCCGATCAGAGCGGCGTTCCGGGCCGTGATCGCGAAGCCCGGACGGGCCGCCGCCGCCCGGGCGGCGAACAGGACGACCGCCTCGCAGGAGGCGACCTGCTCCCAGCTCTCGTCGACCGCCGGGGTCCGCAGCGGTCGCACGGGATGCACGTGTTCGCCCGGCACACCGAGCGGTTCGCGACTGGTCGCCACGATGCGCACCTCGCCAGTGGCGGCGAGCAGTGCCTGCACGAGACCGGCACACGCGGCGATGAGGTGCTCGCAGTTGTCGAACACGACGACGGCGGGCTGGGCGGACAGCGCCGAGGCCAGGGTCCGGGCGAGGGGTTGACCGGGCTCGGCACGAACCCCCACGGCCTCGGCGAGGGTCTCCTCGATCAGCGCCGGCGCCGTCAGCGGGGCCAGGTCCACGAGAAAGGTGTCGCACTCACCGCGCTCGGCGAGATGCCGTCGCACCTCACTGGCGAGACGGGTCTTCCCAGCTCCCCCGACGCCGGTCAGGGTCACCAGCCGATGCCTCTCCATCTGCAGCACCACATCGCTCTGATCACGCGCCCGGCCGACGAGAGAACCGACCGGCGCCGGCAGTGGGGTGCCCCGCCCTGCCGGCCGGGCCGGTCTCGTGCGGGTGTCCCGCATCTCCTCGCCGTGACGCAGGATCGACGTCTCGAGTCGCTGCAGATCGGCTCCGGGCTCTACCCCGAGGTCCTCGACCAGGGCCCGTCGCAGGGTGCGGTAGGCGGCGAGAGCATCAGCCTGGCGGCCACAGCGGTACAGCGCGATCATCAGTTGCGCGCACGCGCCCTCCCGGAGCGGGTCCTCGTCCATCACGGACTCGAGCGCGGCGACGACGGCGTGGTGGTGTCCGAGCCGCAGCTCCGCCTGCGCATGCAGCTCGACGCACTCCAGGCGCAGCTCGTCCCACCGCACCGCCGCAGTACGGGCGAACGGCTGGCCGACCCCTTCCAGCGCGGGCGCGCGCCACTGGGTGAGTGCCTCGGAGAGGAGCCGGGCCGCACGCTCGGGCGCCCCGTCGACGAGCTGCCGCCCGGCGCCGAGCAGCCGCTCGAACCGGACGGCGTCGATCTGCTCAGGAGCGATCTGAAGCGCGTACCCGCCGCCCTGGTTGACGAGCACCGCAGGGGCCGCATCACGCCGATCGGGCTCGAGGACCCTGCGGAGCCCTGCGACCGCGCCGTGCACCATCGTCGCCGCCGTCGGTGGAGCCGGCGCGGACCACAGCATGTCGACCAGCCGCTCCACCGACAGGCTCACTCCACGGTGCAGCAGCAGAGCGGCGAGCAGCGCACGGCGCCGTGCACCTCCGACAGTCAGAGAGGTGCCGGCGACGTCCAGCACGGCCACGGGGCCGAGGACCCGGTACTCGATCGGGATCGACATCGGTGCACCACCTCCCGCTGACCAGCCTGCATCCCGGCCGCGGGCGTCACCTTCGTGCGAGGCGGAGCCCGGGTCAATGACGTCGACGGAGCGAACCCGCAGCCGGCGGGAAGATCCGCTGCTGCCCCCACCCGGCTACGGACACGGTTGCCTGGTCTTCCGGCCTCAGGCATCCGCGAACGACCGACGAGACGCGGCGCGCGCACCCGACGCCGGCGACCCTGCCGAGGTCGGCAACGTGGCGGTGGCGGAGTGTGGTCCTGGGACCGGTCGCCCCGATGACGGGCTCCGCCGCCGGATCTTCCTGATCCGATCGGCCCCCGGAGATCGGTCCTTCGCCCCTGCCGGACGGCAGGGCGCGGGCACGACAGTGGACCCGGCCGGACGGAGGCTCGGGATGACGGACACTGATCGCCACAGCGAACGACCGGCGGCACGGGCCGGTGCGGCCCGCCGGCCGAACCGCGTCGTGCTGCTCGCGGTGGTGGTCGTCGCCGTGGTCGCGGCGGTGGCGGGCGTCCTCGCCGCGAACCGGACCGGTCCGGCGTACGACCCCGCGACCCCGGAGGGCACCGTCCAGGCCTATCTCACCGCCGTGATCGACGGCGACCACGACCGGGCCGCCGAATTCCTCGCTGCCGGCGGCCCCTGCTCCGTCAGCGATCTCGACGCCACGTCGTTGCCCGACGGGGTCCAGGTCACCCTGCGGAACGTGCAGGTCACCGGCGACACGGCGCGGGTCGACATCGAGGTCGCGATGCCGTCCGGCGACCTGCTCGGTGGATCGGAGACGTTCGAGAGGCACACCCTCCGGCAGAGCCGCTCGGGTGGCGCCTGGCTGCTCACGGGTGAGCCCTGGCCGCTGTCCGGCTGCCGCAAGGGCGGCCTGACGTGACCGCCGCGCTGCTGGTCCCGGTCCTCCTCGTGGCCGTCGTCCTGCTCGGCGTGCGACGGGCGCGAGGCGAGGACGGGGACGTCCCGGCGGACGGGCACGCCGTCCGGCGGATCTTCCAGTACGCGCTGCTCTACGGACTGGCCGTGGTGGTCGCCGTCGGGCTCGCGGGCCTGCTCGGGCGGCTGCTGGGCCCGGCGACCCTGGCTCGGTCCGACGAGGTGGCGCTGGCACGGGACCTCGCGTTCACCGCTGTCGGCGGCCCCCTGCTCGCCGTCGTGGCCATGTGGTCGCGCCGGACGATCGCCCGCGACCCCGGTGAGGGCCGATCCCTGGGCTGGGCTGTCTACGTCACGGCCGCGTCCCTCACCGCTCTCGTGATGGCCGTGACCGGGGCCGACTCGGTGCTGAGCTGGGCGCTGGGCCTGCAGGCCTACAGCGGCCTGGCGCCGGCCCAGGTGGTCGTCTGGGGCGGCATGTGGGCCACGCACCGGTGGATCGACGGCCGCGTGACGCAGCCGGAACACACCTGCGTGCACCAGCTCGCAGGTTCGCTGATCGGTCTGGTGACGGGCGCGACGGGGCTGGGTGCGCTCCTGGCGGGAGCGCTGCGCGTGCTGTGGGGCCTCGACGCGGGCGACATGCTCCACGGCGGGAGCGACGCCATCCTGCAGGGCCTGGTCACCGCCGTGACGGGCGCGGTGGTCTGGTGGGTCTACTGGCTCCGGAATGGCTCGCGGTTCGAGCGTGAGCCGCTCTGGCACGCCTACGTCCTGCTGGCCGGTGTGGCGGGCGGGGTCGTCACCGCGATCGTCGCCTTCAGCACGCTGGGCTACACCGGCCTGGTCTGGGTGTTCGGCGATCCCGGTGTACGGGTCGCCGCCTACCACTTCGCCGGCGCCCCCGGCCGGACGGCGGCGGTGGCCGTCGGGCTGCTCGTCTGGTGGTACCACCAGGCCGTGCTGCGCAGGGCGGGCGCCGGACGGCGGACCGAGGTGACGCGGGTCTACGAGTACCTGATGTCGGGCGTCGGCCTGCTGGCGGCCGTGGGCGGGTTGACGACCGTGGTCGCGGCGCTCGCCGACGCCCTCGCCGGCGCCACGTTCGCCGGCGGCAGCACCGTCAACACCCTCCTCGCCGGTGTAACGCTGCTGGCTGTCGGCGGGCCCGTGTGGGGGCTGTACTGGCGCAGGATCCAGGCCGCGACCGATGCCGCGGTGGCCGAGGAGGTGGCCTCCCCGACCCGGCGCGTCTACCTGTCGGTGCTCGTCGGGGTGGGCGCCGTGGCGACTGTCGTCGCGCTCGTCGTCGCCGCGTACCTGCTGTTCACCGACATCGTCCGGGGCGGCGTCGGAGCGGAGACCCTCCGCCGGATGCGGTACGCGATCGGCGTCCTCCTGTCCGCACCGTCGATCGCCGCCTACCACTGGAGGGTCCGCCGGACCGGGCGCGGCCGCGCGCCCGCGACGACCAGGACGAGCGGGCCGTCGTACGTGCTGCTGCTGGGGCCGGCCGACCGGGCCACCGCGCAGGACGTCGCCCACCGCACGCACGGCCGGGTCGACGCCTGGACGCGGACCGACGACGACGGCCCCGCGTGGACCGCCGATGACGTCATGACGGCCCTCGCCGACCACCCCGCCGACGAGGTCGTCGTGCTGGCCGAGTCGGGACGGCTGCGCGCCGTCCCCGTCCGGCGACGCGCGGACGCGGACGGGGCCACGCCGGCCCCGTCCGCTCCGTCGCCGGCCGGATGACCGGCCGGGACGGCGTGGGTCACCGGCCACCTCGTCCGCGACATCGAGCCCACGCCCGGGGCAGCATCCTGCAGCAGCGCGAGTCGGTGTGCCCGCGAGACCTGCCGGGCCGTTCCTCGAGCGGCACCTCCGCCCGCGGCTGCAGGAGCGTGTCCACGACATCAGGGATCTCCTCGAACGGCCGGAGCCAGGGTGTTACGGAAGGCCGCATGACCCGCTTGTGAGCTCCCTACGGCCCTGCCGGAGGTCATGTCCGGCCGCACATCCTCGTGGACATGGCTGACAACGAACGCGCACCCGCAGGCCCGGTCCGGGTCACCGCCCAGCGCGACCCGGACCCGAGCCGGGCCCGGTGGCTGGTCACGTGGTTGCTGCTGGTGCCCCGCGTCGTGCTGCTACCCCGCGCGATCTTCGAGTTCAAACCTCGGCGTGCTGCGGTGGGCGTGGCGGGTCGCCTACTACGGCGACGTCGGTCTGATCAGCATGCTCGTGTGCATCGCCGCGGTGGGTCTGCTGTTCACCGGCCGCTACCCGCGAGGGATCTACGACACCGTCCTCTGTCTGAACCGGTGGGTGCTCAGGGTCGTGGCCTACGTGGCGCCGATGACCGACACCTGCCCGCCGTTCCTGCTCGACCAGGGCGCTGCCGAGCCCGCGCCGCTGCCACCCGCGCCAACCGATCTGCCCCCGGGAACCCAGGCCGCCGACCGGATCGCCGCTGCACCCGGTACGCAGACGGCGACGACCGGCTGACGTCATGACACCGTGCAACCCGCTGATCGACAAGATCCTTCCCCGCGCCGACGTCCGGCTGCAGCACCGGGCTCTGTTCCGGGTACCCGCCGAGCGGGCCTTCCGCGGAGCCCGTGATCTCGACGTGCTCCGCCATCCGCTGGCTCGTGCCCTGATCGCCGCCCGGGCCCTGCCCGTGGGAGGGACAGGCCCACCCACCCTCCGGATCAGCGATCTCACCGGCCCGGCCTACGGCTGGTCCGTGCTCGGTGAGCAGCCCGGCACCGAGCTCGTCCTGGGGACCGTGGCGGCTCTCCGCGCCGCCCGCCGCCCAGCCCGCCACGCCGAAGGAGTTCGCCGACTTCTCGGCGCCCGGCCACGTCAAGATCGTTCTCGCGGTGAGCGCCGTGCCCCAGGGCCTCGCGGCTGCGGTCCTGACCGTCGAGACCCGGGTCGCGGCGACCGACCCCACGAGTGCCCGCCGCTTCCGCCGCTACTGGCGGTTCGTCGGACCCTTCAGCGAGCTGATCCGACGTACCGCGATGGGGATGCTCGCCCGCGAGCTGGACCCCGCCGCGCGCAACGGTGGAGAGATCGTCATCGCCCGGCCCGTGGAGACCGTGTTCGACGCGGTCGCCGACGAACGCATCGAGCCGCGCTACAACCCGCAGGTACGCAACGTGGAGCTGCTGACCCCCGGACCGGTGGGTATCGGCACCCGGTTCCGCGCAGAGGCCGTGACCGCGGCCCGCCCCGCTCCGCTGACGATCGAGTGCACCGGCTACGACCGGCCGCACCGGTTCGACTCCACCACCCGCATGACAGGCATGGACATCGACTACACGCTCACCTTCGAAACCGTCGAGGCCGGGACGCGGATGCACTGGCTGTTCGACCTGCACCCGCACGGTGCGCTGCGGCCGCTGCGGCCATTCGTGGAGGCGATCGGCCGCCGTCAGGAGAAGCGCAACTGGGCCGCCCTGCGTGACTACCTCGAGGCCGCGTCCGGCGAGAGCTGATCGTGACCGCGGTGGTCCCGGTCGTCGCGGGGCCTTCGGCTCTACCGGGTGGCCGGGAGATGACGCACCGTCGACCGATGACGTACCTGAAGCCGGCCGCGCTCACGAGAAAAGTGATCAACCCGCTGGTCAGTGTGCTGCGCACCGGTGGGGTCGCGACGCTGACCGTGGCCGGGCGCTCGACCGGCCGACGGCGGACGGTGCCGGTCATACCGGTCGCGGTGCACGGGAAGCGCTACCTGGTGTCGCCGTACGGCGAGTCCGACTGGGTCCGCAACCTGCGCTCCGCAGGGCGGGGCGAACTGCACGGCCGCGGTGAACGCGAGTCGATCAAGGCCACCGAGGTACCGGCCGCCGAGCGCGCCCCGATCATCGCCTCCTACCGCGAGATCGCCGGGCGGACCGTCGAGCCGTGTTTCACCGGCATGCCCGACCCTGGCGATCATCCGGTCTTCCGGATCGAGTGACCCCGCTTCGGCGCCTGCCCGCACAGGGCTGTCCGGCAGCCGTGACAGGACGCACGCCCCGCGCGGTCCCGCTCGGCGCGATGTGACTCTGCGGACATGACGAACTCGTCCTCGGTTCGGCGGTCGCGCTTGCGGTCGCTCCTGTCGCCTCCGCCCCGCACAGCGCGCGGCTGGCGCTCCGCCGCCCGCTTCGCGCTCGGCGGGTACTTCGCCGCGATGGCGGGCGTCAACGTGCTCGTCACGCTGCAGGACCCCGAGGGGGTCTACCGCAGTCTGGCCGCGCTCTCGTGGCCGGGTTTCGCGTGGATCCCCGAGTTCCTGGCGCAGCCGATCGGCGGACCCTTCACGGTGGCCCTGATCGTGTGGGAAGCCGGCGTCGCGGTCCTGCTGCTGTCGAAGGGCACGCTGGTCCGTCTCGGTCTGATCGCGGCCCTGCTGCAGCTCGTCGCCCTCGCTCCGTTCCTCGGCTGGTACGAGCTGGCCAACGTCGCCACGGCGGTGCTCGTGGTCGCGCTGTTGCGGCGCGACCACGACTCGACCGTGATCGACGTTCTTCGCCGCCGCCTGCACCGTCGGGCGGCGCGGTGATGCGGGGAGTCCTTCTGGCTGCGCGGCCGGGCCGTAGGGCACTGCCCGAATGGTCGCCGGGAGTGGACGGTGGCGTCAGCCGCCGGCCGGGACAACCGGTCGAGCGGGGAGCAGGACGGGGTCGACGATGACGATCACTGGGAAGGACGGGGTGGCGACAGTGTGCGTCGCCGCCGCCGTCGCGTTGTACGGGTTCTGGTCGAACGGCATGCCGCTGTTCGGGCTGACCGGCCCTCGCGCCGTCGCTGTCGCGGTGCTCGTTCTGGGTGTGGCGGCGTGCACGTCGGCGCGATCGCATCTGGCGACCGTCTACGGCGCCGGTGACGAGCCTCGTCCGCCATTGCCCTACGTCGTGCTGGTCTCTGTTACCGGGCTGGCGACGCTGGTCGCCGGGGCCATCGCCCTGATCGGTGGCAATGTCGTGGCGTTGGCCGTCCTCGCCGGAGGCATCGTCGTGCTCTGGGTGCTGGCCACGGTCCGGCACCTGATGTCCGGTGACGCCCCGCGTCCGTCGGTCGGATCCGGACGACCGCACCCGGGTAGGTCCTGAACGGTAGGCCTGCGGCACTCCGTACCTCGATCGGCCCGTCCGGCCAGGAGACTCTCGCCTCCTGGCCGCACGTGCGGTGAGGAGCACCCCTCGTGCCCGCCACCGGGACCCAGCGGTCGCGCCCATGCCCGGTGCGCAACCCAGCTGGTCCTAGATCCGAACCGTCCAGACCAGACCGGTGCCCGAGGGCCGGCCTGGTGTGATCGTGAGGCTGCCACCGAGCCGTTCGGCCCGGTGGCACATGTTCGCCAGGCCGCTGCGCCGCCCGGTCTCGGGCACACCGACACCGTCGTCGGTCACCGTGAGGGTGAGCGACGTCGAGTCGGCGGTGATCTCGACCTGGGTGCTGTGTGCTCCGGCGTGGCGCGCGACGTTGGACAGCGATTCGCGCAGCACCGCGACGAGGTCCTCGGCGACGTCGTCGGCCAGCCCGTCGAGCAGCCCCGCGAACCGCAGCCCGGGCGTGGCGCCCAGGCCGGGCGTGATGTCGGTGACGACCTGCATCAGCCGGGCCCGGACCGTACCCCGCGACAGCGGGGACACGTGCAGCCCGAAGATGGTGGTGCGGATCTGGCTGATGGTGTCGTCGAGTTCGCGGATGGATCCGGCGATCCGCGATATCGCGGTGTCCCCGGCACGCCCGGCTCGACCGATGAGCGTGACGTTCGGGCCGAGTGCGGCACTGAGACTCTGCAGCGACAGCCCGGTGGCGAACAGGCGCTGGATGACGTGGTCGTGCAGATCCGCAGCGATCCGTTCACGCTCGTCGGCCATCACCAGCCGGGCATGATCGGCCCGGGCGTCCGAGAGTTCCATCGCGACGGAGGCCTGGTGGGCGAACCGTGCCGCCATGTCCAGGTCGTCGACGGTGAACGCCGCCCGCCTCGTCACCCGCGCCGCGGTGAGCACGCCGTTCACGCCGTGCGAGCCGGTCAACGGCACGACCATCACGGCGCCGACATCGAACCGTTCCGACAAGATCGATTCCAGGCCCGCATCGCGTGCACTGTTCACACGCATCGGCGTGCCCGTCGAGAAGACGTGACCCGACAGCGTCGCCTCGGCGGCGACGTGTTGGCCCAGCAGCGCGGCTTCGTCGGCACCGACCGCCACGGCGACCCGCAGGTCCGGATCACCGGCCGCGCCGGCCATGGCCCGGCCGGTGTCCGGCTGGATGATCGTCACCATGTCGGCGTCGAGGATGGCGTGGCTGCGTCGGGCGATGAAGCGCAGCGGATCCCACCCCGCTCCACCGGCCGCTTCACCGCCGTCTGCGGGATCACCGACCAGCGGGGTCAGCAGGCGGTGGGTGATCGCCGCACTGGCCTCCAGCCACAGGTGACGTGCCTGAGCGATGTCGTAGAGCCGGGCGTTGTGGATCGCGGCGCCTGCCGCCGCGGCGAGAGCCTCTGCTATCTCCTCGTCCTCCTCGGTGAACGCTCCGCGGATGCTCTCGGTGAGGTAGAGGTTGCCGTAGACCTCGTCGCGGACCCGGATCGGCACCCCGAGGAACGACTCCATCGGCGGATGTCCGGGCGGGAACCCCGCCGCGCGGTCGTCGGCGCCGATGCCGGGCAGCCGGATCGGGGTGACATCGTCGATCAACGCTCCGAGCAGGCCCTTGCCCTGGGGAAGAGGCCCCATCGCAGCGACCGCCTCCGTATCCATCCCGGTGTGGATGAACTCCGCCAGATGCCCGTCGGCGCCGATCACTCCCAACGCCGCGTACCGCGACCCGACCAGGGCCGTGGCCGCCTCCACCACCCGCCGCAACACCACCGGCAACCCCAGATCGGCACCGATCAGCTGGGTGGCCCGCAGCAGGCCCCGCAACCGGCCCTGGATTCCCATCACCTCCTGCGCACGCTCCACCACCTGCCCCAGCAGTACGTCGAGCTCCGACCGCGGCACGTCCGGGAACGTCACACCCGCAGGAGCCATATCGGGAGCGGGCCCGCTCACGGGGCCACATCCGTCACAGAACCGGGAACGACCGCGGGCATCTCCGTTGACGGCGCGACACCACACGCTTCATTCAGCTCCGCGGCCCCGGCCCCATGGCGGGGGCAATCGCCCCCCACGTCCTGGGGCGGAGAAGATCGGCGCTGAGACAACTCGCGATCAAGGCGGCCGGTACCTGTACACATACGGAGGCTCGTCCCGGGCATGGAACGACCCGGACAGGAAGCGCACCACCGAGGTCAGGAGCGGGGCCTCTACTTCAGTGTGCGACGTTAGCGCGCGGAACCGCTGCATCCGACGCGCGGGCGAGAGCTTGACCCTGATGCGAGTCGACCGGACCCCGAAGGAAGGGGCCTACTCTCCTGCCACCGCGATCGGCCCAGCCACCGCGCCCTCTTGCGCCCGTCTGCCGCCGCACGAACGCAGCCACGGTCAGTTCGACGTGCCGGGCCGTCACCGCGGGCGCAGCCCCCGCAGGGACCCCACCAGCAACACCGCCCCGAGCACGCCGAGCACCACGAACCCGACGATCGGACCCACCACCTGCCCCACGGTGAACTCCACTCCGGCCGCGCTCTGCGGGTTGAACGCGACACCGAACGCGTAGCTCGCGCCCACATACAGCAGGAAACCCAGGACACCCTGCTTCACGGTGCCGGTGTGGTGCCCGGGTCACCCGGCCCGGCGTCGCGGATCCGTCGTCGTGCTGCGACGGGCGGTAGGTCGTCATCGTCCGTCGCCCCCGCCGGTCGGATCGGGCGACTGGACGGTCACCAGCCGGACGAGCGGGATGGCACGCCCGGCGGCCCGCAGGTAGCGGTCGTAGGTGGGTGCCTTTCGCAGGATCCGGGGCCAGACTGCGTCCGCCTCGTCCTTCGTCAACTCCACGGGGTGCACCCGGCTGCTGCGGCCGCCGATCTCCACCGTCGCCTGCGGGCCCGCCATCAGATTGAGGTACCAGTCGGGAAGCGCCGTCCTGCCGGAGTTCGCGGCCACCACAACCATCCCGTCGTCGTCCGGGAAGTACTGGAGCAGAACGGTGTGCCCACGGCCCGACCGTCGCCCGCGCGTCGTCAGCAGCAGGACGTCGTGGCCCCCCGGCCGCAGCCGCCCGCCCGCCCGTCGGAACAGTGCGGTCCCGAGCCGGCGGAACCGCTTGTTGCCCACGTGCTCGGCGAGCAGCGTGAGCCGCTCGATGCGGGAGACCGCCGGCGCGGGCGTCATCGACGTGCCGTCACGGCCGGTGCATGTTCGGCGGGCGGTCGAGTGGGTCGCCGGAGCAGGGTGACGGCGGTGGCGGCCAACCAGATGACGTACAGCGGATAGGGCGCGAAGGTGTACCAGCCGTCCGGGCCCAGCGGCCCGGTGTCGACGACGAGGGCTGCGAGCAGCCCGAGTTGCGATGCTCCGGCGACCGCGGCGAGCCAGCCGAGCCACGACGGCAGCGCGCCGGACCGCAGGGCCAGTACCGCGAAGGCTGCCAGCATGACCGCGGCGGGCACAGCGGCGACGGTGAACAGAGCCCACGCCAGCGACGCGATCGCGGTGACCAGTTGTGGTGCCGCCGCGGTGGCGGCGATCTGGGCGAGGGCGATCTGACCGGCCTGCGAGACGACGCTCAGGGTGACGTAGGCGACCCCGGCACCGAACCCGATCCCGGCGTACCGGCCGGATCCGCCCTCGGCCGCGGCCAGGTGGGCGCGCAGGCAGCCGAGGAACCACAGCATGAACGCGGCGCTGAGCAGGAAGAGGAGGCTCTGGGTCAGCAGGGCGTGGGAGTGCGCGGCGTTGAACGCGGCCACCTGGACATCCGACGCACCCGCCGGGGGTGCGCCGCGTTCGAAGACCATGGCGGCTGCGACCACTCCCAGCGCGGCGAGCCCGCTGGCGGCACCCCACCGGTCGTGCGTGGTCTCACTCATGGGGTCCCTGACCGGGGTTGAGAGGACGAGGTGGGGGCACCTGCGGTTCCGGCCGGTCGGCGGAGATGGCGGTCGAGGAACGCGAGGATGCGCTCGCGCGCGTCGCGGGCCGAGGGCTCGTGGTAGACGTCCGCGCCCCCGGTCAGCCGGCCGAGCACCGCCGCCACCGCCGGCACGTCGGCGGGGTCGTGGTCGTTGAGGAACCCGTGCCCGGCGTCGGGGTAGGTCCTGATGTCGTGGTCGACGCCGACGGCGGTCAGGATCCGCTCGAGCTTCTCCCCGGTGCCGCGGTTGGCGCGGTCCTGCGCCCCGTAGCTGCCCACGATCGGACACGCCCGCGCGAGCGCGTCGGCCCGGTAGGCGTCCGCCGACGCGGTGCCGTAGTTGACGCTCGCGGCGTCGAAGCCGTGGTCGGGGGCCAGCAGCAGGGCGAACCCGCCGCCCATGCAGAACCCGACGACCCCGACCCGGCCGCTGCAGTCCGGCCGGGCCAGCAGCGCGGCCCGCACCGCCTCGACGTCGTCGAACGTCCGGCCCCGCCGGGCCCGGGCGTCCCGGATCATGTGGACCAGGCAGAGCGTCCGGCGGCCGCCGCGGTAGAGGTCCGGGGCGGCGGCGAGGTAACCGGCGCCGGCCAGCCAGTCGGCCTGCCTGCGCAGGTCGTGGGTCATCCCGAGCACGTCGTGCAGCACGACCACGCCCGGGAACGGTCCTGGCCCGTCGGGCACGGCCAGGTAGACGGGCAGGGTGCCAGCCGATGCCTCGACCTCGAACATGCCCGACTTCACGATGGTGGGCGGGCAGTCTGGGCAGAATCGCGTCTCGTAACGGTCATCAGCTCACTCTGCGGTGCCACCCGGCGTGAGCGCAGAGACGAAGGACCCGCTGGCTGAGGCGTTGGTCCTGGAACCAGTGGCCAAACCCTGGTCTCGAGTGCGTCCGCCATCCGGTCCCGCCTGGTGTACGTGTCACGAGACGTGTCACGCCGGGCCTCCCCAGTGCTCAGTGCAGACCGTCCACCGCGCGCGCTGGAGCTCATGGCCTCGTCGGCGGTGAGCGTCACGTCCGGCGGCGTCAGCTCCGGAGATCGACACGGAACTGGACGCTCTGCACGGACTCGATCGCCTCGCGGGGCAGCCCGAGATGCGCGGGATGGGCGAGGTACGCGGAGAAATCCTCGACGGTCTCAAACTCCGTGACGATCGCGTAGTCGGCGTTCGCCGAGCGTTCGCCGAGGTCGTGCCCCTGCCGCGTGCGGATGGGGAAGTCGAGCCTGCTCGGCAGGGCGGCGACCGCCTGGGTGAACGCCTCGATGTCGGTCGAGCTCGCCGACTCTCTGAACCTGAGCGTCAAGCAGTGGATCAGCATCGCGACCTCCGCGTCGGGTGGGCTGTCCCGCGAGCACCGAGTGTCGTGTCCGCGGCATCAGTAGCGTGACTGATCATAGACATGATACGTACGTCGACCGAGACTCACTCCACCACTTCCATCTTCGGCCAGCCTTTCACAGCTCACAGCCCCTCCATGGTCTGGCACCTGTCAGGTTCCGGGCTCGTAAGCGCGTACAGCTACGTGATCGATGATTGACTTATTGGCGCGGTCGGATCTAACTTGTGGCCTGTCGCCCCTATCCGAGGGGCCGCGCCCACCACGACCGGGAGGGGCTTGAAGATGAAGCTGGGTTGCTCGTTCGCAACATCACTGGAGACCCCGGAGCACATCCGCATCGCCGAGCAACTCGGCTACGAGCGCGCGCTCTGCTACGACTCCCCCGCGCTGTATCCCGACGTGTGGATGGCGCTGAACCGCGCGGCGGAGCTGACGGAGCGGATCGTGCTCGGGCCGGGCGTGCTGATCCCGAGCCTGCGGCACCCGATGGTCACGGCGTCGGCGATCACGACGCTGGTGCATTCCGCGGGCGAGCAGCGGGTGTTCGTCGGTATCGGGAGCGGGTTCACCGGCCGGTTGGCCATGGGCCGGCCGCCGGTGCCGTGGGCACAGGTCGAGTACTACGCCCGCACCGTCCAGGCCCTCCTGCGCGGCGAGCAGGTGGAGTGGGAGGGGGCGATCATGCAGGTGATCCACCCCGACGGGCGCTTCGGGCCCCGCCTTCCGATCACGGTGCCGTGGGGCGTCGCCGGGGAAGGCCCCAAGGGGACCCGGGTCGCCCGTGACCTCGGCGCCGAGCTGTTGCGGATCACGGCCCCCGAGCCGGGGTTCGACCAGCAGTCGATGGTGTTCGCCGGCACGGTGCTCGACGACGGGGAGGACCCCGGATCTGAACGCGCGGTCGACGCGGCCGGCCACGCGGCCGGTCTGTACCTGCACTGGGCTGTCGAGCACGGCGTGATCGACGAGCTGCTCGGCGAAGGCGGCCACGTGTGGGCCTCCGCCTACGACCACATCCCCGAGAACATCCGCCACATCGCCCTGCACGACCGCCACGTCGTCGGCGTCAACGACGTCGACCGGCCCTTCATCACCACCGAGGTGATGACCGCCGCGGGGGTGGCGCTCACGCAGAAGGAGTGGCGCACCCGGCTCGACGCCCTCCGCCAGAGCGGCTGCGGATACGTGCACTACCAGCCTGCCGGCCCCGACATCCCCCGCGAGCTCGAGGCGTTCGCGGCCGCCTACGCCGGCTGACCGGACCAGACGAAAGGATCGCCGACGGCGATGGAAGACCTGACGTTCATCGAGTGGCACGTTGATGGGCCGGTGGCCACGGTGTGGCTCAACCGGCCACCGGTCAACGCGACCGATCACGAGCTCTACAGCGAGATCCGGCAGTTCTTCGGCCACCTGGCCGCCTACCTGCACGACGCGCGGGCGGTGGTGCTGGCGGGGCGGGGCAAGCACTTCTGCGCGGGCAACGATCTCGGTGAGTTCCAGACCATGGACCCCGACAACGCCCCGGAGCGCCTGGAACTGGCGCGCGAGGCGTTCTGGGCGATCTACGACTCGCCGTTGCCGGTCATCGCCGCCGTGCACGGCGTCGCGGTCGGGTCCGGGCTGGCCATCGCGGCGTCGTGCGACCTGGTCGTCGCAGCCGAGGGGGCCCGGTTCGCCACACCCGAGGTCAACGTCGGGGTGCTGGGCGGGGCCAAGCACCTCTCCCGGCTGGTGCCGCAGGGTGTGGTTCGGTTGATGCACTACACCGGCGACCTCTACCCGGCCGAGACGCTGCTGCCCTACGGCGGAATCGTGGAGATCGTCCCGGAGGAGCAGCTGCTCGGGACGGCACGTGCGCTGGCGCGATCGATCGCCCGGCACAGCCCGGTGACGCTCGAGCTGGCCAAGCGCAGCCTCAACGGCATCGAGTACATGGAGCTCAAACCAGGATACGAGTTCGAGCAGAGCCTCACCCGCGAGCTCTCGGGGTACGCCGACTCGAAAGAGGCGGTCAACGCCTTTCTCGAGCACCGCGCGCCCGTCTACACGGGGCGGTGACCGTGCAGCCACCATCAGCGCCGACGGAGTCGCTCGACGCATTCCGTACGCGAGCCAGGGCCTGGCTCGCCGCCGCCGACATCCCCGAGGTGCCCCGCGATATCGACAGCCGTTTCGCGACGCTGCGACAGTGGCAGAAGACCCTCTTCGAGGCGGGCTGGGTCGGCATCGCCTGGTCGAAGCAAGCGGGCGGCCAGGGCCTGAGCCACCTCCACCACCTGGTGTTCGTCGGGGAGCTCGCCCGGGCCGGCGCACCCCAGCCCATCGGGTTGATCGGACTGGAGGTCGTCGGACCGTCGATCGACCGCTACGGCACCGACTGGCAGCGCCACGAGCTGCTGCCGCGGCTCCTGTCCGGCGACGACATCTGGTGCCAGGGTTTCTCGGAGCCGAACGCGGGCTCCGACCTGGCATCACTGCGGACCCGGGCGGTGGCCGACGGCGACGAGTTCCTCGTCTCCGGCCAGAAGATCTGGACGAGCTGGGCGCACCTGTCGCACTGGTGTGCCCTGCTGGTGCGCACCGACACCTCGGTGCGCAAACAGGCCGGCATCAGCTACCTGCTCGTCGACATGACGAGCCCGGGCATCACCACCCGGCCCATCACGCAGATGACCGGCGACCGGGAGTTCTGCGAGGTCTTCTTCGACGACGTCCGGGTGCCCCGGGCCAACCTGCTCGGTGGGGTCAACGAGGGCTGGGCGATCGCCACCCACACCCTGGGCAGCGAACGCGCCGGCGCCACGCTGCGCCGCCGAGTCGAGTGCGAGGTGGCGCTGGACGAGGCGCTCGACCACCTCCGGGCCGCGCGGGGATCGTCGAGCGACGACCGGGCAACGGCCGCTGTGGGTCGTGCGCATGTCGCGATGCGGGTCCTCGACGCACAGACCCGGCAGACCACCGCCCGGCTGGTCGCCGACACCGGGCCCACACCCATGGACTCCGTCGACAAGCTGCTGCTCACCGACGTCGAGCAGATCGTCTTCGCCGAGATCGCCGCCCTGCTCGGGCCGTTGCGGGCGGTGCCGGGCGCCCGAGCGCGCGGCCTCCTCTCGCAGCGATGGGCCTACGAGCACCTCTACTCGCGTGCGGCCTCGATCTACGGCGGTTCGTCGCAGATCCAGCGCACCATCATCGCCGAGCGGCTGATGGGACTGCCCCGTGGCTGAGCCAATCGACGTCGGGGCGGAGTACGGCAGCGCCGTCGACGACTACCTCACCCGCGCCTACGACGGCGACCGGTGCCGCGCGCTGCTCTCCGCGGGAGGCTGGGATGCAGGTCTGGCCGCCGAGCTGGCCGAACTCGGCTGGCACGGTCTCGCCGTGCCCGAGCGGCACGGCGGGCTCGGCGCACCGCTCTCCTCGCTGGGGCCGGTCTTCACCGCACTCGGCAGGCACCTGGCCGTCGGACCGATGCTGGAGAACACGCTGCTCCCGGCGGTGCTGCACCCGCACTGGACGATCGCACCCGCGCTCGCGGCGGCCGTCGAGACCGGGGTGCCGGTCGCTCTGGTCGATCCCGGAATCACCGACGACCGGACCGCCGACGTCGGCGCGATGACCCTGCACGACCAGCGGCTCTCCGGCGCGGTCGAGGCCGTCCGCTTCGCCGGGCAGGCGAGCCTGCTCGCGGTGGTGGCCGCGACGGAAGCCGGCGAGGTCGTGTGCTTCGTGGACCCCACGACCCCCGGAGTCCGCATCGACAGCGTCGACAGCGCGGACCCGGCCACCGCGTTCGCCCGCGTGGCGCTCGACGACGTCCGTGCCGATGGCGCGGCGCCCGCCGACGGCGGCGAGCTCGTCGCCCGCATCCGATCATGGGCGCGGCTCCTCATCGCCTGCGAGCTCAGCGGTGTGGCCGACCACGCCCTCGACCGCACGGTCACCTACATCGGCCAGCGGGAGCAGTTCGGGCAGCCGATCGGGAGCTTCCAGGCGGTGAAGCACATCGCCGCCGACATGTACGCGCAGGCGACGGGACTCCGCAACCTGTGCACCGCGTCCCTGGCCGACGCCACCGACGCGTCCACCGCCGACCTGGCGGTCCTGGCGTGGACCGCGAAGGCGCACGCCGCGGAGGTCGCCGTGCGCGTCTGCGAGGACGCGGTCCAGCTGCACGGCGGCATGGGCTTCACGACGGAGAGCGACGTCAGCGCCTGCTACCTGCGCACGCTGGCCCTGCGCAGCTGGTACGGCGACGCGACCGAACTGCAGCTGCGCATCGGCGCAGCCCTGTTGGACCGAGTCTGAGGGGCAGACGTGAGAGCGACGAAGCTCGACGAGGAGCAGATCCGCACGAACACGGAAGCAGGCTTCTGGACGGGCAACATGATCGACGACTACCTGTCCAGCGCCGCAGCGCGGACGCCCGGCGCCGTCGCGGTCGTCGACAGGACGGGCTCGCGCACCTACCGCGAACTGGACACCGACGTGAACCGGCTGGCCTCCGCGCTGCGCAGACGCGGGCTCGGCCGTGGCGACGTGATGTCGTGGATGCTCCCGAACTGGGCCGAGGCGATCATCGTGCACCTCGCCGCGATCCGGCTCGGGGCCGTCAGCAATCCGATCATCCCCATCTACCGCCATCAGGAGACGACGTTCATCCTGCGGCAGGCCACGTCGAAGATCGTCGTCGTCCCGCACGAGTTCCGTGGCTTCGACTATCCGGCGATGATCGAGGACATCCGCGGTGGGCTTCCCGCACTCGAGGCCGTCGTCGTGGTGGGGGCTCCCCCCGGCAGCGCCCACGTCGGCTTCGACGCGCTGCTCGACGAAGGCAGCAGCGAGCCCATCGACCACGGCGGCCGTACCGCCGACGACGTCGTGCTGCTGCTCTACACGTCGGGCACGACCTCCGCACCGAAGGGCGCGCTGCACAGCCACAACACCCTCGACCACGAGAACCGCAGCATCATCGAGTTCTTCGCCCTCACCACGTCCGACGTCGTGTTCATGCCCTCCCCCGTCGGGCACATCATCGGTGTCCTCTACGGCATGCAGCTGCCCTTCATGCTCGGCACCACCGTCGTGCTGCTGGACGTCTGGAACCCGGAGCGGGCCCTGGAGCTCATCCAGGAGCACCGCTGCACCTTCACCGTGGCTGCGACCCCGTTCCTGCACGGCATCGTCCACCACCCGCGACGGGCGGAGTTCGACACCGCCTCGATGCGGGTCTTCGCGTGCGGCGGCGCGGACGTCCCACCCGAGCTGATCAGGTCGGCGACCCGCGCACTGGGGTGCACGGTGAGCCGCGGCTACGGCTCCACCGAGTACCCCACGGCCACCGCCGGCAACGCCGCCGATGCCCTGGCCACACGTGCGCAGACCGACGGGCGGGCCATCGGTGCCGCGCAGGTGCGGGTGGCGGCCGACGGGGAGCTGCAGGTGCGTGGCCCGGAGATGTTCCTGGGGTATCTCGACAGCTCGCTCAACGCCGACACCTTCACCGACGACGGCTGGCTGCGGACCGGCGACCTCGCCCGCATCGACGACGACGGTTACGTGGAGATCGTCGGCAGGCAGAAGGACATCATCATCCGCGGCGGCGAGAACATCAGCGCCAAGGAGATCGAGGACCAGCTCTTCGAACACCCCGCGATCGCCGACGCCGCCGTCGTCTCGGCGCCCGACCCGGTACTGGGCGAGCTCGTGTGCGCGGTCGTCGTCCCCGCACCCGGCGCGAGCATCACGTTGCCCGAGCTCGTCGAGTGGCTGACCGCCCGGCGGATGGCCCGCCAGAAGCGCCCCGAACGCCTCCTTCTGCTCGACGAGCTGCCGCGCAACGCCAGCGGCAAGGTCCAGAAGTTCCGGCTCCGCGAGCTCACCCGCGCGGACGCCGAGCCCGCCCATCCCACTGATCCGAGCACCAGACCGATCGGAGTCCGACGATGAAGCTGCACTCCCTCACCGAGTTCGCCTCGGGCCACCAGTTCCTCGAATGCCTCCGCTGGCACGACGGCGAGCTGTGGGCCAGCGACTTCTTCGGCGGGCAGGTGCTGAGGTTCGCCGCCGACGCGACGTCCACGACGGTCGCCGAGATCGCCGGCGCACCCGCGGGCCTCGGCTTCCTGGCCGACGGCTCGACGCTGGTCGTCTCCCAGGCCGACACCACCGTCGTCCGCATCGCCCCGGACGGCACGCTCAGCCCGTACGCCGACTTCAGCGCCGTCGCAGGAGGGCCGGGCAACGACATGCTCGTCACCACGGGCGGGCACGCCTACGTCGGCAACTTCGGGTTCCACATCGGAGCCGAGGACCCGAAGCCGACGGCGCTCGCGCACGTCGACCCCCACGGCACGGTGCACCGCGTCGCCGGTGACGTGGTGTTCCCCAACGGCATGGCTCTCGCACCCGACGGGACCCTGCTCGTGGCCGAGACGTTCCGACACCGCATCACCGCCTACGACGTCGACGCGCACGGATCGCCCACGAACCAGCGGGTCTGGGCGCAGCTTCCGGACTCGTTCAACCCCGACGGCATCGCCCTGGACGGCGACGGCGGGGTGTGGTTCGGCAACGCCCTCACCACCGCTGACGACAGCGGCTTCTACCGCGTCGTCGCAGGCGGGGAGATCACCGACAAGGTGCCGGTCACCGGGGCCCAGGCCATCGCGTGCGCCTTCGGCGGCGACGGTCTCGGCACCCTCTACATGAGCTGCAACATCACGACGCTCGAGGAGTTCGTCCAAGGGCAGTCGAAGGCGATCATCGCCACCGCCGTCGTCGGGCGCACCGGCGCGCCGGGCTCGTCCGGCGCATGACGGCCGGCTGGTCCCGGTCGATACGATGCCCGGGTAGGCGGAGAGGAGGCGACAGCCAGTGGACGCTGCCGCCGCGCCGTCACCGCCAGCCCGGAGATCCCGCCCCGCCAATCGCCGGGCCGAGATCGCCCGGCACGCTGCTGAGCTCTTCAGCGTCCGCGGATTCCACGCCGTGCGGATGGACGACATCGCCGAGGCCAGCGGCATCACCGCCCGGGCCCTGTACCGGCACTACCGGAACAAACAGGCCCTGCTCGCCCACGTCGTGCGGGAGGACCAGCAGCACGTCATCGACACGCTCACCATCCTCGCCGAGCAACCGGCCGGCACCCGCGACTCCGACGCCGACCTCGCGGCCGTCACCAACGCCGCGCTCGACAGCCGCAGGCTCTCGCTGCTGTGGCAGCGCGAGGCGCGCCACCTCGCCGACGACGACTACCGCCTGGTCCGGCGGCAGACCCGGTGGATCGCCGCGACACTCGACGAGCTGTTCCTCCAGCACGACCGGTCCGACCTCGGCGACGACGTCGTCGACATCCGCAGCTGGGTCCTCGTGAGCATCGTCTCCGGGCACGGCATCTACGACAGCCCGCTGCCCCGCCCGCGCCTGGCCGGAGAGCTCATCGCCGCGGCCAGGCGCGTCATCGACTCACCGCCCGCGGAGGTGCCCGCATCAGCGCCCTCCGCTGACCCACCCGCACCCGCCACGGTCGACCGGACCCCGATCGCCCGCCGCGAGCAGCTCATCTGGGCCGCGGCACGCGCATTCCGCGGCAAGGGGTTCGGCGGGGTGGGCAACGACGACGTCGGCAGCCAGCTCGGCATCGTCGGGCCGGCGCTCTACCGCTACTTCGACACGAAGGCCGATCTCCTCGTCGCGGCGGTGAACCGCCTCCACGAGTGGCTCGCGCTCGAGATGACACGCGCCCTGCACGCGCCGTGCCCGGACGAGCACGTCCTGGCGGCGCTCGTCCGCGGGTACGTTCGCGTCGCGATCGAGGCGAGTGAGCTGCTCGCCGTGTGGCTCACCGAACGGCTGTACCTTCCCGACGCCGCGCGGGAGCGGTTCGACAGGATCGAGACCGACTACATCGCCGAGTGGCAGCGCTGGCTGTCGGTCGCGCGGCCCGACCTGCCGGACGCCGTCGCGGCGTCGCTGGTCAAGACCGCCAAGACCGTCATCGACGACTGTGCACGGATTCAGCGTCTGCAGCACTACCCGATCCTGCACGCTGAGCTCAGCCGGGCCGCACTGGCGACACTTGGACTGCCAGCCAGCTGACTCCTTCAGCAGAGCCGAGAAAGTCCGTCACGTCCCGCCCTCGGCGTACGTCGGCGTACGTCGGCGCGGACACCGACGCACTTCACGTCGACGACGTTCCATCGTGAGACGCTCGTCGCGTGACCAGTCGAGAGGACGTGCACCGACTACTGGACGCCGTCCCCGAGACCCGGCTCCCCGCGCTGGAGCAGATTCTCCGCGCCAGCCTCGACGGTCCAGTACCCGCTGCACCGCGACGCTTCGCCAGCACCGGCACCCTCCCGACTCCACCGGCGGTCGAGCCGACGCGTGATCGTCGTCGACACCGGCCCGGGCCGCTGTTGGTCCCGTCCACGGTCGTCACCGCAGTCTGCATGCTCGCAGAACGCCGCCGCGGCACCCGGACCGAACTGGCGTTCCTGGCCGACGTACGCGCCGGGCTGTTCACCCTGCTCGAGTCCACATCCGCTGACCTCGACCGCATCGCCGAGCTCGCCACCTACGCCGATCTGCCACTCGGAACGGTCGGCGCGTCCGTCATCGCCCTTGCCGAACGACTCAACCTCCCCGCAGTTGGCCACCCTCGACCACCGCCACTTCAGCATCGTCCGGTCACGACACGTGCCCGCGCTCGCATCGGTGCCCTAACCAGAGCAACCGAGCCGCTCCTCCATCTGCTCTCAGCGCGAACAGCCGTGCACCCCGGCCGTCGGCGCGTTCGCCGACGGCCACGGACTCGTGTCACACGACGCGTCACGCGCGGCGGCGGCAGCCAGGCATGCGCCGGCTAGGCCCCCGCACGGTCCCCTTCGTCAACAGCGGCTCCGCCACCGCACCAACCCGAAGGTCACAGGGACCTCGGTCGCGTTCGCGGGCCAGGCCGCCAACGCCCAGCTGCTCCACGACGCTCTGGCCGAGGAGAACATCCGGGTCTCGAGCTGATCATCTCCGGCACGATCGTCGCTGACGACCCCGTGAAGGACGCCGTCCCCGAGTCGTGGTGCGCTACCCACACAGCTGCTCGGCGAACCGGACGGCCTCAAACCCAAGCGATGGCGACGGGGTGGCGCGCACCCGCACGGACCGGGGTCACGACGTCGGTCATAATCCGTGGATGGTGACGACGCAGACCGAGGTCCCGCAGTCGCTGGGTGTGGGCTACGGCGTCGAGGTGCAGATCCTCGACCGCACCGGTCTCGGGCTTGCCGGTCAGGTGCGGGCAGCGCTACCACCGGAGCTCATCGCGAGCGGGTCATCGGCCACGGCGGTGGTGACGTACGCCGTCTCCGTCGTTGACGAGACTGCACCCGAGTACGTGGTCACGGTCGACGGGCTCGATGTCTACGCCACCAACGTGCCCGAGGCGCTCGTCGACTGGTTGGCGCGCGACATCGACACAGCTGTGGCCCGCGGCTGTGCCGACATGACATTCGTGCACGGCGGTGTAGTCGGCTGGCGGGGGCTGGCCATCGTCATTCCGGGCCGGGAGGCGAGAGCCATCTCGCACCTGGTCGCCGAGCTGGTGCGGCGCGGAGCAATCTACTACTCCGACCGTTTCGCCGTACTCGATCGGCAGGGCCGGATCCATCCCTACCGCGTGCCGCTGGAGATCGACGGCATACGCCAGCGAGACCTCCGCCTGATACAGAACGACGTCATCGCGGAGCCTCTACCGCTCGGGATGGTCCTGGCCTGCGGTGGACCGCCGGCTGATGTGTGGCGGCCCTCGGTCCGGTCGGGTCGGCGCAGCGCTCTGCCGCTGGTCGACGCCATGGTAGGGCCCCGAGACGACACGCGGCTGGCCAACGTGGTGGCGGTCGTCGAGCCCACGCTGGTCACCCTGCAGGGACCGTGGCCGGACCCCGTGGGCGCCGCCGCCCACCTGCTCGACCTCGTCGACGAGGCCCACGTCAGCTACGCAGTCCATGCGCTCACCGAGGAGGCCGGCGGTATTACCGACCATCTCGCACGCGCCGCCCGAACACGCCTGCACAGTGAACCCGCCCGGCCTACCACGCCGTTCCGCCGGCTCATCGCAACGCCGTACGTGCAGCTGTCCGACTTCCTCCCGAGCGCCGATCGGGATCAGCTGCTCGAGCACGCGCTCCGGTGGGAGGCGGAGTTCGCCGAGTCCGGTGTCGTCGGGATGACGGGCAAGAACAACGTCGACCACGACGCCAGGAAGTCGCGCACGCTGCCGCCTGGGCGGTTCGAGGAGGTCTGGGACCTGTTCGAGGGACCGCTGCGGGGCGTCCTCGCCTACGCCCGCAAGGAGCTGGGCATCGACTGGTTCCCCCTTGGCAAGCTGGAACGTCAGCTCACCGCGCACGGCCCGGGAGGGTTCTTCGTCCCGCATGTGGACACTGGGCATCCGGTCGCGGCGACGCGGCGGATCTCGTGCGTCTACTACTTCCACCCGACGCCGCGCCGCTACCACGGCGGCGAGCTGCGGCTCTACGACACCTGGGACACGCCGACCGGCACGACGGGGGCGGCCTCCTGGACGACGGTGACGCCGGAGGACAACAGCCTCGTCCTGTTCCCGTCGACCGCCTTCCATGAGGTGCGGCCGGTGCATACGGAGTCGGACGCCTTCGCCGACAGCCGCTTCGCGGTCACGATGTGGTTCCACGAGGGCGAGCGGCCGGAGCCGGCGTCGTCGGATGGGCTCACGCCGTGACCCGGGCGCGCTCGCACGCGTGGATCCGGTCATGGATCCAGCGATAGGTCTGCTCCATGCCCTCGGCGAGCGGGATCTCCGGCGCCCACCCCAGTTCCTTCCGGATCAGCGTGTTGTCGCTGCTGCGGCCGCGCACCCCGACCGGGGCGTCGAGGTGGTAGCGCCGGCGTAGCCGGACTCCGGCGATCTCCTCGACGATGTCGACGAGGTCGTTGATCGAGACGAGCTCGGCGCTGCCGACATTCATGGGGGTCGAGACGTCGCCATCCATGAGTCGCCGGATGCCCTCGACGCCGTCGTCGATGAACATGAAGCTGCGGGTCTGTTCCCCGTCGCCCCAGATCTCGATGTCCCGCTCACCGCGCATCGCTGCGATGACCACCTTCCGGCAGATCGCGGCCGGGGCCTTCTCCCGACCGCCATCGTAGGTGGAGAGTGGTCCGTAGACGTTGTGGAGGCGCGCCACGCGGGTCGCCAGCCCGAAGTCTTCCGTGAAGTGTCGGCACAGGCGCTCGCTGAACAGCTTCTCCCAGCCGTACCCGTCCTCGGGCTGCGCCGGATAGGCATCGGACTCCCGCAGCGGGGTCACGGCCGCGACCGACTGCTTCTCCGCCGCGTAGACGCACGCCGACGATGCGAAGAAGTACCGCTCGACGCCCTGGTCCCGCGCCGCCAGCAACATGTGGGTGTTGATCAGGACGGAGAGCGAGCACTCGGCGCGGTGGGTCTCGATGAACCCCATGCCGCCCATGTCTGCGGCAAGGTTGAAGACCTGCCGGGCACCGCGCGCCGCCGCCGCGCAGGCCTCCCGTTCCCGCAGGTCGAGGCGAACGTTCTCGACGTCAGCGAACCGCTGCCACCATTCGTCGAGCGGTTTGATGTCCACCGCGCGGACCCGTGCCCCACGCCGGCGGAGATCGGCGATCAGGTGGCCCCCGATGAAGCCACCCCCGCCGGTCACGACGACGAGATCGTCACCGAGCATCGACGACAACCCGGCTCACAGGAAGGTCGGCGTGGGCGTCGGCGTCGGGGTCGGGGTGGGCGTCGGGGTCGGGGTGGGCGTCGGCGTCGGGGTGGGCGTCGGCGTCGGGGTGGGCGTCGGGGTGGGCGTCGGGGTGGGCGTCGGCGTCGGGGTGGGCGTCGGCGTCGGCGTCGGCGTGGGCGTCGGGGTCGGGGTCGGGGTCGGGGTCGGGGTCGGGGTGGGCGTCGGGCAGTGCGGGTGCTCGGGGTGCGTCGGGTGCTCGGGGTGCGTCGGCGGCGGCTGGGGGCCCGGCGACGCCTGGGCTACGGCGCGCCAGTCCAGGAGCTCGACGATGGGCAGCATCGCGACGGCCGCGCCCGAGATGGCCAGGACCCGGATCACCGACCGACGGTTGATGACTCGCGGGCCCTGCGGCGTCTCGAGGACGATCAGTCCGGAGTCGGCGAGCTCGGTGAGCGCGAGATCGACGATCGACTCGTCGGCCGGGAGCCCGGTCCGGCGACGGATCTCGGCGGCCATGTCCGCCTTTGAGTGGGCGCCATCGCACAGCTCGTACACCGCTGCCGCGCTCTGGTTGAGCGCGTGGGCTTGGGACGACTCCGGCCGGATGGCGAGGAGCTCGTCGGCGGCACGCTCCAAGCGCACCCCGTGGACACGCCGTGCTGTCATGTCACTCTCCAGTCGACGCCGCGCTGTGGACCGCGGGCATCATACGCTCATTCACCGATCCCGATATCGAACTGCAGGCGGTCATCACGCGTCAACCAGGGGGCGTCGTTGTTGTCGACGAAGTCGACCGTGATCTCCTCCATCCCGTCGACCCCATAGATGTGCCGCCGGTCCAGCACCGGGCTGAGCACGCGCGCGGTCGGCGAGAGCAACCCCGCCCACCAGCTGAACGACGAGTTGGCCCGGAAGATGGTGCGCGCGAAATACAGCTTGAGGAAGTCGTCGAGCCAATCGAAGACGATGCCCGGGACATACTCCGAGCCGACGGGGTAGCTCCACCCGGCCTGGTAGCGCACCGGCCGCCCGACGTGCCAGCGGCCGGTGTGGTCGTCGGACACCCACAGGACCTCGTCGGGTGAGAAGCCGTACTTCTCGAAGGCCGCGAGGTAGGACTCCTTCGACACCACCGAATACCCCTGAGGGTGGGTGCGGTTGTACTCCGGGTTCGCGATGTCGTCACGCCGCAGGTGGGCGACGTCGTAGAGGCCCTGCATCTCGGAGTAGCGCTGGTAGCAGCGCAGGCTCTGCACCTCGTCGCTGAATGCGCAAAGCGACTGCAAGTGCTGGCGCGAGAGCCCGGCGTAGACCGCGGGGTTGAAGGCGCACCCGTTGCCGTGGCACCAGTCGTGGCCACGCCCTTCGTACGGCTTCGGCGCCGACTCGACGTCGACCAGCTCGGCGCCGGGCAGGCGGGTGCGGACCACGGCCATGCGCGCGTCGTTGCCGGCCGGGCCGTCATCAGCTGGACCCGCCAGCGCGCGCCGGATCTCCTCGTCGGGCACGACGGTGTGTGGTTGCGGTGCGAACAGCCGCGTGCCCTCCCACTCCGACGGCAACCAGTACGCGGCGCCGGTACGCCGGGCGTAGGTGGCGCCGTAGGCGTACTGCAGGAGACGGTTACCGAACCGGCCCTGCCAGCGCAGCTGAAGGAGGGTGTCGCTCACGCCGGCTGGTCCCACCCCTCGTGCATGTCACGGAATGCCCGACACAGCGAGCGCGGACGCTAGCGGATCGTGGCATGCCTGGCTAGCGTCTGCGACCACCGAAGGTCGGATCCGGTGCGCCCGAGAGGATCTGTCGTGGCTCCGTTGGAACGCTGGTACAACACCATCGTCGCCGCCCCTCCCCGACTCGGAGCGTGGCTCGACGATCGCCGACCCGCGCTGCGTGACCCGTGGGGTGGCCCGCTCAACGGGCAACCGAAGCGGCAGCAGATCGTCCGGGACCTGCACGCGGCGATCGGGTTCGAGCACGTCGTCGAGACGGGCACCAACCGCGGGTCCAGCACCGCGTTCTTCGCCGTGGTCTGCGGAGTCCCGGTTTCCACCGTAGAGCTCATCCCCCGGATGGCCGCCTACTGCCGACGTCGCTTGGCCGTCCACGCAGAGGTGGCAGTCACCTGCGGGGACTCCCGCCGTTTCCTCCGGGACCTGGCCGCCCGGCCGCAGGCGCGGCAGGAGACGACGCTGTTCTACCTCGACGCCCACGGCGACGACGACCTGCCGCTGGCCGAGGAACTGGAGATCATCGCCGAGAGCTGGGACAACGCCGTAGTCATGATCGACGACTTCGAAGTCCCCACGGATCCCGGGTACGGCTACGACAACCACGGCCCGGGCAAGGCACTGACCCTCGCCTATCTGCCCCGGCTGCCAGGGTGGCGGATCTTCTTCCCGGCCGCGAGTGCCGCGGAGGAGGCGGGCGCCCGGCGGGGTTGCGTCGTACTCGCTTCCCCCTCGCTGGGCGGCGTCGTCGAGACCGTTCCCTCGCTGGTCCGCGGCCCGGACGATCGCAGGGCCGCCCCGGCAGGCGAGGTCGCCGTCACCTACGACAACTCGAACTCCGATGGCGTCGGGTCGCAGCTGCAGCGAATCTTCGGGTTATGGGCCCTCTCGCGCGGCCTCGGCATCAGGTACGTGCACACGCCGCTCGGCCGTGTCGGCTACCAGGGCCTCATGCCGCTGCTTGAGGGGTCCCTGGAACCCGACTTCGTCGACCGGTTCAACGCGTTCTTCACGCTGCCCTCCGACGAATTCGACCGGGAGCGCTGCGAGGTCGTCACGATCCATGGCCCGACGCCCCACGACATCGAGCAGCTGCGGGAACGGGCCGCCGCGACCGGACGGCCGGTGCTGGTGTCGGCATGCCATCCCTTCGGCTACACCGACCACGTGCCGGAGGCCTGCTCCCGCATCCGCGTCGTCAGCCCCTACCGCCATCACCGCCCCACCGGGCCGATTCGCGTGTGCGTACACCTGCGGCGCGGCGACAACAGCTTCACCGGCCGCCCCGACCGTGACGAGCGCCTGCAGCCCAACGCCTACTACCTGCAGGTCCTCGCCACGCTGACCGACGAGCTGGCCAAGCAGGGCCTGCCGTTCCTGATCCGCATCCACACCGAGGTGCCACCGCACGCAGTCACCCTGCAACCCGGCGCTGAGGGCATCTACTTCCGCCTCGACGAACCGGGCACTGTGGACCCGGCCGAGATCGCGCTCGAGGAGTTCGCGGCGGTGCCGAACGTCGAGGTCGTGGCCAACGTCGACCCGAAAGAGGTGCTCGACGACTTCGCCACCGCCGACATCCTGGTGCTGTCGCGGTCCTCACTTGGCTACTTCGCCGGCCAGCTCAACCCGCATGGCGTGATCGTCTACTCCGAATGGTGGCACCCGCCGCTGCCGGGCTGGCTGGTCGCGACCCAGGACGGTGGCCTGGACCGCGTCGCGCTCGCTGCTCGGCTGGCGCAGCTGGCGCGAGGCCGCAGGAGGATCCGGCGCGCCGATGCTAGCGTGCGCGTGGTGAACCAGGAGCTTCGCGACCGCGGTTACGTCGCCTGCAAAGGCCTGCTCGATCCATCGCTCGCACGGGTGCTCTGGACGACGCTGCTGCTCAACCAGTGGCGCGGTGAGGCCTTCCGCGACAACCACGTCCCGACCGCTGCCAGCGTCGCCGGGTCGGCGACGACCGACGCGCTACTGCTGGACCTGCGGCCGCGGATCGAGGAGATTTCCGGCTGCCACCTCGTGCCCACCTACAGCTACGCCCGCCTCTACTTCCGCGGCGACGGCCTGATCCGCCACCGTGACCGCCAGGCCTGCGAGATCAGCGTCTCCATCCATCTCGGCAGAGTCGGCGGCGACGGCAGCCTCTGCTTCGGCGCCGACGACCGCGTCGACATGGACGAGGGCGACGGCGCGGTCTACCTCGGCTGCGCCACCGACCACTGGCGGGCACCGTTCGCCGGCTACACGATGGGCCAGGTCTTCCTGCACTACGTCGACCGGGACGGTCCCTATGCCCAGCAAGCCTTCGACGGGCGCCCCGAACGCTTCCCCACATCGCTCGTCACCGACCTGACCGGCCCCGCGCACACGGCACCCGCACGACCGTGACCGACGCCCGGCGGCTGTTCTTCCCCGGCTACTACTCCGGGTACAGCAACAACAGGATGTCGCTGGACATCGCCGTCGTGCTGGCCCACCTCACCGGCCGCGTGCTGGTGCCCTACCGCTTCCGCATGCCGCGCCGGCACCCGATCGATCCCGACGACGACCGGGTTCTCGCGCCGATGGTGGTTCCGGACCTGTTCGACCTGCCCGTCACGTCGTCCGACGAGCACCTGCTCAAGACCTGGGTCTCCGTACCCGACGTCGCCCGTTGGGACTGGGAGCCGATCTACGAGTCCGTAATCTGCGTCGGCCCCGTTCCACCCCGCGACGATGCCCAGTTCGCCGCGTTCCGCAACGGGCGCAGCCACGTCCACACGATCGGATCCATCGCGACCGATGACCGAGACCTCCACATCACCACGGAGGCCCTCGGCAACTACTCGACGTCCTTCTACCTCGAAGACGAGCGCCGCCACGAGGTCGCCGACCTGATGCGGCAAGTCCGTCCGAAGCAGGCCTACCGCGACGCCGCCGATCGGATCACCGCCGGACTCGGCACCTACAACGCCATCCACCTGCGCCGCGGCGACTTCCTGACCAACGAGCTCTCCCGACGCGGCATCTCCCGCGCCGCAACAACCCACGGGTGGGAGGTCGTGGGCAACCTCGCCGCCCACATGAACCGCGACACACCACTGGTGATCTGCACCGATGGCACGGCCGGCGAGGAGATCTTCGGCCCGATCCAGCGTCACTTCCGCCACTCGGTCTTCCTCGACCAGCACCTGCGCGAGGACGCCGCGGCCCGCGACTGCGTGCGTAGCCTCCCGCAGCGCGGCGAGGCGGTCGACGCGCTGCTCACCCAACTCGTCGCCACCAAGGCCCACACGTTTGCCGGCACCTTCTTCAGCACCTTCACCGGCTTGATCCACCGCATGCGGGGCTTCGTCGACCCGCACGCCGAGGCCCTCTACTGCTACGACGACTTCCAGTCGCCACTCGTCCGATTCGACCACGGCGCTTTCCTACCCGTCGACGACGGACCCTTCACCTGGAACCAGGTGCGTTACCCCGTCTCGCCCGACGCCTACTCCTGGATGCGCGAATGGCCCGAGGCGTGGCGGCCGGAACAGCTGGCCGCCGGCGTCGCGCCCTGTCCCGACGCGACGCTGAACCTGCCCGCTGACAGCGCGAGCCTGCACGGACGAGCACTGCGCTGCGTCGAGGACATCGACGGCCAGCCGGTGCTCATCGACTGGACCGACCCAGCCGATCACCCGTCCTGGGACATAGACGTCGAGGACCGCGAACACTACGAGGTCGAAATCCGATACGCATGCCCCCGAGAATCAGCCGGGAGCGCCTACACCGTCGGCTCCGGCCGAGGTGACGACCTGCTCGCGACCGTGCACGACACCGGCGCCTGGACCAGCTCGTCACCATGGCTTCCGCTGGGGCGGATCGCACTCCCGCCCGGTTCCACGACCTTGTCCGTGCGGGCACACGACCTGCGCGGGCTGGCGGTCATGAACCTCTGCGGTCTGCGGCTACGGCCGGTGGCCTGAGCCGCCGGCCACAGCCACACAGTCCGGAGTCCCCGCTGACCCGATCGCGCCCAGCCGATCACCCCAGGTCCAGCCAGCTGTGACACGCCCACACGACGACGATCGCTCCGTTCGATCGAAACGCAGGGCGCCGCTCGGCAGATACCTCATAGGCACTGGTAGATCGTGGGTGGGGCGGGTGGGGTTCGAACCCACGACCTGACGGGTTATGAGTCCGCTGCTCTGACCAGCTGAGCTACCGCCCCGGGCCAGACGGAGCCTACCGGCGACCGGGTTCAGTCCTCCAGCGGCTCGATGACGGCCGGGCCGTGCGGTGGCAGGCCCGACATCCAGAGTGCCTCCGGGTCATCCTCCACCAGCCACGACGGGCGGCGGTGTTCGGTGTCCTGGCCGCGGCCGCCCGCACCGCCCATCGGCATGAGCGGGGTGTGGCCGTTCGTAGTCCGGGACGACGAGCCGGTGGCTGACGGGCTCGGTTCCCCTGTCCCCGGCGTCGAGGGTCGTCCCGATACGGAACGGGGTTCCGTCACCCCGCCTGCCTTCGGCTCCGGGGCGCCTGCGGCCGAGCGGCCCGCGAGGTCACCGGACCCCGCCCCGGGGAGAGACGAGCCGGGAAACGAGGTGCCGGGACGCGATGTCCAGGGTTGGCCCGGCACCCAGCCGGAACGGCCCGCTTCCGCGTCGGTGGGGTTCGGGGTGAGACGGGTGGCGGGCAACGGTCCGCCGACCCGTGGGGCGCTGGGTGGTGTTCGCCCGGCCGGGGTGCCACCGGGCAGGGACGGTGCCGCCGCGCTGGGGGTCGGGATGGCGCTGCCCGGTTTCACGGTGGATCCGCCCGGGGTGGCTGCACCACCGCTGCGACCTCCCGTTCCGGCCGGGGCGGGTAGCAGGGTCGAGCCGGAGGCTGATGGCGCATCGACGTTCGGTGGAACGGTCACCGACCCGCCTGCGCCACCGGACGGCGGCACGACGGATGCAAGGCCCCCTGGGCCAGCGCCGGTGGTAGATGCGCCGGTCCCGCCGGCGGCTCCCGCCGGTGTGACGGCATGCGCGCCGGAGCGGAGCGAGCCGCCTCCCCAACCCGGGGCCTGTGGCTGGGCACCCACGGACACGTCCGGTGCGGCGATCTGCGGCGGGTCGAAGCCCTGGAAGATGTAGGTGAGGTTGTGGTTGGAGTTGTTCTGGTAGAGGTGCGCGCCTTCGACGGCGACGGTGTGGGCCTGCTCGGCGACGACCCCGACCTGGGGGTTGGGGGGCGAGACACCACCCTTGCCGGCCGGCGGCAGATCCGGGACGGGCGTGGCGGCCGCGTCCGCCGCGGCCTGCATGTCGGTGCGGGCGCGGGCGAAGTAGGCCGCCTGCTCCTGCAGCGCGTAGGTGGCGAGGCGGGCGTGCTCGGCGCCCACCTCCCCCGCCGAGACGACCTTGAGCACGTGCTGGCGGGCGGCGTCGGCCGCCTGGCCCTGCTGGGCGTGCTGGCTCTTGACCAGGACGGCCCGAAGGTCCCCGACGGCCTTGTCGAGGGTCTCCGCCAGCGAGCTGTAGACCTGGGACGTGGTCTGGAGGCTGTCGGAGCCCGGGCCCAGCACGATCGGATCGTGCAGGTCAGGGAGCGCGTAGCTCTCGAAGGGGACGTTGGTGCCCGGGTAGGTCTCCGACATCGCGTACTCCCTCAGCGCAGGGGTGGCAGGTTGGACAAGATCATTTCGGCCATGCGGCGGGACGGCGCGCATGCATCCGCCCGGGGACGGCCTGCGGTATCCGCTTCGACAGCCACGCCCTGGTAGTCCGCGATTCCGACATAAATCGAGCAGAATGCGCCGCCCGCGTCGGCGCGAACAGCGGGGTGGCCAGCCACCTCTAGCGGTGTGAACGTTGCCGTCGTGCCGCGAAGCAGATAGATGCCGTCAAGTGCCGGCAGGGTTGGACGAGTGCTCAGCTGAATACCACCGACATTGCCGGGGTCATTTGTGTACTTCCACGAGCAGTTGTCGGTGACACCGACGGTCTTGGCTTCGGCGGTGGCGGGATCAAGGTCGAGCTCAGTGAGCTGGGTCGGCGTGAGGAGCTCACACGCCTTGAATCCGCGCGCGTCGAGAGGCATCTGCACTGGCGGAGCCAAGCGAGGTGGCAGCTTCGCCTCGGATGACGGCGCTGACGAGGCCGGCGCCGGAGCCGGAGACCCCGACACCGACGTTGCACACCCGGCTGCGACCAGAACTCCACCCGCGACGGCGGCGATCCGCCGCTTCGCATTCACGTAAGCCTGCTGTTGCTCTGCTCGACGGCGGGGTACGCGTCCACCTGTCGCTGAAGGGCATCCCGAGTGGCCTCGATCTGAGCCGCCCAGGCCCGGACGTAGGTTAACGCACGCTCTCCCATGACCGCGCCTTGCCGCGCAGCGTTTGTGCTGACCACGTCATACCCAGGAGGGTCGAAGTAGAACTGCTGCGACGAGATGACCGACCGCCTCACGTCGGCCGCGATCCGACTCAACTCCGCGATGCACTCCTGCGCCCGCTCCGGATCGACGACGTAGCCCCCGGCCGCCCCCACGGCCCCGGACTCCTCGATGCTCGCCATCCACAACCGCCACTGGGCGCCCATGATGTCGCCCTGACGATCACCCTCATCAGCCCCCGGAAGCTCCACGCCGACCATCGTGACAGGCCGGCATGGAGCTTCGTGGCGTTTCGGAGAAATCAGGCGGTCATGGCATGGACCCGCTTGCGCGTGTCCTTGGCCAGCCCCTCCGCCTGCTGCGCGACCTCGGAACCGACGACAGCGGCCCGCTCGGCCACGTCGTGCCCGAGCTTCGCGGCCTGGGTGGTGACCTGGTCGATCACGCCGGGGGCCTTCTTCTCGAACTCCGACCACTTCTTCTCGGCCGTCTTCTGCAGCTTCGCCCCACGCTTCGCGGCCCGCTTCTGCAGCTCCGCGGCACGCTTCTCGGTGACCTTCTGCAGCTCGGCGGTGCGCTTCTCGGCCACCTTCTGGAACTCGCCGCCGCGCTTCTCCGCCACCTTCTGCAGGGCGGCGGCGCGCTTGGACGCCACCTTCTGCAGTTTGGCCTGGCGCTTCTGCACCTTCTTGTTCACCTTCGCGGCGCGCTCGGAGAGATCGCCGGAGACGTCGGAGGCCCGGCTCGCGAACTCCGTGCCCGCCTTCGAGGCGCGGTCCGACAGCGCCGCTCCGACGCCGGGGGCCATGCCGACGAGGCCCGCCGCGACACCGCTCACGGCGCCGCCTGCGTCGCTCGCGACCCCGGCGACCCTGGTGCCGACGTCCGACAGCGTGCCCGTGGCGTCGGAGGTGTGGCCGGTGAGGCTCGAGACGGCGTTGGAGATCGACTCGGCCTGCTCCGAAACGGCGGCCGACGCGAGCCGGGCCGCACGCTTGCCGCGCCAGCCGAGGGACGGCTTGCCCGCGGTGTCGGAGGCCGCGATCAGCAGGCCGCCGAGGAGGCCGACGTTCTTGAAGAAGTGGACCTGCTGCTGGGCCTTGACCTCCGGGTCGGACTCCTCCCAGAAGCGGTGCCCGGCCAGCGTGGTCGGGATCAGGGACGCCGCGAGCGCGGTGGACGCCACCCGCGGGAACTTGCCGATCGCCAGCAGCGACCCGGCCGCGATCTTCACGCCGGCGTCGACCTTGACGAGCATGACGTCGGTGGGACGCTGTTCGATCGGGGCGGCGTCGACGACCTTGTCGACGGCGGGCGCCATGGCGTCGAGAACCGGCTTGGCCGCCTGCGCGTGTCCCTCGGGGGACCGCAGCGCATTGATACCACCGGTGATGAAAACGGCCGCCAACATGGGGCGGGCAACTCGTCGCAACAGCATGCTTCACGGTACCCATGAGGCCCCGGTGACAAACGCGGTGTGACCCGAAGCGGGGATGAGATCATGCGTTCGTGACGAGCAGGAGCCTGGCCATCGGGCTGGACATCGGCGGTACGAAGATCGCGGGGGCGGTGGTCGACGGGACCGGCGCCGTGCTCACGGAGATCACGGAGCCGACGCCGGAGGAGTCCGACGCCGGTTCCGTGACCGCCGTTCTCGTCGACATGATCGGACGGCTGCGGGCCGCGCACGAGGTCGTCACCATCGGGGTCGGTGCCGCCGGGATCGTCGAGTGGCCGGTCGGCACGACGCTGTGGGCCCCCAACAACGCCTACCGCGACTGGCCCGTGCGCGAGCACCTCGAGAAGATCACGGACCTGCCCGTCGTGGTCGACAACGACGCCAACGTCGCCGCCCTCGCCGAGGCCCGTCTGGGCGAGCCCTATCCGAACATGGTGCTGGTCACCGTGGGTACCGGCATCGGCGGCGGCCTCGTGATGAACGGCGAGATCTACCGCGGCCCCACCGGTCGCGGCGCCGAGCTGGGCCACATCATCCTCAACCCCGACGGCCCGCGCTGCGGCTGCGGCAACCACGGCTGCTTCGAGGCGTACGCGTCGGGCACGGCGCTGACCCGGATGGGCCGCGACGCCGCCGACGACGACCCCGATGGCCTCATCGCGCGGTTGGGTGCGGGCGATGTCACGGGTCGCACGGTGGTCGAGGCCGTCGAGCAGGGCGACGAGACCGCCAAGGCCCTGTTCGCGCGGTTGGGTCGGTGGCTCGGCGTCGGGATCGCGTCACTCGCCAACATCTTCGAGGTCGACGCCGTGGTCGTCGGCGGTGGGCTCGTCGAGACCGGTGACCTGCTGCTGGCGCCCGCCCGGGCCGCGGCGCGCGAGTACGCCTACGCCCCGACGGCCCGCGGCATCCCGCCGATCGTGCCCGCGACGTTCGGCGGGGACGCCGGCAAGATCGGCGCGGCCCTCCTGGCCCTCGACCACATCTGATCCCACCCGGCGGGTTCGCCATCCGGCGCCCGAGGTGTCGTGATCCCGCCGGACGACCCGTCGACAGGATCGCGAACTCACGCGGCGGAATCGCGAACTCGCCGCGTGGGATGGCGAACTCGCACGCCGGGACCCCGACTCGCGCGCACGCAGACCCCGACTCGCGCACGTCCTCACCGCGACTCGCGCGCACCTCGAGCCCGACTCGCGGGGCCGGGCGGGGGCGGTGCGCCCGGTAGGGTGAGGGACGTGTCACTCGTTCTCGGGCCTGTCCTGCGTCACGTCGGCGAGACCACCGCGCAGGTGTGGGTGCAGACCGAGGCAGCCGGGTCCGTCACGGTCCTGGGGTGCACGGCCCGCACCTTCGAGGTCGCCGGCCACCACTACGCACTCGTTCCCGTCACGGGGCTGGAGCCCGACTCCGTCACCCCCTACGACGTGCGGTTCGACGGCGAGCAGGTGTGGCCGCTCCCGGCGAGCCCGTTCCCGGGCTGCCTGATCCGCACCCGCGGGCCGAAGGCCGGCGAGCACACGCGGATGATCTTCGGGTCGTGCCGCTACCCCAAGGTCGCCGACCCGAAGCTGTCCCGCGAGCTCGGCCTGGACGCGCTCGACGTCTACGCCGCGCGGATGGTCCACCGGCCCGTCGACGAGTGGCCCGACGCGCTGCTGCTGCTGGGCGACCAGGTCTACGCCGACGAGCTGACGCCGCAGAACCGCCGCCGCATCGCCGGGCGGCGCGGCCGGCACCCGGACTGGCCCGACGACGAGATCGTCGGCTTCGACGAGTACGTCGGCCTCTACGACGACTCGTGGAAGGACCCGGAGGTGCGCTGGCTGATGTCGAGCGTGCCCACCGCGATGATCTTCGACGACCACGACGTGCGCGACGACTGGAACACCTCCGCCGCCTGGCGCGCCGAGATGAACGAGACCACCTGGTGGCGCACGCGCATCCGGTCGGCGCTCGCGTCGTACTGGGTCTACCAGCACATCGGCAACCTCTCCCCCGACGAGCTCGCCGCCGATCCCGACTACCGCAAGGTCGTCGAGCACGAGGGCGACACGTGGCCGCTGCTGCAGGAGATCGCCGACCGCGCCGACGCCGAGACCGACGGTGCGAAGGGCGTGCGGTTCAGCTTCCGGTGGGACATCGGCCGCAACCGGCTGCTGATGATCGACTCCCGCAACGGCCGCATCCTCGACGGCGACGAGCACCTGATGCTGGGCGACCCGGAGTTCCGCTGGCTCGAGGAGCAGACCGCCGCGCCCGGCGCGATCGACCACCTCGTCCTCGGCACGTCCGTGCCCTGGCTGCTGCCGCACGCGATCGGCGACCTGGAGACGGTCAACGAGATCGCCGCGGCCAAGCCGGGCCGCGCGGGGAAGCTCGGCGAGTCGGTCCGGCAGATCGCCGACCTCGAGCACTGGTCCGCGTTCCGGGTGTCGTTCGACCGGCTCGCCGCCATGATCGAACGGGCCGCCGGGAGCGGGCTCGCCACCGTCAACGTCCTGTCCGGGGACGTCCACCACAGCTACGCCGCCCGCGCGGAGATGTCCGGGGACGCCGCCGTCCACCAGCTCACCTGCTCCCCCGTGCACAACAAGATGGACTGGTACGTGAAACCCGGGTTCCGGCTGGCCTGGTCGCGCGGGGCCAAGCGGTTCGCCGAGCGCTGGTCGCTGCGCGCCGGCGCCCCGCCCAAGCCCGTCACGTGGAAGAGGCTCGCCGGACCGCTGTTCGGCAACACCATCGCCACCCTCGACCTCGACGGACGCACCGCGCAGGTGTTCTTCGAGCAGCCCGTGTCCTCGGCCGCGCTGGTCGAGAAGGAGCGCCTGGAGCTGACATCACGGCGGACCACGATCACGGCCCCCGTCCCTGCCGCCCCACCGGTCGAGGAGAACTCGGCATCATGAACGACCTCGGCCCCATCGCCGGACAGACCGTCGTCCTGCGGCCCAGCAGCGCCGCGCACGTGCCGCAGTTCATGGAGATCCTCGGCCACCCGGACATCGCCAAGTGGTGGGGCGGCTACGACCTGGAGCGCGTCCGGCGCGAGCTGCTCGGCCCGCAGGGCTACGCGATCGAGTTGGCCGGCGAGGTGGTCGGGCTGATCATCTACCGCGAGGAGCTCGACCCCGACCACCGCCACGCCGCGATGGACCTCGCCCTGCACCCCGACCAGCAGGCCCAGGGCCTGGGCTGCGACGCGATGCGCGCGATGGCCCGGTTCCTGTTCCGCACCCGCGGCCACCACCGCGTGGTGATCGACCCGGCCGCGCACAACGAGCGGGCCATCCGCAGCTGCGGCCGCGCCGGGTTCCGGCCGGTGGGCATCATGCGCCGCTACGAGCGCTCCGCCGACGGCCAGTGGCACGACGGGCTGCTCATGGACCTGCTGGTCGAGGACCTGCGCTGACCCGCGCCTCGTCGGCGTGCGCGGCCGGCCCGCGCACGATGAGGTCCAGACCGAACGCGAAGCGTCGTCGCTGTCACCCTGGGTGAGCACGGGCCCGAGCGCGGCCGTCACCGGGAACCGGTCGGCGGGCAGCTGCGCGAAGTACCGGAACACCCGGGCGTAGTACTCACCGGGATCGCCGCCGTCGCGCTGCAGGTCGACGTGCTCCGCGGTCTCGATGGCGGTGGCCGGGGCGCTGCCGATGGTCGGCTCCGCGTCCGGGGTGCTCAACGCCGACCCGCAGCTCGGCGGAGCGGCGGCCATCGCGGTGCCGGGCACCGCGTTCTTCCAGCTCGTCGACGCCGGCGACCCGCTGGGCGCATCCGAGGCGGTGCTCCGGACGACGTGCGGGCTGGTCCTGCTGACGGCGGCGCCGGCCTTCCTGCTCCCCCGCCGCGCCCGCCCCGCGGACGCGGCGGAGACGGTCGCTCAGTAGCCGGTGCGCTCCAGCCACTGCGTCCAGGTCTTCTCGTCGCCGAGGACCTGGACGTCGTGCGTGCGGCGCACCGCGGCCAGCAGGAGCTCCACAGCCGTGCCGCGCACGGCGGCGTCGCCCTTGCCGTGGCCGTGCTCCCAGGTGACGTGATCGGCCGCGCCCCGGATCATCCACTCGCCGCCCGCCCCGGCGTCGGTGGCGTGCAGGTGCAGCGTGGCGCCGGCGTCGAGGACGGACGGGCGGGCCGTCACGAGATCCAACCACTCCGACAGCCCGTCGGCGGCCAGCTCGGGGGTCAGGTCGACCGGCACGCCCAGGGCGAGAGCGGCGTCGGCCCGGTGCACCGTCTCCTCGTGCAGGCGCCGCCGGATCCACCACGAGGCGGGCTTCGGACCGGTGAACGTCCAGATCGGGACGTCGGCGCCGGTGGCCGTCACCGCGTCGATCACATCGGCGGCGCACTCGTGCAGCCACTCCACGACGTCCCCGAGCGGCTTCCCACCCGCGACGGTGCGGGGATCGGCGGCCTGCGTGGCCCGCTCGCGCACCATCGTGGCCGCCCACCGGTGCCCCCGCCCGACGTGCCGGACGAGCTGCTGCAGCGTCCAGTCCGGGCAGGTGGGGATCGGCGTCGCGGGGTCGGCGTCGCGGGTCAGTTCACCGAGGAGGCGGTTCTGCTCGATCAGGGCGGCTGCGTAGTCCACGCGTGGCACGATAGCCGCCTTCCGGCCACCCGATAGTGGTGATCGACTCATCATTCGTCCTCGACGTCCGTGCCACCGTCGAGACCCCAGCCAACCCCGTCGACGACGCGCGCGGCCGCGGCGCCGACACCGACGACCCGGCGATCGCAAGAACCCCGGCCGGTCCCATCGGCGGCACGCAGGACCCCGACGGGGCCGCCACCGATCCCGCGTCACTGCCGCGCTTCCGAACGGGCTGCTGGCCGTGCAGGACGGGCCGATCACCCCCGCTGTGCTCACCGACGGTGAACCCCGCCCGAACACCCACCTCGAGTTCCTCGACGCGGGCGTGGTGATCGGACGCCCGGGTGCATGACCCGCGGACGGATCGGGTAAGAAACGGGCATGGCGCCTGAGACCCGCGAATGGTCGGTCCCCGCACCGGTTCGAACTCTGCTGTGGTGGCCCGCGATCTCGTTCGTGCTGGTCGTCGTCGATCCGGAGGCGGCCACCGGGGTGATCGTCGGGGCCGGGCTGGTACTGGCCCTGCTCGGCGGCCTCCTGGCCGCCGCGGCACGGCGGCTGACCCGCCGCAGGGAGGCGCTGGTGGCGCGCGAGACCACCATGGAGATTCCCCTGGCTGAGTTCTCCCTCGACGGCGATCTGCCCACCGCCCGCATCCCCCGCGTCCCCACCCAGCGGGACGCCGCCTGAGAGCTTCCTCTCGCCGTTCCAGGTTCCCTTGTACGTCCGATAGTAGGATGTCATAGTAAATCCAGGGGCACGCGTCACGGCGAGAGGACAGACCGTCATGGACCTGCACGTTCCCACCCACCCGGTGCGTTTCGTGACCGCCGCGAGCCTGTTCGACGGGCACGACGCCGCGATCAACATCATGCGGCGGATCCTGCAGCGCCAGGGCGCCGAGGTGATCCACCTGGGCCACAACCGCTCGGTGGACGAGGTGGTGGCCGCCGCGATCCAGGAGGACGCGCAGGGCGTCGCCATCAGCTCGTACCAGGGCGGGCACGTCGAGTACTTCTCCTACCTGGTGGAACTGTTGCGCGAGCGCGGCGCGGGGCACGTGAAGGTCTACGGCGGGGGCGGCGGGGTGATCGTGCCGCGCGAGATCGACCTGCTGCACAGCCGCGGCGTCGCCCGCATCTTCTCCCCCGAGGACGGCCAGCACCTCGGCCTCCCGGGAATGATCAACATCATGATCCGGGAGTGCGACGTCGACCTCGCCGACACTCCCCCGGCCTCGCTGGACGGCCTCTACACCGGCGAGCCGGCCACCCTGGCCCGGATGCTGACGCTGGCGGAAGCCGGACGACTGCCCGAGGGGCTCGACCTCACGCCCCGGCGCGAGGTGCCGGTCCTGGGGATCACGGGCACCGGTGGCTCGGGAAAGTCGTCGCTCACCGACGAGCTCGTGCGCCGCTTCCGCCTCGACCAGGAGGACAAGCTCCGCATCGCCGTGCTCGCGGTCGACCCCACCCGGCGCAAGGGCGGCGGAGCCCTGCTGGGCGACCGGATCCGGATGAACACCCTCGTCGGCGACCAGGTGTTCTTCCGGTCCATGGCCACCCGCTCCGACGACGGGCACCTCCCCGAGCAGCTGGCCGACGTGCTGGCCGTGCTCAAGGCCGCGTCGTTCGACCTGGTGATCGTCGAGACGCCCGGCATCGGCCAGGGCGACGCCGCGATCGTGCCGTTCGTCGACCGCTCGCTGTACGTGATGACGCCGGAGTTCGGCGCCGCGTCGCAGCTCGAGAAGATCGACATGCTGGACTTCGCCGACGCCGTGGCCATCAACAAGTTCGAGCGCCGCGGCGCCGAGGACGCCCGCCGCGACGTGGGCCGTCAGCTCGTGCGCAACCGCGAGGCGTTCGGCGCAGGCTGGGAGGACATGCCCGTCTACGGCACGTCCGCGGCCACGTTCAACGACGACGGCGTCACCGCGCTCTACCAGCACCTCGTCGAGATCCTGGGCGAGAACGGGCTGGTGGCGGGCGAGGGCCGGCTGCCGCGGACTGACCGCAAGACGTCCTCCGAGCACGCCGCCGTCATCCCGGCGAACAAGACCCGGTACCTCGCCGACATCGCGGAGACCGTGCGGCGCTACCACGAGGCCACCGAGAAGCAGGTCGACGCGGCGCGCACCCGCCAGCACCTGCGCACCGCCCGGGAGCTGGTCGGCGAGGCCGTCGACGAGCAGCTGACGAAGGCCGAGAAGGCTCTCGCGCCGGAAGCGGCCGAGCTGCTCGACACGTGGGCCCAGGTGGTGGAGGACTACTCCGGCGACGAGCTGGTCGTGACGATCCGCGACAAGGAGCTGCGCACCCAGCTCACGCGGGAGACGTTGTCGGGCAACAAGGTGCGCCGGGTGTCGCTGCCGCGCTTCACCGAGGACGCCGACCTGCTGCGCTTCCTGCGCGACGAGAACCTTCCGGGCAGGTTCCCGTTCACCGCCGGGGTGTTCCCGTTCAAGCGCGAGGGCGAGGACCCGGCGCGCATGTTCGCCGGCGAGGGCGACGCGTTCCGCACCAACCGCCGCTTCCAGCTCCTGTCGGCCGACTCCGACGCCAAGCGCCTGTCCACCGCGTTCGACTCCGTGACGCTGTACGGCCGCGACCCCGACACCCGTCCGGACGTCTACGGCAAGGTCGGTACGTCGGGTGTCTCGATCGCGACGCTCGAGGACATGAAGGTGCTCTACGGCGGGTTCGACCTGACCTCGCCGAGCACCTCGGTGTCGATGACGATCAACGGCCCGGCGCCCACGATCCTCGCGTTCTACCTCAACACCGCCATCGACCAGACGCTGGAACGCTTCCGCGACGAGGAGGGCCGCGAGCCCGACGACGCCGAGCGCGAGGAGCTCACCGCGTTCACGCTCGCGAACGTGCGCGGCACCGTTCAGGCCGACATCCTCAAGGAGGACCAGGGCCAGAACACCTGCATCTTCTCCACCGAGTTCAGCCTGCGGATGATGGCCGACATCCAGGAGTGGTTCATCCGCCACAAGGTGCGGAACTTCTACTCCGTCTCGATCTCCGGCTACCACATCGCCGAGGCCGGGGCGAACCCCATCAGCCAGCTCGCGTTCACGCTGTCCAACGGCTTCACGTTCGTCGAGAGCTACCTCGCGCGCGGCATGGACATCGACGACTTCGCGCCCAACCTGTCGTTCTTCTTCTCCAACGGCATGGACGCCGAGTACTCGGTGATCGGCCGGGTGGCCCGCCGGATCTGGGCCGTCGCGATGCGGGAGCGCTACGGCGCCAACGAGCGGTCGCAGAAGCTCAAGTACCACGTGCAGACGTCCGGTCGGTCCCTGCACGCGCAGGAGATGAACTTCAACGACATCCGCACCACGCTCCAGGCGCTCTGCGCGCTCTACGACAACGCGAACTCGCTGCACACGAACGCCTACGACGAGGCCGTGACGACCCCGACGGAGGAGTCGGTGCGGCGCGCGATGGCCATCCAGATGATCATCAACAAGGAGTGGGGCCTCTCGATGAACGAGAACCCGCTCCAGGGTTCGTTCGTCATCGACGAGCTCACCGACCTCGTCGAGCAGGCCGTGCTGGCCGAGTTCGACCGCATCTCCGAGCGCGGCGGCGTGCTGGGCGCGATGGAGACCGGCTACCAGCGCGGCCGCATCCAGGACGAGTCGATGCTCTACGAGCACCGCAAGCACGACGGCTCGCTGCCGATCGTCGGGGTGAACACGTTCGTCAAGCCCGAGTCGGACGTCTCGCCCACCGAGATCGAGCTCGCCCGCGCCACGGAGGAGGAGAAGAAGAGCCAGCTCGACCGGCTCGCCGACTTCCAGGGACGGCACTCCGACGACGCCCAGGAGGCGTTGCGCCGCCTGCAGGACGTGGCCACGGGCGACGGCAACGTCTTCGACGAGCTGATGAAGGCGGCCCGGGTGTGCAGCCTGGGCCAGCTGACGGACGCGTTCTTCGAGGTGGGCGGGCAGTACCGGAGAAATATGTAGCTTGTGCGCGGATATCAGTGCCGGGGCACTGATATCCGCGCACGACCTGCTCAGGCGCCCAGGTGCTCTACGAACCAGTCGCGCGCCGGGCCGCTGGTCGCCTCCAGGCCGACCGTGTACGCGTCGAAATGGCCGCCCGGCACGATCACCAGCTTCTTCGGCTCGCGGGCGTGCTCGTACGCGTCGATGGCCAGGTGCGCGGGCGTGAGGTGGTCCTCGCGGGCCACCACCATCAGCAGCGGCGTGGGGCTGATCCGGCTGATGTAGCTGCCCGGCTCGTACTCCCCCAGCATCTCGACGGTCCGCAGGGTCACCTCGTTGCGCCACGACGGCGCCCGCAGCTTCCCGGTCTCGGTGAACCACGTCCACGAGTCCGGGGTGGGCAGGGCCGAGGGGGCGAGCGGGTCCTCGTCGACGACGGGCACCATCGCCGGCGGGTCGCCCGCGAACCGGGCGGCGCGGTCGGCGTCGAACATCTCGCGGAAGCCGGCCCGGAAGTCGGCCCGCACGAGCTCGCCGATGTTGGCCGAGCCGCTGACCAGCGGCACCTGCGCGACAACGGCCTTCACCCGGCGGTCGATGGCCCCGACGACCAGCACGTGCCCGCCGGAGTAGCTGCTGCCCCAGACACCGATCCGCGTGGCGTCCACCTCGTCCAGCGTCGAGGCGTAGGTGATGGCGTGGCGGTAGTCGCGCACCTGCTCCCACGGGTCGAGCTCCTGGCGCGGCTCGCCGTCGCTCGCGCCGGTGTTGCGGTTGTCGTAGACCAGCGCGTTGAGGCCTGCGGCGACGAACACCTCGGCGACGGAGTCGAGGTACATCTCCTTCACCGCGGAGAACCCGTGCGCCATCACGACGGTGGGCGCTCGCCCGGATGCCCCGTCTGCCCGGTAGAACCAGCCCCGCAGGGTCACACCCTCGGCACTGAACTCGATGTCGCGTCGGCCCACGATCGCTCCCGTCGTCGCCCCCGGACGCTCGACGATAGGTGACGCGGGGCCCCACAGGATGCCGCCGATCGGACCCTCCTCAGCCGGGCGAGCCCACCCCGCAGAGGAAGCGGCGGTTCGGTGTGGACTCCAGGCCTCCTGCCACCATGTTCCAGACGTTGGTGTCGTAGGCCTCGCCGATGTGCCCGACCGGGTCGAGCGGGCAGAAGTCCTGCACGTACTGGTTGACGACGCCGGGCTCGCGGACGAACGCCGTCTCCGTCGGGGTGACCAGCTCGTCGTAGCGCGAGGTGATCACCGTGTAGTCGACGTCGGGCCGGGCGATCGGGCCGTCGTTCAGCGTCGCGACCGCGGTGCCGCCGCTGCCGATCTGGCTGCAGGCCGGGCAGCCCACGGTCTTGAGCGCCTTGTCGACGGCGTCGCGCTCGGCCCGACCGAAGAGGTAGGCCAGGTTGTAGACGCCCGCGAAGGTGGTGCCGTGGGTGGGCGGGGCGATCGCCACCACCTTGCCGACCTGCACGTCCTGGGTCTTCGGCACGTAGAGCGACTGGAAGCCGCCCTCGGAGTGGCCGACCAGGTCGACCTTCGCCGCCCCCGTCCAGCCGCGCACCTTCGCGACGTAGGCGGCGATCTCCTGCGCCGACTCGTCGACGTCCCGCAGCCCGCCCACCAACGGGAACCCCTCGTATGCCCCGTAGGTGGACGCGAACGTGCAGTAGCCGCGGGCGGCGAGCCAGCCCTGCAGGACGTTGAGGTCCTCGTAGGAGGTGGCGCCCAGGCCGTGCAGCAGCACCACCGGGTCGGGGTGCTCCGCGCTCGGACGGCACGACGCGTCGTTGATGCCACCGGTCGGCGCCGCGGCGGCAGGCACCGCCATCACCGTCAGGAGCGCCGCGACGGCGGCCACCAGTCCGATCCACCGCACCCGCATGAGGTCTCCCCGACGACGACCAGCAGCGATACCGAACGGTATCGAGTACCGTTGAGTATCGGGATCGCGCGGAGAATGTCAAGATAGCGATCATGAGCAAGCCGATCCGCACCCGCCCCACCCGCTCCGAGACCCGGCGCCGGGTGCTGGACGCGGCGTTCGCGGTGTTCGGTGAGCGGGGCATCGCCGCGTCGTCGCTGGCCGAGGTGGCCCGCGAGGCGGGGCTCACCAAGGGCGCGGTCTACTCCAACTTCCGCGGCAAGGACGACCTCGTGCTCGCGCTCATGGAGGAGCACGCGATGCACCGCCTGTCCGGCGCGCTGGCCGGGATCACCCCGACCACCGACGTCGACGAGGCGCTGGCGACGGCCGCGACGGTGCTGGTGCGGAGCATGCACGACGGGGCGGCGTGGCACCGCCTGCTCGCGGAGTACTTCGCGCTGTCGCACCGCGACCCCGACCGGCGGGAAGGGCTGCGCCTGCGCCGCCGCGAGGCCCGCGACGCGGTGGCCCGGGCGCTGGTCCAGGTGGCCGAGACCACCGGCATCCGGCTCCCGCTCCCCGCTCCCGACCTCGCCGCCGTGCTGTTCGCGCTGAGCAACGGCATGGCGATGGAATCGGCCATCGACCCCGACGGCGTGCCCGACGACCTGCTCGGCCGCGTGCTGGCGCTGATGTTCGCCGGTTCCGCCGGGCGCGTGCCGCGGCCCCGTTCGGGGTAGAACGGGTCCATGGCGGACAGGGTGCTGGTGGTCGGTGGCGGGTTCGCGGGCATGTACGCCGTACGTCGGCTGGCCGGTTCGGGCGCGGAGATCACCCTGCTCGACCGCGGCACCAGCAACCTGTTCCAGCCGCTGCTCTACCAGTGCGCCACCGGCCTGCTGTCCGAGGGCCAGATCACGAGCCCGCTGCGCACCCTGCTGCGCCGCCACCGCGACGTCCGCGTGATGCTCGGCGAGGCGCACGGCCTGGATCCCGAGCGACGGGTGGTCACGGCCCGCCGACCCGACGCCACCACGTTCGACCTGCCCTACGACCACCTGGTCGTCGCGGCCGGGATGCGCCAGTCCTACTTCGGCCACCCCGAGTTCGCCCGGCACGCGCCCGGCATGAAGAGCATCGACGACGCGCTGACGATCCGCCGCCGGGTGCTCGGCGCGTTCGAGATGGCCGAGACGCTGCCCCGGGCCGAGGAGCGCCGCGAGTGGCTGACCTTCGCCGTCGCGGGCGCCGGACCCACGGGCGTCGAGCTGGCGGGGCAGATCCGCGAGCTGGCCCTGCGCACGATCGAGCGGGAGTTCCGCCGGATCGACCCGGCCGAGGCCCGCGTCCTGCTGTTCGACGGCGGCACGGCCGTGCTGAAGTCGTTCGGGCCCACCCTGTCGCGCCGGGCCCAGCAGACGCTGGCCGCGCTGGGCGTCGAGACCGTGCTCGGCGTGCGCGTCACCGACGTCGACGCGACGGGTCTGGTCACCACGGCGAAGGACGGCACCACCACCCGCTACGCCGCCCGCACGGTGCTGTGGACGGCCGGCGTCGAGGCCGCCCCGTTCCTCGCCACCGTCGCGACGGCCCTGGGGGCCACGCCGGACAAGCAGGGCCGCATCCCCGTGCAGCCGGACCTGACGGTGGCCGGACATCCGGAGATCCGCGTGGTCGGTGACGTGATGAGCCTGCGCGACCTGCCGGGCGTGGCCGAGGTGGCGATGCAGTCGGGCCACCACGCCGGTTCGGAGATCCGCCGCAGGATCGCCGACCCGGCCGCGTCCGGCACGCCGTTCCGCTACCGCGACCTGGGCAGTGCCGCCTACATCAGCCGCGGGCACGCCGTGCTGTCGGTGGGGCCGATCCGGCTGTCGGGCTTCGTGGGCTGGGTCGCCTGGGGCGCCATCCACATCGCGTTCCTGGCCGGGGTGCGCAACCGCTTCGCGACGCTCACGTCGTGGCTGCTCACACTCGGGTTCCGCCGTCGGGCCGAGCGGGCGCTGACCTACGGCGACCCGTCGACGGCCGACCAGCCCTACGGCTGAGGAGCCCGGATCCGCCGCAGGGTCAGGGCCAGCGTGAGCGCGCCGCCCAGCAGCAGCGTCACGAACCCGACCAGGCCGGTCCAGCCCGCGAGATCGAACGCGACCCCGCCCAGCGCACCGCCGACGCTGCTGCCCGCGTAGTAGCAGAACAGGTACAGCGACGACGCCTGCCCCGGCGCACCCCCGGGCAGCAGCGACGCCCGGCGCCCCACCCAGCTGCTGGCCACCGAGTGCGCGCCGAAGAACCCGACGGTGACGAGCAGCAGCCCGGCCACCACCGTCGGCAGCACGTCGGGAAGCGTCACCCAGCCCCCGACGATCGCCACCGCGACGGCGCCCCACATCACCTTCCGACGCCCGATCCGGTCGCCGAGCCGACCGGCCCCGGTGGACGCCCCGGTGCCGGCGACATAGCCGAGGAAGATCAGCCCGGTCAGCCAGCCCGGCAGGTCGAACGGGGCGGCGAGCAGCCGGAAGCCGAGGTAGTTGTAGACCGTCACGAACGAGCCCATGAGCAGGAAGGCGACGCCGAACAGGCACAGCAGGCCGGGGTCGCGCAGGTGGGTGCGCAGCGGCCGGCCCAGCTCGCGCAGCCGGACCTTCGGCGGCGTGGGGGCGAGGGTCGGCGGCAGCAGTGCGCGGAACGCCACCATGCAGCCCAGCGACAGCAGCCCGATCACGCCCAGCGCCACCCGCCAGCCGGCGACGTCGGACACGAACCCGGCGACGAGCCGTCCCGACAGCCCGCCGAGCGTGTTGCCCGCGATGAGCAGGCCGACCGCGCCGCCGAGCCAGCGCGGTGCGACCTCCGCCGTCACGTGGGCCATCGCGAGCGCGGGCAGGGCCGCGAGCGCGACGCCCTGCAGCGCCCGGATGCCGACGAGCGCCGCGAACGTCGGCGCGAACGGCGCGAGCAGCCCCAGCACCGCCGACGCCCCGAGCGCGACGGTCATCACCCGGCGCCGGCCCCACGACTCCGCGACGGCCGAGAGCGGCACGACGGCCAGCGCGAGCGTGCCGGTCGTGGCCGAGAGCACCAGGCTGGACGTGGACGACGACACACCGAACTGCGCGGCCAGCGTGGGCAGCAGCCCCTGCACGCAGTAGACCAGCACGAACGTGGCCAGCCCGGCGCACCACATCGCCACGCCGAGGCGCTTGTAGCCGGGGGTGCCCCGCTCGTGGAGAACCGGGGCCGGAAGAGTCGTTGCCATTGCTGACGACCGTACGAGCCGTGATCGGATGCGTCCAATGCATGTCCGCAGGAGACAGGATGCAGACACGCATGAGACGGCGGCGGCGCCCGCCACTCGGCACCGATGCCGAGTCCTGCACGGCCGCGTCGGGCCGGCGCATCGCCGTGGCGCCGGCGGAGGCCGCCGGAGAGCCGTTCGTGCGCTCCCTGCCCGGCTACGGGCTCCGCGGCACCGTCGACGCGCGCGACCGCCCGCTCACCGCGCCCGCGCGGGCCCTGCTGGAGTCCGTCCGGGGCCGTGAGCGGCTCAGGCCGGCGTCGTCAGCCCCATGAAGGTCAGGTTCTGGCGCAGCGTGAAGCCCAGGTGCTCGTAGAGCCGGATCGCCGGGACGTTGTCCGCCGAGGCGTGCAGCATCGGGATGTCCCCGCGCTCGCGCACGACGGCGCCGACCGCCCGCACCAGCCGTCCGCCGAACCCGTGGCCCCGGAAGGCGGGGTCGGTGCAGACCGCGCTGATCTCCGTCCAGCCCGGCGGGTGCATCCGCTCCCCCGCCATCGACACCAGCGCGCCGTCACGGCGGATGCCCAGGTAGGTGCCGGTGAGGCGGGTGCGTTCCAGGAACGGGCCGGGCCGGGTGCGGGCCACGAGGTCGAGCATCTCGGGCACGTCGGCCGCACCGAGGACGACGGCCTCGGGATCGGGCGCCACCACCATCGCGGAGCCGTCCATCTGGACGCCCGGCAGCGACATCCCGACCGTCCAGCCCTCCGGCGGCGTGCGCAGCGGACCCGCGATGACCACGGTCTCCCCCGGCCCGGCCAGCGCCGCGAGATCGGCCCAGTCCTGCGGCTCGGGCTCCAGCGGCAGCGCGGCGAAGGGGGCGACGTCGGGCAGGTAGCGCGCGGCGCGGCCCTTGCGCTCGGCGAGCGTCTCGTGGGGGCCGGTCAACGAGGTCCAGGCCGGGTTGTCGAGGGGATGTCCGGGCACGGGTGGAGATAACCACACCGGGTTACCGTGGGCGCATGGTGATCGCTTCATGACCGTCGACGACGAGGGCCGTTCCGTGCCCGTGCCCACCGAGGTCCGCCGGGTCGTGAGCATCGTCCCGTCGCTGACCGAGGCGGTGGCGGCCACCGCGCCCGGACTGCTGGTGGGCGCCACCGACTGGTGCACCCACCCCGCCGACCTCGACGTCCCGCGCATCCGCGGCACCAAGAACCCCGATGTCGACGCGATCGTCGCCCTGCGGCCGGACCTCGTGGTGGCCAACCAGGAGGAGAACCGCGTCGGTGACCTCGACGCGCTGCGCGCCGCGGGTGTCGCCGTGTACGTCACCGACATCCGCACCCTCGACGGCGCGTTCGGCTCGCTGGACCGCATGCTCGCCGCGTGCGGGCTGGCCCGGCCCGGGTGGCTCGACGACGCGGAGAAGGCCTGGTCCGCCGTACCCGAGCCCGCCGAACGGCGCCGGGCCGTGATCCCGATCTGGCGGAAGCCCTGGATGGCGGTCGGCAGCGACACGTTCACCGGCGCGGTGCTCGCGCGGCTGGGTGTGGACAACGTGCTGGACGCGAGCGAGGAGCGCTACCCGAGGTTCGACCCGGCCGGACTACCCCCCGTCGACCTCGCGGTGCTGCCCGACGAGCCCTACCTCTTCACCGCCGACGACGGGCCCGAGGCGTTCCCCGGTGTGCCGTCGGCGCTGGTCAGCGGCCGGCTGCTCACCTGGTACGGCCCGAGCCTCGCCGAGGCCGCCCGCGATCTCCCCGCCTCCCTGGCCGGGTAGCCGACCGCCTCCACGTCGCTGTGCCCCATGCCGGCTCGTAGCACTGCCTCCAGATCGAGGGCTCGTGCGCGGTCACCCTGATCCCCACCTCACCATCACCGCGATCCGGGCGCACGCCCTACCGTGACGGCATGCTCGCGGTGCTCGACCTCATCGGTGTGGCCGTCTTCGCCGCGTCCGGGGCGCTCGCGGCGGTGCACGCGCGCCTCGACGTGTTCGGGGTGGTGGTGCTCGCCGCCGTCACCGCGCTGGGTGGGGGCATCGTGCGCGACCTGCTGCTCGGCATCACCCCGCCGAGCACCCTGCGCCAGTGGCCCTACCTGCTGGTTCCCGCCGTGGTGGCGCTGCTGGTGTTCCGCTGGCACCCCGCCGTGGCCCGGCTGCGCCTGGGCGTCCAGCTGGCCGACGCGCTCGGTCTCGCGCTGTTCGTGACCACCGGCACGACGGTGGCGCTGTCCACCGGCGCGCCCGCGATCACCGCCGCGCTGGTCGGCGTGATCACGGGCGTCGGCGGTGGAGTGCTCCGTGACCTCCTGCTCAACGAGATCCCGACGGTGCTGCGCCGCGACATCTACGCGATCGCCGCGGCCGGCGGGGCGGTCGTGGTGGTGGCGGGCGACCGGCTGGGCCTGCCACAGGTCCCGGTCGCCCTGGCGGGTGCGGTGCTGGTGGCGGCGGTCCGGGTGCTGGCGCTGTGGCGCCGGTGGAACGCCCCGATGCCGCGGTGATCCCCGCGGGGTGATCCCCGCGTCAGGCTGCCGCGGCCGCGACCAGCTCGGCGTGGGCCCGGCCGGTCTCGGCCGCCTTCTCGTGGGCGTTCGCGAGGTTGGTGGCGGCCAGGTCGCGCAGGTCGGCCATCGCCGGGTTCACGTCGGCCAGCGTCAGCTCCGCCTCGACCAGGGTCACGTCGGTGCCGAAGACGTCCCGGAAGATCTGCAGCAGGTACGGGGTGGCGTGGTCCCAGCCCGCGCGCGGGGTGCCGGCGCCGTAGCCGCCACCCCGCGCGAGCACGAGCGTCAGCGGGCGACCGGCCAGCGGCGTGGTGCCGGGGCTGAACCGCGGGTCAGTGATCAGCAGGTCGATCCAGGTCTTGAGGTGCTGGGAGAGGCCGAAGTTGTACAGCGGCGCGCCGATCACGGCGGCGTCGGCGCCAATGAGCTCGTCGGCGAGCGTCGCGGCGAGGGCCTGCGCGGAGCGCTGCTGCTCGCTGCGCTGGTCCTCGGGGGTGTAGCCGGCCGTGGCGGCCACGGGCCAGACGTCGGCCGGCAGCGGCGACGCGCCGAGGTCGCGGCGGACGACGGTGTCGCCCGGGTGCTTCCCGAGCCAGGAGGAGACCAGGGTGTCGGCGACCTGACGGGTCACCGAGCCCTCGGTGCGGATGCTGCTGTCGAGACGGAAGAGGGTCATCGGGATCTCCTGGGGGGGTGTGCGGGTACCTAGATGTTCTGTGAAGCAGACGATCGTGTCAACAGATCGTATGCCAGATCGCATTCCACGGGTAGGCTGGGACCGTGAGCACCCCCACCGGCGTCGAGAACGACCTCGGCTGGGCGCTGGGCCAGGTCATGCGGGCCCATCTGCGCACCGCCCAGGAGGTGGTGGGCGAGCTGCCCGGCGGCCCCCGCGGCTACCAGGTGCTCGCGGTCGCGGGCCGGGGCGAGCCCAGCAGCCAGCTCGCGCTCGCGCAGAAGCTCGGCGTCGACCGCACGGTCATGACCTACCTCCTCGACGACCTGGAGACCGCCGGCCTCATCGAGCGGCGCCCCGATCCGGCCGACCGCCGCGCCCGCCGCGTGGTGCTCACCGAGGCCGGGCAGGCCCGCCTGTGCGAGCTGGAGCGCCGCTTCCGTTCCGCCGAGCAGCACCTGCTCGACCCCCTCGACGAGGGCGAGCGCACGGTGCTGCGCGACCTCCTGCAACGCCTCGCCACGCACACCGGCCTGCCCGCGGCCGGCGCGTGCCAGGTGGCCGAGGAACTGGCGTCGGCGGACCGCCCGCTCCGCCCCTGACCCGCAGCCCCCACCCGGGGTGCGTCAGCGGACGCCGACGTCCAGCTCGCCGGTGATGCGACGCTGTACGGCCGCCACCGCCCGGAACGCCTCCCGCAGCGACGCCCTGGTCACCGGGGAGAGATCCCGGGGGCGCACCAGGTCGTCGGGTTCCGCGCCGGCGCGCAGCTGCTCGACCTGGTGGTCCAGCCGCAGCGCCAGGACGAGGTGGAACGCCTCCTCCAGCGTGGCCGCCGCGCCCGCGTCGAGCACCCCGTCGGCCGCGGCCGCGCGCAGCCGGGCGGGGGTGGACGCGCTGGTCACACCGGCCGTCATCCCCGCCCAGCGGGCGAGGTCGACGACCGGGACGAGACCCCCGCGCTTCAGGTCCAGCGTGCCGCGACGGGCGCCGGAGTGCTCCACCACGAAGTCGCGCAGGAACCCCGTGGGCGGGCGGTGGGCCAGCGCATAGCGGGCGAGCAGCCGCAGCATCTCGGGATGGCGCCGCGCGTCGCGGAAGACGTCGGGCACCGGCAGGCTGGACCGGATCCCCCACACCGGACGCGCGTCCACCACCAGCGAGACGAGGATCGGCGCCTTCTCCTGCAACGGGTCGCGCAACCAGCTCCGGGCAGCGGCCGCCCACGCCTCGTAGGAGCGGCGGAACAACGGGTTGGTGGCCACGGCGCCGTTGGTGTCGGCCCGGTAGCCGGCCGCGGCGAGGCCCGCGAGCACCCGCTCGGCGAACGTGCGGCCGTAGGCGGCGGCCCCGGCGTCACCCTCGGGCCCGGCCCACACCAGCGCACTGTCCACATCGGATGACGGCACGGCCTCGCGGCGGGCCAGGCTGCCCAGCGCCAGCCACGTCAGCGGACGGGGCGGCGGGCCCAGCTCCGCGACGGCCAGCTCGGCGAGGCGGCGGGTGACGGCGTCGGCCACCACCGCGGTGATCCCGGCGACGTCCGCGGCGGCGACCCGGGCGTCGTGCAGGGCGATCACCGTGGGCGTCAGCTCGGCGGCGGCCCGGGTCACCTCGTCGACCGAGCCGGCCCGCGCGATGGCCGCCCGCAGCCCGAAGCTGCCGCGGGTGGTGGCCGCGACGACGTCGACGTCCTCGAGCACGCCCAGCACCTCGCCGTTCGCGGCGAGCACCGGGGCGTGGCGGATGCCGCGGTCGAGCATGTCGAGCAGCACCTCGCCGCCGAGGCGGTCGGCGGCGGCGGTCCAGGCGGGGGCGCTCATCGCGTCGCGGACCGGAGCCGCGGTGTCGGTGGCGTCCGCGATCACCACCCGCAGGTCCCGGTCGGTGAGGATCCCGACGCGGCCCGGCCCCAGGGGCACCACCACGGCGGACGCCCCGCAGGCCGTCATGCGCTGGGCGGCCTCGCGGATCGGGGTGTCCGGCGTGGCGGTGCACAGCGGGGCGCGCAGCAGGTCGCCCACCGCGCGCTGCGTCGGGTCCGGGCCGACGTGCGGGGTCGGGGCCAGCAGCGTCGGCGCGAGCAGCGACCGGGCGACGTAGCGCAGCCCCTCCGGCCGTCCCAGCAGCGGGCGGACGGCGTCGGCGGGCAGCCGTAGGCACCGGGTGGCCCCGCGCGCGACGGCCGTGAAGCCCAGCGGCAGCCCGGCCAGCATCGCCGCGTGGCCGAACAGCTCACCGGGCCCGAGCAGGTCGAGCACCCGCGAGCCCAGCACCAGCTCGACCAGACCGCCCTCGACGATGCGGACGTGTTCCGGCGGGCGCTCCCCCGGCGCGAGGACCGTGGCGCCGGAGCGGTACTCCTCGGGCTCCGCCACCGCGGCGAGGGCGGCGAGCTCGGCGTCGTCGAGCGCGTCGAAGGGCGGATGCGCCCTCAGGAACGCCGACGCACCGCCCACGGGCCCATCCTTCCCGATACCTACGGCGGGTGGCGATGCGGTGGCCCTGCCCGCCGTCGTCGCCCTGCCGCCGCGCCCGAGGTGCTGGTCCTCACCGACGGGGCACCGGTGCGCGCCGCCGCCCTGGCCACGGCGACCGCGTCCGGAGCGCGCACGGCCACCGTCCCCCGCGCCGACCCGCGCAACGCCCCGGCACGGCGCTCTACGGCACCCCCGGCAGCGCCGCCCTGAGCGTGCTCGGCGAGCAGGACCTCCCGGCGTCGGCGGCCCGGGCGAAGCAGCTCGCCGCGCAATACCAGCCGTTGGTGAGGGAGACCGTCGTCCCGGCGCTCGAGCTGATCACGACGGTCGCCGGCGCCACCCCGGGCGCCGACGGCGACTACTCCTCGGAGCTCTCCCCCGCCGCCGTCCGCCCGTGGGTGGACGCGGCGAAGGCCGCCGGCGTCTACGTCGTGCTGACCTGCAGCCCGGCCGCGCCGACTTCCTCACCCAGGCGTAGCGCTACGCCGACCTGCTGGCCGAGCCGAACGTCGGTCTGGCCCTGGACCCGGAGAGGCGGCTGGGCCCGAACGAGGTGCACCGCGTGCAGATCGGCTCGGTGGGCGTCGACGAGGTGAACCGCGCGGTCACGTGGCTCGCCGACCTCACGCGCGACAAGGCACTGCCGCAGAAGCTCCTGATGCTGCACCGGTTCGGCTCACGATGATCAAGGACAGGGCCCGGCTGGACACCTCCCGCGACGAGCTGGCCGTGGTGATCCACTCCGACGGTTTCGGCACCCCGTCGGAGAAGACGGCCACCTGGAACGCCCTGCACGGCGCCGCACCGGCGAACATCCGCTGGAGCTGGAAGAACTTCATCGACGAGGACAAGCCGACGTTCACGCCCGCCCAGACGGTGCCGATCCCACCGACGCCACCGGTGTTCGTCAGCTACCAGTAGGTTCTACCCGTGGAGACCTTCGGGCCCTACCAGCTGTTGGAGCGGCTCGGGCGTGGCGGGATGGGCGAGGTCTTCCGCGCGCACGACACGGTGCGTGACCGTCTCGTCGCGCTCAAGCGCCTCATCCCGGACCTCGCCGACGACCCGGCGTTCGAGGCGCGGTTCCGCCGCGAGTCTGCGCTGGTCGCGAAGCTGAACGAGCCGCACATCATCCCGATCCACGACTTCGGCACCATCGACGGCCGGCTCTACCTCGACATGCGTCTCGTCGAGGGCGACGACCTGGGCGACCTCCTCCGGCGGGACGGCCCGCTGACGCCCGAACGGGCCGTCGACGTGATCACGCAGCTCGCGAGCGCCCTCGACGCCGCCCACGCCGACGGCCTGGTGCACCGCGACGTCAAGCCCTCGAACGCGCTGGTCACTGCGGGTGGGTTCGTCTACCTCGTGGACTTCGGCATCGCCCGCTCCATCACCGGCGACACGTCGCTGACGGCCACCGGTTCCACGGTCGGGACGCTGCACTACATGGCCCCCGAGCGGTTCGACGGCCGGCGGATCGACGGCCGCGCCGACGTCTACGCGCTGGCCTGCGTGCTGCACGAGGCCCTGACCGGGAGCAGGCCCTTCCCCGCCACAGGCCAGCTGGCCGTGATGGGCGCGCACCTGACGAGGGACCCACCACGCCCGTCCGAGCTGCGCGAGGGCATCCCGGGGAGCCTGGACGCGGTGGTGGCGCGCGGGATGGCGAAGGACCCCGACGCCCGCTACCCCACGGCCGGCGCCCTGGCGGCGGCGGCGCGGACGGCCCTGACCGCACCCCCGCGAGTCGGGGCCTCCGTGCCCGCGAGTCGGGGCCTCCGTGCGAACGGGTCGGGGGATTCGCGCGCACCGGGAGTCCCGTGGCTGCCCACGCCGGCCCCGGGCGGGACCGGTGCGGGGAACCGGCGGAGGTGGCTCGTCGCCGCGGGTGTGGGCGCGGGTGTCGTGGCCGCCGCGATCGTGGGGGCGGTGACGCTGAGCGGCGGCGCCTCCGGCGCGGGGCTCGGACCGGTCGTCGACACCTCGTCGTTGCCGGCCCCCACCACCGCCCGCCCCGCTCCCACCACGACCTCGGCGCCCGCGGCGATCGGCCCGTTGGCCACCGTCACCGCCCGGACGCTGGCGATCAGCCGGGACGGCCGCACCGCCCTCGCCGTCGGGGAGGCCGACACCGACATCCTCGACGTCACGACGGGCGCGGTCCGCGCGACGGTGCCGGTCGGCGGCGCGTTCGTGCGGCCGGTCGTCGGCACGGCCGCCTTCTCCCCCGGCGGCACGCGCGCCTACGTCGTCGACCAGGACGGCGGCCTGCACGTCATCGACGTCACCGCCGGTCGTGAGGTGGGCTCGGTGAGCGTCGGCAACTCGGGGGGCGGCATCGCCGTCAGCGCGGACGGCACGCGCGGCTACGTCACGACGTCGTCCACCGTCGCGGTGGTGGACCTGGCCGGGCCCACCGTGGCGAGCCGCATCGACGTCGGCAACGCCCCCGTCTCCGACGCCCTGGCCGCCGACGGCACGACGCTCTTCGTCTCCTGGTACGAGCTGCAGCAGACGGGTGCCGGGAAACTGCTGGTGGTGGACCCGGTCGCGGGCCGGGTCACGGCGGAGATCGCGGTCGGCGACTACGCGCGCGACGTCGCCGTCGCCGGGTCACGGGTCCTTGTCACGGCCCGGAACGACCTGTCGGTGGTGGACCCCGTCGTCGGCACCTCCCGGTTCGTGGCCGGCGTCGTCCCGCTCGGGATCGCCGCGTCGTCCGACGGGACCCGCGCCTACGCCCCCGTCGACGGCGGCCTGGCCGTGATCGACCCGGCCTCCGCGACGGTGCGCACGGTCCTGCCCGTGACCGACCCGACCGGTCCCGTCGCCGTGATCGGGGACGGCCGGGTGCTGGTCGGCACCGCCACCGGGGTGACGGTGCTGGACGTCAGCCGCGAATGAGGTCCGAGGCCTTCTCCCCGATCATCATGCAGGTGATGTTGGGGTTGATCGCCGGCAGGAACGGCAGGATCGACGCGTCGGCGATCCGCAGCCCCTCCACCCCGCGCACGCGCAGCTGGGGGTCCACGACGGCCATCGGGTCGGAGCCCGGTCCCATCTTCGCCGTGCACGCCGGGTGGTAGACGGTGTTGTGGGTCTTGGTGATGTAGTCGACGAGGTCGTCGTCGGTCACCGCGTCCGGGCCCGGCGTCAGCTCCCGGGTGATCCACTCCTTGAGCGCGGGCTGCTCCGCGATCCGCCGCGCGAGCTTCACGCCGTGCAGCATGACGGCCATGTCGTGGCCCTCGGGGTCGGTGAAGTACCGCGGGTCGACCTTCGCCCGGTCGCGGAAGTCCAGCGAGCGCAGCCGCACCGTGCCCCGCGACCGTCCGCGTGTGACGTTGGGCGTGAGGCAGAAGCCGTTGTCGGTGGTCGGGTAGCCCCAGCGCACCGTGTTGAGGTCGAACGGCACCGAGCCGTAGTGCATCATCAGGTCCGGCCGGTCCAGCCCCTCCTCGGTGCGCGCGAACAGCCCGATCTCCCACCACTGCGTGGAGGTCGTGACCATCGGCTTGGCGGCCTCCCACATCACGAGGCCCTCGACGTGGTCGTCGAGGTTGGCGCCGACGCCGGGCGAGTCCACCAGCACGTCGAGGCCCATCTCGCGCAGGTGCGCGGACGGGCCGATCCCCGACAGCATCAGCAGCTTCGGGGTGTCGATCGCGCCGGTGGAGAGGATCACCTCGCGGCGGGCGTTCACCACCTGGCGGCCGGGGCCGATGTCCTGCTGGTACTCGACGCCGGTGGCCTTCCTCCCCACGAACAGGACCTTCGACGCCCACGCGCCCGTCCGGACCTCCAGGTTGGGCCGCGTGCCCATGATCGGGTGCAGGTACGCGTGCGACGACGACATGCGGGTGTTGTCGGCCGCGGCGTTGATCTGGAAGAACCCGGCGCCCTCGGTGACGGTGTGGCCCTCGTTGAACCGGACGGTGGGCAGCCCCACCGCCGCGGCCGCCTCGAGCACCGCCACCCCGCACGGGTCGTCCGGCGGGATCTGGCGCAGGTTGACCGGGCCGGAGCGGCCGTGGCCGTCCCACTCCCCGTCGTTGGTCTCCAGCCGCTTGATCAGCGGCCAGCACTCGTCGGCGCTCCAGCCGGTGCAGCCTCCTGCGGCCCACTCGTCGAGGTCCTCGCGCGGCGTCCAGAAGGCGATGCACGAGTTGTGCGACGAGCAGCCGCCGAGCACCTTCGCGCGCGCATGGCGCAGGAAGGAGTTGCCGTGCTGCTGTGGCTCGACGAGGTAGTCCCAGTCGTAGCCGGAGTCGAGCAGCCCCATCCAGTCCTCGAGCCGCAGGATCGCCGGATCGTCCACATCGGACGGCCCGGCCTCCAGCAGGCAGACGGTGACGGCGGGGTCCTCGGACAGCCGGGCGGCGAGCGCACAGCCCGACGACCCGCCGCCGACGACGACGTAGTCGAACGTGTCGCTCATGCTGTCTGCGGAGCTCGCAAGCTCGCTCACGGTGCCTCCTCCAGGTTCTGCCGCACGTGCTCCGGCAGCGTCCCGAGGTGGTGGCGGCCCCGCAACAGGAACCAGGCCAGCCCGATCACGACGATCGCGCCGATGAAGATGAACGCGATGAACCGCAGTGGCCCCTCGCCGTAGACCTCGACCCGCGGCCAGGCCAGGTTGATCGCCATCGCGGCGCCCCACAGGACGGCGACGATGTTGACCGGCAACCCGAGCTTCCCGAGGGAGAAGTACCCCTTCGGGGCGTCCGGGCCGGGCCATTCACCCTTGAACCGCTTCAGCAGCATCGGCACCGTGACCAGCAGGTACGCCACGTAGATCATGATGACGGCCACGCTCGTGACCGCCGTGAAGATCTCCGGGGTGCCGATGTTGACCGCCAGGATCAGCACCGCCACCACGCCGATGACCACCGCGGGCACCACCGGCGTCTTGCGCTTGGGGTCGATCCTCGCCAGCGCCGCGCCGGCGGGCAGGGCGTTGTCGCGGGCCATCGCGAACATCAGCCGGATGCCCGCGGTGTGCACGGCCAGCGCGCAGACCGTGATCGCGACGACGATGCAGACCAGGAACACCTTGCCCAGCGGGCCGCCGAGCGCCTGCAGCACGATCAGCTGCAGCCCGCCGGAGGCCTGGCCCAGCGCCGGGTCGGACAGGTTGGGCGCGGCGAGGATGCCGAAGAGCAGGATCAGGCCGCCGATGACGAACGACGCGATCACGGCGCGCAGGATCGCCGTGGGGCCGGTGCGGCGCGGGTCGACCGTCTCCTCACCGAGCGAGCTGGCCGTGTCGAAGCCGTACATGACGTAGGCCGACGCGATGGCCGCGATGAGGAACGCCCCGGCGTACCCGCCCGGGCCCGAGGTGTAGCCGGTGGTGTCGACGATGACGCTCGGCGGGTTCACGATGTTGACCGCCAGGATGATCACCAGCAGGATCGCGGCGATCAGCTCGATGAACACGCCGGTGCTGTTGATCCGGGCCATCAGCTTGACGCCGAACGCGTTCACCACCGTCGTGAACACGACGAGGATCGCGCCCCAGATCACCGCGCTGAGGCCGAAGCTGGCGCCCGTGCCGTCGCCGACGAGCTGGAAGCCGCTCCAGATCTGCGGCAGCGTCACCTGGTAGGCCAGCACCACCGCGGCCAGCGTCACGACGGACGCCGTGAACATCATCCAGCCGGCCAGCCAGCTCACCGTGGGCCCCGCCAGCCGCTTGCTCCAGTTGTAGACCGACCCGGCCACGGGGTAACGCCCCGCCAGCTCGGCGAAGCACAGCGCCACCATCAGCTGCCCGACGAACACCATCGGCCACGACCACCAGTAGGTCGGGCCTCCGTTGGCGAAGCCGAAGTAGAACAGCTGGAACGTGCCGGTCAGGATCGAGATGTAGCTGACCCCGGCCGCGAAGCTGGCGAACTTCCCGATGCTGCGTTCCAACGACTGGTTGTAGCCGAACTCGGCCATCCCGTCGTCGGTGGACCGATCTTCAGTGGTACTCACGGGCGCTCCTCTCCAGAGAACCACCGCGACGGCGCGGGGTCGGTGTTGTGCCAGATGTGCTTGTGCTCCTGGTACTCGGCCAGCCCGGTCAAACCGAGCTCGCGCCCGTTGCCCGACCGCTTCATCCCGCCCCACTCCGCCGCGGGGACGTAGGGGTGGTAGTCGTTGATCCACACCGTGCCGTGCCGCAGCGCCCCGGCGACCCGGTGCGCCTTCGCCATGTCGGGTGTCCAGACCGCGCCGGCGAGGCCGTACTCGGTGTCGTTGCCGAGCTCGATCGCCTCGGCCTCGGTGCGGAACGTCTCGACCGTCATGATCGGGCCGAACGTCTCCTCGCGGATCACGCGCATGTCGCGGCGGACCCCGGTGAGGATCGTCGGGCCGTAGAAGTAGCCCTTCTGCAGATCCGGGTCCTCGGGCCGCTTCCCGCCCAGGACCACCGTGGCGCCCTCGGCCTGCGCGGACGCCACGAAGTCCTCGATCTTCGCGCGGTGGGCGGCGGAGACCAGCGGGCCGACCTCGCTGCTGTCGTCGAGGCCGTTGCCCAGCCGGATCAGCGCGGCGCGCTTCGCGATCTCGGCCACCAGCTCGTCATGCATCGACTCCTCGACGATCAGCCGCGCCCCCGCCGAGCAGACCTGGCCGGAGTGCAGGAACACCGCGGTCATGGCCCAGTCGGCGGCGAGGTCGACTGGGGTGTCGGCGAACATGATGTTGGGGTTCTTGCCGCCCAGCTCCACGGCCACGCGCTTCACGGTGGCGGCGCTCGCGCGGATGATCGCCTGCCCGGTGGCCAGGCCGCCGGTGAAGCTGACCATGTCGACGTCGTCGTGCTCGGTGAGCGTGGCGCCCACCGACCGGCCGTCGCCGAGGACGATGTTGACCACGCCCGGCGGCACGCCCGCCTCCTCGCACAGCCGCACGAGCACGATGCTGGTGAGCGGTGTGACCTCGCTGGGTTTGATCACCATCGTGTTGCCGGCGGCCAGCGCGGGCGCCACCTTCCACGACAGCTGCAGCAGCGGGTAGTTCCAGGGCGTGATCAGGGCGCAGACGCCGACGGGCTCGTGCACCACGCGGGACAGCACGTTGTCCATACCGGTGTCGACGATGCGCCCGGCGTCCTTGTCGGCCAGGTCGGCGTAGTAGCGGAACACCGCGGTGACGTCGTCGACGTCGATGCGGCTCTCCTTGAGCGTCTTGCCGGTGTCGAGGGTCTCGGTGTGCGCGATCGACTCCTTGTCGCGCACGAGCAGCTCGGAGATCCGGCGCAGGATCGCGCCCCGCTCCGGGGCCGGGGTGGTGCGCCACGGCCCGGTGTCGAAGGCTGCGCGCGCCGCCGCCACCGCCCGGTCGACGTCGTCAGGTCCCGCCTGGTCCACCACCGCGGCGACGCTGGCGTCGAAGGGGTTGATCACCTCGGCGGTGCCCCCGGAGCCCGCTGTCCACATTCCGTCGATATAGAGGTCGGCCACTCCGATGATCGTGCCCGGATTCGACCCAGCGTCAAGCGTTCGGTCCCGTTTGGTGCTAATAGTTTTGCTATGAGCAACACGGCTGGTCGCGACGGTGGTGTCCAATCCGTCGATCGGGCTATCAGCGTGCTGGAGATCCTCGCGCGACGCGGTGAGGCCGGGGTCAGCGAGGTCGCCTCCGAAATCGAGGTGCACAAGTCCACGGCGTTCCGGCTGCTCGGCGCGCTGGAGGGCCGCGGGCTCGTGGAACAGTCGGCCGACCGCGGCAAGTACCGCCTCGGCTTCGGCCTCATCCCGCTGGCCGGAGCCGTCTCCGACCGCCTCGACGTCACCCAGCAGGGCCGCGCGATCTGCCACCGCATGGCCGAGGAGATGGGCGAGACGATCAACGTCGCCGTGCTCCAGGAGCACTGGGCGGTGAACGTCGACCAGGCCCGCGGTCCGTCGACGGTCGCCACGCACAACTGGATCGGTCGCCTCACGCCGCTGCATTGCACGTCGAGCGGGAAGGTGCTGCTGGCCCACCTGCCGGCGGAGCACCGTGCGGGCCTGCTCGCGGCGTCCGGGATGACGCGGCTCACGTCCGGCACCGTCACCAGCGCCGCGGCCCTCGACGTGGAGCTGGCCCGGGTGCGCGAGGACGGGTACGCCCTGGCCGTGGAGGAGTACGAGACGGGCCTGAACGCGGTGGCCGCGCCGGTCCTGGACCGGGCCGGCGAGGTGATCGCGGCGGTGAGCGTGAGCGGCCCGAGCTACCGGCTCACCGAGGAGCGCCTCGCGACGCTGATCGAGCCGCTCAAGGCGGGGGCGGCGGAGATCAGCAAGAAGATGGGCTGGTTCGGCGAGTGACGGCACGTCTTCGCGGTTCGACCGCGACTTTCCCGAATCGTCCACGCAACCGGTGATCATCGGGCACGCTCCGCACCGTGAACGTTGTTCCGGGTGGGCCCGGGGTGTTCCGCGGGTCGGCAGCGGTCGCCGCCGGGCTCGTCACGTGGTCGCGGCTGTGTGGGCCCCGGTTCCGGAAGCTGTTCCCTGACATCTATGCGCCCGCGTCGGAGAAGGAGCCGACGCTGAAGCTCCGATCGCGGGGCGCCGGACTGCTCGTGGCCGGGCGGGGTGTGGTGTCGGGGTACTCGGCCGCCGAACTGCTCGGTGCACCGTGTGCCCCCGGCCGAAGTCACGGTGAGTGGGCGGCAACGGGAGCACCCGGGCCTGCTCGTCCACCGCGACCGGCTCGCCCCTGACGAGATCCAGCTCGTCGACGGCCTGTGGGGTCATCACTCCCCTGCGCACGGCGTTCGACCTCGCGCGCCTCCTCGACCTCGTCGAGGGTGTGGTGGCCGCCGTCGACGCGCTGGCCAACCGCTGCCGCTTCCACCCCGACCTGATCCCCGAACGGCGGTGTGGCTGGACATGGCGCGGCCCGAGCTGAAGATCGGCATCGAGTACGAGGGCGAGGTGCACGCGAGCACGGAGCGGGTCCTACGCGACGTGGGCCGCTACACGCGCCTGGTCGACGACACATGGCGGATCTACCGCTACACGAAGTACGAGGTGCACGGCGAGCCCGGCACGACATCGCCCAGCTCACCCGGGCACGTCGACTCCGACAGCAAGCGTCACGTGCCGTTCAACCGGTCGGCGACCCAGGCGTGGAACGTCGCGATGTGGTGCTCACTCGGGACGAGCACCCCGCCGTCGCGGTACGCCCGGCTGCTCATCCCGGGCTGGGTGCGCTCGCACGCCTCGAAATCCTGCTGGTTGACGCGGTGGAACAGCTCCACGCTCGCATCGATGTCGGTCACCCCGGGGGCGAAGAGCCAGTCGCACTCCACCACGGTGCGGTCGGGGGCCAGCGGGGTCATGCGGTGGACGATCACGTGGTCGGGCACCAGGTTCACGAACACCTGCGGCTTGATGGTGATCGCGTAGTAGCGGCGGTCCTGCTCCTCGGTGACGCCGGGCAGCCGCTCGGCGCCGGCGCGGCCGTCCACCGTGAAACCCTCCGCCCCGGCGGCGAACTCCGCGCCGTGGCCGACGTAGTACTGCGCCGCGTAGCCGTCGGCGAACTCGGGCAGCACCTCCGTGAGCTCCGGGTGGATCGTGGCGCAGTGGTAGCACTCCATGAAGTTCTCGACGATCAGCTTCCAGTTGGCCGCCACGTCGTAGGTGATGCGGCGGCCCAGCGTCAGGTGCTCCACGTCGTAGTGCTCGATCGACGCGACGTCGCCGAGGCGCGTGACGATCTCGCCCAGTACGTCGTCCTCGAACGACGGGGGCTCCCCGGCGTCGTCGGAGCCCAGGCAGATCCAGACGTAGCCGAGCCACTCCCGCAGGTGTACGGGGCGCAGGCCGTACTCGACGCGGTCGACGTCGGGCATGGACGTCAGGTTGGGGGCGGCGATGAGCTTGCCGGTGAAGTCGTAGGTCCAGGCGTGGTAGGAGCACTGGAGGTTGCGGCGCAGCTGCCCCGCAGGCTCTGCACACACCCGCGCACCACGGTGCCGGCACACGTTGAGGAAGCCGCGCACGACGCCGTCACGACCGCGGACGAGCACCACGCTCTCCCGGCCCACCGTCACCGTGCGGAACGCGCCAGGACCGGTGAGGTCGGCCGCGAGCGCGACGCAGGTCCACGTGGTCTCGAAGATCCGTTCCTGCTCGCGCGCGAAGACGGACGCGTCGGTGTACGCAGAGCCTGGCGGGGTGCGGATGAGGCTGGGCTGAGCGAGACCGGGCTCGGCGAGTGTCACGAGGCGGCTTCGAGCGCGGCGCCGTCGGCCAGCAGCACGTACACCGCATCCCCCTCCAGCACCACGGTGTGCGTGCGGACGGGCTCGCGCGCCAGCAGACCGTCGGGCTCGCCGGTGCGCAGGTCGAAGATGGCCGCGTGCAGCGGGCACTCCACCTCGCACCCCTCGAGCCACCCGTCGGCGAGCGAGGCGTCCTGGTGGGTGCAGGTGTCGTCGATGGCGTAGAGCTCGCCGTCGTCGGTGTGGAACACCGACACCGGCGGGCTGAGCGGCAGGCGGCGGGCACTGCCGCGAGGCATGTCGGCGAGGGCGCAGACGTGGATCATGTCGGTCTCCGGGAGCGCAGTGCGGAACGGCGTGCACAACGCGCAACAGCGTCGCTGGCGCGGAGGGGGCCTGTCAAGCCCGCAAACGGACTGGAAAACAGCCCGTAACCTGGGTGATCAGTCCTTTTCGGGCGTCGCCGCCAGCGGCCGCGCCGCCCCGGACGCCAGCAGGCCCAGCACCAGTGCCCCGAGCACCACGAACAGCGCGTGCAGGATGCCCGCGTGCTCGGCGAGCAGCCCGATCAACGGCGGTCCCGCGAGGAACGCCGTGTAGCCGATCGAGCTCACGACCGACACGCGGGCCGCCGCCCGTGCGGGGTCGTCCGCGGCGGCGCTCATGCCCACCGGGAAGCCCAGCGAGGCCCCGACCCCCCACAGCAGCGCCCCGGCGAGCGCGACGGGCGTGGAGCCGCCGAGCAGCACCAGCAGCAGGCCCGCCACCCCGAGGACGGCCATCGTCCGCAGGATCGCCACGCGCCCGAACCGCTCCAGCGCCGCTCCGCCGAACGTCCGCCCGAATGTCATCGCGACGACGAAGAACCCGTACCCGACGGCGCCGAGCGTCTGGTCGGTGCGGTAGCCGTCGACGAACGCGACGGCAAGCCAGTCGTTCGCGCTGCCCTCGGTGAACGCGAACCCGAGCACCATCAGCCCGACCAGCAGCGTCCGCGGCTCGCGCCAGGCGGCCAGGGTGCCGGATCCGGCGGAGCGCTCCTCGACCGGCGCGGGGACGTGCGCCGTGAACCGTCGCGTGGCCACCGTGACGATGACCGGCACCAGGGCCGCGACCACGATCACCTGCACGGCGAGCGGCACACCGGTGGCGGCCGAGAGGGCGCCCAGCCCGGCGCCGGTGACCGTCCCGAGGCTGAACGCGGCGTGCAACCGCGGCATCAGCGACCGGCCCAGCCGGCGCTCGACGTCCGCGCCCTCGACGTTCATCGCGACGTCCCAGATCCCGCTGCCGAGCCCGGTGAACACGAGACCGACCGCGGCCGGGAGCACCACGCCGGCGACCAGGCCCACCACCAGCAGCGCCAGCCCGAGGGCCACCGACAGCGCCCCCGTCAGCACCGTGCGGCCGGGACCGAGCTTGTGCACGATCGGCCCGGACAGCGGCAGCCCGGCGATCGAGCCGCCCGAGAGGCACAGCAGCAGCAGCCCGAGCTGCGCCGACGACAGTCCCAGCGCGTCGCGGATCGCCGGCGTGCGCGAGATGAACGAGGCGAAGGCCAGCCCGTTCACGGCGAACGCGACGACGACGGCCGTGCGGGCACGGGAGAGCTCGGGGGCGGGCCGAGCCCGGGTGGTGGTCACGCTGGAACTCCGATCGAATCGATTCGATGAGCGACGATACGGGTCGTTCCCGCGCAGCTCAACCCGGCCGCTACCGTCGGACGATGTCCGGACGCCCGACGCTCGCCGCCGTCGCGGCCCTCGCCGGCGTGTCCCCGTCCACCGCGTCGCTGGCGTTCTCGGGCAGCCCGCGGGTCACCGTCGCCACCCGCGAGCGCGTCCTGACCGCCGCCGCGGAGCTCGGCTACGCGGGCCCCGACCCGATCGCCGCCTCCCTGCGGCGCGGGCGCAGTGGCGTGATCGGCGCGGTCGTCGGCGAGCGCCTGCTCTACGCGTTCCGCGACCCCGTGGCCATCCAGCTGCTCGACGGCATCACCGAGGTGCTGGGCGCCGAGGGCCTCGGGCTGCTGCTGCTCGCCGGCGACACCGGCCGCCCGTCGATCGAGCAGATCACCCGCATCCCGCTGGACGCTGCGATCTTCGCCACCTGCGGGCTGGAGGACGACCCGGCCCTGGAGGCGTTGCGCGCCAGGGGTGTTCCGGTCGTGGCGGTGGAGGGACCGGTGGCCGAGGGCGTCACGCTCGTCGACATCGACGACCGCGGCGGCACCGCCGACCTCGCCCGCCACCTGCACGGCCTCGGCCACCGGCGCGTCGAGGCGATCGCGATGCCGCTGCGCCTCGACGGCACCCGCGGACCCGTCGACGCCGCCCGTCGTGCCCGCGCCCACTACCGCGACGTGCGGCACCGCATGGAGGGCGTCGAGGACGTGTTCGGGCCCGTGCCGATCTTCGAGACCGCGAGCAACGCCGTCGCCGAGGGCACCACGGCGGGCCGCATCCTGCTCGACGTACCCGCGCACCGGCGCCCCACGGCCGTCATCGCGCAGAGCGACGTGCTGGCCGCCGGGGTCCTGCAGGCCGCCGCCGACCTGGGCCTCGACGTGCCCGGCGACGTGTCCGTGGCCGGTTTCGACGGCGCCGACCTGCACTGGCTCGGCGCCACCCGCCTCACCACGGTCGTGCAGCCCACGGAGGTGAAGGGCCGCGCCGCCGCCCAGGCCGCCATCGCACTGGTGGCCGGCGAGCGACCGGCGGATGTGGTGTTCCCGGTGAGCCTGCGGATCGGCACCACGAGCGGCCCGCCGCCCTCCGCGATGTGACGTCCCGGGCGCCGGAATCCGCCGACTCGCGCACGCGAAACCGCCGACTCGCGGGGTGGAAGCGGTCAACCGTGACTGTTCAGTCGCCCCAACGGCTACGCTGACCGGGTGAGCACCCCCGATCCACGGCCCCTGGGCCGGCGCGAGGAGCGCACGGCCACCAGCCGTGCGCGCATCCTCGACGCGGCGGTGGCCTGCCTCGTCGAGTCGGGGTACGCGGGCGCCACCACCCTGCGCATCCAGGCCCGGGCGGGCGTCTCCCGCGGGCGGCTGCTGCACCACTTCCCCTCCCGCGACGAGCTGCTGGTCGCGGCGTCGCGGCACCTGGCCACCGAGCGGCTGCGCGACACGGGGATGCGCGTGGACGACCTGGGCGACCACCTCACGCCCGCCGAGCGCCTCGACCGCGCCGTCGAGCTGATGTGGGAGACGTTCTCCGAGCCGCACTTCTGGGCCGCCGTCGAGCTCTGGACCGCCGCCCGCACCAACCACGAGCTGCGCGACGCCGTGCTGCCCGAGGAGCGCGAGATCCTGGCGGCCGTGCGCGCCGGGATGGCGCGCTTCTACGGGCCGGAGCTGGTGTCGCACCCGCGGTACCTGCACGTGCGCGACCTGCTGTTCACGAGCATGCGCGGCGTCGGGCTGACCTACGCGCTCGAGCACCGCGATCCCCGTACCGACCCCCACCTGCCGATGTGGAAGGACGTGGCCCGTGAGCTCCTCACCTGAGCACGCGATCGATCCGAACGTGGCCCCCAGCGGCGCCGGGTGCGTCGAGTGCGACGCGGCCGGTGGATGGTGGGTGCACCTGCGCCGGTGCGCGCAGTGCGGCCACGTCGGCTGCTGCGACTCCTCCCCCGCCCAGCACGCCACCGCCCACTTCACCGCCACCGGCCACCCGGTCGTGCAGAGCTTCGAGCCGGGCGAGGACTGGTTCTGGGACTACTCGACGAACGACGCGCTGGACGGCCCCGAGCTGGCCGGCCCGGCCCACCACCCGCTGGACCAGCCGGCCCCGGGCCCGGCCGGGCGGGTCCCGGCGGACTGGCAGAGCCACATCCACTGACGACGCAGGGGTGGGGCGCGGCGTCGGTCGCCGGTCGCGCGGAGGAGAATCTGGCCGTGATCGCCGACTCCGTCTCCGCCGCTGCCGCCCGCCTCGCCGGGGTCGTCCTCAGCACCCCCCTGCAGCCCAACCTCCGGCTCTCCGCCGCCACCGGCGCGGACGTGTGGCTCAAGCGCGAGGACCTGCAGGTCGGGCGCTCCTACAAGCTGCGCGGCGCCTACAACCTCCTCGCCGGCCTGGACGCCACCGAGCGTGCCGCGGGAGCGGTGTGCGCGAGTGCCGGCAACCACGGGCAGGGCGTCGCGTACGCGTGTCGGGAGCTGGGCATCCGCGGGCGCGTGCACGTCCCGAGCACCACGCCCCGGCAGAAGCGCGAGCGGATCCGGGCGCTGGGTGGCGAGGCCGTGGAGCTCGTCGTCGCGGGCGACACCTACGACGAGGCGGCCGCCGCGGCCGCCGAGCACGCGCTGCACACCGGCGCCACCGTCGTCCCCGCGTTCGACGACGAGCGCACCATCGCCGGGCAGGGCACCGTCGGCGTCGAGATCGTCGAGCAGCTCGGGAAGGCACCGGACGTCGTGGTGCTGCCCGTCGGCGGCGGCGGGCTGCTCGCCGGCGTCGGCAGCTGGCTGGCCGCGCGGTACCCGGAGGTCCGGATCATCGGCGTCGAGCCCGCCGGCGCCGCCGGGATGGCCGCGGCGTTCGGGGCGGCCGGGCCGGTGGTGCTGCCCGAGCTCGACACGTTCGTCGACGGCGCCGCCGTGCGCCGCGTCGGGGACGTGACGTTCCCGCTGGTCCGGGCGTGCGGCGCCGAGCTGATGACGGTGGACGAGGGCCGCGTCTGCACCGAGATGCTCGACCTCTACCAGACCGACGGCATCATCGCCGAGCCCGCGGGCGCGCTCGCCACCGCGGCCCTGGACGACCTCGTCGTCGCCGGCGAGACCGTCGTCTGCCTGCTGTCGGGCGGCAACAACGACGTCAGCCGCTACGGCGAGGTGGTGGAGCGCTCGCTGGTGCACCGTGGGCTCAAGCACTACTTCCTCGTGGAGTTCCCGCAGGAGCCGGGCGCCCTGCGCCGGTTCCTCGACGAGGTGCTCGGCCCGGACGACGACATCGTGCTGTTCGAGTACGTCAAGCGCGACAACCGGGAGACCGGCGCCGCGCTGGTGGGCGTCGAGATCACCGCGCGGGACGCCTACGACCCGCTGTGGAAGCGCATGGAGGCGAGCCCGCTGACGATCCAGCTGGTGGCGCCGGGCACCACCGCGTACCGGTTCCTGGTCTGAACCACCCGGGGCTCCGCTGCGTACGTCCTGGTGCAGGCCGGCGGCCGTCCTTGGGGAGGGGAATCCGCATGACGGCCGCCGGCGCGCGTTCCCAGGGGGCACCCTGAGAGGACGCGCATAACCTACCGTAACCGCGTGACGGCACCCCTGCCCGATGGACGGGGTTCGACACGGTCCGTACCGTCAACGGGAGTGGTCCACCGGCGAGGGGCGTGGCGATGGCGAGTTACAGCGGTGAGAAGGACGCGTACCTCAAGCGGCTGCGCCGGATCGAGGGTCAGGTCCGGGGCCTGCAGCGGATGGTCGAGGAGGACAAGTACTGCATCGACATCCTGACGCAGGTGTCCGCAGCCACCAAGGCGCTGCAGTCGTTCTCCCTGGAGCTGCTCGACGAGCACCTGGCCACGTGCGTGGTGCACGCGGCGCAGGCCGGCGGCGCGGAGGCCGAGGAGAAGGTCCGCGAGGCCTCCGACGCCATCGCCCGTCTTGTCCGCTCCTAGCGGGACCGGGCCGGCCGGCTCCGCGTAGCAGCGCGCCTCAGGACTCGGCCGCCACGGCCCCCACCGGTGTGCGGCGGAAGGCCTGCTGCATCAGGGTCGCCACGTGAGCTCCTCGGGGTTCGTGATCGGTGAAGGATCCCCGGTGCCCGATACGGGCGCGAGCCGCCGAACGGCTCTCATGGATGGATTTCAGCCGGACACCGCGGCGAAACCACCGAGCAGCCGCGTGAACGCGAGGTCCTCCTGGGCGATGCCACTGCAGTCGACGGCCGGCTTCACCGCGTCCGGGCAGCCCCCCGTGTCGCGGCCCAGCGACCAGATCCCGACGTGCCCGAGCCCCCGCGAGCGGGCGAACTCGAGCACCTTCGTCGCGTCGGCGACCGTGGTGACGGGCCCGGCGTCGTTGCGGCCCACCATGACGGTGAGGCCGAGGGTCCGGTTCTGGACGGCCTCGCTCGCGTCGGGGTAGACCGACCGCATCTGGTCGAGGGTGGCCTGCCCGGCGTCCACCATCGCCTGGCCCCAGTCGCCGCCGGTGCGGAAGTTCATGTCCATCCCGTTCACCGAGAGCCGGACGCCCGCCGCGACGGTCTTCCGCACCAGGTCGAGGCCGGCCGGGGTCAGCCCGGCGAGGTCGATGGGCAGCGTGAGCGTCACCGCCGTGCCCCGGCTGCGCTGCACCTGCGCCAGCGCGGTGGCGATCCTCGTGGCGTCGACGGGCGCCTCGATGTCGACGTCGAGCCGCTGCGCGCGCACCGCGTCGAGCAGTCCGGTGTAGGCGCCCGCCAGCTTGTCGGCCGTGCCGCACGCGTTCTCCAGGTAGGTGCCGACCGCTCCCCCGGTGCCGACGACGACGTCACCACCGGCCTTGCGGAACGCGTCGACCGCGGCGCCCAGTGCCGGGTCGGCCGCCGGGACGGTGCCGCCCCACATCGGGTTGCAGCCGCCGGGTCCGGCCAGCGCGAACGCCAGCGTCACGTGCTTCAGGCCGGTGGCCGCGGCCACCTGGGCCAGGTCGGGCCGCTTGACGGAGACGTCGACGTAGGGGGCGAACGCCACGCCGGGAGTGATCTCCGTGGACGGCGACGGCGAGCCCGTGACGACGCTCTGGCACCCGGTGAGGGCGAGCAGGAGCAGGGCGAGCAGGGCCCGGCGGAGGCCCGCCATCACCGGCCCCCGGCGGCCGCGCCGGCGCCGCCGAAGTCGCCGACCCGCTTGAGCTTCTGCCAGCGCAACCTCACCCCGGCCAGCGCGGTGCCCATGGACTTGATCAGCACCGCGTACATCATCTGCCGGTAGACGAGCTGCTGGAGCGGCATCCACAGCAGGGGCAGCGGGTTCTCCCGCTCCATGCCGAAGGCGAGCAGGCCCGAGAGCATCTGGATGCCCAGCACCGCGCCCCACAGCTGCAGGGTCCGGACGGGGTCGAGCGCGACGAGACCGTAGACCAGGAAGACGTCGATCAGCGGCGCCAGCATCGGGAGCATCACCTGGAACAGCGCGAGGTTCAGCAGCCCCACCCGGCCCATCCGCCCGGCCGGGCCCGAGCGGAACACCGACCCGCGGTGCTTCCACATCGCCTGCATGGTGCCGTAGCTCCAGCGGTAGCGCTGCCGCCAGAGCTGCTGGAGCGTGGTGGGGGCCTCCGTCCAGGCCCGGGCCCGCTCCTCGTAGACGATCTGCCAGCCGGCGGCGCAGACCGCCATCGTCAGGTCGGTGTCCTCGGCGAGGGTGTCGTCGCTGACCAGGCCCGCCTGCAGCAACGCCGTGCGGCGGAACGCCCCGACCGCACCCGGGATGGTGGTCATACAGCCGAGCAGGTCCTGGATCCGGCGGTCGATGTTGAACCCGATGACGTACTCGATGTGCTGCCAGCGGCCCACCAGCTTCTTCCGGTTGGCGACCTTCGCGTTCCCCGAGACGGCGCCGACCTCGGGCCGGGCGAACGGCTGGACGAGCAGCCGCACGGTGGAGGGCTCGAAGACCGTGTCCCCGTCGATCATCACCACGATCTCGTGGCGCGCGTGCTTGATGCCGTTGTTCAGCGCCGCAGGCTTGCCGCCGTTGGCCTGCCGGATCAGCCGGACGCCGGGCAGGTTGAGCCCGCGGACGATCGCGGCGGTCTCGTCGGTGGACCCGTCGTCCACGACGATGATCTCGATGGGGTGCTCGCTGGCCATCAGGGAGCGCACGGTGGCGGCGATGCACTCCTTCTCGTTGTAGGCCGGGACGATCACCGACACGGGCGCGGTGACGGGCGGCCCCCACCGGAAGCGCTTCGGGTTACGTCGGACCGAGTGGTAGATCGCGAACACGAGCATCAGCGCCAGCCGCAGCAGCACCAGGCCGCCGGCCACCAGCAGCAGCCATCCCAGGGCCGCCACGATCGTCGTCGACACCGCCACCACCGCGAGCATCCCGTCGCCGACGGCCTTGTCGCGCTCGCGCGCCTGCTGGCCGGCGGGGGGCAGGCCGGTTGCCCTGGTGACGGTCGCGAACGTGTAGCCCCGGTCGCGCAGGGCCGGGATCACCCGGGCCAGCGCCGAGGCCAGCTGCGCGGGGCCGCCCTCGGAGGCGTCGACGGAGATGACCCGCCCGGCCTTGTCCGGCGTGACGACGGTCGCGAGGATCTCGTCGGTGGTGCGCCGCGTCCATCCGGCCGCCGAGACGTCGCTGAAGACCGACACCATGCCGTGGTCGGCCAGCCGGCGGACGAGCGCGAAGTGCTCGTCGTCGAGCCCGGCCACCGACGCGGAGTACGGCGGTCGCACCAGGTAGGTCGTCCGGTCCACCGCGCCGGCCAGTGCGAGCTCGGTGAGGGTGAGCTCGCGGTCGAGCCGGGTGTCGGACACCGAGGCGAGGTCCTGGCTGGTGAACGTGCGGATCCCGATCTCCGATCCTGCGCCGAGGATCGAGCGGGCCGCCTCGGGGTGCTGCGCCACCACGGCCCCGCTGACGAAGAACGTGGCCGGCACACCGAAGTGGCTCAGGACGCCGAGGAGCTGGGCCGTGCGGGACGGGTCCGGCCCGCCGTCGATGGTGAAGGCGATGGTGCCCCTGGCCGGGGCGAACGTGCGGATCGGGCTGCTGCGGACGTCGACCACCGGGGCGCCGTGCGCCACCGCGAACGGCACCTGGCCGTTCGGCCCCGCGACCGCGGGGGCCGGGGCCTCGGTCAGGGTGCTGCCGCGCACCGTCCCGTCGATGACCAGGACGGTGCCGAAGACCAGGAGGATCGCGACGGAGAGCACCCAGGTGGGCCGGGGCAGGATCCTCATGGCCGACGATCAGCCGTTCCCGGCGGGGGCGGCCGGGCCCGTCGCGGGGCCGGTCGTGCCGGTGCCCGTCGTACCGGTCGTACCGGTCGTGCCGGTCGTCCCCGTGGTGCCCGTGCCGGTGGTGCCGGTCGTCCCCGTGGTGCCCGTGGTGCCCGTGCCGGTCGTCCCCGTGGTGCCGGTCCCGGTCGTCCCCGTGGTGCCGGTCCCGGTCGTCCCCGTGGTGCCGGTGCCCGTGGTGCCGGTCGTACCCGTCGTTCCGGTGCCCGTCGTTCCCGTGCCGGTGGTCGTGGTCGTGGCGGGCGGCTCGACGACGGGCGGGTGCACGACCGGCGGGGAGGAGGCCGGGCTCTGCAGCGGCGCTTGCACGGCGACCCGCGCCTCCTTCTTCGGCGCCGGCTTGGTGACCGGCACGACCTTCGGCCTCGGCGCCGGCCGCCGAGTGGCGTGGGACACATTCTGCACCGGCTCGGTGACGAACGCCACAGGCGCGGGCGCCGGGGGCTTGGCGGCCGCCGCCGGGATCAGGAACGGGACGACGTTGCCGAGGGCGACGGTGGATCCCACCGACGGCAGCGCCAGCGCGACGCCCACGACCCCGAGGAAGCCCACCAGCAGCAGCATGAGGATGCAGCCGGTGGCCCGGATGAGCTTGCGCCGCGTGCCGCTGTCGTCGACGAACACCGGCGGGGCCTCGGCGGCCGGCGCGGGGGCGAGCATGCTGCCGGGAACGCAGACGGTGACCTCGTCGCTGTACGGGCGGCCAGCGAACCGGGCGGGCCCGTGGTTCATCGTGTTCGCCATCATGCCTCTGCGCTCCTGGTGCGCCGGGGCGGTGTGTCCGCCCGATGGGAGAAGACTGCCGCGCGGCGGGCCGGAGGGTAATGATCGCGGGGACCAGGTCCCCACCCCACGTGTGACAGGCCTTCCTACCCATCAGGCAAGGGTCATCCGACGAGCCTCTCCTTGATCTCGGTCTTGAGCACCTTGCCCACCGTGGAGCGGGGCAGATCGGGCCAGATCTCGATCTGCTTCGGGGTCTTGACGCTGCCGATGCGCTCCTTGACGAACGCGGTGATGGCCGCGGGATCGGCCTCGACGCCCGGCTGCGGCTGGACGACCGCCACCACCCGCTCGCCCCACTTGTCGTCGGGCAGGCCGACCACGCCGCAGTCGCGGACGGCGGGGTGGGCCATCAGCGCCTGCTCGACCTCGGCCGAGTACACGTTGAAGCCGCCGGTGATGATCATGTCCTTGGCGCGGTCGACGATGAACAGGAAGCCGTCCCCGTCGAGGTAGCCGATGTCGCCGGTGTGGTGCCACCCGTGCGCCGACGCCTCCGCGGTGGCCTCGGGGTTCTTGTAGTACCCGGCCATCACCAGCGAGCTGCGGACGACGATCTCGCCGCGTTCGCCCTGATCCAGCAGCCGCCCGTCACCACCCATGATGCCGACGGTGACCAGCGGCCCCGGCCGGCCCGCCGACGCGAGCCGGTGGGTCGCCACCGTGCCGTCGGCGTCGAAGTGGTCGCGCGGGGCCATCATCGACACCATCATCGGCGCCTCGGACTGCCCGAACAGCTGCGCCATCACGGGACCGATGTCGGTGAGCGCCTGCTCCAGGCGGGCGGGCGACATGGGCGCGGCGCCGTACCAGAAGCACTGCAGCGACGAGAGGTCCGTGGCCGCGAGCTTCTCGTGCGCCAGCAGCATGTAGATCACCGTGGGCGGCAGGAACGTGTGCGTGACGCTGCGGCGCGGGACGATCTCCAGGAACCCCTCCAGGTCGGGCCCGGCCATCACCACGATCTGCCCGCCGAGCGCCATCACGGGGAAGCACAGCACCCCGGCGGCGTGGGTGAGCGGGGCCATGGCGAGGTAGACCGGGCGCCCCTCGAAGGGGTACCCCATGAGCGTCAGGGCCGTCATCGTCTCGATGTTGCGGTCGGTGAGCTGCACGCCCTTGGGACGGCCGGTGGTGCCGCCGGTTCCGACGATCATGACCGTGTCGTCGACCGGGGTCGGGTCGAACTCCGCGCCGTCGGCCAGCCACGCGTCCATGCCGTCGTCGATGCAGACGAACGTGCGGACCTGCGGGAGCTGCGACCGCATCTGCTCCACCAGCGCGGCGTACGGGGTGCGGTAGAACAGGCACACGCAGTCGAAGAGGTCGAGCAGCTCCGCGTTCTCGCCCGCGGTGTTGCGCGGGTTGATCGGGCACCACACCGCGCCGCGGCGCGCGATGCCGAACACCGTGGCGAACGCGAGGGGGTCGTTGCCGGACAGGATGCCGACCTTGTCGCCGGCCGCGACGCCCGAACGCGCGAGCGCCCGGGCGACGGACCAGCTGTGGTCGACCACGTCGCCGTAGGTGAGGGTGACGTCGTCCGCCCCGGACATCGATGCGGTGAGACAGGGGGCGTCGCGGCCGAGCGACGCCCCCTTGTCCAGGTAGTCGGTGAGGGTCACATGCCCATTCCGCCGTCGACCGGCAGCCCGATGCCGTTGACGAAGCGGGACTGGTCGGAGGCGAGGAAGACCACGGCGTCGGCGATGTCGGAGACCTCGCCCAGCCGGCCGGACGGGGTGAGCCCGATGACCGCACCGACGGCGGCGTCGGGGCTCTCGAACAGGCCCAGCGCGGAGGTCTCGACGGCGAGCTTGACGCCCATGTCGGTGGCCACCAGGCCCGGGTAGATGCAGTTGACGCGCACGCCGTAGCCGAGCCGGCCCGACTCCGCGGCCGCGATGCGGGTGATGCGGTCGACGGCGGACTTGGTGCCTGAGTAGCCCGCGATGCCGGGGAAGGCGATGGTGGCGGCCACCGAGGAGATGTTGATGACCGTGCCGCCCTGGCCTGCGGCGCCGTCGGGCTTCATCGCGCGGAAGGCGTGCTTGATGCCCAGCGTGGTGCCCAGGATGTTGACGTCGAGCATCGTGCGCAGCTCGTCGGCGTCGGTGTCGATGATCAGCGAGGTGACCTCGATGCCGGCGTTGTTGACGACGATGTCGAGCCCGCCGAACTCCGCGACGGTGTGCGCGACCGCGGCCTCCCAGTCGGCGTCGCTGGTGATGTCGAGCGAGACGAAGCCCGCGCCCTCGAGACCTGCGGCCGTCTGCTCCCCGACGTCCTTGAGCACGTCCGCGATCATCACGCGGGCCCCGGCTGCGGTGAGCGCCTCCGCCATGCCGGCCCCCAACCCGCGGGCTCCTCCGGTGACGAGCGCCCGACGTCCGTTCAGTTGAGTCATCCGAGGTCCTCTCGCGATCTCCAGTGATCCGGACCACAAGGTAGGGCGGATTCTGGACGACTGTCAAGATTTTGACGTTCGGCTACCCTGGGTCGCGATGGCCACCGCAGGGAAGGTCGACCGACCCCAGGTCGACAGGGTCGACAGGGTCGACAGGGTCGACAGGGTCGACAGGGTCGACAAGGTCGAGGAGCGCCGCCGCGAGCTCGCGGACGCGGCGCTCCAGACGCTGTCCGCCCTCGGTTACGCGCGCACCAGCCTGCGCGAGATCGCCCAGAACTCGGCGTTCTCCCACGGCGTCCTGCACTACTACTTCCGCGACAAGGTCGACCTGATCACCTACTGCGTGCGGCGGTACAAGGCGGTCTGCGTGCAGCGCTACGACCAGATCGTGGCCACCGCCCGCACCCCCGAGGGTCTCGCGCAGGGTTTCGCCGACGGGCTCGTGGCCACCCTCGTCGCCGACGCGCACATGCACCGGCTCTGGTACGACCTGCGCTCGCAGGCGCTGTTCGAGGACTCGTTCCGCGCGGACGTGCTGGAGATCGACTCCACGCTGGAGCGGATGATCTGGCGGATCGTCAGCCGGTACGCCGAGCTCACCGGCTCGCCGGTGCTCACCGGCGAGTCGATGACCTACGCGATGTTCGACGGGCTGTTCCAGCAGGCCCTGCTGCGGCACCTGGCCGGCCAGGAGGGTGCGGAGGTGCACCTGCACGCGAGCGTGCGCCGGCTGATCGACCAGGTGGTGCCGGCTACTTCCCGTTGATCAGGCTGGTGCCGGCCGGGCCGCCGTCCTTCTTGCCCTTCTTGATGGCGCGCTTCTCCTTGAGGGACTTCCCGGACTTCTTGGTGGCTGTCTGGCGCGGAGACTTGTCGGTCATGACGCTCCTGGCGGGGGTGCGGGACGAGGTGCCCCGGACGGCCGTGGAAGTGACCCTACGCCGTCGAGTGGTAGGCGTGGTGCGCGTCATGGGCCAGCAGGAACGCGCCCTGCGCCACGATTCCCGCGCTCGCCCCGGCCGCGGCACCGCTGCCGCGGCGCCATCGCCACAGCGCCAGCCCGCCCACGACGTACCCGGCGTCGAGACCCACGTTGACCAGCAGGATCCGCCGCAGCCTCCGGCCCTCCACCCGCAGCTCGGCCGGCTCGTAGGGGTCGGCGAGCCGCGCCATCCGGCGTTTGCGCAGCCGTTCGGCCACCACCACGATGGCGAGGTCCATCGCGCCCCAGCCCGCGTTCTGCATCCCGAACGCCCGCCGCCACGGGTCGTGCCGGAACCGGCCGGCGAACCCCAGCCCGCCCACGACACCGGCCGCGCCCCAGACGGCGGTGGTCCGGGCGAGCGCCACCTCCCGAGCCCAGGGATCCCCTTCGGTCACACCTCGCAGCATGCCCCACGGCGGTGATCACGGCACGGCGGTCGCCCGTGGAGATCACCGGACGACATCGGCGCCTTGATCACCGCCGTGGAGGCAGAACCTGTTGCAGCGCACGGCCGCGTGGTCGTGCCGGAGCTGCAACCCCCGTTGAGCAGCACGACCTGGACGGTCACACCGCGTCCGACGGCGGCGGCAGGAGGCCGGGCGCGGGGCGCAGGCCGTCGATCAGGAGGGCGAGGTAGCGGCGGCGGTCGGCGCCCCCGGGATCCCGGTCGTCCGCGGTGGCCAGGGCCATCACCACCACCGCCGCGAGGTCGCGGGCCCGCAGCTCCGGCCGCACCACCCCCGCGTCCAGGGCGCGGCGCAGCAGCCGGTCGAGCCAGCTCAGGTAGCTCTCGACCATGTCGACGTCGATGGCGCCGGCCTCGTGGGCCACGGCGAGCACCGTGCGGTGCGACGCCACGGACTCGACGAGCGCCTCGAGCGTGGCCACGAGCTCCCGCCAGGGCTCGTCGTGGCCGATGGCCGTGGCGGGCTGGATCTCCGTGGCCACCACGTGCTCCAGCACCGCGCGGACGAGCTGGTCGCGGTTGCGGAAGCGCCGGTAGAGGGTGGCCACGCCGACACCGGCGCGGCGCGCGACCTCGTCGAGCGCCACGCCGGCACCCAGCTCCTCGAACGCCTCCGCCGCGGCCACCACGATGCGGTCGTGGTTGCGCGCGGCGTCGGCGCGCATCACCCGGGCCGTCACGGCGTAGAAGCTAGTCGACGATCCTGAGGGCACTGGACGGGCAGAGCGACACGGCCTCGCGGGCGAGGTCGGCGTCGGCACCCTCGGGGTCCTCCACCAGCACCACGACGATGCCGTCGTCGTCCTGGTCGAAGACGGTATCGGACGTGCCGACGCACAGCCCGGCCCCGATGCACACGTCGCGATCGGCCACGATCTTCATGTCACTCCTCGGCTCACCAGGTGACGGGCAGCGAGTGCAGCCCGTAGATGAAGTGGTACGCCCGGAACGGGATCTCGTCGAACGGGAGCGCCGACGCCAGGTCCGGGAAGCGCTTCAGCAGCGCCGGGAACGCGATCCGCATCTCCATGCGGGCCAGCGGCGCGCCGAGGCAGTGGTGCACGCCGTGCCCGAACGCGATGTGCCCCATCGAGCCCCGCCTGACGTCGAGCGTGTCGGGGTCGTCGATGAACGACGGGTCCCGGTTCGCCGACGGCAGTGCGCAGAGGACCAGCTCGCCCTTCGGGATGTGCTGCCCGGCGATCTCGACGTCCTGCGTGGTGGTGCGCGCGACGCCGGTGTGCACGATCGACAGCCACCGCATCAGCTCCTCGACGGCCGGCACGATCGCGTCGGGGTCGTCGCGGACGAGGGCGAGCTGGTCGGGGTGCCGCAGCAGGGCGAGCGTGCCCAGCCCCAGCATGTTGGACGTGGTCTCGTGCCCGGCCACCAGCAGCAGCGACGCGAGGCCGGCGAGCTCGTCGTCGGTGATCTCCGCAGCGCCGTCCTGCGCCTCCGCGGTAGAGAGTCCGTCGGCGCCGTGCTCGCGCACCAGCATGCCGAGCATGTCCTCGCCCGGATCCGCCTTCGCGCCCGCGACCAGCTTCTCCATGTACGCGCGCCCCTCGCGCTGAAGCGCGATCCGCTCCGGCATGGGGATCGAGAGGTCCAGCTGGCGTGCGGTGCGGTGCTGGAACTCGTCGCGGTCGGCGTAGGGCACGCCGAGCAGCTCGCAGATCACCAGCGACGGGATCGGCAGCGCGAACGACGGCACGAGGTCGGCCGGGCTGCCGGCGGCCTCCATGGCGTCGAGGTGCTGATCGACGATCTCCACGATCCGCGGCTCGAGACGCCGCATCCGCCGGACGGTGAACTCCGGCGTGAGGAACCGGCGCAGCCGCGTGTGGTCGGGCGGGTCGGTGGCCAGCATCTGCCCGGCCAGCGCCTTGCGCTTCTCCTCGGCGGAGCGCGGGTCGTCGGGCAGGGAGAACGCGAGCTGCGAGGCGTTGCTGAAGCGCGTGGCGTCGGCGAGGACGTCGCGCACGTCGTCGTGGCGGGCGACCAGCCAGGCCGGCATCCCGAACGTCGACGTGACGCGGCGGACCCCCTCGGACTCGCGGACCTCGGCCAGCTCCGCCACCGGGTCGAAGTGGTCGCGGCGCATGTGGAGCGGCAGCTCGGGTGGTGCCTGTGTCATGGATGTCCCTTCCCCGACGGATGACGACGCGCCCGACGCTACCACCGAAGCGATAGTGCGCTCTCAGTTACGACGAAGCGGACGAACCGCGCAGGTGCTCGTCGAAGAAGCGCAGGATGCGCGTCCACGCGTCCTCCGACGACGGCCCGTGGTACCCGAGACCGGCCACGCGCATGAGCACCGACAGCGGCCCGACGTTGAGCCGGTTCATGAACGAGTGCCCGGCGTCGGGGTACTCCTTGACGTCGTGCACCACGCCGGCCTCGGTCAGCGCCGTCTCCAGCTTCGCGGCGGCCCCCCTCAAGCCGCGGTCCTTGGCGCCGTAGCTGGCCACGACCGGGCACGCGCCGCGCAGCACCGTGGCGGCATCCTTGGGGACCAGGCCGTAGTTCGGGGCGGACGCGTCGAACTCGCGCGTGGCCGCGACCAGCGCGAACCCGCCGCCCATGCAGAACCCGATGATGCCGACCTTGCCGGTGCAGTCGGGCCGGGCCGCGAGCCAGCTGCGGACGGCCTCGATGTCGTCGAACGCCGGGCCCTTGCCGGCCGCCATCGCCGACATCGTCGACCGCAGGCAGCGCAGCGCCCCGCCCGCGGTGAACATGTCGGGGGCGACGGCGAGGTAGCCGGCGGCGGCGAGCCGCTCGGCCTGCACGCGGGTGTCGTCGTCGAGGCCGAACGCCTCGTGGATGACGACGACGCCGGGCCACGGGCCCTCGCCGACCGGCGGGACGGCGAGGTGCGCCTTCAGGGACGGTGCCGTGGCGGCACCGGGAACGGAGATGGCGGGCACGGGGATCCTCCAGGGGGAACGGGTGATCGTGAGTCTGCCGTCCGGCCGCTCCGGGCGCAGGAGCACCATGGGGGAATGGGCAAGTGGGTGGCCGGGGTGCTCGCGTTCGCCGTCGTCGGGGCGCTCGTGGTCGCCGTGGTGGTGCTGCGGCCGTTCTCGTCGCCGGGCTGCGCCACGGCCGCCGCCGGTTCGGCCGACATGACGGTCGAGCAGGCCGACAACGCCGCCACCATCGCCGGCGTCGGCATCGCTCAGGGCATGCCCGACCACGCCGTCACCGTCGCGCTGGCCACGGCACTGCAGGAGTCGGGGCTGCGGAACCTCACCGGCGGCGACCGTGACTCCGCGGGTCTGTTCCAGCAGCGCCCCAGCCAGGGCTGGGGAACGTACGCGCAGGTCACCGACCCCGTCCACGCCGCCACCGCGTTCTACGCCAAGCTCCGCTCCGAGCCCGACTGGCCCTCGTTGAGCGTGACCGAGGCGGCTCAGCTCGTGCAGCGCTCGGCCGCTCCCGAGGCCTACGCGAGGTGGGAACCACGGGCCCGGTCCATGGCTGCCGCCCTGACCGGCGAGTTCCCCGCCGCCCTGACCTGCCACGACCTGACGCTCACCGTCCCCGGCGCGGACGTCGCCACGCTGGCGGGCCAGGAGCTGGGCACCACCCGGCTCAGCGGCGCCCAGCCCCGGACCCGGGGCTGGGCCTACGCCACCTGGCTCGTGGCGCACGCCGCCCGCCTGGGCCTCGACCAGGTCGACTACGACGGCCGCACCTGGACCGCGTCGTCGGGCGCGTGGACCACCACCGGGCCGACGGACGGCGTGCTGGCCCTGCACCGCGCCACCGCGCCCTGAGCGGAGGGCTCGCCCCTCCCCCGCCGTGAGGGTCCGGACGCCGGGAACGGCTGGAGGACCAGCTCGCCGGGCACCCACGTCAGCACGCAGCGCTCGCCGTGGCCGGGCTCGTCCGGGAGACCTACCTCGTCGGGCCGCGCGACACCCCGGACGCCGACGAGTGGCGCACCCGGATCGGGTGGCCGGTCTTCCGGACCTCCGCCTCGTGACCGGGGGTCGGAATACTCTGTTCGCCGTAGCCGTGGGGCCGTTCGTGGCGCCGAGCCGTCCGGTCGTCGCACACCGTGGCGGAAGTTGCCCGCAGGCGATCACGGAATGGTTACGGTCTCTCTCGCCTGGTCGGCATCTCGTCCGCCGATCGGTGCGCCTGGTCGGCTCCGGGTTCCTGCCCGCCGACGCTCCCCACGGGCGCCGCCTCGCACCAGGGCAGGAGCCTGTTCGTCCCGAACCCCAGTCGGGACGAGCGAGCGCCCGGCACAAAGGACGCTCCCCGATGCCCAAGCACTGCGCGGCGCTCCCCGGCGCCTCGAACGAACTCCTCGGCAGCAGTGGTGCCGAGCTCGCCACCGCTCTCCTGGAGCGGTTCGGGTTCATCCCGGAGCCGCGCGACGGCGGCCCCCGCCGGCACGCCGCCGCTGTGCCCACGCTGCCGCCGTACGCCCCGAAGCAGCGGACCAGGCGCACCGGGCTGCCGAGCAAGCCGGTGATGGCCGCCATGTCGGTCACGGCCATCGGCGCCGTCGCCGCGGTCACCGCCACCGGCCAGTTCGCCGCCGTGGCGCCCGTCCGGGCCTCGCTGTCTCTGCCGGACCAGGCGCCTGCGACGGCGGCCCCGATCGCGGCCCCGATCGCGGCCCCGCCCGTCGCCTCCACGCTGACCTCAGCCCTGCAGACCGTCCACGTCTCGTCGATCGTCGACGACGCTACGAGCGCCGCCAAGACGTTCGCCGCCCGGGCGGCCGCCGCGAAGGCCGACGCGGCCAAGAAGGCGGAGGCGGCGAAGGCGGCGGCCGTGGCCCACGTCCCCCGCCCGACGCCGGGCACCGACGCGCCGAAGGTGTCCGCGGGAGCGGGCGTCGGCGCCGCGGCGCTGGCCGTCGCCGAAGGCAAGATCGGCACGCCGTACGTGTGGGGCGCCTCGGGCCCGAACGCCTTCGACTGCTCCGGGCTCGTCATGTGGGCGTTCAAGCAGGTCGGTGTCTCGCTGCCCCGCACCGCGGCGGCTCAGTCGCAGGTGGGCACGGCGGTCTCGAAGGGCGACCTGCAGCCGGGCGACCTCGTGTTCTTCTACTCCCCCGTGAGCCACGTGGGCATCTACCTGGGCGACGGCAAGGTCCTCAACGCCACGCAGTCCGGCGAGCCCGTGCAGATCAGCAACATGGCCTACATGCCGTTCCACAACGCGCGCCGCGTCTGATGTAGTCAGGGGTATGCGCGCCGAGCAGGAGACCTACACCCACGGACACGCCCCGAGCGTGCTGCGCTCCCACGTGTCCCGGACGGTGGACAACTCCGCCGCCTACCTGGCGCCGCACCTCCGTCCGGCCGACCGCCTGCTCGACGTCGGGTGTGGCCCGGGCACGATCACGCTCGACCTGGCCGGGCGCGTGGGCCACGTCGTGGGCATCGAGCCGGTGGAGGCACCCCTGGCGGGGGCCCGGGAGCTCGCGGCCGGCACCGGCAACGTCGAGTTCCGGCTCGGCGACGTCTACGCGCTCGACGATCCCGACGGTTCCTACGACGTGGTGCACGCCCACCAGGTGCTGCAGCACCTGACCGACCCGGTCGCCGCGCTGCGCGAGATGCTGCGCGTGAGCCGCCGACTGGTGGCCGCCCGCGACGCCGACTACGCCGCCATGGCCTGGTACCCGGCCGACCCGCGGCTCGACCGCTGGCTGGAGATCTACCGCGCCGTCGCCCACGGCAACGGCGCCGAGCCCGACGCCGGCCGCCGGATGCTCGCGTGGGCGCGCGCGGCCGGCGCCGCCGACGTCACTCCGTCGACGTCGGTGTGGTCGTACTCCACGCCCGAGGAGCGGGCCTGGTGGGGCGGGGTGTGGGCCGACCGGATCCTCACCTCGTCGATCACGCGGCAGGCGGTGGACGGCGGCCACGCCACCCTCGACGAGCTCACCGGGATCGCGGAGGCCTGGAAGCGCTGGGCCGCGGACGCCGACGGCTGGTTCGCGATCCTCCACGGCGAGATCCTGCTGCGGCGGTAGAAGGGCCTGGAGGTCGTCCAGCACGGCCTGGGGCCGGGGTTCGACAGCGATGCGGTCATCGTGGCGCCGGACATCTCGTTACCGTCCGGCAACAGTCCGCAACGCGGGCGAGTTCCGGAGGCAACAGCTCGGCATAGCGGGATCGCTTCACTCGTTCCCATGCCCGAGCCCACTCTGACCGCCCTCTGGCCGGAAGTCATCCACCGACCGGTCGTGGTCATCGGCGGCGGCCAGGCCGGGCTGTCGATGAGCTGGTGGCTCACCCACCGCGGCATCGACCACGTGGTGCTCGAGCGCGACCGCGTCGCGACCGAGTGGCGCAACCGGCGCTGGGACTCCTTCTGCCTGGTCACCCCGAACTGGCAGTGCCGGCTCCCCGGCTTCCCGTACTCCGGCGACCAGCCCGACGGCTTCATCGTCCGTGACGAGATCGTCGCCTACCTGGAGAAGTTCGCCGCCTCGTTCGACCCGCCACTGCTGGAGGGCGTGTCGGCCACCCGGCTGCGCCGCCGCTCCGACGGCACGTTCGAGATCCGCACCGACCGCGGCACGATCACCGCCGACCAGGTCGTGGTGGCCACCGGCCCGTACCAGGTGCCGCGCATCCCACGGATGGCCGAGCGCGTGCCCGAACACGTCCTGCAGCTGCACTCGTCGCAGTACAAGAACTCTGCGACGCTGCCCGACGGCGCCGTGCTCGTGGTGGGCACCGGGCAGTCGGGCTGCCAGATCGCCGAGGACCTGCACCTCGACGGCCGCACCGTCCACCTCGCCACCGGTTCGGCGCCGCGCGTCGCCCGCTGGTACCGCGGCCGCGACGTCGTGGCCTGGCTCGACGACATGGGCACCTACACCCGCGGCATCGACAAGTTCGACGACGACAGGTTCGACGACGCCGACGCCGTGCGCTTCCGCGCCAACCACTACGTCACCGGCCGCGACGGCGGGCACGACATCGACCTGCGGGCCTTCGCCACCGAGGGCATGGCCCTGCACGGGCGGCTCACCGGCATCTCCAACGGCCGGCTGACGTTCGGCCGCGACCTGCGCGCCAACCTCGACGGCGCCGACGCGGTATCCGAGTCGATCAAGGGCTCGATCGACGCCTACATCACCCGCGAAGGCATCGACGCCCCCGCCGAGGCCGGCTACACCCCGGTGTGGGAACCCGGCCCCGAGGCCGAGAACCCGCCGGACCTCGACCTGGCGGCCGCGGGCATCACCACGGTCATCTGGAGCACCGGCTACGGCCGCGACGACCGCTGGATCGAGCTGCCGATCTTCAACGGCCGCGGTTACCCCAGCCACGACCGCGGCGTCACCAGCCAGCCGGGCCTGTACTTCATCGGCCTGCCCTGGCAGTACACCTGGGGCTCCGGCCGGTTCGCCGGCGTGGCCGCCGACGCCGAGTACCTGGTCAAGGAGATCGTCGCCACCCGGCGCAGTGCGGTGGCCACGGGCCTGCACTGGCTGGCCGGCACGCCGCAGGAGACCTACCCCCTCGACGACGACTGGTCCGCGCCGCGGACCGTCGCCTGATCAGTACCCACAAGGAAGAGGACCAGGAATGGCTGAACTGACCGATCTCGAGAAGCAGAGCATCGAGGAGATCGCCCACCCGTCGCTGCCCGAGGGCTCCACCATCTACGGTGGCACCAAGGTCTTCCCCGACTACCAGGCCGAGCCCGGCGAGACCTACTTCACCCTCGTGCACGGCATCGCCCACGAGTCCTCGGTCAGCTTCGTCGCGATCCTGCAGGCCACCCGCGCCCTGCGGAAGGGCTTCGAGTCCGCCGTCTACTTCTACGGGCCCGGCTCGCTCAACTGCCTGGCCACCCGCGGCTTCCCCACCACCGGCAACTCCGCGTTCCCCGGCGAGCACAACATCAACTCCTCGCTGGAGACGTTCATCAAGGAGGGCGGCAAGGTGTTCTGCTGCCGCTTCGGGCTGTCGCTGCACGGCGCCCGCGAGGAGGACCTCATCGCCGGGGTCATCCCCACCCACCCCCTCGACGTCCAGGACGCGCTGATCCACTACGCCCGCAAGGGCGCCATCATCAACTCCACCTACATGTTCTGAGTTCGTTCTGAACGGACCCCGGCCGGGCCGTCACCCCTCGGCGGCCCGGCCGACCCGTCCCGACGGGACACCCACAGATCGGTAGGAGCAATGACGGCTTTGCGCATGGCCGCGGTCTCGGCGCCGTTCGGGCGTGACCTCGACGAGTGCTTCACCCGGATCACCGGGCTCATCGGCCAGGCCCGCGACGCCGGCGTCCGGCTGCTGGCCCTGCCGGAGGCCTGCCTCGGTGGCTACCTGGCCGATCTCAACGGCGCGGCCGCGATGCCGCCGTCGTTCCCCGTCGACGGACCGGAGATCGCCCGGCTGGCCGCACTGGCCGGCGACGTGGTCGTGACGGCCGGCTACTGCGAGGCCGCAGGGGACGAGATCTTCAACAGCGCCGTCTGCGTCACCGGCGACGGTGTGCTCGGCAACTACCGCAAGGTCCACCAGCCGCTGCGCGAGGACGCCTCCTACTCCGCGGGCGACGGCTTCCGCGCCTTCGACACTCCGGTCGGCCGGATCGGCATGCAGATCTGCTACGACAAGGCCTTCCCCGAGGCGGCGAGGGCGCTAGCGCTCGACGGCGCCGGGGTGGTCGTGTCGATGTCGGCCTGGCCCATCAGCGCCACCGACCCCCACCCCGACCCGGCCCGGGACCGCTGGACGCGCCGCTTCGACCTGTTCGACCGCGCCCGCGCGCTGGAGAACCAGATCGTCTGGGTGTCGTCGAACCAGTTCGGCACCTTCGGCTCGCTGCGGTTCGCCGCCAGCGCCAAGGTCGTGGACCCGGGCGGCGAGATCGTGGCCTGGACCAAGCAGGACGAGGGCCTCGCCGTGGCCGAGATCGACGTGGACGCGGCGCTGGAGTCGTTCCGACACGGGATGGGTCACCTGCGCGACCGACGCCCGGAGACCTACACGGCCGCCGCCTAGCGGTCGGTATTGCCCAGCCCATGGCCGGGGAGCGGACTCGGCGAGCCGGGTCCGGTTGCGCCGTTCAGCGTTGCCATCGACCCACGGGGTCGCGCACGTCCTCGGTGAAGTCGATCCGGGAGCGATCATCGACCGGGACGTCGCCGATCACACGCACGGCTCGTCCACGTCGACGTCGAGCAATCCCCAGGGGCAGGGGGTTCGCAGCGGCGGTGATCGGAGGCTGTCGGGGTGCGGGCCGCGCTCGACGGAGCCGCGCGAGAAGCCCCGCTCGGCGTGGCGACGGTGTGTCTACGCCGCGCCGAACCCCTGCTGGCAACTCGACGCCACCGAGTACGTGCCGACCGGTGGACGCAAGTGCGTGATCTTCCAGCTCATCGACGACCATTCCCGCTACCCGCTCGCCTCCCGGGCCGCGGCCGGTGAGACCGCCCAGGACACGGTCGCGGTCTTCGACAAGGCCGTGGCCGCCCACGGCGTGCCAGAGCGGCTGCTGACCGACAACGGGCCCGCGCTCAACCCGTCGCGGCGCGGCCTGGTCGTCGAGCTCGTTGCACCCGACCCCGCCCGCAGCCCGACAAAACCGGCGCGAGCGCCGGGAGCTCTCAGCTCGTTATCCGGAACGCCCAGAACGTCATCTGGTCGCGCAGCTGCGACAGCTCCCGCACGGCCTCGCGGTACTGCTGCTCGGGGGCGTCGTCGATCGCGAAGACGGCGTCCTCGTACGCGGTGCGGGCGATGTCGAGCGCCTGGTCCGGGTTGTCCCAGTGCTCGAACCACGCGCCGGCGTGGGCGCCGGCCAGCGCGAGGCGCACGGGGTCGGCGGGCGGCAGGACCTCGCACGACAACCGCGTGGCCTCCGCGAACGTCGCGCGGGCCGCGTCGTGCCGTCCGGCCGCGAGCGCGGACAGCGCTGCGTCCTGGAGCTCGAACACGTGCTCCTGATCCACCGTGCGGGCCATCGCGCACCTCCCGGAAGAGCTTCGTCCCAGGATACGGTGCGCGCATGCCCACCGACGACATCGACGTCCTCGAGATCCTGGAGAAGATTCCACAGCTCCTGGACGCCCAGATCTGGCGTATCGCCCACCGCTGCCGTGCCTACCGGGCGCGAGCCGACGGCGAGGACCAGACCGTGGAGCTGGAGATGAGCGTGGACACCGCGGGCCGCTGGATCGTGGTGGCCCGCGACGAGGAGCGGAACCTCACCGCGCAGGGCGTGGCGATGCCGGGCCTCAACGGCGCGATCCACATGGTGCCCTGGTACATGCTCGACGACGAGGCCTAACCGATCGGGCGGGTCAGGTTGACGGTGTTGCCGTCGGGGTCCTGCACGTGCGCCACGCGCTGGCCCCACGGCATGTCGTTCGGCGGGCCGAGCACGGTGCCGCCGAGGGCCTCCACCTGCGGCAGCAGCGCGTCGACGTCCGGGACGTCCACGCTGAGCAGCAGGCGACCGGCCGGTCCGGTGCCGACCCCGGTGTCGGACACGAACCCGATCTCGGAGTCGCCGACCCGCAGGCCGACGAAGAAGGCGGGCCCCTCGTCGGGCACCCGCGACACCTGGGTGCCGCCGAACAGCTCGGTGTAGAAGCGCAGCAGGTCGTCGAACCGGGCGGTGACGATCACGGTCTGGACGGTGGGCACGGCGGTCTCCGGTTCAGGCGGCGAGACGGAAGGCGGACCCGCTGGAGCCGGCCGTCCATGCGGTGGGCAGCGCGGCGGCCAGCGCGTGCTGGGCCCGCCAGCCGGTGCAGTGTCCCGGCACCAGGAGGTCGGGGGCCAGCGCGGTCAGCTCCGCGACCGTCGGGGCGATGACCGGCTCGAACGCCGGCCCGCCCAGGTGCAGGCCACCGAGGAGGGCGTGCAGGGTCGGCACGCCCGTGAGGCGCTGCGCGTGGCGCACGATGTTCACGACGCCGGCGTGGCCGCAGCCGGTGAGCACGACGAGGCCGCGGCCACGGACGTGGACGACGAGCGCCTGGTCGTCGATCACCAGCGGGTCGTGGCGCCAATCGTGGCCGGACCACGCCTGGTGCGCGGGCGGCATGCCGCGTTCGAACTCCGTGGTGCGGTCGACCTCGCCGGTGATCAGCACGCACCCGTCGACGAGCAGCGACGGCTGCCGGCGCTCGACGACCGCGAACCCCTCGCCGTCGAGCGCCCGTCTGCTCAGCGTGGGCATGGCCTCGGGCTCCCGGCCGGGCACGGCGAGACGCCGGCGCGCCCAGATCCCGGGGTGCACCACCATCGGCAGCGACCGGACGCTGCGCCGGCCGACCAGCCCGGCCAGACCACCGGCGTGGTCGAAGTGACCGTGGCTCAGCACCACCCCCTGGATCCCGGACAGGTCGATCCCGAGCCGGTTCGCGTTGGTGACCATTGCGTCCGGCGACAGGCCGGTGTCGAACAGCAGGGTCGTGTCGGTCTCCCCGCGACGCACCGTGACCAGCGCGGAGAACCCGTGCTCGGCCACGAGCCCGACGTTCGTGGACCCGCCCTCGAACTGCGCGGCGGCGGCCGTGGCGACACCGAACGGGGTGCGTGTGGTGCGGTCGTCACCGGTCAGCAGTGCGTCGTAGGTGTTGTCCACGAGCGTCGTGATGCGCACCTCGTCGACCGGTTCTAGCGCGATCGGGTCGACGGCGGCGCCCGGCGCCGGGCGAGGGGCGGACACGCGGGCCTCGCGGGGATCGGACGACGATTCGCACATGACCGCGAGGCTATCGGGCCCTACCGCGTCGTCCACGCGGTCGCCGCCGGCAGCACGGCCACCGTCACGACCACCCCGACGACCAGCACCGACGCCACGAGCACCAGCCTCCGGGCCCGCCCGGCCAGCGCCGTCGCGCGGACATCCCGCCACGACGACACGATCGCCTCCTTCAGGTGCCCCAGCACGTGCACCGTCATCACCGCACCCCACCCGACGAAACTCGCCTTGTGCGCGAACAGCAGCAGCCCCGCCGTGGCGGGGGTGACCGCGAGCAGCGCGACGCCCGTCCCGAGCACCGCCAGGCTGGACGCGATCACGACGGGGCCGAGGACGCGCAGCACCGGATGGGGCGGCCCCTTCCGCACGTAGGGCGCCGACCCGCGGTAGTACCGCACGAACCGGTAGCCGGTGGTGGCCGTCTTGAGCAGCACCGGCGCGATCAGCACGATCCCCACGACCACGTGCACGACGAGCAGCCGCCGCACGCTCAGGATCGTCACCCCCTCGGCGGCGAACAGCACCAGCAGGACCATGCCGACGAGCGACGTCAGGCGGGTGTTCCCCTCAGCGCCCCCGTCGGGTCGGGCCGGGGCCGTGACGCTGCCGGGCCGCTCGATGATGTCCACATCGCCCAGCGTCCACCGGAATTCTTGGAACCCGCTGGGACCGCACCCGCTCCCGGTCCCCCGGGGGGAGCGGGGGACAGTGGTCGTCATGAACCGGCTCCTCCCCGCGCTGGGCGCCGTGCTGCTGACGGCGGTCGCGGCGTGCTCGACCGTCACCGCCACCCCCGATCCCGACGCCACCGGACCCACCGTCACGTCCGTGCCCGGGGCGCTCCCCCGGCCCGACCACGTCATGCTCGTGGTCTTCGAGAACGAGGACAGCACGGCCGTGTTCGGTGCCTCGACCGCGCCGTACCTCAACTCCCTCGCGGCGTCCGGGGCCGCCTTCACCGACGCGCACGGGGTGGCCCATCCCAGCCAGCCCAACTACGTCGCGCTGTTCTCGGGCGGCACCCAGGGCGTCAGCAGCGACGCCTGCCCGCAGGCGCTCAGCGGCCCCGACCTCGCCAGCGAGCTGGTGGCCACCGGCCACACGTTCACCGGCTACTCCGAGGACCTCCCCCGCGCCGGTTACACCGGGTGCACCGCGGGCTCCTACGCCCGCAAGCACAACCCCTGGGCCGACTTCGCCGACGTGCCGGCCACGGCCAACCAGCCGCTGAGCGCGCTGCCGCAGGACTACGGCGCCCTGCCCACGGTGTCGATCGTGGTGCCGAACCTGTGCGACGACATGCACAGCTGCCCGATCGCCACCGGCGACGCCTGGGCGCGGCAGCACCTGGCGCCGTACGTCACGTGGGCCGCGACCCACAACAGCCTGCTGGTCGTCACGTTCGATGAGGACGGTGGCACCGCTGCGAACCGGATCCCCACCATGGTCGTGGGGCCGATGGTCCGGCCGGGCACCAGCACGCAGACCATCGACCACTACGACGTGCTGCGGACGCTGGAGGACATGTACGGCCTCCCGGCCCTCGGTTCCACGGACACCGCACGGCCGCTCACCGGCATCTGGACCCTGGCCGCGGGGTGACCGGCCGCCACCACGGCTCAGGAATCCCCAAGAACGGCACGACACGGTGGAACCATGAACGACCCGCACCACCCCGGCCGTCGACCGTGACGACGACCCGGCCGGTCCGCCGGACTCTCACCCGGCTCGCGCTCTCCCTCATCGTCGTGACGCTGCTCGGCGGCGCGCTCGTCGTCGGTGACGCCCTGCAGGCCCCCGGTGACGACCAGCCCACGGCCAAGCTCGCCGAGTGGGGCCGTGACCACGGGCTCAACCCCGTGGTCACGTGGCTGGAGGCGGCGCAGTACGAGCAGGCGCCCCCGGAGGTCGGCGGACTCCCCCCGGGCGGCGTTCCCGCGGCGGCCGGCGCCGTGACCCCGACGACCGGCGCGCCGTCGGCGAGTACGCCGGCGTCCCGGTTCCCGCATCCTGCACCCGTCCCGGCGCTCCCGCCGCTGGCCGCCGGGCCCGCGCTGCCCGGCGAGGGGCAGTGGCAGACGGTGGTGGCCTTCCACGGCGGCTTCCGGCTCAGCGACCCCAGCCACAACGGCTACTTCAGCGAGGGCCGCACGGTCCGCCCGCTGGTCGACGGCAAGGCCAGCCTCGTCCTGCACACCGACGGCACCGCCGACGTCGGCACGTGGGGCACGGAGGTCCGGATGGCGCCGGACGTCGCCAGCGTCCGCCAGAACCTGCTCCCGCTCGTCGACGGCGGGCAGGTCAACCCCACGTGCGCCACGGGCGGCCAGGCCGAGTGGGGCAGCACCGTCGGCCAGGCCGCGTACATCCACCGCTCCGGGTTCGGGGTGACCGCGACCGGCGCCGAGGTCTACGTCGGCGGCCCGGCGCTGTCGGTGTGCACGCTCGGCCGGATCCTGCAGAACGCCGGGGTCGTGCGCGGCATGGAGCTCGACATCAACCCGACCTGGGTCAGCGGCACCTACTTCCACGACCAGCCCGGTGGCGCGCCGCAGGGCTTCCGGCTCTTCGACGCCGAGCGGGTCGCGCCCGGGCACTACCTCATTCCGACGAGCCGCGACTGGTACGCCTGGTACCTGCGCCCCTGATCCGGGCGACGCAGGGCTCAGGCGCCGGGGCCGACGACGTGATGATCGGTCCGGCTGATCATGTACAGCGCGTAGACGACGGCCGGGATGTGCCCGAGCAGCATGAGCAGGATGGAGAGCAGGGTCTTCTTCACCGACCCCGTCCGCAGGGCCACGACCAGCGGCGGGAGCAGGAACGCCAGGATGATGTCGAGCAGCTTCACGAGAGGGCCTCCGGGGGATCGGGGGGTGGAGGGCCCATCCTTCCGGATCTAGCGCGAAGACCGTTGGAGGTAGGTCCGGCGCAGCGCCTGCTGGTCGGGCAGGTCGAGCGGGTCCAGGGTGCGGCCGGTCGCCGTGGTCAGGAGGTGGTCGGCCAGTGCCGGGTTGCGCGCCAGCACCGGTCCGTGCAGGTAGGTGCCGACGATCCGGTCGGTCCACACCCCGTCACCGAGGTGACCTGCGGCGTCGGGGGTGCCGTTGCCGGTCCCGCGCACGACCCGCCCGAGCGGCACGTGGCTCGCGGCGACGGTGCTGATGCCACGGTGGTTCTCGAAGCCGGTGAGCTGCCCGACACCCGGGATCACGCAGTGCGTGATCACCTGGCCGACCGCTCGCCGCGGGCCGGGGACGGTGGTGACGTCGATCAGGCCCACCCCGGAGTACGAGTGCCCGCTGCGGTCCGACATCGACCGGCCGAGGATCTGGAACCCGGCGCAGACCGCCAGCGTCACCGCGCTCGTCTCCATCGCCCCGACCAGCGCGGGATGCTGCTGCAGCCATCGCGTGGCGGTGACCTGCGCCTGGTCCTCGCCTCCTCCGAGCACGTAGATGTCGCACCCGGTCGGCGGGGTGACGTCGGCGGTGATCTGCAGGACCCGGGCTGCGATGCCCCGCCAGCGGGCCCGCTGGGCGAGCACCACGGCGTTGCCCGAGTCGGAGTAGGTCCCGAGCGCGTCCGGCAGCAGTACGCCGATCACCAGCGTCGAGTCGGCGGTACCCCCCATCAGAGGGCCTCGGCCGGTGCCGACGGCAGGCGCCGACGGAGGTCGGCGAACGCCGTGTAGTTCGCGACGACGTCGATCTTCCCCGGCGGCATGGCCGCGATCGCGGCCACGGGATCGGCGATGGTGGTGTGGACGATGTCGGCGTAGCTCAGCCGGACGCCGAGATCGGCCGCGCGCTCGCCGCAGGCCACCACGGTCGGGGACCGCAGCTCGTCGAAGGGCACGTCCCACAGCCACGAGGTGTCGCGGCCGTCCGCCTCCCGGGCGTTGACGACGATCAGGAGCGCCTTGGCATCGTCGATCACCCCGAGTGTCTCCGTCCATCCCGCCGGGTTCTTCGCCAGCAGCAGCCGCACCTCGTGCGACCCGTAGGTCACCAGCGAGTAGCGACCCGCGACGTCGTCGACCCGCGACATCGCGTCGGACGCATCCTGCGGATCCACGCCCATCCGCGCTGCCGCAGCGATCGCCATCACCGCGTTGCCCAGGTTGAACCGGCCCGGCAGGGACAGCCGGACCGGGACCGACTCACCGGTGGTCCGCACCGCGGACGCGGCTCCCGCCGCCTGGTCCACCGCCGTCCACGCCGCGTCCGGCCGGGCCAGGCCGCACTCGCACGCCCAGCGCTCGGTGGTCGAGGCCAGGGAGCGACCGCACCGGGGGCACGTGGTGGTGTCGCCGGCCCACGTCGCCCCCGCCGACACCCACACCGTCCGCACGGCCGGTGCCGCCGCCCACACCACCATCGGATCGTCCGCGTTCGCGACGACCGTCGTGCGGGGTTGCCGGATCAGCGCCGCGGACAGCGCGGCCGCGACGGAGCGGACCTCGCTGCCGCGGTCGAGCTGGTCGCGGCTCAGGTTGAGCAGCACGATCACCTCGGGATCGACCGCCTCGGCGACGGTCGCGAGGTGCAGCTCGTCGACCTCGATCACCGCGAACCGGGTGTCCGGGTCCTGGGCGAGGGCCGCGAGCGCGCCGTCGAGCATGTTCGACCCGGTCGCGTTGTGGGCCACCGTCCCCATCGACGCCAGGGCCGCAGCCAGCAGGTGGCTGGTGGTGGTCTTGCCGTTGGTTCCCGAGACCAGCGCCACCTGCCTCCCCGCCGCCAACCGGGCCAGGGCATCGGGGCACAGGGCCAGCGTGACGCGACCACCGATGATGGAGCCGCTTCCGGCGCCGAGTCGCCGCGACAGCCGGGCCGTCCACGTCCCGGCGGCCACCGCCGCGCGGAACCACATCACACGTACCGCTTCGATCCCTCGACCCGCTCCGAACACGGATCGAAGTATGCACGCATCGGTGATAGCGGTCGGCAAATACCACCAACCGTCGATTTGCCGCAATGATGCCCCACGGCCCGAAGCGGCCCCGACACACCGAGCTGCGGCCGTCCCGTATTCAACCGCGCGCAGACCCCCTCTATCCTGTCCCGGCGTCGTGACCTCGCAGTATCACTCTCCGTGACTAACACGGGTGATGTTCTGACAAATGCCGAAAACGGGACAGGAGCGGACGGACGCCATGGTATTCGCCGAACGCCCGCGCCGTACGGTCGCCACCCCGCCGGATGCGGAGGGTCCGACCACGCGCATTCCTGTCCACCAGCGGCCACGACCGTCGCGGCCCCGGACGGTGGATCCGCCTACGGTCGTGATACCGGTCGCGACCCCCTCCGTCCACGTCGTCCGTCGCAGGCAGGACGGACACGCGAGGCCCCGGGGCGCGGTCCACTCCGCGCGGCCCACCGGCGGACTCGGGCGGGCCCTGCTCACGACTGCGGCAGCCGCGGTGCTCCCCGGCTCCGGCCACCTGCTGCTACGACGACGCCGTCCCGGCATCCTGATCCTCTCGACCTTCGTGCTGCTCGCCGTCGGCGGGACGGTCCTCGCCCTTCGCGAGGGCCGTAGCGGACTGCTGGGCCTGGCGCTGGACACACGTGTGCTGCTCGGTGTCGAGATCGGCTGCGGCATCCTGGCTGCCGGGTGGATGGCTGTCGTCGTCCGCACCTACGTCCTGGCCAGGCCCCGCCGGATCGGCGGCGGCCGCCGGATCCTCGGCGTCGCCGTCGTGGCACTGCTGTGTCTCGCCGTGGCGGCCCCGTTCGGGTTCGCAGCCGACCTGGCCCAGTCCGAGCGCAGCGTCGTCAACACCCTGTTCCCGACCGGTGGGGGGACGGCGGGCGCCGACGTGGCTCTCCCGGCCCACATCAACGTCCTGCTGTTCGGCAGCGACGCGGGCACCGACCGCACGGGCACTCGCAGCGACTCCATGATGGTCGCCAGCGTCGACACCACCACCTCGCGTGCGGTCCTGTTCGGGCTGCCGCGCAACCTCGAGCACGCCCCGTTCCCGCCCGGCTCCCCCATGGCGGCCCGGTTCCCGGACGGCTTCTTCGACCCGAAGGACCCGCTGTCGGGGGAGTACCTGCTCAACGCCGAGTACACCTACGCCATCACCCACCCGGGTGTGGCACCCGCCGGCCCCACCCCGGACCCGGGCCTCAACCTGCTCATGTCGTCGATCGGCACGATGCTCGGGATCCCGCTCGACTACTACGTCAAGATCGACATGGCCGGGTTCTCCTCGATCATCGACGCGGTCGGCGGCGTCACGATCGACGTCGGGCCGGTCCCGCTGCCGATCGGCGGCGTCCTACCCGACGGCACCCACGTCGCCCCCAGTGGCTACGTGCCCGCCGGTGTCCAGCACCTCGACGGCGACCAGGCCCTCTGGTACGCGCGGTCGCGCCGCGACTCCGACGACTACAACCGCATGAGCCGCCAGCGCTGCATGATCCAGACGCTGCTGAAGCAGAAGAGCGCCGCCGACCTGCTGGCCCACTTCCAGGCCGTCGCCGCGGCCACCGCGGACAGCGTGGCCACCAACATCCCCCAGTCGTTCCTCCCCTCGCTGGCGTCGCTCGCGGGCAACGGACAGAGCCTGGAGCTCGACAGCGTCGCCTTCGACCCGACCCTGCACGACCCGCTGCAGCGCGACGGGAAGTTCGACCCCTCCCATCCGGACTACGGCTTCGTCCGGCAGGTCGTCGCCACGACGATCGCCGGCATGTCGGCTCCCGCGCCGGGCCCGCCGGCGGGCGCCTCGACCCCGGCACCGGCCGCAGGAACAGCCGCCCCCGCTACGGCCGCGCCGCAGGCGGCGCCTCTCACCGACTCCTGCACCTCCCCCAGCCCGTGACGGCGCGGTACCTACCCGACCCGGGCCGGACCGTAGAGCGCGGCGATGTCCTCGGAGCCGCCCCACCGGCTGTAGGTGGGCCCCTGCGGCCAGCCCTCCGGCGAGTCCTGCCACACCTCCTGCCGCCCGTAGGGCAGCAGGTCGATCAGCGCGAAGGTGTGGCTGAGCTGCTCGGTGCCCCGGCCGGTGGTGTGCCAGGTGCGGTAGACCGTGTCGCCGTCCCGCAGGAAGACGTTGACCGCGAACCCGCCGTCGAGAGGCGCGCCGACGTCGTCGCCGAACGGGCTGTTGGCCGTGGAGTACCAGGTCATGGCGTTGCCGACGCGCTTCTTGTAGGCGAGGGCCTCGTCGATCGGCCCCTGGGTGACCACGACGAAACGGGCGTCGTAGTTGCCCAGGACCTCCAGGCGGGTGAACTGCGACGTGAACCCCGTGCAGCCCCCGCACTGCCACTCCTGGCCCGGGAACCACATGTGGTTGTAGACGATCAGCTGCGACGCATCGCCGAAGACGTCGGCCAGCCGGACCGGCCCGTCCTCGCCCTCCAGGGTGTAGTCGGGCATCTCGACCATCGGCAGGCGGCGGCGCTGCGCGGCGATGGCGTCGAGCTCCCGGGTGGCGGCCTTCTCGCGGGCGCGCAGCTCGTCGAGCTGACGCTGCCAGGTGTCGGTGTCGACGACGGGCGGCAGTGCACTGGTGGCCATGAGGTGCCTCTCGGATCGCGCCGGGTGGGTGGTTTCGGAGATGGAGACCCGCCCGGCGGCCCGAACTCATCGGTCGGCCGGGTGACCGCGTGGAAACGCGGCCGAGAACGCCTGGGAGCGGCCGCGGCCGGCAGGGCCGGGCCACGCTGCTGCCCCACCTCGTGACCGCGGTCGCGGACGGGTGCCGCTGATGGGCACCGGGCAGGTCGACAGCACGCGACGGGACTTTCGGCCGTACCCCTGACGGTGCCGGATCCGGCACTGTCAGGCTGATGCCGGCAGCTCGCCGGATGGCACAACGTCCCGGACGTGATGATGAATGCGATTCCCAGCGCCCTAGGGTTGACCGCCGGGCAGATCGAGCACCTGCTCGAGACGGCCGGCCGCGCCCCCTCGTTGCACAACACGCAGCCCTGGCGGTTCCGGATCACGCCCCAGGTGATCGAGCTGCACTGCGACCCGGCACGGGCCGTACCGGTCATCGATCCCGGCGGCCGGGAGATGCGCATCGCCTGCGGAGCGGCCCTGTTCAACCTGAGCCTGGCCCTGCACGGCCTCGACGTCCGGCCGACCATCACGATCCTCCCCGACCCCGCCCGGCCGACGCTCATCGCGACCGTCCGCAACGGTGGGCACAAGCTCGCCACGCCCGAGCAGCGCGAGCTGCTCCGTGCGGTGCCGCGACGCCGGACCAACCGGCAGCCGTTCACCGACACCGGCCCGACCCTCGGCGAGCTGCAGGCTCTGCGGCGGGCCGCGCTCGCCGAGGCGGCCTGGCTGCACGTCGTGCAGGAGCCCGCCGAGCGGGACCGGCTGCAGGACCTGGCCGCGGAGGCCCACCGCCAGCAGATGACCGACCCCGCCTTCCGGGAGGAGATCCGGCGGTGGACCGCGACCGGTCCCGGCCGCGACGACGGGGTGCCCGCCGCGGCGGGCGGGCCGCTGCCGGCGCCGCAGCGCCGCTGGCTGCTGCGCGACTTCCGGGGCCACGACACCGACGAGCCCGGGGTGTCGCAGTTCGAGGAGAACCCGACGGTCGCGGTGCTGACCGCCCACCTGACCGGAGACCGCGCCGACGTCCAGGTCGGGAAGGCGCTGGAACGGGTCCTGCTCACCGCGACGGTGGCGGGGCTGGCTGTGTCGTTCCTGTCGCAGGTCATCGAGGTGCCGCGGACGCGGGAGGAGCTGCGCAGGCTCGTGGGCGGGACACGCCCGCCCCAGGCCGTCCTCCGGATCGGCCGCGGATATCCCGTGAACGCCACGCCACGCCGCCCGGTCGCCGACCTCATCGAGCCCGAACGCGAGCTGACGGTGACCGACCTCGGAACGGGTAGGCGGTGACGGACCTCCCACGGGCGGTCGAGCGCGCGCTCCGCGCTCCGTCGGTCCACAACACCCAGCCGTGGCGCTGGCGCATCACGGCCGACGGCGTGCAGCTGTTCGCCGATCCGCTGCGCCACCTCGACGCCACCGATCCCGACGGTCGCGACCTCGTCATCAGCTGCGGCACGGCGTTGCACCACCTCCTGGTCGCCCTCGCCGCGGCCGGGTCCGCGGTCGAGGTCCGGCGGCTGCCGGATCCCGAGGACCGCGACCATCTGGCCACCGTGACCCTGCGGCCGGGCCCGGCCGATCCCGAGGCGGCCGCGATGAGCCCCTCGATCGAACGGCGCCGGACCGACCGCCGCAGGATGGGCCACACCGACCTGACCCCGACGCAGCTCCGTGCCCTGGTCGATGCCGCCGAGCGGGCGGGCGGCGCCCTCCTCCCCGTGACGACGCCCGCCGCCCGGGAGCTTCTCGCCTCGGTGATGGTCGACGCGTCCCACCGCCAGGCGTTCGTCCCCGGTTACCCGGCCGAACTGCGCATGTGGACGGGCCGCTACTCCGGGGCCCGGGACGGGGTGCCCCGCGAGAGCGTGGCGCCACCGCCGGTCGGCCTCCTCAAGCCCATGCCGCTGCGCCACTTCCCGCACGGGCTGCTGTCCCAGCCGCGGGAACCGTCCGGTCCGCGCGTCCCCGACGACGCCGCGTCGCTGTTCGCCGTCACGACCCCGGGCGACGACGTGATCGACCACCTCCGCGCCGGGGAGGCCACCAGCGCGGTCCTGCTGACCGCCACCGGACTGGGGCTGGCCACCACCCCGCTGAGCCAGGCCGTCGAGGTGCGGGCCACGCGCGACGTGATCCGCCGCACCGTGCTGCACGTGCCCGAGCACCCGCAGATCCTGTTGCGGATCGGCCACCCGGCGAACCTCGCCGACGAGCTCCCGGAGACCCCGCGGCGCAGGCTGGACGCCGTCCTCATGCCGCGCTCCTAGGGCCTGTCCGACCGATCCATGCCGAGCGAGCGGCGTCCAGGTGGGTGCATCACAAGGCGGAGGAGCCGCCGATCCCGGTGTTGGATCGGTGGCGACGACAACGCCGCGAGGTGCCCACCTGGGCGTCGCGCAGCCGGCTGGAGGTCCGTCGGACAGGCCCCAGGGCCGGGGGTCCCGCGGCGCCCGGGTCTCCCGGCCCTGCCCGGCGGGTGTCCCCGGAGCGAGCATCGGCGCATGACAACCAGCGAGCAGCACGTGCCGGTCGCCGTCGTCGAGCTGCGGGGCGGGATCGCCCCCGACCTCGCCGACTACGCACGGGAGAAGATGGCGGTCGTGCTGGGCCACACCGGCCGTGCGGTGCTGCGGGCCCGCGTGCGGGTGCTGCGCCACCACGACCCCGCCCGGGAGCGGCCCGTCGTGGCCACCGCCGACGTCGACCTCGACGGCCGCCCCGTGCGGGTGCATGTCGCGGCGACGCAGCCGCGGGAGGCCGTGGACCTGCTCGTCGAGCGGCTCGACCACCGTCTGGAACGGGTCATCCGCCATGCCCACCGGCCCCGGCCCGAGGCGGCCCGCGGACCGGTGGCACCGGGTGACCCGGAGATCGTGCGGCACCGCTCGCTGAGCGCCACATGCTGCTCGGTGCAGGACGCCGCCGCCGAGATGGACGACCTCGGCTACGACTTCCACCTGTTCACCGACGTCGTGAGCGGCCAGGACGCCGTCGTCTACCGCGCCGGCCCGACCGGTCTGCGCCTCGCGCTCGCGGACGGTGACACCACGGGCCCCTACGGTCCCGAGGTCACCGTCAGCACGCAGGCAGCGCCGGTGCTCGACACCGACGAGGCCGTGGCGCGGCTGGAGCTGACCGGGTGGCCGTTCGTGTTCTACCTCGACGCCGACCACGGCAGGGCCGCGGTGCTGCACCACCGCCACGACGGCCGCTACGGCCTCGTCGACCCCGCCCGGACCGGCTGAGCGGCGGGGCTCACCCCCAGAGCCGGGCCGGGTCCACTCTGGGGGTGACGGCCGGTGGGCCGTCGCCGTGCCCGACCCGGACGAGGATCTGGGGGTGCACGTCGCGGCCCGCCAGCCGGCCCAGCTCGCGGCGGACGTGGCCGACCTCCACCGGAGCCGAGAGCACCGAGGACGCCAGGCCGAGGGCGGTGGCCGTGAGCAGCACGCGCTGCATCGCCTGCCCCGCACGCAGGTGGGCCGTCGGCAGGTCGTGCGGCGTGCTGATCACGAGGACGAGCGGGGACGCGTCGAACTCCGGGCCGTCCGGTTCCCCGCCGGGCACCCCGCCGGTGAAGTCGCGCAGCATCCACGCGTCGTTCTCCCCCGGCGGCAGGCCGCCGGAGCGCGCGGGAACGCCTCGCGGCTCGCCGTCGGCGACGCCGGTCCAGGCCTCCCACTCCTGCAGGAACGCCGGCGAAGCGGACTGGGCCCGGTGGGCGCGGTCGAGCAGGTCCCGGAGCCGCTCCTGCTCCACCGGATCGGTGACACCGTGCAGCCACGCCCCCTCCCGTTCGGCGGCGCGGCGCAACAGGTGCCGGTGCAGCGCCGCGACCGGCTCGGGCCGGAACGGCCGCCGGTCGGAGTGCCGTACCGGGATGGCGGCCGCGAGCGCGACGTCCTCCGGGGTGGGGTCGACCGGCACGCCGGGACGGATCGTCGCCAGCAGCACCGGGTCGGTGCGGTCGGGCAGCAGCTCGACCACCGGTCGCCTCCCCTGCACGGCCAGCGCCAGGCGCATGTTGAGCAGCCCGGCCCCGCACGACAGGCGCAGCTCGCGCGCGCCCGCGTCGGTGGCGGGCAGCCACCGGCGCATGTCGGACCGCAGCTGCAGGCCGCGGTCGATGCGCCGCACGCGCCACGGCTGCGTGTTGTGCAGCGACGGGGCGGCGGTGAGCGCCACGAGCAGCTCGGCGGGGTCGAACGGCCCGTCCGTGGGCAGGGCGGTCGGCGATGCGGACATGCGACGAGTGTCGGCCGGACGGTCGGGCGGCCGGAAGGGCCGGAGGTCCCGCGGACCCCGCCGAGCGACCGTGCCGCGGCGGACCAGTGACCTTCGTCCCCCGGTGGGGGGCCGTCCGGCGGCTCCGCGGCCCGTCGATCGGGGGTACCTTCGCTCGGTGACCATCTCCGTGTTCCTGCTCGACGATCACGAGATCGTCCGCCGCGGCATCGCGCAGCTGCTCGAGACCGAGGACGACATCCAGATCGTCGGTGAGGCCGGCACCGCCGCCCAGGCCATGGCCCGCATCCCCGCGCTGCGCCCCGACGTCGCCATCCTCGACGTCCGGCTGCCCGACGGCGAAGGCATCTCGGTCTGCCGGGACGTCCGCTCCGCGGTCTCGCCCCCGCCGGCGTGCCTGATGCTCACCTCCTACTCCGACGACGAGGCGCTGTTCGGTGCGATCATGGCCGGCGCGGCCGGCTACCTGCTCAAACAGGTCGCCGGGGTCGACCTCGTCGGCGCCGTGCGCACCGTCGCCGCCGGTGGATCCCTGCTCGACCCCCGCGCCACCACCACCGTCCTCGCCCGGCTGCGCGCCGGCGACGCCCCCGTCGACCCCCGCTACGAGTCGCTGAGCCCCCAGGAACGCCGCATCCTCGGCCTCATCGCCGACGGCCTCACCAATCGCCAGATCGGCGCCGAGATGTACCTCGCCGAGAAGACGGTCAAGAACTACGTCTCCTCGCTGCTGCACAAGCTCGGCTTCGCCCGCCGCACCGAGGCCGCCGTCTACGCCACGGAGCTGCGCCGCGACGGCACCCGGTAGGTCCATCGGCCCGGCGGCGGCAGGACCGACGGCGGTGGTGGCGGGACCGGCCCGGACGGGAACCTCGACGGTGCAACCCGACCGCCGAGGAGCCCGCTGATGATCACCGAGACCGTGGACCGCCGGACCGTGCGCAGTGCCCTGGAGCTGGCCTGCCGCGCACCGTCCGTGCACAACAGCCAGCCGTGGCGGTGGCGGATCGGGGACCGCAGCGTCCACCTGCTCGCCGACCTGCGGCGCTGGCTGCCGGCGACCGACCCCGACGGCCGCGACCTGGTCCTGAGCTGCGGGGCCGCCCTGCACCACCTGCGCGTCGCACTCGCGGCGTCCGGGCTGCGCGCCACGGTGCACCGGTTGACCGACCCCGACGAGCCCGACCACCTGGCCGCCGTCGAGCTGGCGCCCGGGGTGGCCCCCGAAGCGGACGTCGCCCTGGCCGCGGCGATCACCCGGCGGCGCAGCGACCGTCGTGGCTTCTCCAGCTGGGAGGTGCCCGAGGCGATGCTGGCCGAGCTGACCGCGGTCGCCGCCCACCAGGGTGCGGTGCTGACGCCGGTCACCGACGGGGCCGCGCTCCGGCGCGCCGTCGCCGCCGCGGCCGCCGCCCAGGACCGGACGCCGGGCTACGCCACCGAGACCACCGTGTGGACCGGACGCCGGACCGGTGCCGACGGCATCCCGGCCGCGAACCTGCTGCGCGGGCCGGGCGCCGTGACAGGAGGGCGGTTCGCCACCGGCACGATCGACCGCTCGACCGGAGTCCGCGACGGGGCCCTGCTCGCCGTGCTCGGTACCGCGTCGGACGACACGCTCTCCCAGCTGCGCGCCGGTGAGGCACTGAGTGCCGTGACGCTCCACGCCACGACGCTGGGCCTGGCGTCCTGCCCGCTGACCCAGGTCCTCGAGGTCGACGCCACCCGGCGTTCGCTGCGCGACGACGTGCTCGGCGGCGCGATGTCCCCGCAGGTGGTGCTGCGGCTGGGCTGGGGGCCGCAGGAGGCCCTGCCCCCGACCCCGCGGCGGCGGCTCCAGGACGTGGTCGAGCCCTTCCCCGACCGCTGAGGTCCCGTCAGGACAGGGGCACCCGCCAGCTCAGGCGGGTGCCCCGCCCGGGCATCGGCTGCACCACGAGCGTGCCGCCGCACGCGGCCGCCCGGTCCTCGAGGTTGTGCAGGCCGCTGCGCGCGGCCGCGGGGTCGATCCCGATACCGTCGTCGACGACCTCCACCAGCAGCTCGGGGCCGGCCTCGACGGTGACGGTGACCTCGGCGGCCTGCCCGTGGCGCAGTGCGTTGCTGATCGCCTCCCGCACCACCGCGACCGCGTGCACGCCGACCTCGTCGGGCACCAGCGCGTCCACCGGCCCCGAGGTCCGCACGGACGGGGAGACCCCGGACCCCGCGGCGGCATCGGCCGCGGTGTCGAGTATCCGTCGGCGCAGCGCGACAGACTCGCCACCGACGGTGTGCAGGTCGAAGATGGCCGTGCGGATCTCCCGCACCGTGGTGTCGAGCTCCTCCACCGCGTGCCCGATCCGCTCCTGCACCACCGGGTCGTCGGTGCGCAGCAACGTGCTCTGCAGCTGCAGGCCGGTGGCGAACAACCGCTGGATGACGTGGTCGTGCAGGTCGCGGGCGATCCGGTCGCGGTCGGCGAACACGTCGAGCTGGCGTTGCGCCCGGTTCTTCTCCCCCAGCTCCAGCGCCAGCGTCGTCTGCTCGGCGAACGACGTCAGCAGCGGCACCTCGCTGTGCTGGAACCGCGGCCCGTCCGTGCGACGCAACGCCAGGAGCACGCCGGTCACGATGTCCTGGGAGCGCAGCGGCACCGCGAGCGTGGGCCCGTAGTGCGGGGCCAGCGTCGCGGGAGGAGCGGTGGCGAGCACCGCGGCGCGGCCCTCCACGACCTCCCGCAGCAGCGGGTCCTCCGCGTCCAGCGGCCGCCCGAGCAGCCCGAGCGGCTCCGTGCCGCACTCCGCCCGCACGACGAACTCGCCGTCGTCGGGGCCCGGCCCCAGCACGATCAGGGTGGCGACGGAGCCGGTGAGCTCGAGGGTGCGCTGCGCGATCAGCCGCAGGGCGTCGGCGTCGCTCGCGCCCGAGAGCAGCTCCGAGCGGATCTCCGCCGACGCCTCGAGCCACTGCTGCCGCAGGCGCGTCTGCTCGAACAGGTCGGCGTTCTGCACCGCGATCCCGGCCGCGGCGGCCAGTGCCTCGACGACCACCTCGTCGGCCGCCGTGAACTCCGCGCCGCCCCGCTTCTCGGTGAGGTAGAGGTTCCCGAACACCGCGTCCCGCACCCGCACGGGGACCCCGAGGAACGTCCGCATCGGCGGGTGGTGCGGCGGGAAGCCCACCGACGAGGGGTGCGCGGCGAGCGACGCCAGCCGCAGCGGCCGGGGATCCAGGATCAGCTGGCCCAGCAGCCCCTTGCCCTCGGGCAGCGAACCCATCCGGGAACGGGTCTCCTCGTCGATCCCGACATTCAGGAACCGCGTGATCCCGCCGTCGGGCCCGAGAACCCCCAGCGCACCGTAGCTCGCGTCGACGAGATCGACGGCCGACGCGACGATCCGGTGCAGGGTGGTGTCGAGCTCCAGCCCCTCCCCGACGGCGATGACGGCGCGCAGCAGCCCCTGCATCCGGTCACGGGTCGCCACGATCTCGGCGATCCGCTCCTGGACCTCGGTGAGCAGCTCGTCGAGCCGCAGCCCGGCCAGCAGGTCCGGCACCACGCCGGCGGGCGGCGGGCGGTCACGCTCCGACATACTTGTGTCCCCCGATTCCGGTCCCTCGGTGCGAGCCGCCCATCCTGCTGGCCGGGCGGCGGCGGGACAACCACCGTCCGGTGCGTCAGGCCGCCGGGTCCTCGACACACAGCCGGGCCACCGGCGCCGGGCGGGCGGGGAACGTGGCCCCGGTCACCGGGGCAAAGCCCAGGTCAGCTGTTGGTCCCGGGTGATCGGGACTCTCGGCCCTGCCGCTGCCGCCATGCGCTGCCGGACGCTCCTCGCAACGGCCGGGGCCCCGGCCGCATGAGCCGGAGGAGCCCATGAACCTCGACCTCGCACGCTGGCAGTTCGCGATCGTCACCGTGTACCACTTCCTGTTCGTCCCGCTGACGATCGGGCTGTCCGTGCTCGTCGCGGGCATGCAGACGGCCTGGGTCCGTACCGACGACGACCGCTACCTCCGGATGACGAAGTTCTGGGGCAAGCTGTTCCTGATCAACTTCGCGATGGGCGTGGTCACCGGGATCGTCCAGGAGTTCCAGTTCGGGATGAACTGGAGCGACTACAGCCGCTTCGTCGGCGACATCTTCGGCGCGCCGCTGGCCATCGAGGGCCTGCTCGCATTCTTCCTGGAGTCCACGTTCCTCGGACTGTGGATCTTCGGATGGGACCGGCTGCCCAAGCGGCTGCACCTGGCCTGCATCTGGATCGCCTCGATCGGCACGATGCTCTCGGCCTACTTCATCCTCGCCGCGAACTCGTGGATGCAGCACCCCGTCGGCTCGGTCGTGAACAACGCCCGCGGCCGCGCGGAGCTCACCGACTTCGGGGCCGTGCTCACCAACTCCACGGCCGTCGGCGCCTTCGCCCACACGATCACCGCGTGCTTCGTCACCGCCGGCATGTTCGTGCTCGCGATCAGCGCCTGGCACCTCGCCCGTGGGCGGCACACCGCGGGTCACCCGTCGGGCCCGAGCACCGATACCGAGGTGTTCCGGCCGTCGCTGCGCATCGCGCTGGTCACGGTGCTGATCGCCAGCATCGGCGTCGTGTTCACCGGTGACCTGCAGGCGCGCCTGATGACCCAGCAGCAGCCGATGAAGATGGCCGCCGCCGAGGCGCTCTACGACACCACCGCGCCCGCGTCGTTCTCGCTGTTCACGATCGGATCCCTCGACGGGTCGAAGGAGGTCTGGAGCGTCCGCGTGCCCGGCGTGCTGTCGTTCATGGCCACCGGCTCGTTCGACGGGAGGGTCGAGGGCGTCAACCAGATCCAGGCGCAGGAGGCCGCGACGTTCGGCGCGGGCGACTACACCCCGCTCATCCCGATGACGTACTGGACGTTCCGTCTCATGATCGGGTTCGGTATGCTGGCCGGCCTGATCTCGCTGGTCGGCCTGTGGCTCACCCGCAGGCGGGCCGTCCGGCAGGTCCCGCGCTGGTTCTACCGCGCCGCGTTCGCCGGGCTGTTCCTGCCCTTCGCCGCCAACAGCGTGGGCTGGGTCTTCACCGAGATGGGCCGCCAGCCCTGGAGCGTCTACGGGGTGCTGCGCACCGCCGACGGCGTCTCGCCCACCGTCGGCGCCGGGACGGTACTGACGTCGCTGATCGTGTTCACGCTGCTCTACGGCGCGCTCGCGGTGGTCGACGGCGTCCTGATGGTGCGCTACGCCAAGGCCGGCCCTCCCCCGCCCACCCCCGTCGACCCCGTCACCGACGAGCCGCGTCCGCTCGCCGTCGCGTACTGAAGGAAGCGGCACCATGGCTCTCACCGACATCTGGTTCCTGCTCATCGCCGTGCTCTGGACGGGCTACTTCGTCCTCGACGGCTTCGACTTCGGCGTCGGCATGCTGCTGCCGTTCGTCGGGCGCACCGAGACCGGCCCCTCGGAGACGAACCGCAGGGTGGCCATCAACACGATCGGCCCGGTCTGGGACGGCAACGAGGTCTGGCTGCTCGTGGCGGGCGGCGCGACGTTCGCGGCGTTCCCCGAGTGGTACGCGAGCCTGTTCTCGGGCTTCTACCTGGCGCTGCTGCTCATCCTGGTCGCGCTGATCATCCGCGGGGTCGCCTTCGAGTTCCGTGGCAAGATCGACAGCGACCGCTGGCGCCGCAACTGGGACGTCGCGATCGTCGTGGGCTCGGCCGTCCCGGCCCTGCTGTGGGGCGTGGCGTTCGCCAACATCGTCCAGGGCGTGCCGCTGGACGCGCGCCACGAGTTCACCGGCTCGCTGCTCACCCTGCTCAACCCCTACGCCCTGCTCGGCGGGCTGGCGACGCTGTCGCTGTTCGCCCTGCACGGCGCGGTGTTCCTGGCGCTCAAGACCACGGGCGACGTCCGGGCGCGGGCCCGTGGGCTGGCCCACCGCACCGGGCTCGCCGCGATCCTCACCGGCGGCTCGTTCCTGGTCTGGACGTTCCTCGCCCACGACCGGATCTGGACGGCGGCGCCAATGCTGGTCGCCGCGCTCGCGCTGGTCGGCGCGGTACTCATGATCCACCGCGTGCGGGAGGGCTGGGCGTTCCTGCTCACGGCCGCCGCGATCGTCGGTGTGACGGTGACGCTGTTCGGCACGCTCTACCCGGACGTGCTGCCCTCGAGCACGTCGGCGGCCAACAGCCTGAACACCACCAACGCGGCCTCGACGCCCTACACGTTGACGATCATGACGTGGGTGGCCGTGGTGTTCACACCGATCGTGCTCGTCTACCAGTCCTGGACGTTCTGGGTGTTCCGCCGGCGCATCGGCGCGGGCGACATCCCGGCCGCGTCGGGGCTGCCCGTGGCCTCCGGGCGATGAAGCCGCTCGACCCGCGGTTGCTCCGCCACGCGTCGGCCGCACGTCGGTTCGTCGGGCTCGCCGCCGCCATTGCCGTCGCCACCGCGGGCCTGGTGCTCGTGCAGGCCCAGCTGCTGGCCGGTGGGATCGACCGCGCCTTCCTCGGCGGGGCCGGCCTCGCCGACCTGACGCCCCTGCTGGCCGCCCTGCTCGCCGTCGTGGCGGGCCGGGCGGTGCTGGCCTGGGCCGGCGAGGTCGCCGCCCACCGGGCGTCGGCCGACGTCATCCGGCAGCTGCGGGCCCGGCTCGTCGGCCACGTGCTGCGGCTGGGCCCGCGGCACCGCGGCCTGCCCCCCACCGCCGAGGTCGCCACGCTCGCCACCCGCGGCCTCGACGGGCTGGAGGGCTACTTCAGCCGCTACCTGCCCGCGTTGCTCGTCGCCGCGGTCGTCCCGGCCGTCGTCGCCGCGCGGATCCTGGTCGGCGACCTGCTCTCGGGGCTGATCGTCGGGCTCACCGTCCCGCTCATCCCGATCTTCATGATCCTCGTCGGGATGCACACCGAGCGCTCCACGCAGCGGCAGTGGCGCGCGCTGGCCGTGCTGGGGCACCACTTCCTCGACCTCGTCACCGGTCTGGACGTGCTCGTGGCGTTCGGGCGCGGGCGGCACCAGTCCTCGCGGCTGCGCGACCTGGCCGAGCAGTACCGGCGGGCCACCATGCGCACGCTGCGGGTGGCGTTCCTGTCCGCGCTCGTGCTGGAACTGCTCGCGACGCTGTCGGTGGCGCTGATCGCGGTGTCGGTGGGCCTGCGGCTCGTCGAGGGCCGGCTCGACCTGCCCACCGGGCTCGTCGTACTGATCCTCGCCCCGGAGGTCTACCTGCCGCTGCGCGCCGTCGGTGCCCGCTTCCACGACTCGGCCGAGGGCCTGGCCGCGGCGGCCGAGGTGTTCGCGGTGCTCGAGACCCCCGAGGCCGGCGGCGGCCACCGCGTGCCCGCCCCGAACCCCGCGCTGCTGCCGCTCCGCCTGGAGGGCGTCGTCGTCGAGGGCCGCGGGCGCCGGGTGCTCGACGGCCTCGACCTGATCATCGAGCCCGGCCGGGTCCTCGGCGTGCAGGGCCCCAGCGGCGGCGGCAAGTCCACCCTCGTCGATCTGCTGCTCGCCCTGCGCACCCCGGACGTCGGGCGGGTCACCGTCGGCGGCGTCGATCTCGCCGACATCGACCGCGACGCCTGGCTGCGCCGCGTCGCCTGGGTGCCACAGCAGCCCGTGCTGCTGGCGGGCACCGTCGCCGACAACATCCGGCTGGGCCACCCGTTCGCCCCCGCCGACCTGGTGGCGGCGGCCGCCGCCCTCGCCGCGCTCGACGTGCCCCTCGACACCCCCGTCGGAGAGGGCGGCGCCGGGCTGTCCACCGGCCAGCAGCGCCGCGTGGCGCTCGCCAGGGCCGTGCTCGCCGACCGGCCCCTGCTGCTGCTCGACGAGCCCACCGAGGGCGTCGACGCCGGCACGGAGGACGCGATCGTCGCCGCGCTGCCCCGCATCGCCGCGGGCCGCACCGTGGTGCTGGTCAGCCACCGCCCCGACGTGCTCGCCGCGTGCGACCGCGTGCTGACCGTCGGGGTCGCCGTGACGCCCGGGCCCCGGCACCCCACCCTGGCCGGAGCAACGGCCACATCGACCCCGGCCGCGCCCGCCCACGCCCCCCGGGTGGCGCGGCCGGGCCCGGCCCCCGCCACGGGCCCGGTCGCCGCCCTGCGCTGGTCGCTCGCCTCGGCCCGCGAGCAGCGCGGACGGCTGACCCTCGCCGTCCTGCTCGGCACGGCCGCCCTCGGCTGCGGCGTCGCCCTGACCGCGACGTCGGCCTGGCTGATCTCCGCGGCCGCGCTCGGGCCACCGGTGCTCACGCTGATGGTCGCGATCGTGGCCGTGCGCGCGTTCGGGCTCGGGAAAGGCGTGCTGCGCTACGCCGAGCGGCTCGTCTCCCACGACGCCGCGCTCCGCGCCGGGGCCGCGCTGCGCGCCCGGATCTGGGACGAGCTCGTGCGCATCGGCCCGGCCGGCACCGCCCGGCTGCGCCGCGGCGAGCTGCTCTCGCGGCTCGTCGGCGACGTCGACGCCCAGCAGGACCTGCTGATCCGGGCCGCCGTCCCGGCCGCGTCCGCCGCCGTCGTCGGGGCGCTGGCCGTCACCGGGCTGTGGCTGCTGCTGCCCGCCGCCGGTGCCGTCGTGCTGGCCGGGCTGGTCGCCGCCGGTGTCGTGGCCCCGGCCGCCACCCTGTGGGCGGCGCACCGCTCCGAACGCCGCACCGCCGCCGCCCGCGGGGACGTGCTGGCCCGCACCGTCGAGATCCTCGACGCGGCGCCGGACCTGATCGTCTTCGGTGCGGCATCGCACTACCGCGACCGGCTCGCCGCCGCCGACCGCTCCCTCGCGGCACTGCTGCGCCGGGCCGCCACCGCCCGCGGGCTCGGCAGCGGCATCGGGGTGCTCGCCGTCGGCGCCACCTCCGTGCTGGCCGCGGCCGTCGGGATCGCGGCCCTGCGCACCGGGATGCTGCCCGGTCCGGCGCTCGCCGTGCTGGCGCTGACGCCGCTCGCGCTCGGCGACGTCCTCGTCGGCCTGCCCGACGCCGCCGTCCGCCTGCTCACCGCCGTCCCGGCCGCGCAGCGGCTCGCCGACCTCGGGTCCGTGCCCGCCACCGTCGCCGATCCCGCCCGTCCGGCCGGCGTGGCTCCCCCGTCGCGCCTCACCGCCGAGGGGCTCGCCGTGCGCTGGCCCGGCGCCGGGCGCGACGCCGTCCGCGACGTCGACCTGGTGCTGGCCGCCGGCACCCGCCTCGCCGTGACCGGACCGTCCGGGTCGGGCAAGTCCACCGTCGTCGCCGCCCTGCTGCGCACGCTGGAGCCCACGGCCGGCACCGTCCACGCCGACGGGCGCGACGTGCACGAGCTCACCGGGGACGAGGTCCGCGGCGGCATCGCCTGGTGCGGGGCCCACACCCACCTGTTCGACAGCACCCTGCGGGCCAACCTGCGGCTCGCCGCCCCCGCCTCCGACGACGCCGCTCTCGTCGCCGCGCTGGACCGGGCCCAGCTCGGGAGCTGGCTCGACGGCCTCCCGGACGGCCTCGACACGCCGCTCGGCGAGCACGGCGGGCCCGTCTCCGGCGGTGAACGCCAGCGCCTCGGGATCGCCCGCGCGCTGCTGGCCGACCGGCCCGTCCTCGTCCTGGACGAACCCACCGCGCACCTCGACCCGGCGACGTCGGACGCGCTGGCGTCCGAGCTGCTCACCGTCACCGCGGGCCGCACCGCGCTGATCGTCACCCACCGCCCCGACCAGACACCCGGTCTGCCGGCGCTGCGGCTCGGGGCCCCCGCCGCCCGGCCGATGGAGGTGACCGCGTGACCGACCACGAGGTGCGGCTGGCCGCACGTCCCGAGACCGCCGACGACGACCCGCTGGTCCGGACCCTGATGACCCGCCGCCTCCTGGGCATCGTGTCCGGGGCGCCGATCCCGGTCGCGCTGCAGCTGATGGCCGACGGGGTGGTCCGGCACCTGCCGGTGATGGACGGTGACCGCTGCGTGGCACTGGTCGGGGAGACCGACCTGCTGAAGAGCCTGGTCCGGCGCGCGCTCACCGTCGCGGACGTGTGCCGCCCCGCGCCCGCCGTCCGTCCCGGCGACCGGCGGTCCACCGCGGCGCAGGTCATGGCGGCCGCCGCGACCGACGCCGTCGTGGTCGTCGACGGGGACCGGCTGGTCGGGATCGTCACCGCGACCGACCTCGTCCGGTCGCTGGCCGCGCGCTGACCGGATCGCCGGGCTCAGCAGTCGAACACCGACCAGCAGATGTCGTTGCGCAACCGCTGGTCGTCGAGGACGAGCTCGCGGATCGCCTCCGGGAGCTGGTCGCGCTGCCACCGGCACTCCCGCCGGCCCTCGGCCTCCCCCGCGCCCTCCGGTGCGGCGGCCCGCGCGGCCTTGATCGCGTAGGCGGCCGCGCCGAGCTCGTGGGCGGCGACGTGCGCGACGACGCCGGCCTGGCCGGCGGCGTAGGCGGCGTGCCGGGCGGCGCCGCGCAGGCCCCTCGCCGCGCCCATCGCGTGCCCGCCCGCGGTGCGGGCCTGCGTCATCGTGACCTCGCCGCGCGCCCAGGCGCGGGCGTGCCCCACCGCCCGACGGGGCCGGTCGTCCCCGGGCCGGACCGACTCGAACAGGTCGAGGACGTGCTCCGCGCACGCCGCCGCCCACAGGGCCAGGAGGTGGTGGTCCGGGTCGGTGAGGGTGCCGCCGCGGCGGACCGTCACGAAGCGGGGGTCCCGGACCGCGGGGAGGATCATGAGCCGAACCTCCCGCACGCGGACGCCGGCCACAAGCCTCAGCCGGCCGTCACGTCGAGCTCCTGGTGCATCCCGTCGGCGTAGTGGTTCGCGAGGTTGCACACCAGCTCGTAGCGGCCGGCGGGCAGGGTCACCGTCGTCCAGCCGACCGCGCCGCCGGTGATCCCGTCCCCGCCGTCGGCCGCGCAGGTCGCGGACGCCTCGCCCAGCGCGCCGGTCTCGTCGACCCGACCGTCCGCTCCCGGGACCAGCGCACCGGCCACCGACCCGGCCCGCAGCGGCAGGACCACCAGCTCGTGGGTGCGCCACCCCCGGTTCTGCGCCACCAGGCTGATGCGGCCCGCCGCGACGGTGGCGGGCATGCTCCGCAGCATCATCGGCGCACCCAGCGGGGCGGTGCCCCCCATCATCGAGCCCATGCCCGCGTCCGCGAGCATCACCGTGACCGTGTGCCCGGGCAGCGTCGCCGGCGTTGCGCAGGTCGGGCCCGAGTAGGTGTAGCCGGCGGACCCGGCCCCGTTCATCATCCCGGGGCCGGGTACGGCGCCGGCTCCGGTGCCGCACCCGGCCAGGACGGCCACCGCCGCGGCCGCCACTGCCGTCATCGTCGTTCTGCTCATGCCCCCAGCGTCGTCGTCGACGATCACCGCGCGTAGAGCCCAACGACCCGCTCAGGCCGGCCGACGGCCGCGCCGCACCAGAGGCGTGGCCGACCAGACGCGGCCCAGCCCACGGTGTTTCCCAGTAGATGACTGATTCCCAGGTCGATGGTCGTGGGCCTGAGAGTGATCGTTGGACGGGTTGGCCGGTGTGGTGGTTGTGCCCGATCGCGGCGGTCGGGGCGGGTGGTCGCTGGTAGGCCCGGGCGGCGGCACCGGTGATGGTGTGTCCGCCGTGTTCTTCGAGGTCGAGCTGCCCCCTTGGTGGTGTCGAGGTTCGATTCGATGGTCTGGCGGAGTGGTCGGAGGAACCGGGCCCGCGGCCGTGATGGCTGCACCCTGGCTGCACCCTGGCTGCACCCTGGCTGCACCCTGGCTGCACCCTGGCTGCACCCTGGCTGCACCCTGGCTGCACCCTGGCTGCACCCTGGCTGCACCCTGGCTGCACCCTGGCTGCGCTGATGGTGGTCTCGGACTCGCGGCCGTGGTGGTTCTTGTCCGCGATCGTGACCTGGTGGTGGTGGCCGGAACCGAGAACCACGATGTGGCGTTCGGTGGCTTTCGCGCCGGTCATGCGAACCCGACCGGTCGCGATGCCGCGGGGCCGCGGGGCCGCGGGAGAGCGGGGAGTGGGAGGCGCGGTGGCCGTACTCAGGTGTAGCCGGCCGGGTCCGGGTGGTGCGTGACGCGTGGTTTCGCGGGAGTGGCCGTACTCGATCGGGGTCGGGTCGACCGCCCACACGTCATCGGTGCGCAGGCTGGTGTCGCAGGCGGGTGTCACGGGCCAGGGCGGTGATCGGCCACTCGATGGTCGGGGCCGGTGCGTGGAGTCGTGTGGGGTAGCCGGGTTGCTGGGGCAGGGAGTGGAGCTGATGCCGTAGGTGGGTGTGGGCGTGGCGGATCCAGCGGGCTTCGCTGGTGAACCGCAGCAGTGCCTCATGACGTGCTGCGGGTTCGGGGCGGCCCCGGGCAGCTGCGGGTGTGCGCGCCTCGACCAGTTGGCGGGCGTGTCGTCTGGTCAGGCGATGTCGAGGAGGTGGGCCATGGGGCGTTGTCGCGGTTTTCGCTCGATGTCGATCCAGCCGGGCGGGATGAACTCCGGACGCCCACCGTCCATCCGCACTTGCCAGTCGGAGTGGTGGATCAGCCGGTGACACGGCCGGCACAACATCACGCAGTTCTCCACGCAGGTGGGTCCGTTGTTCTCCCATTCGAGGACATGATGGATCTCGCACCACGACGGCGGCCGCCCGCAGCGGGCGCAGCCGCCGTCGCGGGCAGCGACGGCGCGGCGGATCCCGTCGGGGATCACCCGGGTGAGCCGGCCGACGTCCAGCGGTTGACCCGTGCCGTTCATCACGACCGGCACCACTCCCGCGTCGCAGGCCAGCATCCGCAGCGACTCGGGGGTGAGGGTGCCACCGAAGTCGAGCATGGCGGCGCGGGCCCGCTGCTGCAGGTCCTCCAACCGGATGATCACGTTCAGGTGGGGTCGGTGGCCACCACGGTCGGGTATCTCCCCGTGGGTCAGGACCTGCGCGCAGAGGTCGGCGAGTGCTTCCGCGGCCCGCTGCGGGGCGGTGCGTTGGTCGTCGCCGGTCACGGGGGTGGAGTGGGCGTCGAGGGCGGTGGCGACGGTGTCGAACAGGGCGGCGTCGTCGAACCGGCCGGTGATCCGCCCTCCCGGCCCGCCGCGGTGGCGGCGGACGTGGAGTTCGTTGACCTGGGGGGTGGGGCGGTCGTCGGGTTCGGGACCGTCGGCGTCGAGGGCATCGACCATCGCGGTCCCGATCGACAGCAACGGGGTGGGGCTGGTCTCGACGGCCTGTCCGGCGAGGATGGTCTCGACCTCGGCCCATATCTGCGGTGCGAGCCGGGCGGCGGCGTTGGTGCCCAGCACCTTGCCGATGACCTCGACGTGGCGCAGCCCGATCCGGCTGTTCTCGAACATCGCGGCGGTGGCGGGCAGCCGGGGTGGGAGCACGGTGCCGTCTCGAGCCCGACACGCTGGCACACCTGCTGCGCGCCCAGGACGCGGCGGCGGGCGTCGGCCCACTCGCAGCCCAGCAGGTCCGCGACCGCGCCGATCGGGTTCTTGTAGCCGCGGTCGGCGAACACGCCGCGGCGTTGCAGGGCGGCGACGGTGTGGACGGCGATCAGGTCGAGCCGGCGTGTGGCCCTTCGCACAGGGTGAGGACCGAGAGCATCTCGGTGTCCCCGGCGCCTCCGGCGGCCGGGTCCGCGGCATGGTCCAGCGTGTCGAGGGCCTCGGTGAGGAGGCGCTGCGCGGGAGCCAGCCGGCCGGTGGGCATGCCTGGATTCTACGTCGAACACCCGTGCGATTGCTACGTGTTTGCGCAGTTCAGGACACTTTCCGTGTTGCCTGGGGGTTGAGTCGCCCGGGGTGCAGGGTCAGGTCCGACCGCGGGCCTGAGGTTGGTGCCGAGCACAGGGCCGGGCACGACAGGATGATCTGAGTGTTCGGCGCGGGGACCAGCTGACGTGGGACCGGTCGGATGCGGCCGCTCGCGGGCGACCGCGTCGCACGGACCCCCACCGGATACGCCGAGACCGAGCACGGCCACGGCGGCGGCCACTCCGGGCCTTCCGGGCCTACGCCTGATCGCGACCTGGCACGTGCGGCCGGCCGACCGGCACGAAGACCGGCCGCGGACCCACGGGCCGCCCCACCGCCAGGTCCTGATCACGAACCAGAACCTGTCGCCGTGAGCTGGGCCTACGGCCACCGACCATCGACCGCGGTATCAGTCATCTAGGGCCAGAGCCGTTCGCTGGCCAGCCGCGCGCCCTCCGACAGGGCCCGGAACTTCTCCCACACCACCGTCGGGTGCACCTCGGGATGGAACGAGGCGCGCGAGGAGAAACCGCAGTCGGCGCCCGCGATCACGTTCTCCCGGCCGACGATCCCGGCGTAGAGCTCGATGGTGTCGGCGATCAGCTCCGGGTGCTCCACGTAGTTGCTCGCGTGGCCGAGCAGCCCGGGAATGAGGATCTTGCCCTCGGGCAGGCGCACGTCACGCCAGATCTTCCACTCGTGCTGGTGGCGGGGGTTGGCCACCTCGAACGAGTACGCGCCTGCGTTGATCTTCAGCATGTAGGGGGCGATGTCGCGGAACTCGAGGTCGTGGATACGCGGCCCGTGGTTGAGGCCGTAGCAGGTGTGCAGCCGGATCCGCTCGGCCGGGATGCCGCGCAGGGCGTGGTTGAGGATCTCGATGTGCTGCTCGGCGTCGGCGACGCGCTGCTCCGGGGTGGTGGCCGGGTTCTCCGAGAGGTACTCGATCAGCCACGGGTCGTCGATCTGCAGCAGGAACCCGGCCTCGACGATCGCCAGGTACTCCTCACGCAGCGCCTCGGCCGTCGCGGCGAGGTAGTCGTGGTAGTTCGCGTAGTACTCGTTGCGGCCGAACCCGCTCGGGCTGGTGGAGGGCAGGAACGCCTCGGTGACGCGGTCCTGGCCGGCCAGCGCCGCGCGCAGGTTGTCGATGTCGATCTGCAGCTGCGCCTGGCCGACGTAGCTGATCGGACCGGTGCACACCATCGTCATCATGGGGCTGACCTGGTCCTTGTACTTGCCCAGGTAGCCCGCGTAGTAGTCGGGGAACGCGTCGATCTCCACCTGCCACGACGGGGGCATGAGCTTCTCGCCCTGCGTCGCGTCGAAGCCGGCGAGGCGGTCCTTCACGTAGGTCAGGAAGCTGACCTTGCTCATCTCACCGTCGGTCACCACGTCGAGGCCGCAGCGCACCTGCTCGGACACGACGTCGGCGACGGCGGTGGTCACGCGCTTGGCGTAGCCGTCGGCGTCGTAGGGGCGGCCGTGCTCCTTCTCGCGGATCACCTCCAGCAGGTCGTGGGGCCGTCCGAGGCTGCCGACGTGGGTGGTGAGGATCCGCTCCGAGCTGCGCTGCATGGTTCCGGGACGCTAGGAGCGGGGTGGCCGGCGCGATACCCCCACGTTCGGCTGGGGCGAACGCGGGTGCAGTAACGGTGATCGGGAGCCGTCGTTTGATCACATGTGATCCGCTCCCGGGCCCTCGCGCTCGTCCTCCCGGCCGCCGCCCTCCTCGTCACCGTCCTCCCGGCCACCGCCTCCGCCGACACCCCGTACACGAGCTACGTGGCCCTGGGCGACTCCTACGCCGCCGGGCCGCTGATCCCGACGCAGATCGGCCTGCCGCCGGGCTGCCTGCGCTCGGACCACGACTACCCGGCGCTGGTCGCGCGCACGCTGGACATCACCGACTTCCGCGATGTCACCTGCAGCGGCGCCACCACCGACGACCTGACCGCACCGCAGAGCGTCGCGCTCGGCGTCAACCCGCCCCAGCTCGACGCGCTGGGCCCGGACACCGAGCTGGTGTCGATGACCATGGGCGGCAACGACATCGGCTTCGCCTCGATCATCGGGGAGTGCGCCACGCGGTCGCCGCTGGCGCCGCTGGGCGCCGCGTGCAAGGACTACTTCACCGCGGGCGGCACCGACCAGCTCGCGGCGCGGATCGGCGAGACCGCGCCGAAGATCGAGGCCGCCCTGGAGGCGATCGGGAAGCGGTCGCCCGACGCGAAGATCGTGCTGGTCGGCTACCCGGCGATCCTGCCCGACAAGGGCCCCGGCTGTTTCCCGGTCGTGCCGTTCAGCGCCGGCGACGTGGCGTACCTGCGCGGGGTGGAGAAGGAGCTCGACGCGATGCTCGCCGAGCAGGCGGAGAAGGCGGGCGCGGAGTACGTCGACACCTACACCCCGACGATCGGGCACGACATCTGCCGACTGCCCGGCACGAAGTGGATCGAGGGACTGGTCCCCACGGCCCCGGCGGCCCCGGTGCACCCCAACGCGCTGGGCGAGGCGGCGATGGCGAAGGCGACGGTCGCAGCCCTGTACTGACTCCCCCCACCCCGCGAGTTCGCCACCTCGCCCGGGCCGATCGGCGAACTCGCGGATCAGTGTTCGTCGTAGCCGTCGACGATGCGGGGCTGCATCGGGAAGCTCACCGGGGTGGGACCGAACAGGCGGCGGCCCGCCGTCGACGCCGCGGTCAGGACCGCCGCCGCCGTGTCCGCCGCGGCGTCGACGGGGACGTGCAGCACCACCTCGTCGTGCTGGAAGAACACCAGGCGGGCCGGGTTGCCGGTGGTGCGCAGGGACGAGCGCAGCTCCGCCAGCAGGATCAGGGCCCACTCGGCCGCCGTGGCCTGGACGACGAAGTTGCGGGTGAAGCGCCCGCGGGCCCGCGCCGCGGCCGGTTCCTCCTGGCCCGGGCGCGCGGGAGGGCAGGTGCGGCCCAGGTGCGAGCGCACCAGCCGGCCCTCCTCGCCGGCGCGGGCCGCGTCGTCGACGTAGGCCATCGCCGCGGGGAAGCGCTTCCGCAGCCGGCCCATCAGCTGCGCGGCCCGCCCGGCCCCGGCCCCGTACATGGCCGAGAGGAGGGCGAGCTTCGCGGTGGCGCGGTCGCCGTCGAACTCGCGGGCCGCCAGCGCGGCGTAGAGGTCGTCGTCGCCCGGGGCCAGGGCGTGGTCACCCGAGAGCGCGGCGAGCACCCGTGGCTCGAGCTGTGACGCGTCGGCCACCACGAGCTTCCAGCCCGGGTCCGCGCGTACCGCCGCCCGCACGGGCTTCGGGATCTGCAGCGCCCCACCGCCGCGGGTGGCCCAGCGCCCCGACACGACGCCGCCCACGACGTACTCCGGATGGAAGCGGCCGTCCCGCACCCAGGTGCGCAGCCAGGCCCAGCCGTGGGCGGTGTGCAGCCGGGCCAGCTCCTTGTAGGCGAGCAGCGGGGCGACCGCGGGATGGTCGACGTTCTTCAGCTCCCACGAGCGCGTGGTCTCCAGCTCGACGCCGACGCGGCCGAAGGCGCGCAGCACCTCCGCCGGGGAGTCGACGTTGACGTGCCGCCCGAACGCCGCGTCGACCTCCGCGGCCAGCGCGGCGAGCGTCGGCGGGCGGCCACCGAGCACCGGGCGGGCGCCGAGCGCCTCGGTGAGCAGCGCGTCGTGGACGTCGGTGCGCCAGGGCAGGCCGTCGGCCCGCATCTCCTCCGCCACGAGCCCGCCGGCCGACTCGGCGGCGACGAGCAGCCGCATCCGCGGGTCGGTGGTCCGGCGCAGCTGCGCGGCGTGGACCCGGACGACGTCGGCGAGCTCGTCACCCACCCGCCCGCTCGGGAACAGCGTCGGCGGCCCGTCGTCGTCGAGGGGCGGGTCGGGCTCCGGGACCCGGCCCTCGAGCCTCGCCACGGCGGCGGCGAGGCCGTGGGGCTCCCCGAAGTGCCCGTCCGCGCCCACCAGCAGTCCCTCGGTGAGCTCGACGTCGTGCGCGCGGGCGACCGACACCCCGGCGTCGATCAGGCGGCGGTAGGCGCGGGGCCGGGCGAGCACCCACCGCGGAGAGCCGTCCCGCTCCAGGTCCGCGACGTGGCCCAGGGACGGCAGGACCTCGGGTGGCACGACGACGGAGCCGTCGTCCCGCAGCCGCTGCACCCGCGGCGGGCGGTCGGCGGAGCCGGGATCGAGCGCGATGCGCACCACGCCCCCTCCTGACGAGCGGCACTCCCGTCGGAACCTAGGCGACGAGAGTGCCGCTCGTCGCAGGGGGATCAGGTCCGGCGGGGGAGCAGGCCCGCGAGCAGGCCCCGCTGCGGGACCCCGTCGATCCTCTCCGGCGCCGACCCCACCTCCGCCAGCACGTCGTTCGCCGCCAGCACCCCCGTCATCGACGCGCGCTCCATCAGGCCGGACAGGAACGGCGGGTCCACGTGGTCGCCCGCGATCCGGACGCCGCGGGCGTCGCCGGTGACCGAGGGGCGGGTGCCGGCGCTGCCCGGCGGGAACGTCGGAGCGGTGGCCTCCATGCGCTGCTGCAGGTGGACGACCTGTGCGGCGGCCGTCTCGGGCCACAGCGCGGCGAGCTCGGCGCGCATCCGGGCCGTGGCCTCGTCGACGTCGGAGGCCGTGCAGGCGTAGGAGTGCAGCTCCACGACCGAGCCGCCGGTGCGCGCCGCCCACTCCGCCGACGGGCGCTCCAGCCGCGAGTACACCGTGATCGAGTCGAGGGTGGGCTCGCGGCTCACCGCGTTGAACGTCGGGCGGTCCGGTGCGACGTCGCGGTCGAACCACAGCCGCGTGACCGCGAACGGCGGCGCCACCTGCACGGCGGCGGCCTTGCGGGCCAGCCGCGGCGCGACGGCGGCCAGGTCCGGGGAGGCGGCCACCAGCGAGCGCAGGGCCCCGGGCTCGGTCGCGAGCACGAGGTGCCGGGTGGAGAGCGGGGGGCCCGCGGGGACCGTCACGCGCCACCCGTGGCTCTCCGGTGCGAGCGCCAATGCCGGGGTGGACGTGCGCACCTGCGCCCCGTGCTTCTCCAGGTACGCCTGGAACGGCGCCCAGATGCACGTCAGGTAGTCGGTGTCGGGGGCGTCGAAGCCGATGCCCTCGGGGTTGCCCAGGAAGTAGTAGTGGAACATCGCGACGAGCTCGCCGGCCGACAGCGACCCGGGAGAGGCGAAGAACGAGCGGGCGAACGCCTCGAACAGCATCGCCTGCGCACGGTCGGACATGCCCAGCTGCTTCAGGAAGTCGGCCGCCGGCATCGCGTCGAAGGCCGCCGTCGTGGTGTCGCGGTCGTAGGCCAGCAGCTGGGCGGCGAGCGCCTGGTCGGAGGTCAGCAGGTCGCGGATCCCGAGGCTGGGGGAGCGCGCGAACAGCGCCAGCAGGTTGAGCGGCGGCGCGCCGGGCAGGCCCGTCAGGTCCTCCGGCGGCCAGTCGCGGGAGATCACCGGGTACCCGCCGACGGGGCGCAGGAACGACAGCTCCGGATCGATGCGGCGCAGGACCGACCGCCACGTGTAGTAGTGCCGGAAGAACGCGTGGAAACCGTGCTCGACCACCTGCTCGGTGCCGTCGGGCAGCGTGTGCGGCCACGCGCCGAGCCGGCCGCCGAGCGTCGGCGCGGCCTCCAGCAGCGTGACGGCGACGCCCCGCTCGGCCAGCACCACCGCGGCGCTGACGCCGGCGATGCCCCCGCCCACCACGACGGCCTCGGTGCCGGCGGGCACGTCGCGGGGCAGGCGCGGATCGGCGGGCACCAGCACCCGGGGCCGCATCCGCCCCGGGGCGGCACGGCTGGTCAGTTCACGGCTCACCCCTCCGACACTAGGGAATGCGCCGCGGGGCCGCCTGGTTGCCTCGATCATGACTGTCGAACTCGGCAAGTACGGCATCTGGCGGCACGAGACCGGGCTCTCGCCGGAGCTCGCTCAGCAGATCGAGGCGCTCGGCTACGGCACGGTCTGGATAGGCGGGTCACCCGCCGGGCACCTCCAGCTGGCCGAGTCGCTGCTCGCCGCCACCGACCACATCGCCGTCGGCACGAGCATCGTGAACATGTGGAGCACCCCCGCCGAGGAGGTCGCCCCCTCCTACCACCGCCTCGAGAAGGCCTACCCGGGCCGGTTCCTGCTCGGCGTCGGCATCGGGCACCCCGAGGCGACCAAGGAGTACAAGACCCCGCTGGCCACGATCGTCGACTACTTCGACGCGCTCGACGCCGCGGGCGTGCCGAAGGACGGCATGATCCTGGCCGCCCTGGGCCCCAAGGCGCTGGCGCTCTCGGCCGAGCGCAGCGCCGGCACCATCCCCTACCTGACCACGCCGGAGCACACCCGCCAGGCGCGCGAGCTCGTCGGTCCGGGCGTGCTGGTCGTGCCGGAGCAGAAGGTGGTGCTGGAGAGCGACCCCGAGAAGGCGCGCGCCATCGGCCGCCCGCCGGTGGACCGGCCCTACCTGCACCTGCGCAACTACGTGTCCAACCTCAAGCGCCTGGGCTACACCGACGAGGACGTCGCCGACGGCGGCAGCGACCGTCTGATCGACGCCCTGGCCGTGCACGGCACCCCGGAGGCGGTGGCGGCCGGCGTCACGGCGCACCTGGACGCGGGCGCCGACCACGTCTGCGCGCAGATCCTGACGGAGAAGGGCGGCGACCCGCTGCCCGCGATGCGCGCGCTCGCCGGGGCGCTGAAGCTCTCCTGACCCGCGGGTCAGTGGGGGTGGACCTGCGGGGCCGTCACGCCGCAGTGGGGGCACTCCTCCACCTTGATCCGGTTCTCGTGCACCTGCACGGGACGCCGGACGAACACGAACGACACCAGTGCGGCCGCCACCAGCAGGCCCGCGCTGGTGACCATCGCGAGATGGAAGCCCGCGGCGAACGTCGCGGGCTGCGTGTAGTCGGCGCCGCCGATCCCGGCGATGCCCGGGATGACCGCCACGGACAGCAGTCCCGCGGCCCGGGCCACGGCGTTGTTGACGCCCGACGCGGAGCCGGCGAACCGGTCGGGGGCGGCGTCGAGCACGGTGGCCGTGAGCGGGGAGACGGTCAGCGTGAGGCCGGAGCCGAACACCAGCACGGCCGGCAGGACGTCGGTGACCCAGGTGGCGTCCGCCCCGATCCGCAGCATCAGCAGCAGCCCGCACGCGCTGACCAGCGGGCCGACCGTCATCGGCAGCCGCGGGCCGATCCGTCCGGCCAGCGCGCCGGCCCGGGCGGAGAACAGCAGCATGATCGCGGTCAGCGGCAGCAGCGAGGTGCCGGCGGCGAGCGGGCTGAACCCGGACACGGTCTGTAGCTGCAGGACCAGCAGGAAGAACACCACCCCGAGCGCACCGTAGATGAGCAGCGTGGCCCCGTTGGCGGCGCCGAACACCGCATTGCGGAACAGGGCGGGCGGCACGAGCGGGTGCGGTGAACGCCGCTCCACCGCCACGAAGGCGACGAGCGCCAGCACTCCGACGGCGAGTGTCACCAGCAGTGCCGGGTCGGCGCCGCGCGAGCCCAGGCCCGTCAGGGAGTAGGTCAGCGCGCCGAGGCCCAGCGCGGCCAGGACCGTCCCGGTGACGTCGAGGCCGGGCGCGGACCCGGTGTCGCGGCTCTCCGGCACGTGCTCGAGCGCGACGACGATGACGAGCGCGGCGATCGGGAGGTTGATGAGGAACACCGCCCGCCACGTCCATTCCACGAGGAACCCGCCCAGGAACGGCCCGATCGCCCCGGCGATCCCGCCCAGCCCCGACCAGGCCCCGACGGCGGCGCCGCGGTCGGCCCCGTGGAACGACGCCGAGATCAGCGCGAGGCTGCCCGGGGTGAGCAGCGCCCCACCGACACCCTGGAGGGCCCGGGCGGCGATGAGCGTCCCGATGTCCGGCGCGAGCCCGCACGCGAGCGACGCCACGGCGAACCACACGACGCCGACCAGGAAGATCCGGCGGCGGCCCAGGCGGTCGCCCAGCGACCCGCCCAGCAGGATCAGCGACGCGAGGGCGAGCGTGTAGGCGTTGACGGTCCACTGCAGGCCGCCGAACCCGGCGTGGAAGTCGTCGCCGATGCGTTCCAGGGCGACGTTCACCACCGTGCCGTCGATCATGACCATGCCGGACCCCAGCACCGTGGTGAGCAGGACCCACCGCCCGGCCGGGGTGCCCGTGCGCAGCCCACCGGCCTGCGACACGGCCCCACCTCCTCGCTGCCCGAACGGGCGTGACGAGCGCACCGTACGCGGGCAGAATCACCGCGGTGCGGAGGTGGGCGGCGAGGACGCGGGCGGGCGCGGCGGCCCTGCTCGTCGCGGTCGGCGGCTGCGCCGCGGCGCCCGCTGCTGGTCCCGCCACTCCCGCCTTCCCGCCGCTGCCCGATCCCGTCACCGCGTGCACCAGCCAGCTCGTCCACTGGGCGGGGGAGGAGCTGCGCGACGCCGACCGCGGCTACGACTACCAGGAGATGGGCCTGGACTCGCAGCAGAACGACGCCCTGGCGGCCATCGTCGCCGCGGCGCGGAAGCAGGGACCGTCCGTGGTCGACGGGATGGCCCGCGACGCGTGCGCGCGTCTCGCCGCCCAGCCGCCGTCCTCCCCGTGGGGCTACTGACCGGGCCCGTAACCTCGGTGCCCATGGACGAGCAGTTGATCAACGTGTCGGTCGCCGACGGCGTCGGGGTGCTGGAACTCAACCGGCCCGAGCGGCGCAACGCGCTGAACGTGGCCCTGTGCCGCGCGATCGTCGACGCGGTCGGGTCGGTGCTCGCCGACGGCGCCCGGGCGATCGTGGTCACGGGTGCGGGCAGCAGCTTCTGCGCCGGGGCCGACTTCGGCGAGGTCTACACCGACGGCTTCCGCGACGCCCTGTACGCGGCCCTGCACGTCGTGACGGACGCGCCGGTACCTGTCGTCGCGGCCGTCAACGGGCCGGCGATCGGCGGGGGCACCCAGCTCGCCATCGCCTGCGACCTGCGGGTGGCGGCACCGGAGGCGGTGTTCGGGGTGCCCACCGCCCGCATCGGGCTGGCCGTCGACCCGTGGACGGTGCACCGCCTCGCCCAGCTCGCCGGTGGCGGCACCGCGCGGTCGCTGCTGATCGCGTGCGCGCAGATGGACGCCGGGCTGGCCCACGCGCGCGGCCTCGTCGACCGGCTGGGTGGCACCGCCGACGCGCTCGCGCTGGCCGCCGAGCTCGCCACCCTGGCCCCGATGACGCTGGCCTACAACAAGCTCACCGCCGACCGCACCGACCTCCCGGTGGACGACCCGATGCTTCTCCGCGCGTTCGAGGCCTGCTGGAGCAGCGCCGACCTCGTCGAGGGACAGCGGGCGCGCACGGAGCGACGCAGCCCACAGTTCCACGGACGGTGATGGATCACTGACCCGTCGTCACCTCGGCCGGGGCTGCTCGTTGGCGCACGCGGGGGCTCGCAGAAGGAGAGACGAACGTGGGAGTACACGCCCGGGCCGGGGCACGACGCCGGCCGCGTGCAGCTCTGGCCGGTGCCGCGCTGGCCGTCGTGGCCACGACGCTGATCGTCGGCGTCGGGAACGCGGCTCAACCCGCCTCGCCCGCGGCTCCCGCCGCCGCGGTGGGGGACAAGCCCGCCGCCACGCTCGTCGCGGGCACTCCCTGCACCACCACGGCGAAGGCCTGCGTCGACCTCGCCCGGCAGGTGGCCTGGCTGATCGACAACGGCGCGGTGACGCGCGGGCCGGTCGGCGTCTCCACCGGCGACCCGGACGACCCCACGCCCCGCGGGACCTTCACGGTCCAGTGGAAGGCCGAGCAGTACACGAGCCGCGAGTACCTCACGCAGATGCCGTACTCGGTGTTCTTCGCTCCCGGCGGCATCGCCTTCCACGAGGGCCGGCAGGACACCTACTCCGGTGGCTGCGTGAAGCTCGTGCACGACGACGCCGTGGCCTGGTTCGGCTACCTCCAGGTCGGCGACCAGGTGCAGGTCCATTGATTGACCAGAGTGGTGGCCATCACCGTTCTACTCCATGTAGAATCGCCATGTGCCAACCCTGGGTGAGCTCGAGCGTGCCGTCATGGAAACCCTGTGGTCGGCCACCGCGCCGGTCACGGCCCGAGACGTCCAGGACGCCCTCGCCGGCCGGGACCTGGCCACCACCACCGTGCTCACCGTGCTCGGTCGCCTGGAGCGCAAGGGACTGGTCAGCCGCGAGCGGGAGGGCCGGGCGCACCGCTACCGCCCCACCGCCAGCCGCGAGGACCACGTCGCCGAGCTGATGCGCGACGCCCTCGACGCCGCTCCCGACCGGGGGGCCGCGCTCGCGCGTTTCCTGGGCTCCATCCCCCCTGACGAGCGGGAGTCCCTGCGCGACATGCTCGACTGAGACACTCTGGCGTCATGGAACTGACGGCGCTGGGCCTGCTCGTGCTCGGCGTCGCCCTCGCCGAGCCGATCAGCCGCATGCTCGCACGCGCCCGCTGGCCCGCCCGCGACCCCGTCGGCGGGCTGCTGGTCTGGCAGGCCGTCGGCCTCTCCGGCGGGCTCGCCCTGCTGGGGGCCGGGGTGGTCTACGGGGTGGCGCCGCTCGGGTCGTCGCTCACCGAGGCGGTACCGGTGCTGGTGCGGGCGCTCGCCGCCGGCCGGCTGCCCGCCGGGCTCGGGGTGGCCCACGTCATCGCGCTCCTGCTCGCCCTCGCCCTGGCCCTGCGCCTGGTGGGGGTGCTCGTGGCCGTGTCGCTGCGGACGGTGAGGATGCGGGCCCGCCACCGCGACCTGCTCGACCTGCTCGGCACGCCCTGGCCCGCCGTCCCCGGCGCCCACGTGCTCGACCATCCCGTGCCCGTCGCCTACTGCCTGCCCGGGCTGCGGTCGCGGCTCGTGCTCTCGGCGGGGGTGCTCGACCAGCTCGACGCCGACGGTGTGTGGGCGGTGCTCGCCCACGAGCGCGCCCACCTGCGGGAGCGCCACGACCTGGTGGTGCTGCCGTTCGTCGCGTGGGGTGCGACGGCGCCGTTCGTGCGCGGGATGGTGTGCGCCCAGGTGGCCGTGGCGGCGCTGATCGAGATGCGCGCCGACGACGTCGCGGCCTGCCGGGTGGCTCCCGCCCAGCTCACGGGGGCGCTGCGCTCGATGGGCAGCGCGGCGCCGGCCGCGGCCCTGAGCTCGTTCACCGCGGCGCTCGACCACCGCCTCGAGCGCATCAGCACGCCACCGACGCCGCTGCCGCTCGCGCTCACCGTGCTCGTCCGGCTCGTCGCGTTCGGGCTGGTGGCGCTGCCCACGGCGCTGCTGGTCATCGTCTGACGCCGAGCGCGTCGAGGTGTCGCGGCGCCTCCGCCCAGGACCGCACCAGCCTCGTCCCGTGGTACGCCGTGCCGGCCGTCGAGGCACCGACGGGGGCGAAGCGGACCGCGTAGCAGCCCGGTCGGCGGTCCGTCTGCCCGGCTGCGGCGATCCGCCGGGACAGGCCGGCGACGTCGCCGGGTGGGGCCGGCCCGTCCTCAGCGCAGCCACGGGATGCCCAGGATGTTTCAGCGTCGTCACAGCGAGCGCGACGCATCCTCGGTACCGGAACCTCCACGACCGTCTGCGAGGCACTGCCGATGACGACACCACTGCTGCACACGGGACCCCGGGCCGCCACCGTCGGCCTCGACTGGACGGCGTGGGGCATCTGCGGCCGGCTCGTCGTCACCGACCCGGCGGCGGAGCAGCTCGCCCGGGCCGTGCTGGGCCAGGAGCTCGCCGCGCTCGGCCGCAACTTCCGCACCCAGCGGGCCACGCGCCGGGCCCTGCGCGACGGCGGATGGACGCCCCGCATGCCCGACGGCCAGGCGATCGGCCCGTTCCCGTACGGGATCACCGGGGGCTCCCCGGACGGGCCGGTGCACCTGTCGCTGCCGGCGCAGCGCGAACGGCACGACGCGATGCCGGTGCGGGTCCAGCGCGGCAGCCGGCTGCGGATCGGTCTGGGGCCGTCCCTGCGGGCCTGGACGGCCCAGCGCTGCGCCGAGGCCGTCGCCGAGGCCACGTCGTGCGGCGTGCTCGTCTGCATCGGCGGTGACGTGGCGACGTCCGGGCTGGCCCCGGCCGGCGGCTGGCGGGTGGAGCTGCCCGGCGCCCGGCACGCGGCGCCCGCGGTGGTCGCGATGGACGGCGGCGCGGTGTCCTGGACCGACCTGACCCGGCCGGGTCGCGGCGCGCGCACGCTCGTGGTGGCCGGGGGAGACCGCACGGTGCGCACCCACTGGACGGGCGTGGTGGTGGTCGCGGCCAACACCCCCGCCGCCAACGCCGCCTGCGCCGGGGCGCTGCTCTCGGGCCCGTCGGCGGGTCGGCGCCTCGCCGACCAGGGACTGCTCGGCCGGCTCACCGACGTCAACGGCCGGGTCCGGGAGGTCGGGTGGTGGCCGGGCACCGAGCGGTAGCGCTCCCGTCCGCTGACGGATCGGCCCCGGTTCCGGGCGTGTCGACGCACGGTGGTTACCTCCGAGGGCGCGCCCACCGGCGTCTCCGGGCGTAGCGTGGAAGGCGTGCCTCATGATCTTCCTGTTGATCTTCCCAGCACCCTGGGCGCCCTGCGCGCGTCCGGCCACGAGCTCCGCGGCGTCAAGGCCGAGATCCGCGACAACCTGATCGCCGCCCTCCGCGAGGGGCGTGACCCCTGGCCCGGCATCGTCGGGTTCGAGTCCACCGTGCTCCCGCAGTTCGAGCGTGCGCTCATCGCCGGCCACGACATCGTGCTGCTCGGCGAGCGCGGGCAGGGCAAGACGCGCCTGCTGCGCTCCATCACCAACCTGCTCGACGAGTGGACGCCCGTGATCGAGGGCTCCGAGCTCGGCGAGCACCCCTACGACCCGATCGCCCCGGCCACCATCCGCCGGGCCGCCGAGCTCGGCGACGACCTGCCCGTGACCTGGAAGCACCGCGACGAGCGCTACACCGAGAAGCTCGCCACCCCGGACACGGCCGTCGCCGACCTCATCGGCGACATCGACCCCGTCAAGGTCTCCGAGGGCCGCTCGCTGGGCGACCCCGAGACCATCCACTTCGGCCTCGTGCCGCGCAGCCACCGCGGCGTCGTCGCCATCAACGAGCTGCCCGACCTCGCCGAGCGCATCCAGGTCTCGCTGCTCAACGTGATGGAGGAGCGCGACATCCAGGTCCGCGGCTACACGCTGCGCCTGCCCCTGGACATCCTGCTCGTCGCGTCGGCGAACCCCGAGGACTACACCAACCGCGGGCGCATCATCACCCCGCTCAAGGACCGCTTCGGCGCCGAGGTCCGCACGCACTACCCCCTCGAGCTCCGCGACGAGATCGCCCTCGTCCGGCAGGAGGCCGACCTCGTCGCCGACGTGCCCAGCCACCTGCTGGAGGTCATCGCCCGGTTCACGCGGGCGCTGCGCGAGTCGTCGGCGATCGACCAGGGCTCCGGCGTCTCGGCGCGGTTCGCCGTGGCCGCCGCCGAGACCGTGGCCGCCGCGGCCCTGCGCCGCGCCGCCATCACGGGCGAGGAGCACGCGTTCGCCCGGCCCGTCGACCTCGAGTCGGTGCCCGCCGTGCTGCGCGGCAAGCTGGAGTTCGCCTCCGGCGAGGAGGGCCGCGAGACCGAGCACCTGGAGCACCTGCTGCGCCGGGCCACGGCCGACACGGCCCGCGCACGCCTGCGCGGCATCGACCTCAACCCGCTGGCCGAGGCCGTCTCCGGCTCCCCGGTCCGCACCGGCGAGCGCATCCCGGCCGTCGAGGTGGTGAAGGCCCTGCCCAAGGTCGCCGCCCTGACGGCGATCGCGAAGAAGCTCGACGCCGGCGGCACCGAGGACCCGGGCCCCATGGCGAGCGCGGCCGAGCTGGCGCTGGAGCTCCTCTTCCTGACGAGGCGCCTGGCCAAGGACGAGTCCGACGACGGTGACACGGTGTCCTATGGCTAGACGCAACCGGCGTTACGCCTACGGGCCCTACACCGACGGGCCCGATCCGCTCGCTCCGCCGTTCGACCTCCGTGCCGCCATGGACGAGATCGGACGCGACGTCATGGAGGGGGCCTCCCCGCGCACGGCGCTGCAGGAGCTGCTGCGCCGCGGCATGGAGAATCGCCGGGGGCTCGACGAGCTCACGCGCGAGGTCTACCAGCGACGCAGCAAGCTCCAGCGGGAGAACCGGCTCGACGGCACGTTGCAGGAGGTCCGTGAGCTCCTGCGACGCGCCCTGGACGCCGAGCGCGACTCACTGGGCCGCCAGGACACCGACGACGCCCGCTTCCGCGAGATGCAGCTCGACGCCCTGCCGTCCGACACGGGCGGCGCGGTCCGCGAGCTGAACGACTACGACTGGCAGTCCTCCGACGCGCGCGAGGCGTACGAGGAGATCCGCGACCTGCTCGGTCGGGAGATGCTCGACCAGCGCTTCCAGGGCATGAAGCAGGCCATGGAGAACGCCACTCCCGAGGACGTCGAGCGCATCCGCGAGATGCTCGACGACCTCAACGGCCTGCTGGCGAACCACGCCGCCGGGCAGGACACCACCGAGCAGTTCCAGCAGTTCATGGAGAAGCACGGGCAGTTCTTCCCGGAGAACCCCCAGAACACCGAGGAGCTGATCGACACGCTCGCGCAGCGGGCGGCGGCGGCCCAGCGGATGCTCAACTCGATGACGCCGGAACAGCAGCAGCAGCTGATGGAGCTGTCGCAGCAGGCGTTCGGCGACCCGCGGCTGGCCCAGGCCATGGCCCAGCTCGACGCCCAGCTGCAGGGCCTGCGGCCGGGTGAGGACTGGGACGGGCAGGGGCGGTTCCGGGGGGAGAACCCCATGGGCATGGGCGAGGCCACCCGGGCGATGGAGGAGCTGGGACAGCTCGACGCCCTGGCCGAGCAGCTGTCGCAGAGCTATCCCGGCGCGCGGCTGGAGGACATCGACCTCGACTCGGTCGGCAAGCACCTGGGCGACCGGGCCCGCGTCGACGCCCGAGCCCTGGCCGAGCTGCAGCGCGAGCTGGAACGCCAGGGCCTGTTCGACCGCGCCCCCGACGGCTCGCTGCAGCTCTCGCCCAAGGCGCTGCGGCGGCTGGGGGAGTCGGCGCTGCGCGACGTCGTCGACAAGATCGGGTCGCGGCGCGGCGAGCGCGACACCCACCGCTCCGGCGCGGCGGGGGAGGCCACCGGTGCCACCCGGCCGTGGGCGTTCGGCGACACCGAGGCGTGGAACGTGTCGCGCACGCTGCTCAACGCGCAGCTGCGGCAGGCCGGCGGCGACGACAGACGGCTCGACGTCACCGACGTGGAGATCGTCGAGACCGAGCAGAAGACCCGCGCGGTGGTGGCACTGTGCGTCGACACGTCGTGGTCGATGGTGCAGGACGGGCGCTGGGTGCCGATGAAGCGCACGGCGCTGGCCCTGCACCAGCTGATCTCCACACGGTTCCGCGGCGACGACCTCAAGCTGATCACCTTCGGCCGGCACGCCCGGTCGGTGGAGCTCGGCGAGCTGGTGGGCCTGGACGGCGCGTACGAGCAGGGCACCAACCTGCACCACGCGATGCTCCTGGCCGGCCAGCACCTGCGCCGCAACACCGACGCGCAGCCGGTGGTCCTGGTGGTCACCGACGGGGAGCCGACGGCGCACCTGCAGCCCGACGGTCACGCGCTGTTCGACTACCCCACCAGCCCGGAGACCCTGCGGGCCACGGTGGCGGAGATCGACAAGCTGACGGGGCTCAAGGCGGCGTTCACGTTCTTCGTGCTCGGCGACGACCCCCGGCTGGCGGTGTTCATGGACGGCATCGCCCGCCGATGCGGCGGGCGGGTGGTGGCCCCGACGCTGGACGGCCTGGGCGCCGAGGTCGTGGCGGACTACCTCAAGACCCGCCGCTGACGCGGCCCGTGCGCGGATATCAGGGTCGGGGCCCTGATATCCGCTCACGAGCTGCCAGGAGCAGTTCGATGGCGACGGCGAGTCGTTCGAGGTAGGCAGCCCGGTCGTCCACCTGGTGCTTGATGCCGATGGACGTGCTGATGAGGGTCTGCGCCACGCGTCGTGCCGTCTGCTCGTCCTCCGACGCCGGGATCGCCGTCGTGATCAACTGGGCGAACCGTTGCGGTGCCGTCGTCGCTGTCGGACCGAGCACGTCGGGATTGTCGGCCACGACTGCGGCGATGTCGCGCGTCAACGGGCCGATGTAGCGACCCGTCCAGTGATCGAAGGCCTCCAGCAACCGGTGCTGGAGGGGGTCGGACGTATCAGCGAGGGCCTGCTCGGCCGCGGCCAGGTCCTCGCCCAGCGACCGCTCCACGGCCTCCCGGAACAGGGCCTGCTTCGAGGAGAACAGGAAGTAGAGGCCGGGGCGGGAGATGCCCGCGTCCTGGGCCACCTGGTCCATCGTCGTCTTGCGGTACCCGAACCGGGCGAAGGTCACGAGTGCGGTCTGCAGGACCGCCGTTCTCCGGTCGGTGTGCACACGAGAACTGTACTCACTAGACAGATTGTGAAAATCTGTACAGTAGGGCCGTGGCAACCGACCTGATCACCACCGGATTCACGGAGCACAGCACGGCGGCCGAGGTGGTCCACGGCCTCGACCTCCACGGGCTCAGGGCCGTGGTCACCGGCGCGTCGTCCGGGATCGGGGTCGAGACCGCACGCGCACTCGCCTCGGTCGGTGCGGAGGTGACACTCGCCGTCCGGAACGTCGCCGCGGGCGACGCCACCGCGGAGGCCATCCGTGCCTCCACCGGCAGCAGCGCCGTCCGCGTCCGCCGGCTCGACCTCGCCGACCGGAGGTCGGTGGCGGGCTTCGTCGCCCAGTGGGAGGGCGCGCTGCACCTGCTGGTGAACAACGCGGGGCTCGTGACCGGGGGTCTCGATCGGACCCCGGAGGGATGGGAGCTGCAGCTGGCCACCAACCACCTCGGCCACTTCGCGCTGGCCGACGGGCTCCACGGTGCCCTGGCCCTCGGGGCGTCGCAGCGCGACGGGGCACGGGTCGTGTCGGTCAGCTCGACCGCCCACATGCGAGCGGGTGTCGACTTCGACGATCTCCACTTCGCACACCGGGACTACGACCCCCAGATCGCCTACGCCCAGTCGAAGACGGCCAACAGCCTGTTCGCCGTGGAAGCCACCCGACGATGGGCCGGCGAGGGCATCGTCGCGAACGCCGTCAATCCCGGCGGCGTCGCCACCGGGCTGCAACGTCATTTCACTCCCCGGCAGCGGGCGTCCCTCGACGCGGCCGAAGCAGCCGGCGTCTTCACCTACAAGGCCGTTCCCCAGGGCGCCGCCACCACCCTGGTGGCCGCCGTCGACCCTGCTTTCGCCCACTCGGGCGGCCACTACCTCGACGACGGTCAGGAGGCCTACACCGTGCCCGACGACGCCGAGATGGCCGACCATCCCCACGGTGTCAAGGCGTGGGCGCTCGACCCGGGCTTCGCGATCCGGCTGTGGACCGTCTCCGCCGAACTCGTGCGCGCGACCGGGCCGTAGGCGCTACTTTTCCGGCCGTGGACGGTGACATCACCTGGCGGCCGGTGACCGAGGCCGACTTCCCGCTGCTCGGCGCCTGGCTCGCCCAGCCCCACGTCGCGCGCTGGTGGAACCACGAGACCTCACCCGAGGCGGTCGAGCGGGACTTCGGTCCGACGCTCCGCGGCGAGGAGCCCAACGAGGACCTCATCGCCCTGCTCGACGGCCGCCCGTTCGGGCTGGTGCAGCGCAGCCGGATCGCCGCCTACCCCGAGTACGTCGAGCCGCTCGCGGCGATCGTCGACGTCCCCGACGACGCGATGTCCATCGACTACCTGATCGGCGATCCGGACCTGGTGGGCCGCGGGATGGGTGCGCGCATGATCGCGTCGATCGTGGCCGACACGTGGACCGCGCACCCCGCAGCGAGCTGCATCATCGTGCCGGTCTCGGCCGCGAACGCCGCGTCCTGGCGGGCGCTGGAGGGCGCCGGGCTCACCCGCGTGGCCGAGGGCGAGATGGAGCCCGACAACCCGGTCGACGACCGGCGCCACGTGGTGCACCGCATCAACCGGCCTTCGGGTGCGCGCTGAAGAACGCCCAGATCACGGCGGTCGCGTCCAGGGCCGTCGACGGCGGGTCGAGGCCGAGCACGCCACCGAGCTTCCTCGGCGCGCTGCCCGGCCACTGGTGCCCGGCCCCGGCGATCGTGACGAGCTCGACGGCCCGGCCGCCCGGGCAGGTCGCGACGGCGGTGGTCACGGCGCCGGCCGTCGTCGCGGTCGGGGCCGGGCAGCCGTCCACCGCGCGCCAGGACGCCACCACGTCCGGGACCGGCGGGCCGTCGATGCGGGCGACGCCCTGCCCGGGGCCGCCGTCGTAGGGGATGTTGTGGTCGGCCGTGCCGTGGATGTGGATCACCGAGACGGGGGCGGGGGAGGGGCAGGGGCCCAGTTGCGTCGCCGAGTCGGGCCCGATCGCGGCGAACAGCGTGGTGTCACAGGCCAGCCGGTAGGCGAGCATGCCGCCGTTGGAGATCCCGGTGGCGTAGACCCTCGCCGGGTCGACGTCCGGGATGTCGGCGACCACCTCCGCGACGAACCCGACGTCGTCCGCCCCGGTGGCCCCCGGTCGCCCGCAGCAGCCCCCGCCGACGTTCCACGCGCGGTCCAGCCCGTCGGGGTACGCGACGGTGAACCCGTGCTCGTCGGCGAGGGCGTCCCAGCCGTAGTCGGACTCGGCCTGGCCACCCGTGCCGAACCCGCCGTGCAGCACCACGACCAGCGGGGACGGTCCGGTCAACCCGGCGGGGCGGTAGAGGTGGTAGGTGCGTGCCGTGCCGCCGACGGGGATCGTGTGCGTCGACGAGAGGGACGGTTCGCAGCCGTTCAGCAGGACGACGGCCGCGGCGAGCACCAGCATCCTGCGCACGTCAGCCCCGCTCGTGCAGGGTCACCGGCAGCCCACCGCCGGGCCGCATCGTCACGCGGTACTCCGGGCGCACGACGTGCGCCGGGTCCGGGGTGGCCGACCAGCGGTCGACGAGCGTCCCCAGGATCGTCGTGGCCTCCGCCCACGCGAACTGCTCCCCGATGCACGCGCGGGGCCCGGTGCCGAACGGCAGGTAGGCGAAGCGCGGCACGGCGTCCTTGCGCGCGTCGAGCCAGCGGTCGGGGTCGAACCGCTCGGGGTCGGGGAACCAGCGGGCGTCGTGGTGCAGGAGCAGTGGGCTCGCGGCCACGGTCGATCCCGCCGGCACGTCCCACCGGCCCAGCGTCATGTCCACCGACGGCGTCCGGGTCATGATCCACGCCGGCGGGTAGAGGCGCATGGCCTCGGCGACGACGGCACGGGTGTAGGGCTCGCCGTCGGAGCGGATCCGGTCCACGACGTCGGGCCGGTCGCCGAGCAGGTGGAACGTCCAGCTCAGGGAGTTGGCCGTGGTCTCGTGCCCGGCCATCATCAGGGTGATCACGTTGTCGTGGACCTCCTGCGGCGTGAGGCCGTCCGGCTCGTCGGCCGCGTCGAGCAGCGCCGAGACGACGTCACCGCGGTCGCTGCTGCGGTGCTCCCGACGCCCGTCGATGATCTCGTCGACGACGCGGTGGATCTCGGCGGTGGCGGCGGGGTCCCGTTGCGGCACCTGGCGGCCGAACATCCGCGGCCCCGTCCCCGACCCGAACGTGGTGAGCGCCCCTTCCAGCGTGGCGCGCATGCCCCGCGCATCGGCCAGGTCCACACCGAGCAGGGTGCGTCCGACGATGTCGAGGGTCAGCCCCGCCATCTCCGCGTGCAGGTCGACCTGCTGGCCGTCCTCCCAGTCCACCGCGGCCGCGGAGGAGGCGAACTGCTCCACGTAGCCGGCCAGCCGTCGCGGGGAGAACGCCGGGGCCACCAGCCGCCGGGCGCGGCGGTGCACCTCACCCTCGGTGGTGAGCAGCCCGTCGCCGAGCAGGGGGCGCGTGACCCGCACGCCGGGGCCTTTCGTGACGTCACCGGCCCGCTCGCGGAGCAGCTCCCCGACCAGTGCCGGGTCGAGCAGGAGCAGCATCCGCCGGCCCTTCCCGAGCCGGACGCCGACGCCGGTGTCGGCGCCGGCCGCGAGGTCCCGCAGCACGCGGCCCATGTCGCCGGCGCGGCGCCCGGCCCGGGAACGCAGCAGCAGCCGGGGGCGTCCGATCCAGCGGTCGGTGAGTCTCATGGGATCGACGATCCTCAGCGCCCCACGATGTGTCAACCGTGCCAGATGGCACGAGTGACATATTTACCGGACGCTGACACACTGGCCGCATGGAGGGCCGCCGCGACCGCAAGAAGACCGAGACCCGGACGGCCCTGCGCGAGGCCGCCCAGCGGCTGTTCGCCGAGCGGGGCTTCGACGCCACCACCGTCGAGGAGATCACCGACGCCGTCGACGTCTCCCGGCGCACGTTCTTCCGCTACTTCGGCAGCAAGGAGGACCTGCTCCGCCTCGATGCCGCCGACCTGCTCCCCGAGATGCTGGAGACCCTGCGCGCCCGGCCCGCCGCGGAGCCGCCGCTGCGGTCGATCCTGGCCACGCTGCGCACCGTGATCGATCGGCTGGAGCCGCCCAGCACGGGTGTCGGGCTGTTGCGCCTGTTCGCCGGCTGGGAGCAGGGCATCACCGACACCCTCGTCCAACGCTGGGGCGACGACGCACCCGCCCTGCGCCTGCGCGCCACCGTCATCGCGTGCGCGGCCACGTCGGCGCTGCGCAGCTCGGTGCAGGTGCACCGGACCCGCCACGACGGCCCGGCGCTGGGCTCGCCCCACCTGCTGCCGCTCGTCGAGGAGGCGTTCGCGGTGCTCGGGGACGGGTGCTCGGCGCCGTGAGGACCTGTCTCCGCTGCGCCGCGGTCGACGACACCGACGACCCGGCCTGGGCCCTGGACCGCGAGGGCGGTGAGAACCGCTGGCTGTGCCCGGACTGCGCCCGGGCCCACGCGCGCGACATCGAGGCCCGCCTGCCGCCGGAGTGGTGGAGCTGACCGGGCATCCGGTGGTCATCACCGCGTAAGTTGTGGGTCATGCACACCTGGGCACCCGTCGACGTCCCGCGGATCCCGGGCGAGGGCCCGCCCCTGCGCCTCTACGACCGCTCCACCGAGCGGGTGCGGCCTACGGCGCCCGGCCCCACCGCGCTGATGTACGTCTGCGGCATCACGCCCTACGACGCCACCCACCTCGGCCACGCGGCCACCTACCTGGCGTTCGACATCGTCAACCGGGTGTGGCGCGATCTCGGCCACGACGTGCACTACGTCCAGAACGTCACCGACATCGACGACCCACTGCTGGAGCGCGCCGCCCGCGACCACGACGACTGGGTCGTGCTCGGCATGCGCGAGATCGCCCTGTTCCGCGAGGACATGGAGGCGCTGCGGGTGATCCCGCCGCAGCACTACATCGGTGCCGTCGAGGCGATGGGGGAGATCGCCGAGCTGGTCGGGAAGCTGCTCGCGCAGGGCGCGGCCTACCGCGTGGACGACGCCGAGTACCCCGACGTCTACTTCGACTCCAGCGTGACGGGGCACTTCGGCTACGAGTCGAACTACGACGAGGAGACGATGCTGAAGTTCGCCGCCGAGCGCGGCGGCGACCCCGAGCGGCCCGGCAAGCGCCACGCGCTCGACCCCCTGCTGTGGCGCATGGCCCGCGAGGGCGAGCCGTCGTGGGAGTCGGACCTGGGCGCCGGGCGTCCGGGCTGGCACGTGGAGTGCGCCGCGATCGCGCTCAACCGCCTCGGCAGCCAGATCGACCTCAACGGCGGCGGCTCGGACCTGATCTTCCCCCACCACGAGTGCGGCGCCGCGCACGCGGAGGCGTTCACCGGCGTCCACCCGTTCGCCAAGCACTACACGCACGCCGGGATGATCGGGCTCGACGGCGAGAAGATGTCGAAGTCCCGCGGCAACCTGGTCTTCGTCTCGAAGCTGCGCGCGGAGCAGGTGGACCCCAACGCCATCCGCGTCGCGCTGCTGTCGGGCCACTACCGCACCGACCGGGCCTGGACCGACGCGTTGCTCGTCGAGGCCCAGAGCCGGTTGGCGCGCTGGCGGGAGGCCGTGGCCCTGGGTGCGGCGCCGGCCGCCGACGACCTGGTGGCCCGGCTGCGCACCCACCTGGCCGACGACCTCGACACGCCCGCCGCGATCGCCGCCGTCGACGCCTGGGCCGCGGAGGCCCTGGAGCGGCGCGGCACCGACACCGCGGCGCCCGCGGTCGTCCGCGACGCGCTCGACGCCCTGCTCGGCGTGGCCCTGTGACCGTGGCACTGTAGGCGTCATGGCCCGCAACGTGCTCGGCGGTGAGCTGCAGAGCTGCAGCACCGACCCGATGACCGGCTTCACCCGCAACGGCTGCTGCGAGACGAACGCGCAGGACGCCGGGGTGCACACGGTGTGCGCGCGGGTCACGGCCGACTTCCTCGCGTTCAGCGCGGGGGCGGGCAACGACCTGTCCACCCCGCGCCCCGAGTACGGGTTCGCCGGCCTGCAGCCCGGCGACCAGTGGTGCCTGTGCGCCGACCGCTGGGCCGAGGCCCACGCCGCCGGTGCGGCCCCGCCGGTCGTCCTGGAGGCCACCCACGCCCGCACGCTGGAGTGGGTGGACCTGGCCGACCTGCAGAAACACGCCGTTGATCTCGGTTGAGCTGGCGCTGCGCCTGCGCGCGGCCGGGCTGCCCTGGACGCCGGCGCCCGGCGACCGGTTCGTCGTCGCGCACCGCGACATGGACGCCGAGGTGTTCGTCGTCAGCGAGCTGACGGTCGAGGTGCGCGGCAGCGCGTTCCACTTCAACGGCACCACCGAGTGGGCGCTGGACAGCATCGAGCAGGACGACGTCGTCTGGCTGCCGCACGAGGGGCAGCTCCGGTCGTCGCTGGGCGCGGCGTTCCGCCGCCTGGAGCCGGTCGGGGACGGCTGGGCCGTCACCACGGCCGACGGCGGGCGGCACGTCGACGTCGACGCGGAACGGGCCTACGCGCGGGCGGTGCTGGCCACCCTGTGATGTATAGATGACCTCCATGGACATCACAGGTGCATCGGCCATCGTCACGGGTGGCGCGTCGGGGCTCGGCGAGGCCACGGCCCGGCTGCTGGCGGAGCGCGGCGCGCACGTCGTCGTGCTCGACGTGGCGGAGGAGCTCGGGCGAGGCGTCGCCGCCGAGATCGGCGGTGTCTTCGTCAAGGCCGACGTCGCCGACGAGGCGCAGGTCCAGGCGGCCGTGGACGCCGCGTCGGAGCAGGGACCGCTGCGGATCCTGGTGAACAGCGCCGGCCTGGGCCGCGCGGGTCGGATCATCGGTCGTGACCTCACCCCGATCCCGCTCGAGCAGTTCGAGTTCGTGCTGCGCGTGAACCTGGTGGGCACCTACAACTGCGCCCGTCTCGCCGCGTCCGCCATGGCGAAGACCGATCCGCTGGCCGACGGCACCTCCCGCGGCGCGATCCTCAACACCGCCTCCGCCGCCGCGTTCGACGGCCAGATCGGCCAGACGCCCTACTCGGCGTCCAAGGGGGGCGTGGTGGGCATGACGCTGCCGATGGCCCGCGACCTCGCGCGGCATGGCATCCGCGTCAACACCATCGCCCCCGGCCTGATCGACACCCCGATCTACGGCACCGGCGAGCAGGCCGAGGCGTTCAAGGCGAAGCTCGGCGAGAGCGTGGTCTACCCCAACCGCCTGGGTCAGGCGAGCGAGTTCGCGAGCATGGCGGTGGAGGTCCTGACCAACGACTACATGAACGGCGAGACCATCCGCCTCGACGGCGCGATCCGCATGCCCCCGAAGTAGCCGTCCTCGCAGGCCGCGTGTCCTCCGCGCAGGGTCGGCAACCTCTGCGCGGAGGACGCTGGTCCTGCGCAGACGCTCAGGCGCCGAGTCGGATCTCGTAGTACTCGAGGTCCGCCTCCGCGCCGATCCGGGTGAACCCCGCGCGGACGAGCGTGCGCTGGGAGGCGACGTTGTCGTCGGCGGTGTCGGCGACGACGGTCTCCACGCCGTGCTCGGCCGCGACGGTGAGCCGCGCCCTCAGTGCCTCGGCGGCGTAGCCGTGTCCCCGGGCGGACGGGGCCAGGCCGTAGCCGACCTCGACCCGTCCGCCGTCGGGTCGGCCCTTGAACCCCACGCCGCCCACCACCACGCCGTCTGCCGCGGTGCTGATCCGGTAGTGGCCGAACGGCCGCTGATCGCCCGACTGCTCGGTGGCACGCAGGAAGGAGCCGATCGCGGCGAGGTCGCCGCCGAAGGGGTAGTCGGTGGCCCACCGGTCGTCCGGACCCGCGGCCTGCGCGGTGACCCGCCGGGCCTCCGCTTCGTCGACGGGGTGCAGGACCAGCCGCGCCGTCTCGATATCCGTCACCTAGGAGCCGGCACCGCCGCTGCCCCGCCTGCGGAGGTAGCGCTCGAAGTCCGCGGCGATGGCGTCGCCGTCGGCCTCCTCCAGCGGGACCTCCTCGTCCTCGGCCTCGGCCTGCTCCTCCAGCTGCCGGACGTAGTCGCGCACCTCGTCGTCGGCCTCGGCCATCTCCGAGACGGTGCGCTCCCACTCCTCGGCGCGCTCGGGCAGCCCGCCCAGGGGCACCTCGACGTCGAGCACCTCCTCGACGCGGTGCAGCAGCGCCACAGCCGCCTTCGGCACCGGGGCCTGGGAGACGTAGTGCGGCACCGACGCCCAGAACGACACGGCCGGCAGGCCGGCCTCGATGCACATCTGCTGGAACACCCCGACGATGCCGGTGGGGCCCTGGTAGGTGGACGGTTCGACGTCCATGGCGCTGGCCGACGCCTTGTCGTAGGACGTGCCGCTGACCGGCGTGGGCCGGGTGTGCGGGGTGTCGGTGAGCAACGCGCCGAGGGTGATGACCTTGGTCACTCCCAGGGTGTCCATGTAGCCCAGCAGCTCGCGGCAGAACGTCTTCCAGCGCAGGTTCGGCTCGATGCCGTTGAGCAGCACGACGTGCCGGTCGGTGCCCGGGAGCGTGGCCACCGAGAGCCGGGTGGTCTGCCACTCGATGCGGCGCGTGACGCCGTCGGCCTGACGCACGTGCGGGCGCGTGACCTGGAAGTCGTAGTACTCCTCCGGGTCGATCGAGACGAGCGGCTCGGCGTCCCACATGAGCTCGAGATGCTCCAGTGCGGAGCTGGCGGCCTCGCCCGCGTCGTTCCATCCCTCGAAGGCGGCGATCAACACCGGGTCGACGAGGCGGGGGAGTTCGGGCTCCGCTCCGGGTTCCGGCCCACGATCGGTCATCGGCCCAGCCTACGGCCGAACCCGCTCGTGCAACGGCCGCCACCCCGGGAACGACTATCGTAGGGGCCGATTGGCAGGCCACCCGAGAGGAACACCGTGCAGCCGCACACGTTCGACACCACGTTCATGGACACTCTCGCCGAGCGGGTGGTGATCGCCGACGGGGCCATGGGCACCATGCTCCAGGGCGTCGACCTCACCCTCGACGACTTCGCCGGCCTCGAGGGCTGCAACGAGATCCTCAACGAGACGCGCCCCGACGTGGTCCGGCACATCCACCGGGCCTACTTCGAAGCGGGCGCGGACGCCGTCGAGACGAACACGTTCGGGGCCAACCTGCCCAACCTCGCCGACTACGGCATCGCCGACCGCATCTTCGACCTGTCGCTGAAGGCCACGCAGCTCGCGCGCGAGGTGGCCGACGACATGTCGACCGCGCAGAAGCCGCGTTACGTGCTGGGCTCGGTCGGCCCCGGCACCAAGCTGCCGACCCTCGGCCACGCCACGTTCGCGAGCCTCCGCGACGCCTACGTCGAGACCGGCCGCGGCATGCTCGACGGTGGGGCCGACGCGATCGTCATCGAGACGTGCCAGGACCTGTTGCAGGTCAAGGCGGCGGTGCTGGGTGTGCAGCGGGCGATGGTCGCGGAGGGGCGACGCATCCCGATCATCGTCCAGGTCGCCATGGAGACCACCGGCACCATGCTGCTCGGCTCCGAGATCGGTGCCGCGCTCACCGCGCTCGAGCCGCTGGGCATCGACCTCATCGGCCTCAACTGCTCCACCGGCCCCGCCGAGATGAGCGAGCACCTGCGCACGCTGTCGAAGCACGCGCGCATCCCGCTGTCGGTGATGCCCAACGCCGGGCTGCCGATCCTCGGTCCGAACGGCGCCGAGTACCCCCTGGACGCCGACGGCCTCGCCGAGGCGGTGGCCACGTTCGTGCGCGACTACGGCCTGCGGCTCGTCGGCGGCTGTTGCGGCACCACTCCGGCCCACGTCACGGCCGTGGCGAACGCCGTCTCCTCGATCACGCCGCCGGAGCGGCACCCGCGGCCGGAGCCGGGCCTGAGCTCGCTCTACGCCTCGGTGCCGTTCCGCCAGGACACCTCGGTGCTCATGATCGGCGAGCGCACCAACGCCAACGGCTCCAAGAAGTTCCGCGACGCCATGCTCGCCGAGGACTGGGAGGCCTGCGTCGGCATCGCCCGCGACCAGACCCGCGAGGGCGCGCACCTCATCGACCTCTGCATCGACTACGTCGGCCGCGACGGCGTCGCCGACATGGCCGAGCTGGCCGGCCGGCTGGCCACGGCGTCCACGCTGCCGGTGATGCTCGACTCCACCGAGCCCGAGGTGCTGCGGGCCGGCCTGGAGCGCCTCGGCGGCCGCTCGATCATCAACTCCGTCAACTACGAGGACGGCGACGGCCCCGAGTCGCGCTTCCAGAAGGCCATGGCGCTCGTCCGCGAGCACGGGGCCGCGGTCGTGGCGCTGTGCATCGACGAGGAGGGCCAGGCCCGCACCGCGGAGTGGAAGGTCCGGGTGGCCGACCGGCTCATCCGCGACCTGACCACCAACCACGGCATGCACGTGGAGGACATCGCGGTCGACACCCTCACCTTCCCGATCACCACCGGGCAGGAGGAGGTGCGCCGCGACGGGCTGGAGACCATCGAGGCCATCCGCGAGCTCAAGCGCCGCTGGCCCGACGTGCAGACCACGCTGGGTGTCTCCAACATCTCCTTCGGCCTCAACCCCGCCGCCCGCCAGGTGCTCAACTCGGTGTTCCTGCACGAGTGCGTCAACGCCGGGCTGGACACGGCGATCGTCTCCGCGGCGAAGATCCTGCCGATGGCCAAGATCGCCGACGAGCAGCGCTCGGTGGCGCTCGACCTGGTCTACGACCGCCGCCGCGAGGGCTACGACCCCCTCAACCGGTTCATGGAGCTGTTCGAGGGCGTCTCGGCGAGCTCGGCCCGGGCCACCCGCGCCGAGGAGCTGGCCGGGCTGCCGCTGTTCGAGCGCCTGGAGCGCCGCATCGTCGACGGCGAGCGCGACGGCCTGGAGGCCGACCTCGCCGAGGCGCTGGAGGACCGGCCCGCCCTGGAGATCATCAACGACACGCTGTTGTCGGGCATGAAGACCGTGGGTGAGCTGTTCGGCTCCGGCCAGATGCAGCTGCCGTTCGTGCTCGCCTCCGCCGAGGTCATGAAGACCGCCGTCGCGTTCCTCGAGCCGTTCATGGAGAAGGCCGAGGACGACACCGGCAAGGGCACGATCGTGCTGGCCACGGTCAAGGGCGACGTGCACGACATCGGCAAGAACCTCGTGGACATCATCCTCACCAACAACGGCTACACCGTGGTCAACCTGGGCATCAAGCAGCCCATCTCCACCATCCTGAGCGCCGTCGAGGAGCACAACGCCGACGCCGTCGGGATGTCGGGGCTGCTGGTGAAGTCCACGGTGGTGATGAAGGAGAACCTCCAGGAGATGAACGCCCGCGGCGTCGCGGCGAAGATCCCGGTGCTGCTCGGCGGCGCGGCGCTCACGCGCTCCTACGTGGAGAACGACCTGCAGGAGGTCTACGAGGGCCGCGTCTCCTACGCCCGCGACGCGTTCGAGGGCCTGCGCGAGATGGACGCCACGATGGCGCGCCGCCGCGGCGAGGTCCCCGAGACCACGCCCGAGGAGGAGGCCGCGAAGGCCGAGCGCAAGGCGCGGCACGAGAAGTCGCAGCGCGTCGCGGCCAAGCGGAAGGCCGCCGAGGCCGCCGTCGCCGGGCCGATCCCGGAGCGGTCGGACGTCACCGTCGACAACCCGCTGCCCACGCCGCCGTTCTGGGGCACCCGCGTGGTCAAGGGCATCGCGCTGGCCGAGTACTCCGGCATGATCGACGAGCGTGCGCTGTTCCTGGGCCAGTGGGGCCTGCGCGGAGCCAAGAAGGGCGACGGGCCCACCTACGAGGAGCTCGTCGAGACCGAGGGCCGGCCGCGGCTGCGCTACTGGCTCGACCGGATGTCCACCGAGGGCGTGCTGGCCGGCGCGTCGCTCGTCTACGGGTACTTCCCGGCCGTCTCGGAGCGCGACGAGCTGATCGTCCTCACCGAGCCGCGGCCCGACGCCCCTGAGCGGTTCCGGTTCGCGTTCCCGCGCCAGCGCCGCGACCGCAACCTGTGCCTGGCCGACTTCTGGCGCCCGCGGGAGCTGGCGATCGAGCGCGGCGAGGTCGACGTCATCCCGATGCACCTGGTCACGATGGGCCAGCCCATCGCCGACTACGCCAACGAGCTGTTCGCCAAGGACGCCTACCGCGACTACCTCGAGGTCCACGGCCTGGGGGTGCAGCTCACCGAGGCCCTGGCCGAGTACTGGCACCGGCGCGTCCGCGAGGAGCTGACGTTCCCCTCGGGCGACGCGGTGGCGGCGGAGGACCCCGAGAACATCGAGGAGTTCTTCAAGCTCGGCTTCCGCGGCGCCCGCTACTCGCTGGGCTACGGCGCCTGCCCCAACCTCGAGGACCGGACGAAGATCGTCGCGTTGCTGGAGCCGGGCCGCATCGGCGTGGAGCTGTCGGAGGAGCTGCAGCTGCACCCGGAGCAGTCCACGGACGCGATGGTGGCCCACCACCCGGAGGCGAAGTACTTCAATGCGAACTGACGGCCCGCCCCCGGGTCAGGAAAGCCACCTTCCGGACGCCACCCGACAGCAAAGTGGCTTTGCTGTCATCGGGGACGGGCCTGCCGCGGTCCTCTGGGACATGGACGGCACGCTGCTCGACTCGGAGAAGATCTGGACGGTCTCCCTCGCCGACACCGCGCGGTGGCTCGGGGGAGAGCTGAGCCAGGCCGCCCGCGACGACGTGGTCGGGTCGAACATGGCCCGCACCCTGACGATCATGTTCGACGACCTGGGCCTCGAGCAGGACGCCGGCCGGAAGGCCGAGACCGCCGCGTTCCTCACCATCCGCACGGGCGAGCTGTTCGCCGAGGGGCTCATCTGGCGGCCCGGGGCGCAGGAGGCGCTGGGCACCGTCCGTGACGCGGGGTGGCCGATGGCGCTGGTCACCAACACCGAGCGGGCGCTCACCGAGATGGCGCTCGACGCCATCGGGCGCGAGCGGTTCGTCGTCACGGTGTGCGGCGACGAGGTGCCGCACGGCAAGCCGGCCCCCGATCCCTACCTGCGGGCGGCCGATCTGCTGGGCGTCGACGCGGAGGACTGCCTGGCCGTCGAGGACTCGCCGACGGGCACGCTCGCGGCCGCCCGCGCGGGGGCGTCGGTGCTCGTGGTGCCGTGCGACGTGCCGGTGCCGACCGGTCCGGGGCGCGTCCATCGGGAGTCCCTGGTCGGCCTCTCCCCGTCGGACGTGCGGGGCGCCCATTCCCTGGCCAGGGCGGATCGCGCCGCCTGACGGCGCCCGTGAGACCGTTTGTCCTCGCCGGGGGGCCGCTCGGCGTGCCTCGTCACCTGCCGACGAACGGTTCGACCCGCCATCGGGCGCATCGCGCAGACCGCGCGGAGCACTACTCCTGCTGCGATTCGCCTGGCCGCACACAACATATGACACTGAGCTAGTGATAGGAGACACGCGGTGAAGACCTTCGACGAGCTGTTCGCCGAGCTCACGGACAAGGCCGCCACCCGCCCGGCCGGGTCGGGCACGGTCGCGGCCCTCGACGCCGGGGTGCACGCCCAGGGCAAGAAGGTGCTCGAGGAGGCCGGCGAGGTGTGGCTGGCCGCCGAGCACGAGGCCGACGACGCGCTCGCCGAGGAGATCTCCCAGCTCCTCTACCGCCTGCAGGTCCTCATGATCGGGCGCAAGATCACTCTCGAGGACGTCTACAAGTTCCTCTAGTCACGCCGCTCGTCGTTGTACCGTCACACACAGGTGAACAGCACTACCGAGGAGAGCTGATGCTCCGCATCGCACTGCCCAACAAGGGCACCCTGGCCGAGCCGGCCGCCACGATGATGCGTGAAGCCGGTTACCGCCAGCGCTCCGACGCTCGTGACCTGTCGATGTTCGACGAGGAGAACGAGATCGAGTTCTTCTACCTGCGGCCCAAGGACATCGCCACCTACGTCGGCTCCGGCGACCTGCACCTGGGCATCACCGGTGCCGACCTGATGGACGAGTCCGGCAGCCAGGTCAAGACGGTCATCCCGCTGGGCTTCGGCGCGTCGAAGTTCCGGTTCGCCGCGCCCCTCGCGGGGCCGGACGGCCGCGACTGGAAGCTCGAGGACCTCGAGGGCAAGAAGATCGCCACCTCCTACCCGCGCCTCGTGCGCGCCCACCTCGCGCGCAGCCGGGTCCGCGCCGACATCATCAAGCTCGACGGCGCGGTGGAGATCTCGGTGCAGCTGGGCCTGGCCGACGCCATCGCCGACGTCGTGTCGTCGGGGCGCACGCTGCGCCAGCACGGGCTCGTCGCGTTCGGCGACCCCATCGCGGAGTCGGAGGCCACGCTCATCGAGCGCGAGCCGCGGCCCGACCGCGAGGAGACGGTCGAGACCAAGGCCGAGAAGGTCGTGTTCACCGAGCGCCTGCGCGGCGTGGTCTACGCCCGCCAGTACCTGATGGTCGACTACGACTGCCCGGCCGACGTGCTGGAGCAGGCCAAGAAGATCGCGCCCGGCATGCAGTCGCCGACGGTGTCGAAGCTGACCGACGAGGGCTGGTTCGGCGTCCGGACGATGGTCCGCAAGTCCTGCGCCAACAAGATCATGGACGATCTGGCCACGCTGGGGGCCCGCGCGATCCTGACCTCGGAGATCCGCTCGTGCCGGGCGGTGGACGGCCGGTAGCTACCGGGGCCGCACCACCAGGCCCTGGGCACTGCGGCCCACGTGGCCGTGCTCGTCGAACAGCAGGCCCGAGACCGTGCCCAGGCCGGTGGGACCCACCACGGTGTGGGCGTCCACGCCCATCCACTCACCGGCGGGTGCGCGGTGCAGGTGCAGCGTGATCTCCGTGTTGACGAAGAGCCAGTGGCGGATGTCGAGCGGGGACGCGACACCGTTGCCGGAGTCGGCCACCACCGCGAGCCGCTGCAGCGGGCTGGGCGTCTCGCCCGCCACCAGCTGCACCTTCTGGCGGGCCCACGCGCTGCCCGGCCCCACGTCGCCGAACCAGTTGTGCACGAAGAGCCAGTCCAGGGTGTCCATGAAGCCCGGCAGCCAGCCCGGCGGCCGTTCGTTCCGCTCGACCCCGTGCTCCCGGCCCGGCATGGCCGGCTCCTCGCCGACGGCCACGGCCGCGGTGTCGCCCTCCGCAAGCCGCCACGCCCGGGCCCGCAGCACGGCCCGGCCCCCCGCCGTCATCTCGGCGGCGAGCAGGGCGATGGCCCGCCCCGGCCGCTCCACGGCCGCGGTGACGGCGACCTCGCCGGCCGGCACCGGCCCGAGCACCTCGACGGTGACGCGCGAGAGCAGGGTGCCCGGTCGCGCGTCGCACCGCTCCAGGGCCCGGACCAGCAACGCCGTGGGCGGCCCGACGTGCTGGGCGTCGGCGAACCAGGGGCCGGTGGTGGAGAAGGTGGCGAAGAAGCGCTCCCCTCCCGCACCGTCCAGGGGCAGGAAGTACGGCTCGAGATCGGTCACGCCCCGATCATGCCCGGCGACGTGCGCGGCGGACCGCGGTGGGCAGCAGCCCCGCACGGGCGGCGAGCCCGACCGCCGCGACGAGCAGGGCGGTGCTGCGCCACGGCCAGGCCGGCCCGGCCAGGTCGAGGTGGTCGGACGGGTACTCGGAGTACTTCACCCCCACCAGCGCCGTGGTTCGGTCGCCGGTGCGCGCCAGGTCGCTACGCCGCGCAGGCCGAGCAGCCCGCCAGCCGCACCACGACGTGGCCGGCGCCCGTCCCGACCGCCGCGGCGAGGCGGCCCGGGCGTAGCCGGCGACGGCCAGCACCGCGTACCCGGTGCCGAGCGCGACGACCGGCACCGGGTCGTCGGTGCCGGTGACCTCGACCGTGAGCAACGCCACGAGGGTCAGCAGCGCGAGGGCCCGGTTCACGCGAACACCGTCCGGCGCCACCGGTGGCGGTCAACGGTGCTCAGTCGGGATGGACGGCGAGGGCGTCGGCGGTCTCGTCGGTGACGGCCGCGTCGGCGGGCCAGCCCGGGTACTCCGGTGGCGTGCCGTCCCAGGCCGGGCACAGCGCCTTGTGGCTGCACCACTCGCACATCCGGCTCGGGTTGGGCCGGAAGTCGCCGGAGGCGCCCGCGGTGAGGATGGCGGCCCAGATCGCGTCGAGGGTGCGCTCGAACGCGCGCAGCTCCTGCTCCTCGGGCGCGTAGGTGAGCGCCTCGGAGTCGGCCAGGTAGAGCAGCCGCAACTGGGCGGGGACCACGCCGCGCAGGTGCAGCAGCGCCAGCGCGTAGAACTTCATCTGGAACAGGGCCCGGGCCTCCGCGACCGGCCGCGGCGACGCGCCGGTCTTGTAGTCGACCACGCGCAGCTGCCCGCCCGTGCCGACGTCGAGCCGGTCGACGTAACCGCGCAACAGCAGCCCGGAACCCAGCTCGGTCTCCACCAGCAGCTCCCGGGCCTCGGGTTCGAGGCGGCGGGGGTCCTCCAGCTCGAAGTAGGTCTCCAGCAGCACCCCGACCGACTCCAGCCACGGTGCGAGCTCCGGATCGCCGGGGCCGGTGAACAGCTCGGTGACCAGGTCGGGCGCCTCGTCGCAGAGCGCCGCCCACGCGGGCGCCACCAGGGCCCGCGCCGCCGCCGGGACGCGCTCGGCCGCCGGAAGCCCGTAGAGCTGCTCCAGGACGGCGTGCACGAGCGTGCCGCGGATCTGGGCGCGGGTGTGGCGCTCGGGCAACCGGTCGATGGCCCGGAACCGGTAGAGCAGCGGGCACTGCTTGAAATCCCCGGCCCGCGACGGCGACAGCGCGGGCCGGCGCCGTGGCGTGGCGGCGACCTCCGGGTGGCTGACGTCCTGACTCACACCCGGGAGGCTAGGCGAGGCCACCGACAGTTCCGGGACCGCGGCCACCCGCGGCATCGGCGCGGACGCGTGCCGTTAGCGTTACCCCCCGTGTCCGAACCGTCAGCAGCCGCGCTCCACGACCTCCCCGCCGACCCCGACTACACCGGGACGGCGCTGCGGGCGCGCGGCGGGCCGTTCCGGGCGGGGGACCGGGTGCAGCTGACCGACCCCAAGGGCCGCCACTACACCGTCACGCTGGAGGCGGGGGCGGAGTACCACACCCACCGCGGGGGCCTGCGCCACGACGACCTCATCGGCAAGCCCGAGGGCAGCCTCGTCGTCTCGCCGTCGGGCACGCCGTACCTGGCGCTGCGGCCGCGACTGGCCGACTACGTGCTCTCGATGCCGCGCGGCGCGCAGGTCATCTACCCGAAGGACGCGGCGCAGATCCTCATGTGGGGCGACATCTTCCCCGGGGCCCGCGTCATGGAGGCCGGGGCCGGGTCCGGTGCGCTGACGTGTTCGCTGCTGCAGGCCGTCGGGCCCACCGGCAGCGTCCTGTCCTACGAGATCCGCGACGACCACGCCCAACACGCCGAGAAGAACGTGCGGGGTTTCTTCGGCGACACCCCACCCAACTGGACCTTGCGGATCGCTGATCTTCATACTCACGACGGTGCCGCCGAACCGGTCGATCGGGTCGTACTGGACATGCTGGCGCCCTGGGAACAGCTCGACGTCGTGGCGAAGTCGCTCATCCCGGGCGGGGTCCTGGTGGGGTACGTGGCCACCACCACGCAGCTGTCCCGCGTGGTCGAGGACCTCCGCGAGATGCAGTGCTGGACGGAGCCGCAGGCGTGGGAATGCCTGGTCAGACCGTGGCACGTGGTGGGTCTCGCCGTGCGGCCCGACCACCGCATGCAGGGTCACACTGCGTTCCTGGTGACGGCCCGCAGGCTGGCCGAGGGCGTCGTCCCGCCCCGCCCCCAGCGCAGACCGACCAGCCGCTAGGGCCGTCCGGCGCAACCGCCTCGCGGCGGTCGTCACCGTTCGGGTCGATCGCTCTGCGTCAAGGTGCCGTCCGGTTGAGTGGTGGATCACCGGATCGCCGCACGCTTGTTCAGCCGGATGACAGGTACCGTATGGAAACGGAACACGGAGGGAGGCTGCCGTGAACCCCTACGACGGTCCCGGCGCTCGTGATTCAGGTGGTCAGCTCGATCCGGCTGAAGCCGCTGCCCAGATCCGCTTCCTCGAAGAAGAGGTCGCGCTACTTCGTCGCAAGCTCACCGAGTCCCCCCGGCATGCCCGGGTGCTCGAGCAGCGGCTGGCCGAGTCGGCCAGTCGCCTCGCGCAGCTCTCGGCACGGAACGAGAAGCTGACCGAGACGCTCAAGGAGGCGCGCGGGCAGCTCATCGCCCTGCGCGAGGAGGTCGACCGCCTGGCCCAGCCGCCGAGCGGATACGGGGTCTTCCTGGCCCGCTTCCCCGACGAGACCGTCGACGTGTTCACCTCGGGGCGCCGCATGCGCGTCGCGGTGTCGCCGGCGGTCGAGACGGAGACGCTGCAGAGCGGCCAGACGGTGCGCCTCAACGAGGCGCTCACCGTGGTCGAGGCGCTCGACTTCGAGCGCATCGGCGAGGTCTGCGGCCTGCGCGAGGTGCTCGCCGAACCCACCGCGGACGGCCTCGCCGGCCGCGCGCTGGTGGTCGGGCACGCCGACGAGGAGCGGGTGGTGTGGCTCGCCGCGCCGCTGTTCGACACGTCGAACCCCGATCTCGTGGCGCTCAAGCCCGGTGACTCGCTGCTCGTCGACACCAAGGCCGGCTACGCCTACGAGCGGGTGCCCAAGGCCGAGGTGGAGGACCTCGTGCTGGAGGAGGTGCCCGACGTCGACTACTCCGACATCGGTGGCCTGTTCCGGCAGATCGAGCAGATCCGCGACGCCGTGGAGCTGCCGTTCCTGCACGCCGAGCTGTTCAAGGAGTACGAGCTGCGGCCGCCGAAGGGCGTGCTGCTCTACGGCCCTCCCGGCTGCGGCAAGACGCTCATCGCGAAGGCGGTGGCCAACTCACTGGCCAAGAAGATAGCCGCCGTTCGGGGCGACGACCCGAGCGAGGGACGCGCGTTCTTCCTCAACATCAAGGGCCCGGAGCTGCTCAACAAGTTCGTCGGTGAGACCGAGCGGCACATCCGCCTGATCTTCCAGCGGGCCCGCGAGAAGGCGTCGGCCGGCACGCCGGTCATCGTGTTCTTCGACGAGATGGACTCGATCTTCCGGACCCGCGGCTCGGGCGTCAGCTCCGACGTCGAGACCACGATCGTGCCCCAGCTCCTCGCCGAGATCGACGGCGTCGAGGGCCTGGAGAACGTCATCGTGATCGGCGCGTCCAACCGCGAGGACATGATCGACCCGGCGATCCTGCGGCCGGGCCGGCTCGACGTCAAGATCAAGATCGAGCGTCCGGACGCCGAGGCGGCCCAGGACATCTTCTCCAAGTACCTCACCCAGACCCTCCCGGTCCACGCCGACGACATCGCGGAGTTCGGCGGCAACCGCGACGCGTGCATCACGGCGATGATCGAGCGGATCGTCGAGCGCATGTACGACGAGACGGAGGAGAACCGGTTCCTGGAGGTCACCTACGCCAACGGTGACAAGGAGACCCTGTACTTCAAGGACTTCAACTCCGGCGCCATGATCCAGAACATCGTCGACCGCGCCAAGAAGTCGGCCATCAAGTCGGTGCTCGAGTCGGGCCAGCCGGGCCTGCGGGTACAGCATCTGCTCGACGCCATCGTCGACGAGTTCGCCGAGAACGAGGATCTGCCGAACACCACCAACCCCGACGACTGGGCGCGCATCTCCGGCAAGAAGGGCGAGCGGATCGTCTACATCCGCACGCTCGTCACCGGGAAGAACGCCGAGACCGGACGGGCGATCGACACGGCCAGCAACACCGGCCAGTACCTGTAGCCGCGCTCCGACGGGGCCGGTCGCGCGCGCTGCGCGGCCGGCCCCGTTCGCGTGTCCGGGCCGATGATCGACGCCCTGGGACGCGGGGCCGCGCGTGGTGCGGCGGCCGGTCCCCACACGACGATCATGATGGGCCCGGCCGGGCGACACGCCGGCACTCCGTTCGTGCCGCCGGCGGCCCGTGATCGGTGTTTCGGGACGCGGAGCCGTGCGTGGTGCCGCCCCCGGTCCCACGACAGCGATCATGACCAGGCCGCCGGGCCAGCGCCCAGCGCCCCGCCCCCGGTCCGTGAGCTGCGCGGCGCCGGAGCCTGTCCGATCCGTTCACGACGAGACCGGGACGCCGGCCCTAACCTCCCGCCCATGGGAATCACGGCACGGCTGGACGTCATCGGGATCGTGGTCGCCGACATGGGGAAGGCGCTGGCCTTCTACCGCCTGCTGGGGGTGGACGCGCCCGCGTCGGCCGACGGCGAGCCCCACGTGGAGGTGGCGCTGCCCGGCGGGATGCGCCTCGCGTTCGACACCCAGGACACCATCCGCTCGTTCCACCCCGGCTGGACGCCGGGCACCGGCGGCGTGGGGCTGTCCTTCGCGGTGGACGACGCCGCTGCGGTGGACGCCCTCCACGACGAGCTGACCGCCGCGGGGTACCGCTCCGAGCTCGCGCCGTTCGACGCGTTCTGGGGCCAGCGCTACGCGGTGGTGCTCGACCCCGACGGCAACGGCGTGGACCTGTTCGCCCCGCTCGCGAGCTGACGCGGCGCGACGCCGGCCAGAGCACGAACCTCGCGGGAGAGGTGGGGCTGGTCGGCGTACCCGGCCACCGCCGCCACCTCCGCCGGTGCGACCCCGGCGTGCAGCAGCTCCGAGGCCCGGCGGAAGCGCAGCACCCGCCGCAGCACCGAGGGCCCGTAGCCGAACTCGGTGAGGCAGCGCCGGTGCAGGGTGCGGGAGGTGCAGCCCAGGGCGTCGGCGGTGGCCTCCACCCCGTCCCCGGCGCCGATCCGGGCGGCCAGCTCCCGGGTCGACGGGTCGGGCGGCTTCCCGGCGATCGTCAGCAGGGTGAGCGCGACGTCGGTGACGCCGTCGAGCAGCGCCGCCGCGGGATCGCACCCACGCCGCGACTCGGACGCACGCAGACCCCGACTCGCGCGCACGGAGGGCCCGACCCGCGGGTGCAGGTCGGAGAGGGGGACGCGCTGGTCGCGCAGCGCCGCCGCGGGGACGCCCAGCAGATCGGGGAGCATCCCCGGGGCGAAGCGCAGGCCCACCGTCGGGGCGCCCGGGTCCAGGCGCGCCGGGTGCGGTGCGGTGTCGGGGCCGGCCACCAGGAGCCGGCCGCCGGTCCATACGAGGTCCATGCAGCCGTCGGGCAGGACGTCGGTGACCAGCGGGGCCGGACCGGGCGTGGACACCCAGCCGCACTCCGCCAGCCCGCGCAGGGCGGGCGGCGGGGCGAGCTCCCGGTAGGCCACGTCGTCGACGGTAGCGTCAGACCCCGACGAGCGGGATCTCCAGCTCGACGTCGACCCACCGCCCGATCGGTCCACTCCGCGGCCCCACCGGGAACGCGCGGCGGTCGACGCGCGCCCGGGCCCGGACCGTCGTCGCGTTCCCCTCGGTGAGCACGTCGAGCACCGCGATCTCCACCACCGCGATCTCCACCGGCGCCGCGACGCCCCTGACCGTGAGCTCGCCGTGCACCGGCGTGCCGGGGCCGTCCCACCGTCCGGTGACGACGATGTCCGGGTGCTCCCCGGCGTCGAGGAACCGGGGGCCGCGGACGTCGCGGTCCCGTCGCGCGCTGCGGGTCCGGAAACTGGCGGCGTCGAGCACGGCGGCGACGGTGGCGCCGGTGCCGTCGACGACGACCTCGCCCGACCGCACGCTCATCGCTCCGGGGACGGCCAGCCCCAGGCTGCGGGCGGTGAAGCCGACCGTGCAGCGCTGCGCGACCAGCATGTAGCGGCCGGTGGCCAGGACCGGGGGCGCGTTCACCGCGTCACCGACGGGTCGAGGCGGCACTGCTCCACCCGGAACATCTCGACTTGGTCGGGCCCCGGCAGCAGAGCCTCGTCCTCGTCGGGCAGCAGCGCCAGCGAGCTGATCATCCGCCCGCTCTCCTCGAGCGACGCGAGCGAGGTGGCGAGGGTGAGCAGGACCTGGCGGCGCAGCTCGGGCTGCCAGAGCTCGATCATCCGCACGCGGCCGGGATGGCCCTCCAGCGCGGGGCCGATGCGCTCGCGGCGATCCCGCTCGGTGGCGCGCAGCACGGCGTCGCTGACGGGGCCGGTGAAGGTCAGGACCGAGGCGGCGACGGGGTCGGCGGTGGGCTCGGTGAGGTCGCGGTCCTGCACGACCTCGAACGCCGACGGGTCGGCGGGCGGCTCGGGCCAGAAGCGGACCGTGAGGCCGACGGGCCCGCCGATCTGAACCAGGCGGAGCACGAAGCCGTCGTCGGGGGCCGGGTCGGGGAAGGGGCCGTTGGTGCGGTGCAGGGTGGCGTGCATCGGGTCCTCCGGAGTCGGCGGGGTGGCGATGCCGACGACGGTGCCGCGCCCCGGCGGCCGCGCGGGATCCGGGGAACCACGCGATGCCGGTACGGAGATCGGGCCCCGGGACCTACGTGTTGCGGGCGGCCCACACGGCCGCCTCGGCCCGGTTGGCGACACCGAGCTTGCCGAGCACGTGCGCCACGTGGGTCTCGACGGTGCGCTCGGAGAGCACCAGCTCGGCCGCGATCTGCCGGTTGGTGCGGCCCTCGGCCATCCGCGCCAGGACGTCGCGCTCGCGGGCCGTGAGCGCGACGGCGGGCCGCTCGCGCATCCCCGCCAGCACCGCCTCGGCGTCGGTCAGCGCCGTGGCCATGCCGATCCGGCGGGCGGTGTCGGCCGCGCGCCGGGCCAGACCCGTGGCCCGCTCCCGGTCCCGGGCGGCGAGCAGCCGGGCCAGCCCGATCTCCGACAGGACCCGGTAGGGGAGCGCACCGATGCGGTCGTCCATCGTCACGGCGTCGGTGAACCGCCGCTCGGCCTCGTCGGTCCTACCGAGCGCGGCGGCGAGCACGCCCAGGACGCGCGACACCGACCCGTCGCAGCGCACGGCGCCGGACCCACCCGCGATGTAGTGCGTGGCGTACGGGGTGGCCTCCACCAGACAGAACCCGGTCAGGGCGTCGTCACCCGCCGCGGCGGCGATCTCCCCGGAATGCAGCACCGTGGGCAGCCAGAGCCCGTCGCGGGGGAGGTCCCGCACCACGGGCCGCAGCAGCTCGTAGTAGCGGTGGCCCTCGTCGGCCTCACCGGCCCGGATGAGGTTCAGGCCCGCGTTGGCCCAGAAGATCGGCATCCCGCGGCCGACGACGACACCCGACCCGCCCGCCTTCCGGAGCAACTCGACCGCCACGTCGACGCGGCCGCGCAACCGCAGCGACTCGCTGCGGAACGCGCTGTCGACGCCGATGGCCGTGTGGTCCTCGGTGAGCCGGGCGGCGGCCAGCGCCAGGTCCGCGCAGGCCTCGGCCTCGTCGAAGCGGCCGCTGAGCAGCAGCCGGGCCGCGCGCATGCGGTGCCGGTGCCAGTGGGCGATCGGCCACCCCAGCCGGGCGGACAGGCCGTCGAGGCGGCCCAGCTCGACGTCGACGACGTCGACCGCGCCGAGCTGGAACGACGCGTCGATCCGCCACAGCCGCCCCCACAGCTCGGCGTCGGGCGGGCCGCCCCGCTGTGAGATCTCCACCATGCGGCGGGCCAGTGCGAGCCGCTCGGTCACACCGTCCGGTCCGCTGACGGCGTGCTGGCGGGCCCGCAACGCGTCCGCGAGCGCGGCCGGGTCACCGCTGCGCTCGGCCGTGGCGAGGGCCTCGGCGCTGGCGTGGGCGAGCCCCACCCAGCCCCCGGTCTCCGCCGCCGCCTGCGCCCGCTGGGCGAGCACCCGGGCCCGGCCGGCGTCGTCGCCGGCCGGGAGGGCCTGCAGCGCGGTGTCGCAGAGCCGCACGATGTCGGTGTTGTGCGGCCCGCCGATCCCGCGCACCGCCAGCGCCGCCCGGACGAGCACGGCGGGATCGGTGGTGTCGCGGGCTACGGCCAGGGCCCGCGCCACGGCGGCCCGGGTGCGTCCCGCCGCGAACTCCGCCTCCGCGGCCTCGATCCCCAGTGCGGTGCGGATCTCCGGGGACGAGCCGGGCAGCGCGAGCGCGGTGTCGAGGAGCTCGATCGCCCGGTCGAACGCGAGCGACCCGGCGGCCGTCGCGGCGGCCGTACGGCAGGCCCGCACCGCGGCCGCCCGCCCGGAAGGGTCGGCGGCGGCCCGGAGCCGGTGCGTCACCGGGTCGCCGGGTAGGGCGCCGGCCTCGACCGCGTCGGCGAGACGGGCGTGCCAGCGCAGTCGCCGGACGGCCGGGAGACCCGCGTGGACGGCCTCCCGGAGCAGGGCGTGCGCGGGGCCGAAGGACAGCGGCCCGGTCCCCACGAGCAGCCCGCCCGCCACCGCGGCCTCGCAGGCCGCGAGCGCGGCGGCGGTGTCCCACGGCCCCTCGGCGAGCAGCAGCAGGTGGTCGGGAGTGCACCCCGGTCCGGTCAGGGCCGCCACCTCCACCGCGAACCGGGCCGCGGGGTCGAGGCGGGCGAGCCGGTCCGCGGCGGCGTCGGCGAGGTCGTCGGGCACCCCCAGCGGCCACGAGCCGTCCGGAGGTGCGGGCTGCCCGGAACGGCCCGCGTCGAGCAACGACGTCAGCAGGGTCGTCACGTGCAGCGGCACACCGCCCCCGGCGCGCAGCAGCACGGGGGCCCAGGAGGGGTCGGTGCCAGGGGGCAGCAGCGCGGTCACGTCCTCGTGTACCCACGGGCGCAGCGTGACCGAGGTCGTGCCCTCCCGCCGCCGGAGTCCGGTGAGGGCACCGCGCAGTGCCGGGCCCTGCTCCGTGGAGCGGTAGGTGCCGACCAGGACGAGCCCCGGACGCCCGGCGGCGAGGCCGAGCAGCGCCAGGGTGGCCTCGTCGGCCCAGTGCAGGTCCTCCAGCACGACGACGAGCCCGGTGCCGGCGGCCGAGGCCGTCAGCCCGTCGAGCACGGCGTCGAAGGCCAGGGTGCGGGTCGCCCGGGCCAGCAGGGCCGCGGTGGCCGGGTCGGCGGTGCGGGGCGGGTCCGCGGCGCCGATCGTGCCCAGGGCGTCGCGTTCGGGACGGCCGGCGAGCGCCTGGAGCCACGGCCAGAGCGGGGGAGCACCCGGCTCGGGATCGGCGTGGCCGGTCAGCACGGGGCACGGCGCGATCGCGGTCAGCTCGGCGACGAGCCGCGTCTTGCCGATCCCGGGTTCCCCGCTTACCAGCAGGACGGCGCCCGTGGCCGAGACCGCGCCGGCGGTGAGTGCGGCCTGCAGCGTCGCGAGCGGGGCTGTCCGGCCGACGAGACGGGCCATGCCGACGAGGCGGGGCATCCGGGCAGTGTGGAGCACCGGCGGACATCCGTCACGTGGCCGGCCGCGGACATGAGCCGGCCCCCGACCGGGGGGTGGTCGGGGGCCGGCCGCGGCGCGCGCTCGGGGGTCGCGGCCACGTTCTCGGTGTGATCCCGGGAAATCAGGCGGTGCGGAGCACGCCCTCGATCTCCAGGGAGATCTGCACCTTCTCGCTGACGACGACGCCGCCGCCGTCGAGCGGCATGGCGATGTCGACGCCGAAGTCGCTGCGGTTGATCTGCGCGAGGCCGGAGAAGCCGACGCGCGTGCCGCCGAAGGCGTCCGGGCCGAAACCGTTGACCTCGAGGGTGAGCGGGATGTTCTTCGTGACGCCCTTGATGGTCAGGTCGCCGTCGACGATGATGTCGTCCCCGTCGACGCGGACGCCGGTGGAGGAGAAGGTCCAGGTCGGGTGGTTCGTGACGTCGAAGAAGTCGGCGGACTTGATGTGGCCGTCACGCTGCTCGTTGTTCGTGTCGATCGAGCTCGCATCGATCGTCGCGGTGACCGTCGACGCGGTGATGTCCTCGCCGGTGGTGATCTCGCCGCTGAACGACCCGAAGCGGCCGCGTACCTTGCTCACCATCATGTGGCGGACGGTGAAGGAGACATCGGAGTGAACCGGGTCGATGTCCCAGGTGCCGGCGATGTAACCGGGGATCTGCGTCGCCGTGGTCATGTGAACCTCCGTGAAATTCTTGAACTCTCAGGTGTTGAGAGCAACAGTACCCTAATCGTGTTGAGAGCTCAACTATTCCCGGGGGGCAGCGGTGAGTGACACCCGATGGCTGAACGCCGAGGAGCAGCAGACCTGGCGCAGCTTCCTCACGGCCACGCGGCTGTTCTTCGACCGGATCGACCGCCAGCTGCAGAACGGGGCGGGGCTGCCGCACGCCTACTACGAGATCCTGACCCGCCTGTCGGAGGCCCCGGACCGCACGCTGCGGATGAGCCAGCTCGCCACCACGTCCCTGTCGTCGCGGAGCAGGCTCAGCCACGCCGTCGCACGCCTGGAGGAGTCGGGCTGGGTGCGGCGCCGGCCGTGCCCCACCGACAAGCGGGGCCAGCTGGCCGAGCTCACCGCCGAGGGCTTCGCCCGGCTGGAGGCGGCGGCGCCCGGGCACGTCGAGGAGGTGCGCTCGTCGCTGTTCGACGTGCTGACCCCCGAGCAGCAACGGTCGCTGCGGGAGATCAGCGACGCGCTGGCGGCCCACCTGTCGGACTCCCCGGTGTGGCCCGCCGTCGCGGACCGCGATCCCGGCTGACCGGGTTCATCCCCGCGCCGCGGCCCGCTCGATCTCCTCGAGGGTGAACCGGGGCGTGATGTGCTGCGGGCAGTTCCAGGCGTAGCCCTCGACGTCCACGAGGACGGAACGTTCGACCCTCCCGCGCTCGCCGTCCACGGTCAGTCGCGCCGCCAGCTCCGGATCGTCGGCGGCGTCGATCACGCGGGCGGTGCCCAGCAGCTTGATGCGGCTCGGCCGGGCGTGGTCCATGAAGATCATCGCCACCCGGGCGCCGCCGGAGGGGTCGAGGTTGCCCGTGCTGATGTACTGCCGGTTGCCCCGCAGGTCGGCCCAGCCGATCGTCGTCTCGTCCAGGACGTGGACGAATCCGGCCGGGCCGCCCCGGAACTGGACGTAGGGCCACCCGTCGGAGCCGACGGTGGCCAGGTGGAAGTGGTCGCGCGCGGTGAGGAACGAGGTCTCGTGGGGGCCGAGCCGGTCCTGCGCGTCGGGCGAGGCCAGCATGCGGGCCCCGACGCCGCTGCTGCCGTAGTGCTGCTGGGCCGCCCGGACCTCCGGAGTGAACGCGAGCTCCGCGAATCGGTGTGCCACGACGCATCCTCACCACTCATAGTTGATTAGACAGTGAGAACGCTACCTGACCTGTCAAGGGATGGACAGTGGTTAGATGGCGGGGTGCAGCAACGCCCGCTCGTCGGAGAGCCCCTCGCGCTCGACCTCGTCGACACCCTCTGGGACGGCGGCGACCAGCTCGCCGTCGCCGACGGCGTCGCCGCGTGGCTCGCCGAGCACGGCTACCGGACCGGTTCGGCCGAGGCGCTGGTCGAGACCCGGACGGCGCTGCGGGCGGCGCTGGAGCGCGGCGAGCGCGACGGGCTCAACGCCGTGCTGGCCCGCGGCACCCGCACGCCGGTCCTGCGGGCCGACGGGCCCGGCGAGGACGTGGCCGTCGACCCGGCGTGGCGGCCGGCCTGGGACGCCGCGGTCGACTACCTGCGACTGCTCACCGACCGGCCCGACCGCATCCGGAAGTGCGCCCGCCCGACGTGCGTCCTGTGGTTCCACGACGTCTCCCGCAACGGCACGCGCCGCTGGTGCGCGATGGAGGTCTGCGGGAACCGGGCCAAGTCGGGCCGTTACTACGAGCGCTCGCGCCGGTCCTGAGACGCGGCGAACCACCGCTCGATGCCCATCCGGCCGTCGGGCACGAACGGCCAGTGCCGCGGGTCGGCAAGCCGTGCGCGCAGCTCGTCGAGGGTGATGCGCCCGGCCCACGCCACCTCCGCGGGCTGCGGATGCAGCGGCCCGTCGTAGCGCACCTCGTAGGTGAAGACGTGGTAGCGCAGCCGTCCGTCGTCGAAGGGAAACCTCTCGATCGGCACGAGCGGCACCCCGGTGACGCCCAGCTCCTCGGCCAGCTCGCGGGCGGCGGCGTCGGCCGGGTCCTCGCCGGGGTCGATGACGCCACCGGCCCAGCAGTCCCACAGGGACGGGAAGACCAGCTTGTCGGCGGTGCGACGGTGCACCACCACCCGTCCGCCGTCGAGGCTGCGGACCAGCACCCCGGTGGCGCCGTGCCAGATCCCGTCGCGGTAGACCACCCCGCGCGTCTCCGTGCCCGTCACCCGTCCGGCGGAGTCGTACACCGCGACCCGTTCGTCCTCCGCACCCACGACGCCCATCATCCACTCGGCGTGGCGGTTAGGCTCCGGAACATGACCGCACGCCGCATCATGGGAACCGAGATCGAGTACGGCATCTCGGTCCCGGGCGACCCCAGCGCCAACCCGGTGATCACCTCCACCCAGGTGGTGCTGGCCTACGCCGCGTCCCAGGACATCCCGCGCTCGCGGCGCGCCCGCTGGGACTACGAGGTGGAGTCCCCGCTGCGCGACGCCCGCGGCTTCGATCTCTCCGCGCCCACCATGCACGTCCCGAACGACTCCGAGCTCGACGACCTCGGCGCGGCCAACGTCATCCTCACCAACGGTGCCCGGCTCTACGTCGACCACGCCCACCCGGAGTTCTCCAGCCCCGAGGTCACCACCCCGCGCGACGCCGTGATCTGGGACAAGGCGGGGGAGCGGGTGATGGAGGAGGCCGCGATGCGCGCCGCCACCGTGCCCGGCGCGCCGCGCATCCAGCTCTACAAGAACAACGTCGACGGCAAGGGCGCCAGCTACGGCTCCCACGAGAACTACCTGATGGCGCGGCAGACCACGTTCCCGTCGATCGTCGCCGGGCTCACCCCGTTCTTCGTCACCCGCCAGGTGGTGTGCGGCGCGGGCCGGGTCGGCATCGGCGCGTCCGGCGACGAGACGGGCTACCAGCTCTCGCAGCGCTCGGACTACATCGAGGTCGAGGTCGGGCTGGAGACCACGCTCAAGCGCGGCATCATCAACACCCGCGACGAGCCGCATGCCGACGCCGACAAGTACCGCCGCCTGCACGTCATCATCGGCGACGCGAACATGAGCGAGTACTCCACGCTGCTCAAGGTCGGCACGGCCGCGCTCGTCCTGGACATGATCGAGAAGGGCGTCCGGTTCGACGAGCTGCGCATCGCCGAGCCCGTCCGCTCGGTGCACCGGATCAGCCACGACCCGTCGCTCAAGCTCACCGTCGACCTCGCCGACGGCCGCAAGATGACCGGGCTGGACATCCAGCAGGCCTACTTCGAGAAGGCCAGCAAGCACGTCGAGAACACGATGGGCGCCGACGTCGACGACGCCACCGCCGAGGTCCTGCAGATCTGGGGCGAGGTGCTCGACGACCTGGCCCGCGACCCGATGAGCACCGCCGACCGGCTCGACTGGACGGCCAAGCTGCGCCTGCTGGAGGGCTACCGCGAGCGCGACGGCCTCGCCTGGGATGCACCGCGCCTGCACCTGGTGGACCTGCAGTACACCGACGTCCGGATGGCGAAGGGCCTCTACAACCGCCTCGCCACCCGCGGCTCGATCAAGCGCCTGGTCACCGAGGAGGAGGTCACCGCCGCGATGCGCACGCCCCCGGAGGACACCCGCGCCTACTTCCGCGGCCGCTGCCTGGAGCGCTACCCGACGGAGGTGGCGGCGGCCTCGTGGGATTCGGTGATCTTCGACCTGGGCCGCGAGTCCCTGGTGCGGATCCCGACGCTGGAGCCGCTGCGCGGCACCCGCAAGCACGTGGGCGAGCTGATCGACAACTCCCGCACCGCGGAGGAGCTGGTGGAGGCGCTCACCCGGGGCTGAGCACACGACGCGCCCACCGGAAAGGTCCGGACAGCGGGCGTGTCGGCATTTCGCTGGGTAGTGTTGAGCTACCGGACACCGGAAGGCCGCGCGGGCGCCGCGCGGACGTCGGGGCCCAGAACCCGGAAGATCGGGCGCGAGGAGGAGACACCCATGTCGCAGGAGCAGACCAAGCGTCAGGGCGGCGGAGGCGGCGACGACGACGAGGGCGGCGACGCCGCGGCGGCCGGCCAGGAGCGTCGCGAGAAGCTCGGCGAGGACGTCGACACGATCCTCGACGAGATCGACGACGTGCTCGAGGAGAACGCCGAGGACTTCGTCCGGGCGTACGTCCAGAAGGGCGGCGAGTAGCCTCTCCCCGCCGGCGTCGGCCGGCATCCTCTGCAGCCGGCCCCCGCCGGCTCCGGATCCTCGCTGGACCCGCACCACCGCACCCGCACGTGGAGAGGCACGCCCTGACCATGCCGTTCTCGGAGTCCCGCCCGCCCACAGGTCTGGACGCGTACCTCGCTCCCGGCCCGTCCTCGTTCACCGACTTCGTCACGGCGAACGCGCCGCACCTGCTCCCGGGCCGCGTACCCGAGGGGCTCGCTCCGCGTTCGGGCGACGATCTGGGGGTGCCGCACGGCACCACGATCGTCGCGCTCGTGTTCAACGAGGGCGTCGTCATCGCCGGTGACCGCCGTGCCACCTCGGGCAACGTCATCGCCCAGCGCGACATCGAGAAGATCTTCATCACCGACGGGTACTCGGCGGTGGGCATCGCCGGCTCGGCGGGCATCGCCATCCAGATGGTGCGGCTGTTCACCGTCGACCTCGAGCACTACGAGAAGACCGAGGGCGTGCCGCTGTCGCTGGACGGCAAGTCGAACAAACTCGCCGGGATGGTCGCGCAGAACCTGGGCGCCGCCATGCAGGGCTTCGTGGTGGTGCCGCTGTTCGTCGGCTACGACACCGAGGCCGAGCCGGCCAAGGCCGGTCGCATCGTCACCTACGACGCCACGGGCGGCCGCTACGACGAGTGGCTCGGCTACCACTCCGTCGGGTCGGGCTCGGTGTTCGCGAAGTCGTCGCTCAAGAAGATCCACAAGACGGACGCCGACCTCGCCACCACCGTGCGCAACGCCATCGAGGCGCTCTACGACGCCGCCGACGACGACTCCGCCACCGGCGGGCCGGACCTCACCCGGCGGATCTACCCGGTGGTGGTGTCCATCACCGGGGCCGAGGGCGCCGTGCGCCGCTCCGAGGAGGAGATCGAGGCCGTCGTCCGCGACGTCGTGGCCCGCCGCACCGAGCACCCCGACGGCGGCTGATCCGCATGCTCCCCGTAGCCCTGACAGTTGAGGAGCTCCTCCCGTGACGATGCCGTTCTACTCGTCGGTCGACCAGCTGCTGCGCGACCGCTCCGAGCTCGCCCGCAAGGGCATCTCCCGCGGTCGCAGCGTCGTGGTGCTGACCTACACCGGCGGGGTGCTGTTCGTCGCCGAGAACCGCTCCAAGGCGCTGCACAAGGTCTCGGAGATCTACGACCGCATCGGCTTCGCCGCCGTCGGCCGCTACAACGAGTTCGACAACCTGCGTACCGGCGGCATCCGCATGGCCGACGTGCGCGGCTACTCCTACGACCGGCGTGACGTCAGCGGGCAGATGCTCGCGAAGGCCTACGCGCAGGCCCTGGGCACGGCGTTCGTCGAGCAGCAGAAGCCCTACGAGGTGGAGCTGTGCGTGGCCGAGGTGGGCACCACCGCCGAGGGCGACCAGCTCTACCGCATCACCTACGACGGCTCCATCACCGACGAGCCGCAGTTCGTGGTCATGGGCGGCACCACCGAACCGATCAGCACGAAGCTCAAGGACACCTACCAGCCCGGCCTGGAGCTGGCCGAGGCGCTCGCGGTGGCCGTCGAGGGCCTGGAGGCGGCCGCCACGCCGGGCGGCAACGCCACCAACGGCGCCACCGCGTCGCGGGTCCTGGGCGTCAGCGCGCTGGAGGTGGCGGTGCTCGACCGCGCCCGTCCCCGCCGCACCTTCCGCCGCATCACCGGCCCGGTCCTGCGCGACCTGCTCCCGGAGGAGAACCGCGCGGTGGACGATCCGCCCCCGTCGGCCGAACCGGTGGGCGGCGACGACACCGCCGCGGGCAGCGCCGCCACCGAGAGCTGACGGCACCGCGCGACGGCCCCGCAGGCACGTCCTGCGGGGCCGTCGCGCGTCGTCCGTATCCTGTGATGCGGGTCACCGTCGTGGATGTCGAGGAGCGGCGACCGGCTCCGTACTGCTCACGAACGGAGCCCGGCCGGGCTCCGCGTCGCGAAGGAGGAGTCGTGAAGTACCTGTTGATCATCCAGATGAACCCGGTGACCTGGGAGTCGCTGTCCGAGGCCGAACGGGATGAGATCGCCGGGGGCCAGGAGGCGTTCATGGAGACGATCACCGCGTCGGGGGAGATGGTCGCCACCCACGCCCTGGCCGACCCGTCGCAGAGCGCGGTGGTCCGCGGTCGCCCGGGCGCGTCCACGGTGACCGACGGCCCGTTCCTGGAGGCCAAGGAGTACATGGGCGGCTTCTACCTGGTCGACTGCGAGAGCGTCGAACGCGCCCACGAGCTCGCCGCCATGATCCCGGGCACCCAGCACCTCCCGGTCGAGGTGCGGCCGGTCATCTACTCGGCATGAGCGGGGACGGGGTGGTCGAGGACCTGCTGCGCCGCAGCGCGCCGCTGGTCCTCGGCGCCCTGGTCCGCAGGCACGGCCGGTTCGACCTGTGCGAGGACGCGGTCCAGGAGGCGCTGCTCGCCGCCGCGGGCGCGTGGCCGCGGCACGGGCTCCCGGCCGAACCGGTCGCGTGGTTGATCGCCGTGGCGGGCCGGAGGCTGATCGACATGCTGCGCAGCGACCACGCCCGCCGCCTGCGCGAGGACACCGTCGCCGGGGACCCCTCGGCGCATCGGCTCGCCCCCGCCGCCGACGACGAGCTGCTGCACCCCGCGGTCGACGACACGCTCGAACTGCTGCTCCTGTGCACCCACCCCGCCCTGTCGGAGCCCAGCCGGATCGCGCTGACGCTCCGGGCGGTCGGTGGGCTCACCACCGCCGAGATCGCCCGGGCGTTCCTCGTGCCCGAGCCGACGATGGCCCAGCGCATCAGCCGGGCCAAGGCCACGATCGGTGCGGCGGGCGCGTCGTTCACCCGGTCCGACGACGACCGCGACGAGCGGCTCACCGCCGCCCTGCACGTCCTGTACGTGGTCTTCACCGAGGGGCACACCGCCACCGCCGGTCCGGCCCTGACCCGGCTCGACCTCACCGCGGAGGCCCTCCGCCTGACGCGGGAGCTGCACCGGCTCCTCCCGGACGACGGCGAGATCGCCGGTCTGCTCGCGCTGATGCTGCTCGTCGACGCCCGCCGGGAGGCGCGCACCGGGCCCGACGGGCGGCTGGTGCCGCTGGCCGAGCAGGACCGGCGCCGCTGGGCCCACGACGCGATCGCGGAGGCCGTGGACCTGCTCGAACGCACGCTGTCCACGGCCGCGCTCGGGCCCTACCAGCTCCAGGCCGCCATCGCCGCCGTGCACGCGGAGGCCGCCGGCGACGCCGACACCGACTGGCGGCAGATCGCCCTCCTCTACGGCATGCTCGAGCGGCGGTCGGACAACCCGGTGGTCACGCTCAACCGGGCGGTGGCGGTCGGGATGGCCGACGGGCCGGCCCGGGGTCTCGCCGTCCTCGACTCGGTGGCCGACGACCCCCGCCTGCGCCGTTCCCACCGTCCGGACGCCGTGCGGGCCCACCTGCTCGAACGCCTCGGCGACCACGCCGGGGCGCGCGAGCACTACCAGCGGGCGGCCCGGGCGGCCCTCAACCAGCCCGAGAAGCGCTACCTGGAGGAGCGCGCGGCCGGCGCGGCCGGGTTCACGGGAGCTCCCCGAGGGTGAACCGGGTGAACGCCCCGCCGACCAGCGGTTCCGGATCGCCGCCGACCTCGCCCGCGAACGTCTCGGCGTCGTCGAGCGGGTGGTAGCCGAGCGCCTCGCCGACGGCGTCGACGTTGACGTCGAGGATCTCCTCCCACGGCGCCTCCGCCGAGATGCCCCCGAGGTGCACGACGGCGTCGACGCCGGTGCCGGTGATCGCCGGGTTAGGCTCGGCCGGTGGTCGAGCGCCTGTCCCTCAACGCCTCCGACGGGGTGGTGCTCGACGCCGAGCTGGCCGTCCCCGACCACCCCGCCACCTCGGGGTTCGTGGTGTGCCACCCGCACCCGCAGTACGGCGGCTCGATGCACACCACCGTCGTCGGGGCGTTGTTCGCCGCCCTGCCCGGCCACGGCGCCACCTGCCTGCGGTTCAACTTCCGCGGGGTCGGCAAGAGCTCCGGGGAGCACACCGGGGGCGACGCCGAGCGCCTCGACGTGGAGGCCGCGGTCGCCGCCCTGGCCGAGCGCCTCGACCCCGGTGTGCCGCTGGTGCTGGCCGGCTGGTCGTTCGGCGGTGACATGGCGCTGTCGGTGGCCCCGCCGCGGGTGACGTCGTGGTTCGGCATCGCCCCGCCGCTGCGCTTCGCCCACGATCTCGACGTGGTGGGCGCCGATCCCCGCCCCGTGCTGCTCGCGCTGGCCGAACGCGACGAGGTCCGGCCCCCGGCGGAGGTGGTCGCCGCGACGGCGGGCTGGACGAACACCCGGGTCGAGGTGCTGCCCGGTGCGTCGCACTTCTTCACCGGCGGCACCGCGCGCCTGGTGGAGCTGGCCGCCGGACTCGTTCAGGCGTAGGTGCGCAGTTCCACCCCGTTGCCGTCGGGGTCGGCCAGGTAGATGCCCCGGCCCTGGCCGCGCGCGCCGGACAGGCTCGTCGGCGCGGGCACCCCGTGCTCGACGGCGACCGCGTCCAGGTCCGCGTCGACGACGAGCGCGAAGTGCGCCAGGTTCTCCCCGGTGCGCTCGCCGGCCACCACGTCGATGATCGTCTCCGGGCCGACCCGCAGCGACGCGAACGGGACCTCCCCGCGCCGCCAGAGCTCCAGCCGCTCCACGCCCAGCCCGAGTACGTCGGCGTACCAGGCGATCAGGCGCTCCGCGTCGGGGGAGACGAGCACGATGTGGTCCAGCCCGGTGACACGCATGCTCCCAAGGAAACAGCGCCCGCCCGTGCTGTCAACCGATCGCGCTCAGCGCCGTGCGGACCACGAGGAAGCACCCCAGCGCCAGCAGCAGCACCTGCCACCGCGCCCACGCCCGGTGCCGCACGATCAGCCACACCGGCAGGGCCGCGAGCAGGGCGTGGACCGTCAGCGAACCCGCGACCAGCCCGAACGCCCCCGCCGACGGCGGCGGACCGAGCAGCGCGAGGATCAGCGCCAGGCTGGTGGCGGCCCAGACCAGGCACGCGAGAGCGGCGCGGCCGTAGCCGCTGTGCACGACCGGGGGCGGGTACGTCATCGGCCCAGGTTAGGAACCGCCGGGCCCGCTGTGGGCCGAACGGGGAAACCCCGCAGGACCCGGCGCGAGAGGTGATCGGCTCATGCGGGCCCGCGACGAGCTGCGGCGTCAGACCCGCAGGTAGGGACGGCCGCGACCGGTCCAGCGGTCCTCGTCGCGGCGGTAGACCGGGATCGGCTCCTTCGCCACGTGGAACGTGTAGCGGCCCGCGGTCTCGACGACCTCGCCGTCGGTGGCGAGCATCCCGGGCACCGCCAGCTCCACGTCGAGCTCGGCCACCTCCCGCTGCCCGTAGACCCGGCTGTGCCCGAGCGCCCCGAGCAGCAGGGCCGCGACGGCGCGCAGTCGCGAGTACCGGATGTCGGCGCGCAGCCAGCGCACGTCGAGCAGCCCGGAGTCCAGCGTCGGGCGCCACGCCGGCACCATCCCGCGCGGGTGGTAGGGCCCGTTGCCGACGAACAGGAACCAGACCTTCGTCCAGCGGCCGTCGATCTTCACGTCCACGGCCTCGGCGCGGTGCAGCACCACCACCAGCGCGGCGGCGAACGCCGGCCACTTGCCCCACTTCGGCTCCCACTGCTCGCGCAGCCGGACGAGATCGGGGTAGGAGCCGAGGCTCGCGGTGTTGAGGAAGCAGCGCGTGCGCATCACGTCGGCGCTCTCGGGGTCGGCGCCGTGACCGGGGTGCACGTCCACCAGCGCGAGGTCGACGGCCACGGCCTGGCCCGCCCCGGACGCGTCGACGGCCTCCTGAAGGTCGTAGACGCCCACGTCGCGGGCGAAGTGGTTGAGCGTGCCCGTGGGCACCACCACCATGGGCAGCCGGCGCCGTCCGGCCACGGCGGCCGCCGCGGCGACGGTGCCGTCACCGCCGGCCACCCCGATCGCCAGCGCCGCGTCGCCCGCCGCCTCGACCGCCTCGTCGAGCTGCTCGTCGAGGTCGCGGTCGGGCTCGGCCCGGATCACCACGGCCTCGGGCAGCGCGGCCTCCAGCTCGTCGGCGGGGTTGTAGTCGGCGTCGCCGGAGCGCTGGTTGGACACCAGCACCAGGCCCCTGCCCCGCGGCAGGTCCGGCACCGTGTCGAGCGGCCGGGCGCGGGCCTCGTCGACCTCGCGGACGGGCCACCAACGCTGTGTGACCCACGCGATGCCGCTGCCCAGCGCGGCGCCGGCCACGACGTCGGACGTCCAGTGGACCCCGACGTGCACCCGCGAGTACGCGACGGCCGCCGCGAGCGGCGCCACGACCAGACCCGACCGCGGGCTCTCCATCGCGACGGCCGTGGCGAACGCGGCGGCCGACGCCGCGTGCCCCGAGGGGAACGACGAGGAACTCGGTGGGTTCGCGATCTTCTGGTAGGCCGGGAGCTCCGACGCGGCCGGGCGCCGCCGCGGCAGCAGCGGCTTGAGCCCGGCGTTCGCGGCGGCGCTGGCCAGCCCGATCGACAGCAGCCCGCGCATCGCGGCCTTGCGGGTCGTGCCCCGCCGGGCGGCGAGCAGCGTCGCGACGCCGAACCACAGCAGGCTGTGGTTCGCCGAGTTCGACAGGCTCTTCATGGCCGTGTCGACGTGCGAGGGATGCCACCGGGAGATCGCCCGGGAGATGGCGCGGTCGGTGTTCCCGACGCGGTCCGTGCTGTTGGCCAACCACCTGATCACCCCTGGACCCTACGGGTGAGCGAACCGGACAACAGCGCCAGTGTCGCGACCCACTGCCCGAGACATGCCCCACGAGAGCCACTCTCCGCCTACGCTGTGTAGATGCAGCGGCGGATCTTTGGTGTCGAGACCGAGTTCGGGGTCACCTGCACCTTCCACGGCCAGCGTCGACTCTCCCCGGACGAGGTGGCGCGCTACCTGTTCCGTCGCGTCGTCTCGTGGGGCCGGTCGTCGAACGTGTTCCTGCGCAACGGGGCGCGGCTCTACCTGGACGTCGGCAGCCATCCCGAGTACGCCACGGCCGAGTGCGACAACCTCGCGCAGCTCGTGGCCCACGACAAGGCGGGGGAGCGGATCCTCGAGGACCTGCTGGTCGACGCCGAACGCCGGCTCGTCGACGAGGGCATCGGCGGCGACATCTACCTGTTCAAGAACAACACCGACTCGGCGGGCAACTCCTACGGCTGCCACGAGAACTACCTCGTCGCGAGGGCGGGGGAGTTCTCCCGGATCGCCGACGTGCTGCTGCCGTTCCTGGTCACCCGCCAGCTGATCTGCGGCGCCGGCAAGGTCCTGCAGACCCCCCGCGGTGCCGTGTTCTGCCTCTCGCAGCGCGCCGAGCACATCTGGGAGGGCGTCTCCAGCGCCACCACCCGCTCGCGCCCCATCATCAACACCCGCGACGAGCCGCACGCCGACGCCGAGCGCTACCGCCGCCTGCACGTCATCGTGGGCGACTCCAACATGTCCGAGGTCACCACGCTGCTCAAGGTGGGCTCGGCCAGCCTCGTGCTGGAGATGATCGAGGCCGGCGTCCAGTTCCGGGATTTCACCCTCGACAACCCGATCCGCGCCATCCGCGAGATCAGCCACGACCTCACCGGGCGGCGCACCGTCCGGCTGGCGGGCGGCCGCGAGGCCAGCGCCCTGGACATCCAGCGCGAGTACTACGAGCGCGCCGTCGAGCACGTCGCCGCGCGCGGCAGCGAGGACCCCACCACCGCCCGCGTGCTCGACCTGTGGGGCCGCGTCCTGCAGGCCGTCGAGACCCAGAACCTGTCGCTGATCGACCGCGAGATCGACTGGGCCATCAAGAACCGGCTCATCGAGCGCTACCGCAACCGCGACGGCATGGACCTGGCCAACCCGCGCATCGCCCAGCTCGACCTGGCCTACCACGACATCCGGCGCGGCCGCGGCGTCTTCGACCTGCTGCAGCGCAAGGGCCTGGTCGACCGCGTCACCGACGACGGCGAGATCGAGCTGGCCAAGGACACCCCGCCGCAGACCACACGGGCCAAGCTGCGCGGCGACTTCATCGCCGCCGCACAGGCCGCGGGCCGCGACTTCACCGTCGACTGGGTGCACCTCAAGCTCAACGACCAGGCGCAGCGCACCGTGCTGTGCAAGGACCCGTTCCGCTCGGTCGACGAGCGGGTGGACCGGTTGATCGCCTCGTTGTAGCGTTCGCCTCCTGATCTTGGGAGGCACCGTGCAGATCGCCGCCGATGTCGTCATCGCGCTGGTCGCGCTGCTGCACGTCTACATCCTGGCGCTGGAGATGTTCCTGTGGCGCACGCCGCGGGCCCGCGCGGCGTTCGGCACGTCGCCCGCGCTCGCCGAGGACACGGTCGCGATGGCCGGCAACCAGGGGCTCTACAACGGGTTCCTGGCGGCCGGGCTCGCCGTGTCGCTGGTGGCGGGCACGGACACCGACGTCGGCTTCGCGTTCGCGCTGTTCTTCCTGCTGTGCGTGTTCGTCGCCGGCCTCTACGGCGCGGCGACGGTCAGCAGCAGGCGCATCCTGCTGGTGCAGAGCGTGCCGGCGGTCCTGGGCATCGCCCTGCTCCTGCTCGCGCGCTGACTCCCGGGCCCGTCAGGACGGCGGCGCGCCCAGCATCCGCTCGCGGATCTCGGCCAGCGAGTCCTGCACGCTCGCCGAGGACACCGTCTCGTCGTTGCGCCCGGGCTCGATCCCGAACGACCGCAGCAGCTCCGACGCGGGGCCGGCCGGATCGCCGGCCTCACCCAGCACCGGGTGGAGGCCGTGCTCAGCCAGGTGGTGGAACACGAGGTTCACCACGGTCCAGGGATTGAAGGTCTCGGGTGCGCCCATGGTCGTCAGGGTCGTGTGAGTGGGGATACAGGTCAAGGGGTGGAGGTGTAGCAGAGTGAGACGCTGCTTCGGCCGGTCGGCCACGGGACGACCAGGTGCGGGCCTACGATGCCGACGTGTCCTCCGCACGGGCCGAACGTCTGGTGAACCTCGTGCTCTGCCTGCTGTCCACCCGGCAGTTCCTCACGGCCGAGCGCATTCGCTCCATCGTGCCCGGCTACGCCGAGAACGACGAGGCGTTCTTCCGCATGTTCGAGCGGGACAAGACGGAGCTGCGGGAGCTGGGCGTGCCCCTGGAGACGGGCCGCCGCTCCAGCTTCGACACCGCCGACGGCTACCGCATCGCCCGCCAGGACTACGAGCTCGGCGAGATCGACCTCGAACCCGACGAGGCCGCGGCCGTCGCGCTGGCCGCGCGCCTGTGGGACTCCCCGGAGCTGGCCGCCCCCGCGCACGGCGCCCTGGTCAAGCTGCGCGCCGCCGGCGTCGAGGTGGACGAGGACCAGGGGCGCGTGCAGCCACGGGTCCGCGCGGGCGAGCCCGCGTTCGCGCCGCTGCTGGCCGCGGTGCAGGCCGGGCGCGCGGTCACCTTCGACCACCGCCGCGGCGGCCCCGGCGGCGAGCTCGCCACCCGCACCGTCGAGCCCTGGGGGGTGGTGTCCTGGCGCGGGCGCTGGTACCTGGTCGGCTTCGACCGCGACCGCGACGCACCCCGCTCGTTCCGGATCTCCCGCATCGTCGAACCCATCCGCGCCATCGGCCCGCACGGCGCCGTCACGGTGCCGCCCGGCGTCGACCTGATGGGGATGGTGCGCCGCAACGTCGACCCGCCGCCGGTGGTCGGCACGGCGCGGGTCTGGGTGGCGTCGGGACGGGCCCACGGGCTGCGCCGCCTCGGCACGGTCATCCGCCCCCTCACCCACGTCGGACGCGCCGGTGACGAGATGGCGATCGAGCTGCGCGGCACCGAGGTGCTGGCCCGCTGGCTGTCCGGGCACGGCCCCGACATCGCGGTGCTCGACCCGCCCGAGCTCGCGGAGCACGTGCGCGCCAACTGGTCCGCCGCCGCAGCGGCCCACACCACATGAGCGGCTCCGCCGCCCGTGCGCGGAAATCAGGGCCAGAGCACCGTTATCCGCGCACGACCCCCACGCCGTGCACGACCCCCACGTCACTCAGAACCTCAGGGGCCATCCGATGAGCGCCGTCGGGGTGGCCGACCGGCTGCCGCGGCTGCTGTCGCTCGTGCCCTACCTGCTGGCCCGCCCGGGCATCCCGATCGCCGAGGCCGCGGCCGACTTCGGCACCACCGAGAAGCAGCTGCGCCGCGACCTGGAGCTGTTGTGGATGTGCGGGCTGCCCGGCTACGGCCCCGGCGACCTCGTCGACATCTCGTTCGCCGGCGACACCGTCAGCGTCATCGAGGACGCCGGCATGCGCCGCCCGCTGCGGCTGACCACCGCCGAGGCCACCGCCCTGCTCGTGGCCCTGCGGACGCTCGCCGACGTGCCCGGGGTCGTCGACACCGCCGCCGTCCGGCGGGCCACCGTCAAGATCGAACGCGCCGTGGGCGACGCCGGCACGTCGGCGGTGGCCGTGGACGTCACGCCGGCCGAGGAGGCCGCCACCGGCGCCGTGCGCGACGCGCTGGCCGCCGGACGGGCGCTGCGCATCCGCTACTACACGGCGGGCCGCGACGCCGTCTCGCAGCGCACGATCGACCCGATGCGGCTGCTCATCGTCGAGGGCCGCGGCTACCTCGAGGCCTGGTGTCGCCGGGCCGAGGGCGTCCGGCTGTTCCGGCTCGACCGCGTCGAGGACGTCCAGGTGCTCGACGAGCCGTCGGAGCCGCCGCCCGACGCCGAGCCCACCGACCTCTCCGAGGGGCTGTTCAGGCCCAGCGCCGACCACCGCACGGCGGTGCTGGTGCTCGAGCACGACGCGCTGTGGGTGGCCGAGTACTACCCGGTGGACGAGGTGGAGGAGATCGACGGCGACCGCGCCCGCGTGGTGCTGCGCTTCTCCGACCCGGCGTGGCTGGTCCGGCTGGTGCTGGGCCTCGGCGGCCGCGCCCGCATCCTGGAACCGGCGGACCTGGCCGGGGCGGTGGCCGACCGGGCCCGCGCGGCCCTGCAGATGGGGGAGTAGCAGATGGGGTACCTACCAGCCATCATCGTGGGGGTGGCCGGGCTGCTGGTCGTCGTCGCGCTGGTGGCCGTCCTGTTCGGCCACCTGCGCCGCACCACGCGGGCGGCCGCGGTGTTGCGGGCGTCGCTCGCCTCGGCGACGGACGCCCTGCGGCGGGAGCGTCGGCGTTGATCGGGTGCCGCGTATGCTCGAATCGTCACGAATTCTCGTCGAGGAGGTAGGCGCATGCCGGGTGGATGGGAATGGCTCATCATCATCGGGGTTCTGCTGCTGCTGTTCGGGGCCAAGCGTCTCCCCGACATGGCGCGTTCGGTCGGCCAGTCCGCCCGCGTGTTCAAGGGTGAGATGAAGGGTCTCAAGGAGGACGGCAAGGACGGGAAGGACGAGACCCCCGCCACCGTCGAGGCGCCCGCGCCGCTGCCCCAGGCCCGGCCGCCCGTCGCCGAGCAGCAGAAGGTGACCCAGCCGGGCTCCACCAACGCCGGGCAGTAATCTCTGCCCGTGGCCAGACTTTCGTTGCGTCGGGGCGGTAGGCGGCCGAAGAGCCCCGACGGCACGATGTCGCTCGTCGAACACCTCTACGAGCTGCGCAACCGGCTGGGGATCGCCCTCGTCGCCATCTTCATCACGACGATCCTCGGCTTCATCTGGTACGAGACGTCGCTGTTCGGCCTGCCGAACCTCGGCGACATCCTGAAGGGCCCGTACTGCTCCATCCCGGCCGCCAACCGGGCGCAGTTCACGTCCGACCCGAACCAGTGCGTGCTGATCGGTCTCGCGCCGTTCGACCAGTTCACGTTGCGGCTCAAGGTGGCCACCACGGCCGGTGTCGTCCTGGCCTGTCCGGTCTGGCTCTACCAGATCTGGGGCTTCATCACGCCCGGCCTCTACAAGAACGAGCGCCGGTACGCGCTGTCGTTCGTCTCCGCCGCCTCGGTGCTGTTCGTCGGCGGCGCGGTCCTCGCCTACTACATCCTGGCGAAGGGCCTGTCGTTCCTGCTCACCGTCGGCGGTGGCGTCCAGGTCACGGCGCTGTCGGGCCAGGAGTACTTCTCGTTCGTCATCGGCCTGCTGGTGATCTTCGGGGTCAGCTTCGAGCTGCCGCTGCTCGTGGTCATGCTCAACCTGGTCGGCATCGTCAGCTACGAGAAGCTCAAGGCGTGGCGCCGCGGCCTGATCTTCGGACTGTTCGTCTTCGCGGCCATCGCCACGCCCGGCCAGGACCCGTACTCCATGATCGCGCTGGCCGCGGCACTCGTCGTCCTGTTCGAGATGGCCATCCAGTTCGCCCGCTTCAACGACCGGCGCAAGGCCAGGCAGCGCAAGGCCGAGGGCTGGGACGACTGGGATCCCGACAGCCCCTCGCCCATCGACACCGCGCCGAGCGCCATCGACACGACGCCGAGCACCGTCTCGCCGTCGCCGATCCCGGCCCCGGAGCCGGTCACCTACCAGCAGGGCCTCGACGACGTCACGTGAGCACGTCCGTGGCCACGTGATCGGGCTCCACCCCGTCCACGAGGACCGCGATGCCACGCGCGTTGCGGGTCCGCAGCGGCAGGATCTCCCGGTAGGCGGGTGAGTCGTACCACCCGCGGGCCTGCCGGCGGGTCGGGAAGCCGATCACGACGAGCGTGCCCTCCCACTCGCCCTCGAGGGCCTCCGGCGGGTCGCCGTGCACCAGGAACCGCCCCTCGAACGGGGCGAGCGTGGCGTCGATGCGCTGCAGGTACTCGACGATGTCGGGGCCGCGGTCCACGTCGGCCAGGTGGGCGATGGCGTAGGCGGTCACGGGATTCCTCCGGTCTGCGGGGCCGGTGCGCCCGGCCGAGGAGACCAGCCTGCGACGGCCGCGGCCACCCGTCGATGACGTCACAGGTCATGCCGAAGGGTCGTTGTCGGTGCGGTGTGGAAGCCTGGGGGTGTGGCCAGCAGTTCGAGGGCTCCCGCGGAGGCCTACGCCGCCGCCCGGAACCGCGTTGCGCGTCCCCGGCTCGCCGAGTTCGCCGGGAGTCTCCCTTTCGACCTCGACGGGTTCCAGATCTCCGCGTGCTCCGCGCTGGAGGACGGGCACGGCGTTCTCGTGTGCGCCCCCACCGGCGCGGGCAAGACCGTGGTGGGGGAGTTCGCCGTCCACCTGGCGCTCGCCCAGGGCCTGAAGTGCTTCTACACCACGCCGATCAAGGCGCTGTCCAACCAGAAGTACGCCGACCTGGTCGCGCGCCACGGCGCCGACGCGGTCGGGCTGCTGACCGGCGACACGGCGGTCAACGGCGACGCGCAGGTGGTCGTGATGACCACCGAGGTGCTCCGCAACATGATCTACGCGGGCAGCCACCACCTGGAGCACCTCGGCTACGTCGTGATGGACGAGGTGCACTACCTCGCCGACCGGTTCCGCGGCGCGGTGTGGGAGGAGGTCATCCTCCAGCTGCCCGACCACGTCGCCCTGGTCAGCCTCTCGGCCACCGTGAGCAACGCCGAGGAGTTCGGCGACTGGCTCGTCACGGTCCGGGGCGACACCACCGTCGTCGTCGACGAGGTGCGGCCGGTGCCGCTGTGGCAGCACATGATGGTCGGCAACCGGATGCTGGACCTCTTCGCCGGGGAGGACGAGGCCGGGGAGCTGCAGGTCGATCCCGACCTGGTGCGCCACACCCGCGAGCTCGACCGGCAGAACGCGATGTCGAGCTTCGGCGGCGGGCGCGGGCGCGGCCGGTCGGGTGGCCCGCCGCGACGGCCCCAGAACGGCGGCTACCGACCGCCGTCGCGCGTCACGGTCATCGACCGGCTCGACCGCGAGGGGCTGCTGCCCGCCATCACGTTCGTGTTCAGCCGCGCGGGCTGCGACGCCGCCGTCGGGCAGTGCGTGCGCTCAGGGCTGCGGCTGACCACCGACGACGAGGTCGAGGAGATCCGGCGCATCGTCGCCGAGCACACCGCCGACCTGCCGCAGGCCGACCTGGCCGTGCTGGGCTTCTGGGAGTGGCGCGAGGCGCTGGAGCGCGGCATCGCCGCCCACCACGCCGGCATGCTCCCGGCGTTCAAGGAGACCGTCGAGGAGCTCTTCGTCCGCGGGCTGGTCCGCGCGGTGTTCGCCACGGAGACGCTCGCCCTGGGCATCAACATGCCCGCGCGCACGGTCGTCCTGGAGCGGCTGGTCAAGTACAACGGCGAGTCCCACGCCGACCTGACGCCGGGCGAGTACACGCAGCTCACCGGCCGGGCGGGGCGGCGCGGCATCGACGTCGAGGGCCACGCGGTCGTCGTCTGGCAGCCCGGGGTGGACCCCGTGATGGTCGCCGGCCTGGCCTCCACGCGCACCTACCCGCTGCGCAGCTCGTTCCGGCCCGGTTACAACATGGCCGTCAACCTGGTCGGGCGCCTGGGCACCGACGCGGCCCGCGACCTGCTGGAGCAGTCCCTGGGCCAGTTCCAGGCCGACCGGTCGGTGGTGGGGCTCGCCAAGCGCATCGAGCGCAACCTGGAGGCGCTCGCCGGCTACGAGGGCTCCATGCAGTGTCACCTGGGCGATTTCGCCGAGTACATGAGGCTCCGCACCGAGGTCTCCGCGCGGGAGAAGTCGCTGTCCCGCGAGGGCATCACCGAGCGCCGCGAGGCGTCGTCGGAGTCGATGCGGCTGCTCAAGACCGGCGACGTCATCGCGGTCACCACCGGACGGCGCGCGGGCCTGGCAGTGGTGCTCGATCCCGGCATCGACGGCGACGCCGACCCGCGCCCGCTCGTGCTCACCGAGGACCGCTGGGCGGGCCGGCTGTCCACCGCCGACTTCAGCGGGCCCGTCGAGTCGCTGGGGCGGATGCGCCTGCCGAAGCGGGTGGACCACCGCACGCCGCGGGTCCGGCGTGATCTGGCCTCCGCCCTGCGCACCACGGGCATCACCGCACCCAGCTCGCCGCGCCGGCGCGCCCGCGCCGCCAACGGCGACGACCCCGAGCTCGCCGCCCTGCGCCGGGCCCTGCGCAACCACCCCTGTCACGGCTGCGACGACCGCGAGGCCCACGCCCGCTGGGCCGAGCGCCACGCCCGCCTGGAGCGCGAGACCGAGCAGCTGCGGCAGAAGGTGCGCGCCACCACCCACTCGCTGGCCCGGGCGTTCGACCGGATCCGCGGGCTGCTGGGGGAGCGGGGCTACCTCGCCGAGGAACCCGACGCCGAGGGAAACCTCGTCACCGAGCACGGCGCGCGGCTGGCCCGGCTGTGGGGCGAGTCCGACCTGCTCACCGCCGAGTGCCTGCGCCACGGCGTCTGGGAGGGGCTCGACCCCGCCGAGCTCGCCGCCGTCGTCTCCGCGCTGGTGTACGAGACGCGCCGCGACACCGGCACGATGCCGCGCGTGCCGTCCGGGGCCGTGTCGGAGGCGCTGGCCGACACCGTCCGGTTGTGGGCGGAGCTGGAGGCCGACGAGCGGCGCCACCGTGTCGACCGCACCCGCGAGCCCGATCTCGGCTTCGCCTGGCCGATGCACCGCTGGGCCCGCGGCGAGACGCTCTCGGCCGTGCTCACCGCGGCGGAGCAGAACGGCAACGAGCTCACGGCGGGCGATTTCGTGCGCTGGTGCCGGCAGGTGCTCGACCTGCTCGACCAGATCGCCGGCGTCGCGGGCCGCAAGAGCGGGGTCGGCAAGGTCGCGGCGCAGGCCGGGGCGGCCGTGCGCCGGGGCGTGGTGGCCGTCGGAACCTGATCACGGTTGTAGGAGGACCCTGCACGACATGGGGAGTCTGTGCTTTGATCGCCGCACCCGGGTCGCACCGGTGGCATCAGCGAGGGAGCACACAGGGCGATGAGCAACCCACAGGGCCCGTCCCACAACCCGGCCGATCCGCCCGCCTGGGGCAAGGAGCCCGCCGGTGGGTGGGGCCAGCCCAACCCCGACGACGAGCGCACCCAGCGCGTCGACCCCCGGTCCTTCGCACCGGGTGGGGGCCAGCCCCCGGCTGCTCCACCGCAACAGGGCTGGAACGGCCCTTCGCCCCAGCAGTACGGCGCACCGCCGCAGCAACAGCCCTACGGCGGCCAGCAGTACGGTGGCCAACCCCAGTACGGGGCGCCGCAGCAGCCGTACCCGCCGCAGCAGGGATGGCCCCAGCAGGGCGGCCCCCAGCCCACGCAGCAGTGGGGCGGTCAGCAGCCCGGGTACCCGCCGCCACCCGAGACCCCCGCGAAGTCCGGCCGCTCGAAGCTGCCCCTGATCCTCGGCGGGATCGGCGTGCTCGTGGTGGCGGCGGTCCTCGTGCTCGGGTTCGTCACGCCCGGGTTCTTCGTGTCGAAGGTGTTCGACACGGCCGCCGTGCAGACGGGCGTGCAGAAGATCCTCACCGACAGCTACGGCGTCAAGGACGTCACGACCGTCACGTGCGGCCAGAACATCGCCGTCACCGCCGGCAACACCTTCACCTGCGACGCCACCATCGCCGGCAAGCCCGCCCGGATCCCGGTGAAGATCACCAGCAACGCCGGCGACTACGAGGTGGGCCGGCCGGCGTGACCCACCCCGTCACGGTCCTCGGTACCGAGGAGCTGCGGGCGGCGCACGACCTGTTCGGCGGGGCGCTGTTCAACGGCCCGGTCGACGACGAGGGCTGGGAGTTCCGCGGGGCGAGCTACGCCCCGGGCCGCACGCTCGGCGTCCACCTCGACGGGACGCTCGCCGGCACGGCCATGTCGTTCGGCACCACCACCGTCGTGCCGGGCGGCGCCGTGCTGGAGGCCGCGGCCGTCACCCGCGTCGCGGTGCGGGCCGACCGCACCCGCCGCGGTGTCCTCTCGGCCATGATGCGCGCCCAGCTCGACGACGTCGCCGACCGCGGTGAGGCGGTCGCGTCCCTGCGCGCCACCGAGGCCCGCATCTACGGTCGCTTCGGCTACGGCGTCGCGACGCGTGGCCGCTCGGTCCGCCTGCGCGGCTCCGGCGCCGGATGGCGGCCGGGTGCCCCCGCGTCAGGCTCCGTCCGGATGCTCGGCCCCGGCGAGATCATCGACGTGCTCTCCGGGTTGCACGAGCGGCTCGCGCTGCGGCGCACCGGCGGCATCACCCGCAGCGACGGCTGGTGGAGAGCGGTGGTGGGGCGCCGGCTCCAGGCCCGCGAGCCGGTCATCGCGGCCGTGCACACGGGCGCGGACGGCGACGACGGTTACGTGGTCGCCACCCCCGGGGCGCGGGACGGTTTCACCCGGCCGCTGCACGTCGAGGACCTGCACGCGGCCGACGCCGCCGCCACGGCGGCCCTGTGGCGGTTCGTCCGCGACATCGACCTCGTCGGCGACGTCGAGGCCCACCTGCGCCCCCTCGACGAGCCCCTGGAGCTCCTGCTCGCCGACCCGCGTGACTGCACGGTCACCGGGGTGGCCGACGAGACGTGGCTGCGCCTGGTGGACGTCCCCACCGCCCTCGCCGCCCGCACCTGGGCCGCCGCCGACCCGGTACTGCTCGCCGTCCACGACCCGTTCCTGGAGCGCAACGCCGGCGTCTACCGGATCGCCGACGGCACCGCCGAGCGGGTCGGCCCGCTGGGTGGGGCGGTCGTGCCCGGGCTGGAGTGCGACGTCGCCGCGCTGGCCATGGCCTACCTCGGCGACCGCACGCCGTCGGAGCTTGCGGCCACCGGCTGGTGGACCTGCCACGACGAGAAGGCCCCGGCCCGGGCCGACGCCGCGTTCGCCACCGACGTCGTGCCGTGGTGCGGCACGTTCTTCTAGTCCGATCGCCGCCGACGCCGGAGCGTCGAGGGCGACGGCCCTCGACGGCGCCGTGCCTCGTCCGAGTGCGCAGGCGGGGTTGGGACGATTGCCGCGGGAGTCGGGCCGAGCGCTGCGTGCTGGCGGACGGACGGACGGACGAGGCTCGCTGAACGAGCGGGCCGCCGCGAACGACGGGAGCCGTGACCGCTCCGGACGGTCGGCCGATGTCGACCAGATCCCGTTCCATCAGATCGGTTGATTGCGTTGCAGCGCAATTCACACTCGACGCGCTCTCCGACGAGCAGTGGCGGTCGCTGTCGTGGACCGGTCTGGACGTGGATCCGACCCTGGTGATGTTGTTGGACGAGATCCCGCCGGCGGCGGATGGGTTCGACCGGTTGGAGCGGATCGGGACGTGGGAGCAGGTCATCGCGTGGGCGCAGGCCCGGCAGTGCGCGGAGATCACCCGATACATGGCCGACTCGGTGGCGGAGCCGGCGCACGGGATGAGGGCGGATCAGGCGGGTGAGTCGGCGCAGTCCGAGGTCGGATTGATGCTCACCCTCGCTCCCGGGGGTGCGGCGTGGCGGGTGTCGGATGCCCGGACCCTGGTCGAGGACTTCCCGGCCATTTCCGCCGCCCTCGAATCCGGGGCGATCACGTTGACGAAGGCGCGGATCATCACCGAGGGCTAGGTGGTGCTGTATCCGGAGCGCGACGGGATGGCCACCCTGGCCGCGACGTTGCCGGCGTCGGAGGCGGTGGGGGTGTTCGCGGTGCTGGATCAGCACGCCCGCGCCTGCTGCAGTACTGATGGGCGGTCGATGGACGCCCGCCGCGCGGACGCTCTGACTGATCTGGTGCTGGACGGGACCGGGTTCAGCAGCAGCGGCGGCGTTGAGAACGCCGACGACTTGTCGGCCGAGGCCACCGCAACCGCTGACGAACTGCCTCAGGTCCAGCCGCGCCGTCCGGCGTGCCTCACTCAGCGGTGTGCCCGCACCAGTGCCGTGTGCAGGCGCTCCACCGAGCTGCCCAGGCCCCACCGCTCCGCCAGCTCGGCCAGCCGGTCGGGGTCGGCGGGCACCGCGGGGAGGGCGTCGTCGCGGTCGAGGTGGACATCGGCGTCCACGGCCACCCGCACCACCGGCTCGACGACGGCCAGGTAGCCGGCCGCGGCGGCGAGCTTGGCGCGGACGGGTGGGGTGAGGCGGCCGTCGGTGCGGTCGAGGACGGCCTCGCACAGCTCCGTCCAGGAGTCGAAGCGGCCCACCAATGTGGCCGCCGTCTTGGCGCCGACGCCGGGCACACCGGGCAGGCCGTCGGAGGGATCGCCGCGCAGCATCGCCATCTCGGCGTAGGCCGCTCCGGCCCGGCCGGCGGGCACGCCGTACTTCTCGGCCACCTCCTGCGGGCCCAGGTGCTCGGCCTTCGCCAGCCCCCGTCCGACGTAGAGCAGGCGGACGGGGACCGGCTCGTCGCGGACGATCTGCATGAGGTCGCGGTCGCCGCTGACGGCGAGCACGGGGTCCGTCGTCTCGGTGGCGGCGAGCGTGCCGATCACGTCGTCGGCCTCGAAGCCCTCAGCGCCGCCGGTGGCGATGCCGGCGGCGGCGAGGACCTCCAGGATGATCGGGACCTGCGGCGAGAGGGTGTCGGGGATCTCCTCGGGCACCCCGGCGGGGGCGGTGTCCGGCTCGCCCGGCACCCGGTGCGCCTTGTAGGTGGGCAGCGCGTCGACGCGGAACGCGGGGCGCCAGTCGAGGTCCAGGCACGCGACGAGCCGGGACGGCCGGTGTTCCGACACGAGCCGCGACACCATGTCGGTGAAGCCGCGCACGGCGTTGACCGGCGTGCCGTCGGGGGCGGTCATCGACTCGGGCACGCCGTAGTAGGCCCGGAAGTACAGGCTCGCGGCGTCCAGCAGCATCAACGGTGCGGTCCCAGGGGTGCTCACAGCCGACACCCTGCCGGAATACCCTGAACGGCATGACACCGGCCGTACCCACCGCGCTGCTCGCCGACCGTCTCCGCCGCGCCGGGGAGGTGGCCGCCGACCAGGACGTGGAGCTCCTCCTGATCACACCGGGCACCGACCTGCGCTACCTCATCGGCGCCGACGGCGAGTCGCACGAGCGCCTCACCTGCCTGCTCGTGCCCGCCGCGGGCCACCTCGCACCGCCCGCGATCGTGGTGCCCCGCCTGGAGGCGCCCGGGCTGGCCGCGCTCGGACTCGAGTCCCTCGGCGTGGAGGTGATCACCTGGCAGGACGGGGAGGACCCGTACCTGCTGGTGAGCGACCTGGCCGGCGGGCCCACCCGCCTCGCGGTGACCGACACGATGCCCGCCGCGCACGTGTTCGGCGTGCGCGACGCCCTGCCCGACGCCGCGCAGTTCCTGGCCGGGCCGATCATCCGCGAGCTGCGGATGCGCAAGGACGCCGCCGAGGTGGCGGAGCTGCGGGCCGCGGGCGCGGCCATCGACCGGGTGCACGCGCGCATGGGCGAGTTCCTCCGGGTCGGCCGCACCGAGGCCCAGGTGGGTGCGGACATCGCCGCGGCCATCGTCGAGGAGGGTCACACGTCCGCCGCGTTCGTGATCGTGGGATCGGGTCCCAACGGCGCCAGCCCCCACCACGAGGTGTCGGACCGCGTGATCGAGCGCGGTGACATGGTGGTGATCGACATCGGCGGGCCGCTGCCCAGCGGCTACAACTCCGACTGCACCCGCATGTACGCCGTGGGCGCCGAGCCGGCGGTGTCGGTGCGCGAGGCCTACGCCGTGCTGCAGGCCGCCCAGGAGCGCTCGGTGGCCTCCGTGCGGCCCGGTGTGACGGCCGAGCAGGTGGACGCCGCCGCCCGCGAGCCGATCACCGAGGCGGGGCTGGGGGAGCGGTTCATCCACCGCACCGGCCACGGCATCGGCCTCGACGTGCACGAGGACCCCTACATCGTGGGCGGAAACGCCCGCACGCTGGAGCCGGGCATGGCGTTCAGCGTGGAGCCCGGCGTGTACCTCGACGGGGAGTGGGGCGCGCGCATCGAGGACATCGTGGTGGTGACCGACACCGGCGTGGAGCGGCTCAACAACAACACTCACGATCTCGTGGTGCTGTAGCCGGAGCCGCCGGAGCCCGCCACACAGGTACCGGCGTCGGCGCCGCTCCGCACGAAGTCGCCGAGGCAGCGGCCGATCGCCGCGTGCCCCTCGGCGTCGGGGTGGAACGACTCCTGGGCCAGGTGGAAACCGACCGCGTCCAGGCCGCCGTGCACCAGCGCGTCCGGGTCGACCGTCAGGCGGCGCTGCCACTCCTGCGACGACGGCGTGCGCGTGCAGGCCTCGTAGCCCTCGGTGGCGCGGTCGAGATCGAGGAACCGCGCCCCGACGCGCTGCGCCACCCCGGCCAGCGCCGTGGACAGCGCCGGGAACAGGACGGTGCGGCCCCACTGCGCGTCGTCCCGGCTGTAGGGGCAGCCCCGGGCGGCGGGGACCGGCAGCATCTTCTCCGTGATCGGGGAGGCGTAGGACGCCATGACGAACGTCCACGAGCCCGGCCGGTAGCCGGCGCGCAGCATCGCCTCCTGCACGTCGCGGGCCGCGGCCTCGACCTTGGTGGCGGTGGCCGCCATCCGGCCGGCGACGAGCGGGCCGATCGTGTCGCGGCACGGCTGCGCCGTGATGGTGATCAGCGCCTCGATGCAGGCGATGCCGGTGGCGGTGAGCGCGGCGTCGTCGTTGGCGCCGACCTGCAGCACCACGGTGGTGACCCGGTAGCGCTCCGCGACGCCGACGAGCTGCTCCGCCTGGGAGGGCTCCCCGTACCTGCCGCCGGAGCCGAACGCGACGTCGGCCGACCTCGCGCCCGAGCACGCGAGGTTGACGGCCTCGGGAGCCAGCCCCGCGACGGTGACGTAGGCGTGGGGGGAGCGGTGGCACCAGTCGCCCTGCTCGCCGCGCGTGCCGGGCACGTAGTCGCCCGCCCCCTCGCCCGACGCCGCGCTGTCGCCGAGCGCGACGGCGGCGGCCGGGCGGGTGTCGGCGGACGCGGTGGCCGGCGCACCGACGACGGATGCGGTGAGGACGGCGGCGGCGAGGAGGAGGCGGGTGAGGAGCACGAAACGGGACGCTAGACGCGGTACCACCGCCTGACCAGGGCGTTCGTCGCCACCTGTGGACAACTCGTGATCATCGCTCGACCGGCCCAGCGCGTGCACCACGGTCGGCGACCGCCGTCACCCGTCCGGGCCGGAACCTCAGGGGGATCTCCGGGCGTTCCCTGAGGGAGCCCGCCGCTGCGACAGGCAGAGTGGACCTCAGCGGCGAGACGCGCCGCACCGGAAGGAGCCCTTGGTGGCATCGACACTGACCCGCGCCCGCGACGGGAAGGTCATCGCCGGCGTCTGCGCCGGACTCGCGCAGCGTTTCGGCCTGAGCACCGGACTGGTCCGGTTCCTCTTCCTGATCTCCTGCCTGCTGCCCGGGCCGCAGTTCATCATCTACATCGTGCTGTGGATCATCATGCCCAAGCAGCGTTGATCCGCAGGATCCTCGTGGGCGTCCGGGTCCTCGACCCGGACGCCCCCTCGGGCTCGCTGGCCCTCGAGATCACCGGCGACCGCGTCACCTCCGTCGGTCCGGTGGCGGCGGCCCGCACCGACGGTGCGGAGGTCCACGACCTCGACGGCGCCGTGGTCACCCCGGCCTTCGTCGACGCCCACGTCCACGCCACGTCGACGGGCCTGCTCGTCGACGGCCTCGACCTCACCGGCTGCGCCGATCCCCGCACGCTGCTCGACGCCGTCGCCGCCCGCGCCACGGCCCGGCCCGGTGCCCTGATCTGGGGGCACGGCTGGCAGGAGCTCGGCTGGCCGCACCTGCCGTCCCGCGCCGAGATCGACCGTGCCGCGGCCGGCGCCCCGGTCTACCTCAGCCGCATCGACGTCCACTCCGCGCTGGTCTCCACCGGCCTGCTCGACCGGGCCCCGGGCGCGGTCGGGGCCACCGGCTGGTCGGACGGGACCCTGTCCGCCGACGCCCACCACCACGTCCGCCGCGCCGCGCTGGCCGCTGTCGACGGCACCGTCCGTGCGGCCGCCCAGCGGGCCTTCCTGCGCGACGCCGCGGCCCGCGGGGTCGCCGTCGTGCATGAGTGCGCGGGCCCGGACATCTCCTCGGCCGTCGACCTGGCGGCCCTGCGCACCCTCGACGGGCCGGAGGTCGTCGGGTACTGGGGGCAGGCCGTGCGCGACGTCGACGAGGCCCGCGACCTGCTCGCCGCCACCGGCGCCCACGGGCTGGCGGGCGACCTGTTCGTCGACGGCTCGGTCGGCTCGCGCACCGCCGCCCTCCGCGACGCCTACACCGACGCGCCCGGCTGCACCGGCAACCGCTACCTCGACGCCGACGCCGTCGGCGCCCACATCACCGCGTGCACGCTCGCCGGCGTCCAGGCCGGGTTCCACGTGATCGGCGACGCGGCCGCCGACACCCTCACCCAGGGCCTGCGGATCGCCGCGACCGCCACCTCGGTCCAGGCTCTGCGCACACGGACGCACCGGGTCGAGCACCTCGAGATGGTCGACGCCGAACAGCGTGCCGTCCTCGCGGAGCTCGGCGTCGTCGCGAGCGTCCAGCCGGTGTTCGACGCCCTGTGGGGCGGTCCGTCCGGGATGTACGCGGAGCGGCTGGGCGTGAGCCGTGCGGCGCCCATGAACCCGCTGGCTGCTCTCGCCGGAGCAGGGGTCACCCTCGCGCTGGGCTCGGACTCCCCGGTCACCCCCGTCGGCCCCTGGGCCGCCGTCCGGGCCGCCGTCGAGCACCGCACGCCGGGCTCCGGGATCACCCGCGAGGCGGCGGTCGCGGCCCACACCGTCGGCGGCCACCGCGCCGCCGGCGACCACTCGGCCACGGCCGGTCGGCTCGTCGTCGGCGCCCCCGCGTCGTACGCGGTCTGGGACGGCGCCGGTGACCCCGCGCCCCGGTGCCTCCTCACCGTGCACCGGGGCACGACCCTCCACAGTGTCCGGAGCGGCGGTGTGGCATCATCTCGCACGTGACGACGCGGACCAGCGGTGCAGGCGTGGCCTGTCGCTGTCCGGGGTGCTGTCGCTGCTGTCGCAGCTGACCCCCGGCCCCGTCCATCCTGCCGCCCCGCGGCCCGCACGTCTGCGAATTTTCATGATCACGCCCGATCTCCGTGGCCACACCGTCCTCGCGCTGCACGCCCACCCCGACGACGAGTCGATCTTCACGGGCATCACGCTGCGCCGGCTCGCCGAGGCCGGAGCGCGCACCGTGCTCGTCGTCGCGACGGCGGGGGAGCTGGGGGAGTCCCGGGTGCCCCTGCAGGTCGGCGAGACCGTCCCCGAGCGCCGCGTCGCCGAGCTGGAACGCGCCGCCGAGCTGCTGGGGGTCTCCCGGCTCGTCCTGCTGGGCCACCGCGACTCCGGACTGCCCGGCTGGCCCAGCGGCCACCACGCCCGCGCGTTCTCCGCGGCCGACCCCGTGCGTCTGGCCCGCACCGTCGCCGAGCTCGCCGACGACGAGGGCGCCGGCACCCTCATCCACGACGACGAGCACGGCATCTACGGCCACCCCGACCACCGGGCCGCCCACCGCATCGGCGCCACCGCGGCCGATCTGGTCGGCGCCACCGCGTACCGGATGACCGTCGACCGCGAGCACCTGCACGTCTCCGCACGCGACCGGCACCTCGTGCACGGCGCCGCCCGCGCCGCGGACGTCGCGTTCGGCCGGGTCACGGCCGAGATCACCCTGGCCGTGGGCGGGACGGCCGAGCACCTGGCGTGCAAGCGGGCGGCGATCGAGGCGCACGCGAGCCAGGTCGATCCCGCGACGCTCCCGGCGGAGCACTTCGCGGCGGCCTACGGCTACGAGTGGTACCGCAGGACGGGCGCGCCGGGCGTGGTGGACGCCCTGGGCAACGCCCACCTCGTGTCCCACGCCTCGACGAGCGGCACCCTCGTCGGATAGGTTCCGACGGGAGTGCCGCTCGTCGGAAGTTCGGGTGGCCCGTCGTACTCTTTCCCCCGTGGTCCTTCCCGACGTCGAACCGTCCGTGTCCGATCCGCCCCGATCATCCGGACGGGCGTCCTGGGGACTGCTGCTCACCCGGTCGGTGGCCGCCCTCGGCGGAGGGCTGCTGCTCTACTACAGCTTCCCCCCGCGGACGCTGTGGTGGCTCGCGATCCCGGCGTTCGCCCTGCTCGGGCTGGCCGTGTACGGCCGCCGGGCGCACGCGGGCTTCGGCTACGGGTTCCTGTTCGGGATGGGCTTCCTGCTGCCGCTGCTGACGTGGATCGGCGCGCTCGTCGGGCCGGTGCCGTGGGTGGCGCTGGTGGTGCTGGAGTCGCTGTTCGTGGGGCTCGCCGGGGCCGGCATGGCGCTGGTCTCCCGGCTCCCGGCCGCGCCCGTGTGGGCCGCCGCCGTGTGGAGCGCGGGGGAGTCGCTGCGCGGGCGGGTGCCGTTCGGTGGCCTGCCGTGGGGCCGCGTCGGGTTCGGCCAGCCGTCCGGTCCGCTGCTGCCCGTGGCGTCGATCGGCGGGGTGCCGCTGCTGTCGTTCGTCACGGTGCTGGCCGGGCTGGCCCTGGGCGAGCTGGCGCGCCGGTTGTTCCTCCGCGAGCTGCGGCCGCTGCTCGTGCCGGCCGTGATCGGCGTCGTGGCCATGCTCACCGGCCCGCTCGCGCTGCTGGTGCCGGCCACCGGCGGCGGGCCCGCGAAGTACGTCACCATCGCCGCCGTGCAGGGCAACGTGCCGCGCCTGGGCCTGGACTTCAACGCCCAGCGCCGCGCCGTGCTCGACAACCACGTCAACGAGACGATCAAGCTGGCCGACGAGGTGGCCGCCGGGAAGGTCGCGAAGCCCGACATCGTGATCTGGCCGGAGAACTCCAGCGACATCGACCCCCTGCAGAACCCCGACGCCGCCGCGCAGATCGACCGCGCCGCGCAGGCCGTCGGCGTGCCGATCCTGGTCGGGGCGGTGCTGCGCAACCCCGACGGCGTCACCACCAGCAACTCGGCCCTGGTGTGGCTGGGCGGCCAGGGGGTGGTGGAGCGGGCCGACAAGCGCCGCGTGCAGCCCTTCGGCGAGTACATGCCCTGGCGGTCGTTCTTCGCGATGTTCTCCTCCTACGTCGCCCGGGCCGGCTACTTCGTGCCCGGCAACGGCCCCGGCGTGGTCACCATGGACGGCGTGAAGGTCGGCGTCACGATCTGCTGGGAGGTGGCGTTCGACGACCTCGTCGAGGACAGTGTGGACAACGGCGCGCAGGTGCTCGCCGTGCCCAGCAACAACGCCACGTTCGGCTTCACGGAGATGACCTACCAGCAGCTCGCGATGTCGCAGGTCCGGTCGGTGGAGCACGATCGCGCATCGATCGTCGCCACCACGAGCGGGGTCAGCGCCACGATATCGCCGGACGGTACGGTCACTCAGAGCACGAAACAGTTCACGCCGGACGTGCTCGTCGAACGCACACCGCTGCTCGACACCACCACTCTGGCCACGCGCCTGGGAGCCGTACCCGAGTGGGTGCTGGTCGCGTTGGGGGTGGGAGCGGTCGGCGCGGTCATCGTGACGCGTAGGCGTGACAGGAAGGACGAGGACAAGAATGGCTGAGCCTGCCGGGCCGGTGCTCGTGGTGATCCCGACGTACAACGAGCGGGAGAACCTCGGTCCGGTGCTGACGAGGCTGCACGCGGCCGTGCCCCGGGCGGACGTGCTCGTCGTCGACGATGCGAGCCCCGACGGCACCGGCGAGCTCGCCGACGAGATGGCCGCCGCCGACAAGCGGGTCCGGGTCCTGCACCGCACCGAGAAGGCCGGCCTCGGCGCCGCCTACCTCGCCGGGTTCGCCGAGGCGCTCGCGGGCCCGCACCAGGTCGTGGTCGAGATGGACGCCGACGGCTCGCACGCCCCCGAGGACCTGCCCGCCCTGCTGGACGCGCTGATTGACGCCGATCTGGTCCTGGGCTCGCGCTACGTCCCCGGCGGCGAGGTCGTCAACTGGCCCGGCCACCGCGAGTGGATCTCCCGCACCGGCAACCTGTACTCGCGCCTCGCGCTGGGGGTGTCCATCAAGGACATCACCGGCGGCTACCGCGTGTTCCGGCGCCAGGTGCTCGAGGAGCTCGACATCTCCTCGGTGTCCTCGCAGGGCTACTGCTTCCAGGTGGACATGGCGTGGCGGGCGGTGCAGGCCGGCTTCCGCGTCCGCGAGGTGCCCATCACCTTCGCCGAACGCGAGCGCGGCGCGTCCAAGATGAGCAGCGCGATCGTCATCGAGGCGCTGTGGCGCGTCACGCAGTGGGGGGCGGCCCGGGTGCTGCGCCGCGGCGAGACCCGTCCGGCCCCGACGCCCGGCGCCACCACCGAGAAGGCACCCGACGACCCGGCCCACCGGGCCCCCGTACGGGAGAGCGCGTGAGTGAGCCTCGTGAGGAACTGAGCTGGGAGCTGTTCGGCACCGCGTCCCGGGAGCTCGCCGAGCACGTGGCCGCCGACGGCTACGAGCCGGACATCATCCTGTCGATCGCGCGGGGCGGGCTGTTCGTCGCCGGCTCGCTCGGCTACGCGCTGGACGTCAAGAACCTGCACGTCATGAACGTGGAGTTCTACACCGGCGTCGACCAGCGCCTCCCGGTGCCGATCGTGCTGCCGCCGGTGCCCAACGTGGTGGACCTGTCGGGCTCGAAGGTGCTGGTGGCCGACGACGTCGCCGACACCGGGGCCACGCTCAAGCTCGTCCGCGACTTCTGCCTCGGCCACGTGGCCGACGTGCGCTGCGCCGTGGTCTACGAGAAGCCGCACAGCACCGTCAGCTGCGAGTACGTCTGGCGCCGCACCGACCGGTGGATCAACTTCCCGTGGTCGTCGCAGCCGCCCGTCGTCCGGCGCGCCGACCAGGTCCTGGACGCATGAAGAAGCCGGGCCACCCTGAGGGTGACCCGGCTGTAGAAGATCGTCAGGCGATCTCGCGCCGGCGCTCGGCGAGCAGTTCCAGACGCTCCGCGAGCAGCACCTCGAGATCGGCCACCGAGCGGCGCTCGAGCAGCATGTCCCAGTGCGTGCGCGGGGGCTTGACCTTCTTCGTCTCCGGCTCGACGCCGTCGACCAGCTTGGAGATGCTGCCGTGGAGGCGACACTCCCAGGTGGCCGGAGCCTCGGCGTCGTTCGCGAAGGGCACCTCGAAGTCGTGCCCGCGCGGGCACGCGTAGCGCATCGACTGCCGCGGCGCGAGGTCGTGGTTGCGATCGGTCTCGTAGCTGACAGCCCCGAGCCGGCTGCCACGGAGCACGCGGTCGGCCATGCGTCTACCTCCCGTTCATGGTCGAGGGAGCCTCCCCCGACCGTTCACCACCGGGTGTAACGTCTCACCTACGGACGTACATTCCCGCCAACGGGGCGGACTGTCTGCAGGTGTCGTCATTTGACGGACACCCGATATTTGCCGCCCCGATCAGTCAGTGTGGCCCATCAGGCTCGATCGCACACGCCAGTGTGACGTGTCAGCCTACTGTGACCTATGTCACGGAGTGCTGACGTGCTGTTTACACGAGGGCCGGTTCGTCGTTACCGGCTGCCCGGATCGCCCGGCGCAGCGGGACGAACGCCATCGCGACGCCGCCCACCACGAAGAACGCGATCAGCGAGATGATCGCCGGACGGAACGAGCCGGTGGCGCCGGCGACCGCGGAGAACACGAGCGGCCCGATCCACGAGGTGCCCTCCTCGCCGATCTCGTAGAGCGCGAAGTACTCCGCCTCCTTGCCCGGCGGGATCAGCTGGCTGTAGAGCGAGCGCGTCAGGGCGAGGGTGCCGCCCAGGACCAGGCCGATGCCGATCGCGACGGCGATGAACTCCACGGTGCTACCCGCCGTCACGAAGTAGGCGAGCGTGGTGATCACCGTCCACGCCACGAGGCTGCCCAGGATGGTGCGCCGGGCCCCGAACCGGGCGGCCAGCAGCCCGTGGACCACCGCGCCGCCGTAGGCGACGAACTGCACCAGCAGGATCGTCGCGATGAGGACCTCGCGGGGGAGAAGCAGCTCCCGCTCGCCGTAGAGGCCGGCGATCTGGGCGACGGTGTTGATCCCGTCCGCGAAGATCAGGTAGGCGCCCAGGAACGCCAGGGTCAGCGGGAAGCGACGCGCTTCGCGCAGGGTGGCGGCGAGTTGTCGGAATCCGTTGCCCGAGCGCGCCGCGGCGACCGGCGGGCGGTCGTGCAACCGCCGCAGCGGGATCACCGTGAACGCCGCCCACCAGAGGCCCGCGGTGACGAAGCAGACGCGCACCGCATCGCCGGACGACAGCCCCAGCGCGTCGTGGCCCAGGTAGATGCCCAGGTGGACGATCAGCGCCAGGCCGCCGCCGAGGTAGCCGAACGCCCAGCCCCGCGCCGAGAGCACGTCCCGCTCGTCGGCGTCGGCCAGCTCCGGCAGGAACGCGTAGTAGACGACGATCGACGCGCCCAGCGCCGTGTTGGCCACGAGGAACAGCGCGAACCCGATCTGCCAGTCGGTGCCGGCCATGAGCGCCAGCGCCGAGGTGGCCGCCGCGCCGACGAACGCGAACACGCCCAGCATCCGCCGCTTGGCCCCGGTGCGGTCGGCGACCGCCCCGACGACGGGCAGCACCAGCACCTGCAGGACCGTCGCGAGCGAGATGAGATAGCCGAAGACCGAGCCCGCGGCAACCGGGATGCCGAACAGCGACACGTCGCACTGCACCAGCGCGTTGGGGTCGCTGCAGGGCTGGCCCGACGCCTGGGCGTCGGCCTCCGCGACGCTCGTCAGGTACAGCGAGAGGAAGACGGTGACCACCGAGGTGGAGAAGACCTGGTTGGCCCAGTCGTAGAAGACCCAGCCCGCCCGCTCGCGGGCGGTGCTCACGACGGTGCTCACGACGGGGCCCGCACCGGCAGCAGCGCGACGAGCCCCGCCACCAGCACCAGCAGGATCCCGACGATGCCCGCCCGCGGCGCCCCGAAGACCGACGTGAACACACCGAACAGCGTCGGCGCGAGGAACGAGACGGCGCGCCCGGTGGTGGCGTAGAGCCCGAACAGCTGCCCCTCGCGGCCGTCCGGGGCCAGCCGCGCGAGGAACGTCCGCGACGAGGACTGCGCCGGCCCGACGAAGAGCGTCAGGATCAGGCCGGAGATCCAGAACGACGTGGGTCCGGAGAGGAACAGCAGCACCGCCCCGTCGACGATCAGCCCGACCAGCGACGCGACGATCACCGGTTTCGGGCCCACCCGGTCCTCGAGCCAGCCACCGGTGAGCGCCCCGGCCGCAGAGACGAGGTTGGCCGCGATCCCGAAGATCAGCACGTCGCCCGCGCCGATGCCGTACACGGTGACGGCGAGCACCGCGCCGAACGTGAAGATCGCGGCGAGGCCGTCGCGGAACAGCGCGCTCGCGACCAGGAAGAACACCGTCTGCGGGCTCCGGCGGTACAGCGCGCCCAGGTCGGTGAACAGAGTGCGGTAGGAACCCACCACGCCGAGCCGGGCCGGGCGGCCGGGATCCGGGAGCACCTCCGGCACGCGCAGGAACAGCGGCAGCGCGAACAGCAGGAACCACGCCGCCGCCACGAGCGCGACCACCCGGATGTTGAGCCCGCCGTCGGTGGGCACCCCGAGGAGGCCGCGCGTGTCGCCGTCGCCCGCGATGAGGCCGGTGTACACCCCCAGCAGCAGCACGATGCCGCCGAAGTAGCCCATCGACCAGCCGAAACCCGAGATCCGCCCCATGTTCTCCGGCGTGGAGACCTGGCAGAGCATCGCGTTGTAGGACACCGACGCCAGCTCGAAGAAGATCGATCCCAGACTCAGCAGGAGCAGCCCGATCCACAGGTAGGTGTCGTCGTCGCGGACGACGAACAGCCCCGCCATCGCGACGACGGTGAGCACGGTCCAGACGGTGGTGGAGCGCTTGCGGTGGCCACCCGCGTCGGCGTTCTGGCCGATCACCGGCGCGGCCAGGGCGATGACCAGCCCCGCGGCGCCCAGGGCGTAGCCGAGCCAGGCGCTCGCGTCGATCGGCCCGGGGAGGTCCCTGCCGACGGAGTCGGTGAGGTACACCGAGAAGACGAACGTCAGGATCACCGCGTTGTAGGCGGCACCGCCCCAGTCCCAGAAGCCCCAGGCGAGCACCGGCCCGCGCCGGACGGGCGTCGTCCCCCGGGCCGGGGTGATGGCGGGGCTCATGGCGGGAGAGTATGTCCTACGAGGCCCACAGGTCCCGGTTCTGCAGCACCTTGCGCAGCACGTCGGGCCGGTCCGACAGCAGCCCGTCCACGCCCAGGTCGAGCAGCTCGCCCATCTCGTCGGCGTCGTCGACGGTCCAGACGTGAACCTCCCGGTCGGCGGCGTGCGCCGTGCGCAGCAGGGCCTCGTCGACGACGGTGAGCGCGCCGAGCCGGCGCGGCAGCTGCGCCAGCCCACCCCGCACGGGCAGTGCGGGGAGGTGCCGCAGCGGGCCCGGCAGGGCGTCGAGCCAGGCCCGGCTGCGCAGCCCCAGCGCCGACGGCATCGCCATCGACGTGAGCAGCCGGGGCCCCCCGCCGGCCCGGGCGCGGTCGAGCCAGCGCTCGACGAACCCGCCGACGCACACGCGGTGCCACGCGTCGGTGCGCTCCAGCACTCCCAGCAGCGGCGCGACGACCGCGTCGGACTTCAGCTCGATCGTGATCCGGGTGTCCGGCAGCTCCGTGAGCACCTGCTCCAGCCGCGGGATCGGCTCGCGGCCCCGCACCTTCACCTCGGCGATGGCCGCCGCCGACAGGGCCCCGATCCGGCCGTGGCCGTCGGTGGTGCGCTCCAGGGTGGGGTCGTGGTGCACGAACACCACGCCGTCCGTGCTGGCGTGCACGTCGAGCTCCAGGTAGCCGAAACCCTCGTCGACGGCGCGGTGGAAGGCGGCGAGGGTGTTCTCGCAGCCGGTGAGGTCGTCGAGGTGCCAGCCCCGGTGCGCGTACGCGCGCGGGAAGGGCCCGTCGAGGTAGGGATGGCGCTCCACCTGGACGAGCCTGCCACCCCGGATGGATCAACCGCGACGCGGAAGGCGTTGCGTGTCGGTGAACAGCGGGGAGAGCAGGTCGCCGTGCTCCGCGAGCCGTGCGGGCAGGTCGTCGAGGGTGAACGTCAGGTCCTCGGGCTTCCGCGCCGCGCGCACCTCGTCCCAGGTCACGGGCGTGGCGACGGTGGGCCGGGCGCGGCCGCGCAGCGAGTAGCTGGCGATGGTGGTCTTGTGCGGGTTGTTCTGGCTCCAGTCGACGAACACCCGGCCCCGCCGGCGCGCCTTGTTCATCACGGCGATCACCTGGCGCGGCGTCTCGGCCGCCATCTCCTCCGCCAGGGCCTTCACGAACTCCGAGGTCTGCTCCGGCCGCGTGACCGTCACGGGCAGGTAGAGCTGCATGCCCTTGCCGCCGCTGGTGCGCGGGTACGCGACGAGGCCGTCCGCGGCGAGGTGGTCGGCGATCCGCTCGGCCACCCGCGCGCAGTCGACGACGGTGGTGCCCTCGCCCGGGTCGAGGTCGAACACCACCAGGTCGGGCGGGTGGTGGCCGCCGCGCGGGCCGATGCGCCACTGCGGCACGTGCAGCTCCAGGGCCGCGAGGTTGGCCGCCCACGCCAGCCCGTCGACGTCGTCGATGAGCGGGAAGTCGGCGCTCTCCGAACGCCCACCGGGCGTGTCGACCCGCGCGGTGCGGATCCACGACGGCGCGTGCCGCGACACGTCCTTCTCGAAGAACGACGAGCGCTCGACGCCGTCGGGCCAGCGGACCATGGTGACCGGGCGGTCGGCGAGGTGCGGCAGCATCACCTCGGCGACGGCCAGGTAGTGCGCCAGCACGTCGGACTTGGTGGTGCCGGTCAGCGGGTAGAGCACCTTGTCCGGATTGGTGAGCTTGGCGCGGGTGGCCGCAGGCGGCGGCCTCGTGCGGCCCAGCACCTCCACCCACGCGCTGTCGTAGGGCGCGTCCGGGTCCTTGGCCACCACCGACGGCAGCCCCTGCTCGCGCACGGCCGCGATCACCGCGTCGTCGCCGTCGGGGAAGACCGGGGCGAGGCGCCAGTGCGGCCCGGCCAGCGGCAGGCCCTCCAGCAGCGCGCGGCGGTCGCGGAACGGCAGGGGAGCGGTGTCGCGGCCGTCGAGGTGCAGGACGTCGCCGATCCACAGCTCGCCGGTCGGGAGGAGCTCCGCGTCGAGGAGCACCGGGGTGGCACCCAGGGCCGGCCCGAGCCCCGCCGGCCCGTCGACCTCCCCGCCGTCGGCGTCGGTGTAGCGGGCGCGGCCGCCGTCGACCCGGACGATCACGCGCCGCCCGCCGAACCCGACCTGCAGCCAGTGGCCCACCGGGAGGGAGCCCGGGGTGGCGACGGTGGGCCGGGCGTCGCGGGGGAGGGGTTCCCGGTCGGGGGCCGGGTCGGAGCGCTGCAGCAGCCAGCTGTTCTTCTCCCCTTCCCGCTCGGTGCGGATGAACACGTAGCGGCCCTGCGCCCGCCGCCCGGCCATCCGCACGATCACCTCGCGGCGGTTCCACTTCTCGGTCTCGTAGGTGCCGGCGTCCCAGATCGTCATCGAGCCGCCGCCGTACTCACCGGCCGGGATCTCCCCGGAGAACTTCAGGTACTCGATGGGATGGTCCTCGGTGCGCACGGCCAGCCGCACGACGCCCGGCTCGGGCGGGAGCCCCTTGGGCACGGCCCACGAGGCCAGCACGCCGTCGCGCTCGAGGCGGACGTCCCAGTGCAGGCGGCGGGCGTGGTGCTCCTGGATGACGAACCGGTTGTCGGTGCCGGGTGCCGGGTCACCCTCCGGCACGGGCTCGGGCGTGCGCCGCGCGTCGCGTTTGCGGCGGTACTCCTCGAGCGCCATGGAGCACAGCTTAAGACCCTCTTGCGCTGCACCCCGGGCCAGTGCGAGCATAGGCTCGCCTAAACAAAGGGGTGGCTGATGTACGTGTGCATCTGCGCGGCGGTGACCGACACCGAGGTCCGGTCCTGCATCGCTCGTGGCGCGCGCACCGTCGAGGAGGTCGGCGACGCGTGCGAGGCGGGCACCGGGTGCGGTTCGTGCCACGACCACATCGACGTCTTCCTCGCCGCGGCCCATGCTCCGTCGGAGCTCTCCGCGCTACCCCTGTCGGCCTAAGGTTTGCCTGGCCATCCGGCAGTCGATCCTGAGTCGATCACGATCGTGGGACGGCGCTACCGTCGCCTCCTCAAGAAGTCGACGAAAAGGACGAAACCGTGCGCGGCGACCCCGAGATCATCGCTCTGCTCAACGACCAGCTGACGAGCGAGCTGACGGCCATCAACCAGTACTTCCTGCACGCCAAGATGCAGGCGAACTGGGGCCTGACGAAGCTGGCGGCCTACACGCGCGACGAGTCGATCGACGAGATGAAGCACGCGGAGAAGATCACCGACCGCATCCTGTTCCTCGAGGGCCTGCCGAACTACCAGAAGCTCGGCACCCTGAAGATCGGCCAGACGGTCAAGGAGCAGCTCGAGGCGGACCTGTCGATCGAGCTCGCGGTGGTCGAGCGCCTGCGTCCCGGCGTCATCATGTGCCGCGGCAAGGGCGACCACACGTCGGCCAACCTCCTCGAGGAGATCCTCGCCGACGAGGAGCACCACATCGACTACATCGAGACCAACCTGGAGCTCATCCAGAAGCTCGGTGAGCCGCTCTACCTCGCCCAGCTGGTGGACCAGCCGCCCGTCCCGGGCTGAGCCGCGCTGTCATAACGGGCGGCGGGACCGCCTCATCCTGCGCGAGCGGGGGTTCGAAGATACGTTCGAGCCATGACTGATGCCGGTAGCACCGCGAGCAACCCCGAGAAGGACCCCGACGACTGGACCACCGGTGACGAGCCGATGACCGGTCCGCAGAAGTCGTACCTGGAGACGCTGGCCCAGCAGGCCGGTGAACAGGCGCCCACGGGCGAGCTCTCGAAGGCCGACGCGTCGAAGCTGATCGACGAGCTGCAGGAGAAGGCCGGCCGCGGCTGAGCCGCCGGGAGCACCCTGTCCGGCAGGGTGCTCCCGCCCCTCCTCCTGTGGATCCGATAATCGTAGTTATGACAGAACGAACGGCACCTTCTCGACCGAGAGGGCCTGTGGGCCCGTCGGGTTGACGGTCACCCGCAGGTAGTCGTTCACGCCGGTCGACCCGTCGACGGTGATCCGGCTCAGGTTGGCGGCCGGCGTGCCGACCCCGTAGAACGTCAGCCACTTCGAGCCCGGCGCGAGCGGGGCGTCGGCGTTGTAGATGTGGCTGTCGCCGTTGAACAGGTACACCGGGCCGCGGTACGCGGCCGCCTGGGCGGCGATCTCCCGCACGAGCGGCTGGAACGCCGAGTAGTCGGCGAACTGCGGGTCCGGGACGGTCGGGTCGAACATGTCGGCCTGCGTGAGCAGCACGACCGCGCGGCTCTTCTTGTCCTTCCGGGCCTCGCGGAAGGTGTCGTCGATGAGTGTCAACGTGGCCGCGGTCCGCCTCTGCACCTCGGCCTGCTGCTCGGGCGTGGGTGCCGTGTTGCCGGTCCAGGGCAGCAGGCTGTTGTTGCTGCCGACGATGTGCAGAGCGGCGAACTGGACACCCGCCCGTTCGTAGGACACGTTCTCCGGGAAGCCGTCGCGGGCCTGCGAGTCGACCTCGACCGGGTGCTCCCCCAGCGTGTGCCCCGGCTTCGGGAAGAACACCGTGCGCACTGCGTCGAGGCGCTCCAGCGGGTTGTAACCGCCGTTGTTGGGCCGGTGGCAGTCGGTCCACTCGTTGTCGCCGGGGGTGTAGACGAGCGGGTCGGCGAAGCGGTCGAACTGCGTCCGGATCATCGCGAAGTAGGCGTCGCTGCACACCGACGAGCCGCTCTTGATGTCGCCGAGGTGATCGACCAGCTGTACCGAGGGATCGGCGTTGATCTGGTCGACGACCTTCGGGAAGGCCGCGATCTGCGCGTCGCCGTACGGGATGTCGCCGATCACCGCGAACGTGAACGGCTTCTCCTTCGCCTCGGCCGTCCCCGGGCCGGCTCCGAGCGCGAGCACCGCGCACATCGCCGCACCGCAGGCCGTCTTCTGCCACCGCTTCATCAGTGCCACCTTCCGTCCACTCGATCAGGCGACCCTAGGCAGCGTCGCTGAACGGAAGGTGTCCGTGAGCGGTCGGTTCAGCCGAGGTCGGCCAGCGCCGCGGCGACGTCGGCGTGCAGCGGGAGGATCTGCTGCAGGTTCATCGTCTCCCAGGGACGGATCACCGCGCGGTTGTCGGGCGCCGAGACCAGGCGTACCGGAACCGGTGACTCGTCGGGCCGCCGCGACGCGGGGGCCCGGGTGGCGAGCTCGGCCAATGTGCCCAACCCGGACGAGCCGAGGAAGCTGACGCCGGTCAGGTCGATCACCACCCCGCCGAGGCCGGGCTCAGTGAGGACGTCGTCGACCGACGTCATCAGGTCGCGGGCGGTATGGAGGTCCAACTCCCCCGAGACGGTGACGACGGCCACCGCACCGACGCGCGAAGTGGTCACGATCATCAGTCGGTCAGCGGACGCGGAATCGCCGGCACTCATCTCTCGCACGGTAGTCGGCCGGGCCGGCGAGCCCCATCCGGCCGTGCGATCGTCGACCGGTGTGCCACCTGGTGCCGCTCACCGGGAGCTCTCCGCCACGTACGGAGTAAACATGGGATGTTAGGTTGTCTGCGTGGAGTTGACGACGGTGCAGTCGGGGCGGGTGTGCGACGAGGTGATGGCCCAGCTGGAGCGGCTCATCGCCGGGGGCCGGTGGCCGGTGGGGACGAAGATCCCGCCGGAGCCCGAGCTCGTCGCGGCGCTCGGTGTGGGTCGCAACACCGTGCGCGAGGCCGTGCGGGCCCTGGAGCACGCCGGGATGCTGGAGCCGCGGCGCGGGGACGGCACCTACGTCCGTGCCACGAGCGATCTCGGGGCCGCGTTCCTGCGCCGCGTCCGCCGTTCCACGGTGCTCGACGTCCTGGACGTGCGCACCAGCCTGGAACGCGACGCCGCCGCGGCGGCCGCCGAGCGCCGCACCGACGCCGACGTGACGGCCATCCGGGCCGCGCTCGCCGACCGCAACGGGGCCGGCCGCGACCGGGCAACGTTCGTCGCCGCCGACATCGCGTTCCACCGAGCCGTGATCGCGGCGACCGGCAACCCGGTGCTGGTGGACCTCTACGCGGGGCTCACCGAGGCCGTGCAGCGCAGCGTCGCGCAGGTCGACGAGCTCGATGACGACCCGGACGGCTTCCCCGGCCACGAGGAGCTGGCCGACGCCATCGAGGCCCGCGACCCGGTGGCCGCCCGCGCCGCCGCCGACTCGTACCTGGCCGCGGCCCGCGCGGTGCTGAACCGGTGACCGCGACACTCACTCCCCCGACCACGCGGGTCCCCACCTGGTGGATCGGGGTCGGCGTCGTCCTCGTCGCAGCCAACCTGCGGCCCGCCGTGGTCGGTGTGTCGCCGCTGCTGGCCGAGATCCGCGCGACGGGTGGGCTCTCCGGCACCGCCGCCGGCGTGCTCACCGCGTTGCCGGTGCTGTGCTTCGGGCTGCTCGCCCCGTTCGCGCCGCGACTGGCGCGGCGCACCGGGATCGAGCGGGCCCTGCTCATCGCGCTCGTGCTGCTCATCATCGGGTTCGGGGTGCGGTCGCTCGACTCCGTGGTGGCGCTGTTCTCCGGGACGGTGCTGGTCGGCGCCGCGATCGCCACGGGCAACGTGCTGCTCCCGGCGCTGATCAAGCGCGACTTCGCCCACCGCACCGGCCTGATGATGGGCCTGTTCTCGATGTCGATCTCCGCCGGTGGGGCGCTCGCGGCGGGCATCACGGTGCCGGTGGAGCGGGCCGCGGGGCTGGACTGGCGGGCCGCGCTGGGCCTGTGGGGGCTCTTCGCCCTGCTGGCCCTGGTGTGCTGGCTCCCCCAGGTCCGCGGAGGCGGCACGACCGTCATGGGCACGGCCCGCGTCGCCGGGCTCACCCGCAGCCCGCTCGCGTGGCAGGTCACGGCGTTCATGGGGCTGCAGTCGCTCGGGTACTACGCGGCGGCGTCCTGGCTGCCCGCGGTGTTCGTGGAGCGCGGCTTCGACGCCTCCGCCGCCGGTTTGCTGCTGTCGCTCTCGAGCGTCACGGGCATCGTCGGGGGCCTGGTCACGCCGGTGCTCGCGGCGCGCTTACCCCGCCAGCGGCTGCTCGCCGCCGGGCTCACCGCGACCGCGGCGCTCGGCCTGCTCGGCGTGCTCACCCTGCCCGGTGCCGAGGTCGTCTCGATGGCGGTGCTGGGGCTGGGCCAGGGCGCCGCGCTCGGGCTGGCGCTGACGTTCATGGCGCTGCGCGCTCCCGACGCCGCCCACGCCTCGCAGCTCTCGGGCATGGCGCAGAGCGTGGGGTACACGGTGGCCGCGGCCGGGCCGTTCGCGGTGGGGGCGCTGCACGATCTCACCGGCACCTGGACCGTGCCGCTGGTGGTGCTGGTGGTGCTGTTCGTGCCGCAGGCGGTCGTGGGTGTGTTCGCGGGAAGGAACCGGCTCGTCGGGCGATGACTCAGGGGGTGGGCGTCGGCCCGTCGGTGCGCGAGGTGCTCGCCCACCTCGTCCGCGACGACCTCGGCGGGGAGGGCGGGGCGACGTCGTCGGGGGCGCGGCCGGTCATGAGGCGATCAGCTTGTGCAGCAGGGCGCGCAGCGGCGCGTCGTCGCCCGTGTGGGAGGCCCGGGACGCAGCGACGTTCTCCTGGGGGTCCATCGCCGACCAGCGCACCGGGTGGCCGGCGTCGCGGGCGAGCTGGGCGAGGAAGGCGCGCTGGGTGCGCCCGTTGCCCTCCCGGAAGGGGTGGAGGGCGTTGAGGTCCGACAGCAGTTCCGTGAGTGCGTCGACGAACGCGTCACGGTCGAGGCCGGTCAGGTACGCGCTACGGGCGAGCCAGGCGAACAGCTCCTCGGCGTCGCCGGCGAGGTGCTCGGGCCGGCAGAACGCCGTACCTCGGCCGATCGCCACCGTGCGCAGCTCGCCGGCCCAGTCGTACACGTCGCCGAAGATGCGGCGGTGGAACGCCTGCAGGTGCGCGAGATCGTAGGCACCGGGCAGTGGCACCCGGTTCAGGTCGTAGATCCGTGACGCCGTGAGCGTGGCCTCGACCTGGCGCAGCTCGTCGGGATCGGTGATGCCGAGGCGGTTGCGCAGGACGCCGGACCCGAGGTCGAGACAGGGATCCCAGCTCACCGGTCGTAACGGGCCAGCACGCGGGCGCGCAGCTCATCGGTGCCGATCTCGCCGGCACCGAGCGCGGTGAACATCTCCAGGTCGTCGGCGCTGGGTTCGAGGCCCTCGACCCGCACCGACGCGAGCGCCTCCGTGACCGCCTCGCGGCGCTCCGACATCTCGACGAGGTGCTGGTAGTGCGACACCGACATGACGACGGCCTCGGGCTTGCGGTGCGCACCCACGAACACCGGCTCGCCCCCCTCCCCCTGCACGCGTCTGAACGTGGCGGCGAGACCGGAGCGGAACTCCCGGAACGACAGCACCTCGGGTGGCTTCACGCGGGCGAGCGTACCCGAATGCGTACGCATTTGCGTCACACCGGGCGCTCATCACCGGTCAGGAGGTGCTCGATCCCGCCCAGAGGTTGATCCCGCCCTCCACCGCGTGCTTGTCGATCGCGGCGAGCTCGTCGTCGGAGAAGGGCAGGTTGTCCAGCGCGCCGAGGCTGTCGTCGAGCTGCGCGACGCTGCTGGCGCCGATCAGCACCGAGGTCACGCGCTCGTCGCGCAGGGCCCAGGCCAGCGCCATCTGCGCCAGCGACTGCCCGCGCGCCGACGCCATCTCGTTCAGCGCGCGGACGTGGGCCAGGGTCTGGTCGGTGAGCAGGTCGGGCGAGAGCGACTTGTCCTGCGACGCCCGCGAGCCCTCCGGCACCCCGTCGAGGTACTTGCTGGTCAGCATGCCCTGGGCCAGCGGGGAGAACGCGATGCAGCCCACGCCCTCCTCCCCCAGCACGTCGAGCAGGTCCTCCTCGATCCAGCGGTTGAGCATCGAGTAGGAGGGCTGGTGGATCAGCAGCGGCGTGCCGAGGTCCTTCAGGATCGCGACGGCCTCGCGGGTGCGCTCGCCGCTGTAGGAGGAGATCCCGGCGTAGAGCGCGCGGCCGGAGCGCACCGCGGTGTCGAGCGCGCCCATCGTCTCCTCGAGCGGCGTGGTGGGGTCGAAGCGGTGGCTGTAGAAGATGTCGACGTAGTCGACGCCCATGCGCGCGAGCGACTGGTCGAGGCTCGACAGCAGGTACTTGCGGCTGCCGCCGCCCTGCCCGTAGGGGCCCGGCCACATGTCGTAGCCGGCCTTGGTGGAGAGCACGAGCTCGTCGCGGTACGGCCGGAAGTCCTGGGCGAAGATCGAGCCGAAGTTCTGCTCGGCGCTGCCGTAGGGCGGGCCGTAGTTGTTGGCCAGGTCGAAGTGGGTGACGCCGCGGTCGAACGCCCGGCGCAGGATGGCGCGCTGGGTCTCGATGGGCTTGTCGTCACCGAAGTTGTGCCACAGGCCGAGCGAGACGGCGGGCAGGTCGAGGCCACTGCGGCCGGTGCGGCGGTAGCGAGCGCTCTCATAGCGCGTGGGATCGGCGAGGTACGTCACGGGTACATCCTGCCTCAGCTCCGGTCGCGCGCCCTGATCCGCAGGCGTGCGGTGCTCGACTCCGCGATCGGCACGAGGCGGCCCGCGTCGACCCGGCAGGACGACCACCGGAGGATGTAGCCCCATGGCACACGTACGACGTCTCGACCACATCGGCATCACCGTCTCGGACCTCGCCTCGGCCACGGCGTTCTTCGTCGGGCTGGGGCTCGAGGTGGAGGGCACCGGATCCGTGAGGGGCGAGTTCGTGGAGACCGTCTGCGCCATCCCGGGCGCGCACTGCGAGATCGTCATGCTGCGCCCGCCCGACGGAGGGTCCCGGCTCGAGCTCTCGAGCTTCGTCACCCCGGACCACCTGCCCGGATCGCCCGCGGCGATGGCCAACGAGCTCGGCCTGCGCAACGTGTCGTTCGAGGTCGGCGACCTCGACGCGGTCATCGGGGAGCTGGCCGCGGCCGGGTACGGGCTCGTCGGCGGCATCGGCGAGTACGAGAACAGCGTGCGGATGGCCTACGTGCGCGGGCCCGACGGGATCGTCGTGTCCCTGTTCGAGCAGGTCGGCTGACCCGGTGACATCCGCCGGGCCCACGGGCCGCCGGAGCACGTGGACGTGGCCGAGGTCGTCACCGTGACCCGGGAGCTGGTCCTCGCCGCGCCGCGGACGGTGGGCACCCGGTGGTCCCGAGCGCGAACCGGCGCGGGGTGGTGCCGACGAGCCGCGTGAAGTGCCGGTGCAGGTGGGCCTGGTCGTGGAAGCCGACGGCGACGGCCACGTCGGCGATCGGCTCGCCGTCGAGCAGCCGGCGGCGGGCGGCCTCCACCCGGCGTCCGGTCAGGTAGCGGTGGGGCGGCAGCCCGAACTCCCGGGTGAACGTGCGCACGAGGTGAGCCGGGTGCGAGTGCAGGACCGCGGCCGCCTCGCGCAGCGCGAGACCCGGCACGAGGTGGGCGTCCAGCAGTTCCCGGAGATCCGCGGCCAGCCGGTGCGGAACGGGATCGGGCGGCGCACCGCGCAGGTGCAGCCGGATCCGGTCGCCGATCAGGGCCAGCCTGCTCTCGGCCTCCAGCTCGGCGCCGGGCCCGTCGACGACCCCGTGCAGCTGCGCGACGCGGGAGCGCAGGAGGTCGTCGTCGAGGGCGGGCGTGGCCAGCGCGGCGCCGGTCAGCGACGCGTCGAGCACGTCGGTGTCGACGTAGAGCACGCGCTTGCGGAAGCCGTCCGCGGTGGCGGCGCGGCCGGTGTGGGCGACGTGGGGCGGGAGCAGCGTGACGGAGCGCTCCAGGGCGCCGTGCTCGTGGTGGTCGAGGTCGTAGCGGATGACGCCCTCGTCGACCACGAGCAGCGTCCAGGTGTCGTGCGCGTGGGCCGGGTAGGCGTGGTCGGTGAACCGGGCGTGGAACACCTCGGTGATGCCGGGCACCCCCGGCGACCAGGCCCGCACGGTCATGCTCCGAACGTACAAGAACCGGCCACGCGGCCGGTCGATGCTGGGTCCCGTGCGATTCGACACCAAGATCGCGGTGCTGCTCCGCGACGATCTCGAGACCTGGCAACGACTGAACGTCACGGCGTTCCTGTGCAGCGGCATCGCCGCGAACCCCGGGCTCCTCGGCGAGCCCTACGCCGACGCCGACGGCACGCCGTACCTGCCGATGTTCCGCCAGCCCGTGCTCGTGTTCGAGGGCGACAAGGCCACGCTGACGGCGGTGCACGAGCGTGCCGTGCGCCGCGGGCTGCCGGAGGCGGTGTTCACCGCGGAACTGTTCGGCACCGGCCACGACGAGGCCAACCGGGCCGCGGTGGCGGCCGTGCCCGGTGCCGGCCTCGATCTCGTCGGCCTGGCCGTGCACGGCCCCCGCAACGCGGTGGACAAGGTGCTCAAGGGAGCCACCCTGCACCGCTGAGGACCCCTACCGGGCCGTCACCGTCTGCACGCTGATCTGGTCGCCCGGTGGGGTGCCCGCGCAGCCGGTGCCGGGCCGCTCGACGTACAGCGACGCGGTGGCGCCCGGTGGATAGACGCGCAGGCCCAGCACCGGGGTCGGCCTGCAGACCGCGGCGTCGTAGTTCTGGACGTTGACCAGCCTGAGTTGGGCCCCGGCGGCCTTGCCCGGCGCCAGGACGACCTCGCCGCCCCGGGGGCCCGACATGGCCGCGGCCGGGCCGACCTGGTGGCCGTCGGTGCCCGCGACGTAGGAGACGCCCGGGAAGCCACGCAGCTCGCACGTGCGGGTGCCGACGTTGGTGAGGATCAACGTCTGGATGACCGACCCGGCGGCGCCGTCGGACGGGCCGAGCGACCCCCTGAGCTCCGGGGTGTCGCACCGCTGCGGGTTCGTGTCGGCCGGGCCGGGCGCGGGCGGTTCGCTGGTCGTCCCGCCGGCGGGCGTGGCGGCCGACGTGGGCACGGCGGCCGTGGTCGGCGCCCCGGCGGCGGTCGTGGCCACGGGCGCCAACGTCCCCGGGTCCGAACAGCCTGCGGCGAGCGCGCCGAGCAGTCCGGCGGCGACGACGAGCCCCCGCCCGCGATGAGTGACGATCATTGGGATCCCCCGATCCTGGTAGTGCCTACCCCTACAACCCAGGACGTCCCGGGGCGGAACCCGTTGCGTCGGCGAACCATCCGATCGGACGACGGTCGATAGGCTGCGGCGGTGTCCGCGACGCGTCTCCTCGTGCTCGGGATGGTCCGCGGTTACGGCCGCACCCACGGCTACCGCATCGGCACCGACCTGATCTCCTGGGGTGCCGACGACTGGGCCAACGTCAAGTGGGGCTCGATCTACCACGCGCTGCGCAAGCTCACCGACGACGGACTGCTCGTCGACCACGACGAGGTGCCGGGCCGCACGGAGTACGAGCTCACCGAACGCGGCGAGGCGGAGTTCCTGCGGCTGCTGCGCGACGCGGTGCGCCGTCCGCAGACCCGTCCGGACTTCCTCGGCGGGGCACTCGCGATGCTGCCCGCCCTCCCCCGCGACGAGGCGATCCGGCTGCTGCGGGAGCGGAGGACGGCGCTGGAGGAGATCCGCGACAAGGCCCAGGGGCAGATCGACGGGCTGGTCGACCCCCGGCACTGGTCGGAGCTGTTCGGGCTCTGGCAGCAGACAGCCGCCGGCGGCGTCGCGTGGACGTCCGGGCTGATCGGACGGCTGGAGGCCGGCGCCTACGCGATGGCCGGCGAGCCGGACTCCCCCGGCCGTCCCGGCAGTTGGCACGAACTCCGCGGACAGGGCACACTCGACGGCCCGCATTCAAACTTGAACAACGGAGCTGCCTCGTGGCCGACACCTCCCGCATCGGGCCGCCGTCGTGGATCAAGGAGATGAACGAGGGGCTGATGGAGCAGGAGCGCCAGGGCGCCCTGGGCTTTCCGCTGTCCGTGCTCACCGTGCCCGGGCGGCGCAGCGGGCAGCCTCGCTCCACCCCGCTCACGGTGCTGGAGAAGGACGGGCAGCGCTACGTGGTGGGCGGGTTCCCCGCCGCCGACTGGATCCGCAACGTCCGGGCCGCCGGGGGCGGCACGCTGACCGTGGGCGGCGTCGAGGAGCGGGTGCGGCTCGTCGAGCTCGACCTCGACGAGGCCCGGCCGATCATGCGGGAGTGGCCCGCCGTCACCCCGCAGGGCGTGGAGATGATGCGCGACGCCGGCGTCGTCACCGACACCACTCCGGACGCGCTGGAGCAGGCGGCCGGGATCTGTCCGGTGTTCCGCGTGGAACGCGCCGTATGACCACCGGGGGATCCCCCACGCCGTCCGGGTGATCGACCTCGGCCCCGACGCGGGCGGGTGGGCGTCGACCGGCCGCCAGCCGAACTGCTGCGCGCCGGGGTCCTGCACCGGGGAACACCTGGCCCGCCACGTCGGTGCAGCCCGCACGGAGAGCGCGACTCGTTCGCACGCAGACCCCGACCCGCGGGTTGTGGGCTGTGCCGCTGGTCGCACCCCGCCTGATGGTGCTCGCGGCCCGGCTAGGGTCGGGTGCGATGGACGTCGGGCTGTTCCTCCTGCTGGTGCTGGCCGGTGTCGGGGCCGGCCTGTCGGGGTCGATCGCGGGGCTCGCGTCGCTGTTCTCCTACCCGGCCCTGCTGGCCGCCGGGCTGCCGCCGGTCACCGCGAACGTCACCAACACCGTGGCGCTGACGTTCAGCTCGCTCGGGTCCGTCGTCGGGTCGCGGCCGGAGCTGACCGGCCAGGGGGCCACGGTGAAGCGGTTCGCGCTGCTGACCGCCACGGGCGGCGCGCTGGGAGCCACGTTGGTGCTGCTCACCCCGCCCGGCGCATTCGAGCGGATCGTGCCGTTCCTCGTCGGCGGGGCGTCGACCGCGCTGCTGTTCCAGCCCTGGTTCCGGCCCGTCCCGGAGCCCGGGACGGGGGTACCGCGCACCAGTGCGGCGGTGGTCGCCGGGGTGTTCGCGGTGGCCGTCTACGGCGGCTACTTCGGCGCGGCGGCGGGCGTGCTCATGCTGGCGCTGATCCTGGTGAGCCTGCCGGTGTCGCTCCTGCAGGGCAACGCGCTGAAGAACGTGCTGCTCGGGCTGGCCAACGGCATCGCGGCGATCGGGTTCGCGTTCTTCGGCGGCGTCGACTGGCTCGCCGCGCTGCCGCTGGCCATCGGCCTGCTGGCCGGGGCCCGCGTCGGGCCGGCGGTGTCGCGCCGCATCCCGACCACCATCCTGCGGGTCGGCATCGCGCTGGCCGGACTGGGCCTGGCCGTCACGCTGGCCGTCGGGGCCTACTGAGCACCGCCCTCCGGACGAGCCCGACGGGCGCCGCCACCGGACCTCCAGCGGGCGCAGACGGCCCGTCCGGCGCACGAGCGTGCCGAGGCCGACCACCACCAGCACGGGCACCACCCCGGGTAAGCGTCAGCGGGTCGCCGCCGCTGCCCCACCGCCGTTTGCCGGCCGGGCGGGCCGGGTCGGCTCCCCGTCCGGTCAGAGCGGTCCGGGCTGGAACGTCGCCACCGAGTGCTCCACCCAGGGGTCGGCGGTGGTCCGCTCCGCCGTCGGGTAGCTCCAGCTCAGCAGGTACTCGGTGTGCGGCCCGACGACACCACGGACGTACTCGACGAGTGTCCCGCCATGCAGAAATCCCGACACGGTGTAGGAGTTCGCCGACGCGTCGACGGTCGTGGTGGTCACCTCGCCCCGCCTGCGCAGGTCCGCGGTGTGGTCGGCCGCCTCGGTGGCCGGCGTGGCCCCGGCCGGGGTCGCCGACGCCGAGGCGGTCACCTCGGTCCGGCCGTCCGCACTGCGGTAGGTCAGTCCCTCTCCACCGGTCGGGGAGGGACCGGCGACCAGGCTCGCAGGGACCTGCACGCTGAAGCCGAACTTCTCGTTGCGGTAGGTCGTCCACTCCGAGCTCGTCGCGTCCGCGCCGGATCCTCTGGCGGTCGCAGAGCCGACCGGAGCGGAGGACGGCGCGGGTCGAGCAGGGGTTGCACCGGCTGCCGGCACGACGCTCGCGCTGCTGGGCGGCGTCCCGTCGGGAGCGGCCTGCGTGGTGCAGCCGCTGAGCACTGTCATCGCGACGACGCCGGCGACCGCGACCCTCGTCGTGCCCCGCGACCCCACGGAGCCCCTACCGAGATCCTGTTTCCCGAACGACGTCACACAGCCCTCCCGACCGGATGGCCCCCGGGGAGGGCCGGAGCCTCCCCTGCACCTTAGGTCGATCTTCCCGTGGCGGCCGGGTGGCCGGACCGGATGCCGGGCCGACCCGACACCGACCCGGTGAACGCAGGTCGACCGGGACACTGCACGGCATGAGCGGACCTCACCGCGGGCGGGCCGTCATCGGAGGGGCGTGACCGCCGTGACCGGTCCGGCGAGCGACGCGCCGTTGCGCTGCAACCACTCCGACAGCGCGCGCTGCACGGCGGGCAGCGGCGGCCGACGGGAGGGGTCGTTGTCCATGGCGGCCTGGAGCAGCGCCAGGTGGGCCGTGCGTCGCGGGAGGTGCGACAGGGGCGCGCCCGAGGCCGCCGCGCGCAGACCCGACACCGCGTCGGGGTGGCCGCCGCGCGGGGGCTGCCCGGTGAGCGCGAACGACACCGTGGCGGCCAGCTGCCAGGCGTCCGAGGCGGGGGTGGCGCGCTCGCCGCACGCCGCCTCGGGCGAGAGGAAGTCGGGCGTGCCCAGCACGAAGCCGGTCTGCGTCATCGTGGCGTCGCCGGACTTGCGCGCGATGCCGAAGTCGATGAGGTGCGCGAACCCGCCGTGGTCGACGACGACGTTGCCCGGCTTGACGTCCCGGTGCATGACGCCCTGCTGGTGGGCGGCGTGCAGCGCGCCTGCGAGGCTCAGCCACACCCGCGCCGCGGCCACGTCGTCGAGCGTGCCGCGGGAGCGCACGAGATCACCGAGCGACATGCCCTCGACGTAGCCCATGACGATCACCATGCCGTCGAGCTCCGAGAGGCCGGCGTCGCTGCGGGCGGGTACGAGATCGTGGATGCGGACGCAGTGCGGGTGCCGCACGGCGGCCAGCGCGCCGGCCTCGCGGCGGATGCGCTGCTCGGTCTCGGCGTCGGGCGCGTGGGCCGCCTTGAGCGCCACCACGTGGCCGAGCCGGGCGTCCTGGGCGAGCCAGACGCGCCCGAAGCCACCGGACCCCAGCCGGCGGATCAGCTGGAACCGCGGTCCGGCCGCGGTGGCGCCGGTGCGGGGTGCGCCGGGGAACGGGGGCGCGGCGATCAGGGTGGGCGGGTTGGATCGCGATGCCGCCGCACGGACCGGCGGCCGGACCGGCGGGGCCGACCGGGGCACCACGGGCGGCTCGGGCGCACGGGCGGCGAACCGCTCGGCGAGAGCGGACCTCGTCGGGGCAGCCTTCGCAGCGGCCGCCTTCGTGGGAGCCGGCCGCACCGGCGGCGGGACCGTCGAGCGGCGGACGGCCTCCCGCGACGGCGTGCCCACCACCAGCAGCACGAAGATTCCCACGAACGACCCGAGCACGGCCCCCAGCCACAGGTGCCCGGCCGAACCCGCCGGCACCCCGACGGTGAGGAACGCCACCGCCGCCGTCGGGATCCAGAAGAACTTCGACGGCCACGCGGGGCCCCGCCGCAGCGCGAGCCGTGCCTGGATCATGACGAACACGGTGACGAGGACCGGCGCGATCACCAGCAGGAACATCGCCAGGCCGAACCGGACGGGATCGGACCCGCCGAACGCGTCCGCGACGCTGCCGATGCCCAGGTACTCGGCCTGGCTGCCCAGCACGTAGCAGGCGTCGCCGCCCAGCTCGCGCAGCGCAGGCCGGCCGAGCCCGGAGAAACCGCCGCTGGCGGCGGCGGTGAAGATCCGCCCGGTGGCCGTGAACACGAGCAGCGGCAGCAGGCCCGCGGTGACGAGCCCGGCCGCGGCCAGCACGAACGACTCCGCGGCGCCGTAGCGGGACCCGATGCGCTTGCGCAGCAGCGCCACCACCAGCGCGCCGACGGTGGGCAGCAGCCCGACCCCGACACCCAGCGCGGAGACGGCCCACGGCCAGCTGCCGGGGCAGAACTGTGGCGCGACGGCCCGGTGCAGGGTGACCAGCAACCCCGCGAGCAGCGCGGCGACCCCCTCCACGCCGTCGTCCCCCTCCCGGGCCCCGAACCGCTCGGTGGCACCGCCACCACTATGGCATCGGATCGGGTGGGCGTGCCGTCAGCCCACGCCCACGACGGCGTCGGACGCCGCCCGCAGCGACGCGAGATCGCCGAACCCGGCCAGGGCCAGGGTGATGTCCAGCTCGGCCAGCACGCTGCGCAGCACGTGCCGAACCCCGTCCTGACCGCCCAGGGCGAGGCCGTAGGCGTACGGGCGGCCCAGCAGCACCGCGTCGGCGCCCAGGGCCACGGCCACAGCGGCGTCGGCGCCGGTGCGGACACCGGAGTCGAACAGCACGGGCACCCGCCCCTCGACGGCGGCGAGGATCCCCGGCAGCGTGGCGAGCGACCCGACGGCCCGGTCGACCTGCCGGCCGCCGTGGTTGGACACGACGATGCCGTCCATGCCGACGTCGAGGGCGCGCAGCGCGTCGTCGACGTGCTGGATGCCCTTGAGCACGATCGGCCCGTCCCAGTGCTCGCGGATGAGGTCGAGCCGGTCCCAGCGCAACGCGGTGCCGGTGAACATCGGCACCCAGCGCCCGACCGCGGCCATCAGGTCGTCCTCGGGGCTCTTCGCGAGCCCGGCCCGGAACGCGGGGTCGGAGAACGGGGTGGCCGTGCCCACGCCGCGCAGGAACGGCAGGTAGGCCCCGTCGAGGTCCATGGGACGCCAGCCGAGCGTCCAGGTGTCGAGGGTGACGACGAGCGTGGTGAAGCCGGCGGCGCGGGCCCGGTTCAGGATGCTGACCGTGACGTCGTCCTCGGTGGGCCAGTACAGCTGGTACCAGCGGGAACCGGCGCCGGACGCGTCGGCGACCTCCTCGATGCTGTGCGACGACGCGGTGGACAGGATCATCGGCACGTCGAGCTCGGCGGCCGCGCGGGCCACGGCGAGCTCGCCGTCGGCGTGCATGATCGAGAGCACACCGATCGGGGCGAGCAGCAGGGGCGCGGGCATCGTGGTGCCGAGGATCGTGGTGGACCAGTCGCGTGTGGTGGTGTCGCGCAGCATGCGCGGGACGAGCCCGTGGCGGTCGAACGCCTCGCGGTTGGCCCGCATCGTGGCCCCCGACCCCGCTCCCCCGGCCACGTAGCCGTAGGGCCCGTCCTCGAGCACCGCGCGTGCGGCGAGCTCGAGCCGGGCCGGATCGGTCGGGTAGGCGGGCCGCTCCCCTCCGAGCCCACGCAGGTAGATCTCGGCGGCGTAGCTGGAGAAGGACGCACTCATGGGTGGAACTCCCATCCGACGAACGGCACTCTCGTCGGAACCTATGCGACGAGAGTGCCGTTCGTCCCAGGGGGCTGGCACGATGTCTCGGGTGACCGATCTTCGCTCCCTCGCGCTGCTGCGTCGGGTCAAGGACCGGATCGACCGCGAGTACGCCCAGCCGCTCGACGTCGAGGCGCTCGCCCGGGGCGTGCACATGTCCGCGGGGCATCTCAGCCGGGAGTTCCGGCTCGCGTACGGCGAGTCGCCCTACTCCTACCTGATGACGCGCCGCATCGAGCGCGCGATGGCGCTGCTGCGCCGGGGTGACCTCAGCGTCACCGAGGTCTGCTTCGCCGTCGGCTCCTCGTCGCTGGGCACGTTCAGCACGCGCTTCACCGAACTCGTCGGCGTGTCCCCGAGTGCCTACCGGCGCGACGCCGCGGACGCGACGGTGGGCATGCCCTCGTGCGTGGCGAAGCAGGTGACCCGACCGGTCAGGAATCGAGAAGCGCCGGCCGGCGCGTCGCACCTAGCCTGACCAGCATGGACGAGGGAGCCGCCGTGAGCGTGCACGCCGCCGACAGCCACGACCTGATCCGGGTGACCGGCGCGCGGGTGAACAACCTCAAGGACATCAGCGTCGAGATCCCGAAGCGGCGGCTGACCGTGTTCACCGGGGTGTCCGGCTCGGGCAAGAGCTCGCTGGTGTTCCACACGATCGCCGCCGAGTCGCAGCGGATGATCAACGAGACCTACAGCGCGTTCGTCCAGGGCTTCATGCCGTCGCTGGCCCGTCCGGACGTCGACGTGCTCGACGGGTTGACCACCGCGATCATCGTCGACCAGCAGCGGATGGGCGCCGACCCCCGCTCCACCGTCGGCACGGCCACCGACACCGGCGCGATGCTGCGCATCCTGTTCAGCCGGCTCGGGCAGCCGCACCTCGGCCCGCCGCAGGCGTTCTCGTTCAACGTGGCGTCCATCAGTGGCGGGGGCGCGGTCACGTTCGAGCGCGGCGGGCAGAAGGTGAAGGAGCGGCGCAGCTTCAGCATCACCGGCGGCATGTGCCCGCGCTGCGAGGGCCGCGGCTCGGTCAACGACATCGACCTGGCCGCGCTCTACGACGACAGCAGGTCGATCAACGAAGGTGCCATCACCATCCCCGGCTACAGCATGGAGGGGTGGCACGGCCGGATCTTCCGCGGCTGCGGCTTCTTCGACCCGGACAAGCCGATCCGCGACTTCACGAAGAAGCAGCTGAACGACCTGCTCCACAAGGAGCCGACCAGAATCAAGGTCGAGGGCATCAACCTGACCTACGCGGGGCTGATCCCGTCGATCCAGAAGTCCTACCTGTCCAAGGACATCGACGCGCTGCAGCCGCACATCCGCGCGTTCGTGGAGCGCGTCGCCACCTTCACCACCTGCCCGGAGTGCGACGGCACCCGCCTCACCGAGGGCGCGCGCTCGTCGAAGATCAAGGGCATCAGCATCGCCGACGCCTGCGCCATGCAGATCAGCGACCTCGCCGCGTGGGTCGGCGCCCTCGACGAACCGTCCGTGGCCCCGCTCCTGGCGAACCTGCGCCACACGCTCGACTCGTTCGTCGAGATCGGGCTGGGCTACCTGAGCCTGGACCGGCCCTCGGGCACGCTCTCGGGCGGCGAGGCCCAGCGCACCAAGATGATCCGTCACCTCGGCTCGTCGCTCACCGACGTCACCTACGTCTTCGACGAGCCGACGATCGGCCTGCACCCGCACGACATCGCGCGGATGAACGCCCTGCTGCGGCAGCTGCGCGACAAGGGCAACACGGTGCTCGTCGTGGAGCACAAGCCGGAGGCGATCGCCATCGCCGACCACGTCGTCGACCTCGGCCCCCGCGCCGGCTCGGCGGGCGGCGAGATCGTGTTCGAGGGCACCGTCGAGGGTCTGCGCACGAGCGGCACACTCACCGGCAAGCACTTCGACGACCGCGTGTCGGTGAAACCGGAGGTGCGGACGCCGTCCGGGGCGCTGGAGGTGCGCGGCGCCCGCACCCACAACCTGCAGGGCGTCGACGTCGACATCCCGCTCGGTGTGCTGGTCGTGCTCACCGGTGTGGCGGGCTCGGGCAAGAGCTCGCTGGTCAACGGCTCGGTGGCCGGCCGCGACGGCGTGGTCGCGATCGACCAGGGCGCCATCCGCGGCTCGCGCCGGAGCAACCCGGCCACCTACACCGGCCTGCTGGAGCCGATCCGCAAGGCGTTCGCCAAGGCCAACGGCGTCAAGCCCGCGCTGTTCAGCGCCAACTCCGAGGGCGCGTGCCCCAACTGCAACGGCAACGGCGTCGTCTACACCGACCTGGGCATGATGGCCGGTGTCGCCCACCCCTGCGAGGTGTGTGAGGGCAAGCGGTTCGACGCCGCGGTGCTGGAGTACAGGTTCGGTGGCCGCGACATCAGCGAGGTGCTCACCATGTCGGTGGCCGACGCCGAGCTGTTCTTCGCCGCCGGCGACGCGAAGCTCCCGGCCGCCCACAAGATCCTCGAGAGGCTGGTCGACGTCGGGCTCGGCTATCTCACCATCGGCCAGCCGCTCACCACGCTGTCGGGCGGCGAGCGCCAGCGGCTCAAGCTGGCCACGCACATGGGCGAGAAGGGCGACGTCCTCATCCTCGACGAGCCGACGTCCGGCCTGCACCTCGCCGACGTCGAGCAGTTGCTCGGGCTCCTGGACCGGCTCGTCGACGCCGGCAAGTCGGTGATCGTCATCGAGCACCACCAGGCGGTGATGGCCCACGCCGACTGGATCATCGACCTCGGGCCGGGCGCCGGCCACGACGGGGGCCGGATCGTCTTCGAAGGCACGCCGGCCGACCTGGTGGCCGCCCGCTCGACGCTGACGGGCGACCACCTCGCGGCCTATGTCGGGGCGTGATCGGTCAGGATCCGAGAAGCCCGGAACCCCCCGCCATCGCTACCGTGACCAGCATGGACATCACGATTCACTCCACCTTCCTCCCGCACGACGACCCGGACGCGGCGCTGGCCTTCTACCGCGACAAGCTGGGCTTCGAGGTCCGCCAGGACGTCGGCTACAACGGCCTCCGCTGGATCACCGTCGGCCCACCCGGACAGCCCGACACGTCGGTCGTGCTGAACCCGCCGCAGGCCAACCCCGGCCTCACCGACGACGAGCGCCGCGTCATCGCCGAGATGATGGCCAAGGGCACCTTCGGTGCGATCCTGCTGGCCACCAAGGACCTCGACGGCACGTTCGAGCGGCTGCAGGCCGGCGACGTCGAGGTCGTGCAGGAGCCCACCGAGCAGCCCTACGGCGTGCGCGACTGCGCCTTCCGCGACCCGGCGGGCAACATGGTCCGGATCCAGGAGCTGCGCTGAGTCCGACCGGTGCGGGATGTCGACGCCGGCCGCACGCAGGTCCGCCTCGATCAGCGCCCGTCAGCCGGACCAGGGCGGGAGACTCGTCCGCCGGTGGTTGTCGATCAGGTCGTGCCGGGCGGCGGCGTCGGACCCGGCCCGCATCCACCGACGGTGACCATCCCGGTCCGCGTCGAGGGGGCGAGTCGCTCATGCGTTCAGCGTGGGCCCAGACCTCGGGGCGGGGCTCTCTATCCGGCGGCGGTCCAGGTCGGCGTTGAGGCGGGCGAGCAGGGTGGCGAGAGTGTCACCGTCACCGTCCGACCAGCCCGTGAGGACCGCGGCGAGGCCGGCCCGCCGGACGTCCCGGACCCGGGCCACCTGCGCGCCGCCCGCGGCCGTCAGCTCCACGAGCACCGCACGCGGGTCGCGGTCGGGCCGGGTCGTGACGAGCCCGGCGGCCGCCAGCTTCGCCACGTGCCGGCTGGCCGTCGGCTTGCTGACGCCGAGGCGGCGGGTGAGCTCCCCGAGCCCCTGCGGGCCGTGCTCGTCGACGAGGGCGAGGACCGGGTAGGTGTAGCGGTCGACCGGTCCGGCGCCGTACCCGCTGGACCAGACCTCCTCCAGCGTGCGGCGGACCAGCACGGTGATCTCCCGTTCGACCCGGGCCAGGGCGTCGTCGGTGATGAGGACACCTCCGTGCGAATCGGGACGTTCGGAGCGAACGAGGCTACTCCTGTTGCACGATCGACCGTTACGCCGTGCAATGTTTCTCGTAGGTAAGACGCACGTGACGGAAGGTCGGGGACATGTGCGGAATCTGCGGATGGGTGGACCACGAGCGCGACCTGGGGGCGCCGGACGCCCGGCGTGAGCTGGCGGCGATGACGGAGACGATGGCCTGCCGCGGCCCGGACCAGGAAGGCACCTGGGTGGACGGGCCGGTCGCTCTCGGGCACCGGCGGCTCGCGGTGATCGACGTGCCGGGCGGGCGCCAGCCGATGACGCTGCCGGTCGGCGACGAGCAGACGATGACCATCGTCTACAGCGGCGAGACCTACAACTTCCGCGAGCTGCGCGAGCGCCTCGCCGCGGCCGGCCACCGCTTCGAGACCAGCAGCGACACCGAGGTGGTGCTGCACGCCCACCAGGAGTGGGGTGGCCGCGACCCGCGCCACGCCGTGCGCGAGCTCAACGGCATGTTCGCCTACGCGCTCTGGGACAGCCGCACCCGCGAGCTGGTGCTCGTGCGTGACCGGCTGGGCATCAAGCCGCTCTACTACTACCCCACCCCGCACGGCGTGCTGTTCGGCTCGGAGCCCAAGGCGATCCTGGCCAACGCCGCCGCGAAGCGCGTCGTGGACCTGGCCGGACTGCGCCGGGCGCTGTCCTGGGTGGCCGACCCGGGCAACGCGGTGTTCCGGGACATGCGCGAGGTTCCGCCCGGTCACGTCGTGCGGATCAACCGCGACGGCATCCGCGAGCTGCGCTACTGGGCGCTCGAGGACACCGGCCACACCGACGACGTGCCCACCACGGTCCGCACCGTCCGGGACCTGCTCGAGGACACCGCGAAACGGCAGCTGATCAGCGACGTGCCGCTGTGCACGCTGCTCTCGGGCGGGCTCGACTCGTCGGCGCTCACGGCGCTGGCCGCCAGGCACCGCGCCGATTCCGGGGAGGGGAGGGTGCGCTCGTTCGCCGTCGACTTCGTCGGCTACAACGACAACTTCGCCGCCGACGACGTGCGCGGCACCCCGGACGGCCCCTACGTGCAGGAGGTCGCGCGGTTCGTCGGCACCGACCACACCGACATCACGCTGTCCACCGAGCAGATGATGGACCCGGGCGTGCGGGCGGCCGCCCTGCACTCCCGCGACCTGCCGATCACCGCCGGCGACCTGGACACGTCGCTGTACCTGCTGTTCAGGGCCGTCCGCGAGCGCTCGACGGTGGCGCTGTCGGGCGAGTCCGCCGACGAGGTGTTCGGCGGCTACCGCGACTTCCACGACGCCGACACCGTCGCCGCCGACACGTTCCCGTGGTTCGCCGGCCGGATGATGAAGCAGGCGAACGCCGGCCCGACGCTGTTCGACGAGCGCCTCACGAAGGAGCTCGACCTGCCCGGCTACCTCGACGCGCAGTACCGCCGCGCGCTCAGCGAGGTGCCGCAGCTGACCGGCCCCGTCGCGGCCGATCCGCACGAGCGGCGGATGCGCGAGATCTGCTACCTCTACCTCACCCGGTTCCTGCCCAACCTGCTCGACCGCAAGGACCGGATGAGCATGGCCGTGGGCCTGGAGGTGCGCGTGCCGTTCTGCGACCACCGGCTCGTCGAGTACGTCTTCGGCACGCCGTGGGCGCACAAGAACTTCGACGGCCGTGAGAAGAGCCTGCTGCGCGCGGCGACGGCGGACCTGTTGCCGGAGTCGGTCGTGCGGCGCGTCAAGAGCCCGTACCCGTCGACGCAGGACGCCGGGTACGAGCGGGTGCTGCGCGAGGGCGTCGGGCGCACCGTGGCGAACCCGGACTCGAAGGTGGCGCCCCTGCTCGACGCGGCGTCGGTGCGCGCGCGCCTGACCGAGACCGTCGACGGCCGGTCCGCGATGGCCGACCGCATGCAGTGGGAGCAGGTGCTCACGCTCGACTCCTGGCTGACCGACTACCAGGTGGACGTGCAGCTGTAGGGCGGCTCCGCCGCCCGTGCGCGGAAATCAGGGCCAGGGCACTGATTTCCGCGCACGATCTCCCCTCGGGCCGGAATGTTCGGCTGCCGGGCGCGTTGGCGCTGAGGGAGTGCCGAACCCGAGGAGCCTGCCATGACGCTGACCTATCCCGGTGCACCGTTCGGGCCGAAGCCGCCCACCACCGTGAACTACCGGATCGACGGCCCGGCCCACAAGCTGCTGATGCACCCCTACCCGCGCCGGATCCGGGCGGAGTTCGCCGGGCGCACGGTCCTCGACACCACCGCCGGCGTGCTCCTGCACGAGACGGCGCTGCCGCCGCGGCTCTACGTGCCCGAGGCCGACCTCGACGCCTCGGCGTTCGTGGCCACCGACCTCTCCACGCACTGCCCGTTCAAGGGCGACGCCACCTACCGCTCGCTCGTCGTGGGCGACCGGACCGTCGAGAACGCGCTCTGGGCCTACCCGACCCCCACGGCCGAGGCGCCGTGGCTGGCCGGGCTGGCGTCGCTGTACTGGGAGGCGGCCGACGCCTGGTTCGACGAGGACGAGCAGGTCAAGGGGCTCACCGACCCCTACCACCGGGTGGACGTGCGCGCGTCGAGCCGGCACGTCGAGATCTTCGCCGGCGACGAGCTGATCGCCGAGACCCACCGCCCGCTGGTGGTGGCCGAGACCGGGCTGCCGCTGCGCTTCTACCTCTCCCCCGACGAGGTGAAGGTGCCGCTGGAGCCCACCGCCACGTCCACGCACTGCCCGTACAAGGGCGACGCCCGCTACTGGACGGTGCGCCTCGGCGACGGCCGCGAGCTCACCGACGCCGCCTGGGGCTACGACGAGCCGTTGGCGGAGTCGGCCCGCCTCGCGGGCCGCGTCAGCCTCCTGCACGACGACCTGCGGATCGTGGTGGACGGCGCGGCCACCTAGTCCTCGTCCACCAGGAGTGCCTCCAGCGCCGGCATCGCGGTGTGCAGCGCGGCGAGCTGGTCGGGGTCGAGCCGGGCCAGGCGCCGCGCCACCAGCGCGGTGCGGTGGCTGCGCACGTCGTCGAGCTGGGCGGAGCCGAGCTCGGACAGCGTGATCAGCACCCCGCGGGCGTCCTGGGGGTCGGGCTCGCGGTAGACCAGACCCTGGTCGACGAGCGAGGTGAGCACCCTGCTCATCGTGGGCGCGGTGACCGCCTCCCGGCGCGCCAGCTCCGACAGGCGCAGCGGCCCGTGCTGCTCGACGGTGACCAGCGCGGAGAGCTGCAACGGCGGGATGGACTCGTGGCCGTCGATGCGGATGCGGCGGTTGAGCCGACCGACGGTGAGGCGGAGGCGGGCCGCGAGATCGGTACGGGCGTCATCGGCCGTGGGATCGGCCGTGTCGGCGGTGCGCGCACTCATCGTGCCATCGTGCCATCTCCGCTGATCAGCCCGTGGCCACCCCGACCGTTCCGGACAAATCAGACCTTGCGCAGCCGGATCCCGGTCACGTTGTGGTCGGCCCCCTTGCGCAGCACGAGGCTGGCGCGGCCGCGGGTGGGCTTGATGTTGTCCACCAGGTTGGGGCCGTTGATCGTCGCCCAGATCTGCTCGGCCCGGGCGACCGCCTGGTCCTCGTCGAGCTCGGCGTAGCGGCGGAAGTAGGACTCCGGGTCGCGGAACGCGGTCTCGCGCAGCCGCAGGAAGCGGTCGACGTACCAGCGCCGGATGTCGTCGGTGGCGGCGTCGACGTAGACCGAGAAGTCGATGAAGTCGCTCACCGCGAGCGAGCCCGAGCCGCTGGGCTGCAGGACGTTCAGGCCCTCCAGCAGCAGGATGTCGGGACGGTGCACGGTCATCCGCTCGCCCTCGACGATGTCGTAGACGAGGTGGGAGTACACCGGCGCCGTCACCTCCGAGCGGCCCGCCTTCACCTCGGTGACGAACCGCAGCAGCGCGCGCCGGTCGTAGGACTCCGGGAAGCCCTTGCGCTCCATCAGGCCGCGCCTGGCCAGCTCGGCGTTGGGAAGCAGGAACCCGTCGGTGGTCACCAGCTCCACCCGCGGGTGCTGGGGCCATCGGGCCAAGAGCAGGCGCAGCAGCCGTGCGGTGGTGGACTTGCCGACCGACACCGACCCCGCGATCCCGATGACGAACGGCGTCCGTGCGTTCGTGTTGCCGAGGAACGTGCGGTAGGCGCGGTAGAGCCGGCCGCCCTCCTGGACGTGCAGCGTGAGCAGCCGCGACAGGGGCAGGTAGACGTGGCGGACCTCGTCGAGGTCCACGGCGTCACCGAAGCTGCGGACGCGGTCGAGCTCCTCCGCGGTCAGCGGCAGCGGGGTGGCCTCCCCCAGCTTGGCCCACGACGCCCGGTCGAAGTCGACGAAGGGCGACGAGGCCTCACGCGCACCGGTGCGGCTGCCGTTCATGAACCAGCAACCTAGAGGCCAGACCGCTTCCGGTCGCCCCGAGGTGACGCGCGGCTCACCGAACAGTCGGTGGGCGGGCCTGCTGGCCCCGCGCGCGGCACTCCCGGCTGTGGACCTGCATCGGCGCCCCCGGCAGCGCGGCCGGGCACTCCCGGTTGGACCGGGCGGCCTACACTGGCCCCACCCTTCTCGAGGAGTCGTCCCCGTGCCCACCGCACGCCCCGCCGAGCCGGGCTGCTGTACGGGGCCGGGCAATGCCCGGCTCCCCCGCGCCGGTGTGGGTGTGTCGTGACCGTTCTCTGGTCCCTGCTCGGCCTGCTGGCCGTGGTCGCGCTGACGGCCGGCACCGCCGTGTCCGTCGCGTCGGAGTTCGCGCTCACCGCGCTGGAGCGCAGCCAGGTCGACAGCCACGTCGCCGAGTGCGATGACCGGGCCGCTCGCCGGGTGCAGCGCGCCCACCGCAACCTGTCGTTCCAGCTCTCGGGCAGCCAGCTGGGCATCACCGTCACCACCCTGGTCACCGGCTACATCGCGGAGCCCGCGATCGCGGCGCTGTTCCGCCCGGGCCTGGTCGGCATCGGCATCCCCGCCGGGTTCGCCGACGGCGTCGCCACCGTCCTGTCCCTGCTGCTGGCCACCACCCTGTCGATGGTGTTCGGCGAGCTCGTGCCCAAGAACCTCGCCATCGCCGACCCGCTGCGTACCGCCCGCGCCGTGGTCTGGCTGCAGAGCGGGTTCGCCACCACGTTCCGCTGGCTGATCAGCGGCCTCAACGCGCTGGCCAACACGATCGTCCGACGCCTGGGCGTCGAACCGGCCGAGGAGCTGCGCTCGGCCCGCTCACCGCGGGAGCTCAGCTCGCTCGTGCGCACCAGCGCCCAGCACGGCACCCTCGATGCCGGCACCGCCACCCTGCTGGACCGCTCGCTGCGCTTCACCGACCGCGTGGCCGAGGACCTCATGACCCCCCGCGTGCGCAGCGAGTTCCTCGCCGCCGACGACACGGTGGACGATCTGGTCGCGCTGTCGCGGCGCAGCGGCTTCTCCCGCTTCCCCGTCTACGACAGCGACCCGGACGTCGTGCTCGGCGCCGTGCACGTCAAGCAGGCGTTCGGGGTGCCGGTGCCCGACCGCGCGCGGGTCACCGTGCGCGAGCTGATCCAGCCGGTGCCGACGGTGCCCGAGTCCCTCGACGGCGACGCGCTGCTCACCACACTGCGCCGGTCCGGGCTGCAGATTGCCCTGGTGGTCGACGAGTACGGCGGCACCGCCGGCATCGTCACGCTGGAGGACCTCGTCGAGGAGATCGTCGGCGAGGTGCGCGACGAGCACGACCGCGTCGAGCAGGCCCGCGTCCGGCCGCTGGCCACCGGGGTGTGGCTGATGTCGGGGCTGCTGCGCGCCGACGAGGTGGCCGAGGCCACCGGCTTCGAGATGCCCGAGGGCGAGTACGAGACCCTGGCCGGGCTGGTGCTGGCCCGGCTGGGCCGCATCCCCGACGTCGGCACGGACCTCGTCGTCGCCGGATGGCGCCTCACCGTGATGCGCCGCGACCGCAACCGGCTGGCCGAGCTGCGGCTGGCCCGTCCGGGCGCCACCGTCGACGTCGCCGGGCGTGCGGTCCCGGAGGTGGCCCGTGGGTAGCGACCTGCTCGCGCTGCTGGCCGCCGTCGCGCTGCTGGCCACCAACGCGTTCTTCGTCGGCGCCGAGTTCGCGCTGGTCTCCGCGCGCCGCGACCGGCTCGACGCCATGGCCCGGTCCGGGGTCGCCGGCGCCCGCACGGTGCTGAAGGCCGGCGCCGACCTCTCCCGCATGCTCGCGGCGTCGCAGCTGGGCATCACGATCTGCTCCCTGCTGCTGGGCCGCCTCGGCGAGCCCGCGGTCGCCCACCTCATCGGGCGGCCCTTCACCTGGGCCGGGTTGCCGGAGGCCGTGCTCGAACCGATCGCGTTCGCGCTGTCGCTCGCCGTCGTGGTGGTGGCGCACATGGTGATCGGCGAGATGGTGCCCAAGAACATCGCGATCGCCGGTCCGGAACGCACCGCGATCCTGCTCGTGCCGCCCTTCCTCGTGTTCACCACCGCGATGCGCCCGTTGATCGAGCTGTTCAACGTCATGGCCAACGGGGTGCTGAAGCTGCTGAAGGTGGAGCCGCGCGACGAGCTGGAGGCGGCGTTCACCTCGGGCGAGCTGGCCGACCTCATCGCCGAGTCCGGCCGGGAGGGGCTGCTCGACGACGACGAGTCCCAGCGCCTGGAGCGCACGCTGAGCTCCGTGGGGGCCACGGTCGTCGACGTCCTCATCCCCCGTGACGAGTTCGTGGTGCTGCCGGTCCGGCCGCTCGTGAGCGACGTGGCCCGGGTGGTGGCCGACACCGGGTTCTCCCGGTTCCCGGTGCTCGGCCCCGAGGGGCGCTTCGCCGGCTACCTGCACGTCAAGGACATCCTCGACCTCATCGACGACGCCGGCGCCGAGGTGCCCGCGGAGCGGGTACGCGCCCTGCCCGAGGTGCGCGCCGCGGCCCGGCTGGACGAGGCGCTGGCCGAGCTGCGCCGCACCGGGGCGCACCTGGGCCGGGTCAACGACGCCCGCGGCGTCACGGTCGGGCTGGTGACGCTGGAGGACCTCATCGAGCACTTCGTCGGCACGGTGTCGGACTCCACCCACACCACACGCTGAGCGCCAGGTCCTCAGGGCCAGGGCCGCCGCCACGGGCCGTCGCCGGCTCGAACCCCGTGACCAGCGCGAACAGCAGCATCGTGGGCGACCACCATCGACCCGGGCGCGGCACCGCAGGGTGCGGCCGGCCGCGTCTCCCTGGTCGTCGACGACGTGATGGCCGAGCCCTGGCGGGCGCGCGCACGGACAAGCCGGGCCGTCGCCCCCTGAGCCCGCCGGGTCAGCGGCAGGCGACGTTCGCGTAGCCCTTGGCGGCCTGGAACACCTTGTTGGTGCAGGTCACCCGGTTGGGGTCCTTGTTGGTGGTGATCGTGAACCCGTAGCCGGTGCCGTTGACGGTGGCGTTGTTGCCGGCGAACACGGTGTCCAGCGCCCAGCCCTCGACCACCTAGTGCAGCTGGAACCCGTCGACCGGGCTCTGCGCGCTGCTGACGTAGATGCCCTCCCCGATGGCCGGCGTGCGCAGGCCCGCGCGCTGGATCAGGTTGCCGCGCACCAGGTTGTCGCTGCTGGCGCGGCGCAGGTGCAGGGCCTCGTCGCCGACGCCGGTGATCGCCAGGTGTTGCCCGGGCTGTCGGTGCAGGTCAGCGCGCTGTTAGGGCGATAGTTCCGGTTTCATCACTACGAGGTACGGTCGGCCGCGTGGAGTCACTCGACGGGCGGGCGTGGCGGGCCCGTGCCGCCGCCCACCGGGTGCGGATCGAGCGCTGGACGCTCCCCCACCGCGAGCGCCGCCGGCGCCACGAGACCCACCCCGTCATGGACTTCCTGTTCACCTACTACTCGCTGCGCCCGGTGCGCCTCGAGGAGTGGCACCCCGGTCCCGGCGTGCTGCTCGGGGACGCGGAGGAGTTCCTCGACCGGCTCGGCTACGTCCGCGACGGAGACGGGGTGCGCCTCGACGTCGCCGCGCTGCCCGAGCGGATCGCCGGCACCGCGTCGTTCGTGCGCGCGCTGCTGGTGGCCACGGCGTCGCGGCCCGCCCGGCTGGGTTGCTTCGGCCTGCACGAGTGGGCGATGGTCTACCGCAGCGACGCGCCCCGCCACGACGCCGTGCCGCTGCGGCTGGGCGCCGCCGGCACCGACGCCGTCGTGGAGCAGCTGCCGGTGCACTGCACCCACCACGACGCGTTCCGCTTCTTCACCGCCGCGGCGCGCCCCCTGAACGCCCTCACGCCCGAGCGCGAGGACCAGGTGGCCCACGAGCAGCCGGGCTGCCTGCACGCCACCATGGATCTCTACAAGTGGGCCTACAAGCTCGCCCCGGTCACCCCGTCGGAGCTGCTGGCCGACTGCTTCGCGCTCGCCGTCGACGTCCGGGAGCTCGACATGCGCGCGAGCCCCTACGACCTCGCCGATCTCGGCTACCCGCCCGTGGCGATCGAGACCCCGGCCGGGCGGGCCGAGTACGCCCGCGCCCAGGCCGGCTTCGCCGGGCGCGCCGCTCCCCTGCGGTCCCACCTCGTCGCCGTGTGCGACGAGCTCCTGGCCTGACGAGCCGGGCCCGGCTGCCCCGGATCACTGCGGGTTGGTCGGTCAATCTTTGATCGACAGTGTGCTGGCGTCAATGAATGCTTGACACATGGAACGAGTGGCAGGCGATCTCTTTCCGCGGAGATGTATCAGGTCGGGCCCGGAGCGACTCGTTGGGCACGGGAGGCGGGTTCGTGGAGGGGGCCGCCTCCCGTGTGATCGTCGTCCGCGCGACCTCGCTACGACAGTGAGGGGCAGGAGGTTGCGCGGGCGACGGTGATGCCCAGGACCGGGCGACGCTCAGGAGTAGGCCGCCACGGGCGGGCAGCTGCACACGAGGTTGCGGTCGCCGTGGGCGCCGTCGATGCGCCGCACCGGCGGCCACACCTTGTGGCCGTGCACGCCGGGCGTCACGCCGGCGGGGTACGCGGCCTGCTCGCGGGTGTAGGGGTGGTCCCACTTGTCGGTCATGCACGCCGCGGTGTGCGGGGCGCCGCGCAGCGGGTTGTCGTCCACCGGCCACTCCCCCGCCGCCACCCGGTCGATCTCCCCGCGGATGCCGATCATGGCGTCGACGAAGCGGTCGATCTCGGCCAGGTCCTCGCTCTCAGTGGGCTCCACCATGAGCGTGCCGGCCACCGGGAACGACATCGTCGGGGCGTGCAGGCCGTAGTCGGCGAGCCGCTTGGCCACGTCGTCCACGGTGACGCCCGAGTCCTTCGTGATGCCCCGCAGGTCGAGGATGCACTCGTGGGCCACGTGCCCGCCGGCACCCGCGTAGAGCACCGGGTAGTGCTCGCCCAGCCGGGTCGCCACGTAGTTGGCGGCCGCGATGGCCGTCAGGGTGGCGCGGCGCAGGCCGTCGGCCCCCATCAGACGCACGTAGGCCCACGAGATGGGCAGCACGCCGGGGCTGCCGTGCGGGGCGGCCGAGACCGCACCCACGACGCCACGACCCGGCAGGAACGGGGCCAGGTGCTCGGCCACGGCCACCGGGCCGACACCGGGCCCGCCGCCACCGTGCGGGATGCAGAACGTCTTGTGCAGGTTCAGGTGGCTCACGTCGCCACCGAACGCGCCGGGCCGTGCGACGCCGACCAGAGCGTTGAGGTTCGCGCCGTCGACGTAGACCTGCCCGCCGGCCTCGTGCACGGCGTCGCAGACGTCGCGGACCCCCGCCTCGAAGACGCCGTGCGTGGACGGGTAGGTGATCATCAGCGCGGCGAGGGCATCGCGGTGCTCGGCGATCTTCGCCCGCAGGTCGTCGAGGTCGACGTCGCCGGTCGGGCTCGTGGCCACCACCACCACGCGCATGCCCGCCATCACGGCCGACGCGGCGTTGGTGCCGTGGGCGCTGGCCGGGATCAGGCAGACGTCGCGGTGGTGGTCACCGCGGCTGCGGTGGTAGGCCGCGATGGCCAGCAGGCCCGCGAACTCGCCCTGGCTGCCCGCGTTGGGCTGCAGGGAGACCGCCGCGTAGCCGGTGAGCTCGGCCAGCCAGCGCTCCAGATCGGCGATCAGCTCCAGCGTGCCGGCGGCGTCGGCCTCGGGGGCGAACGGGTGCAGGTCGGCGAACGCGGGCCAGGTGACCGGCTCCATCTCGGTGGCCGCGTTGAGCTTCATCGTGCACGAGCCGAGCGGGATCATCGTGCGGTCCAGCGCGAGGTCGGCGTCGGCGAGGCGGCGCAGCCAGCGCATCAGCGAGGTCTCCGAGCGGTGCTCGTGGAACACCGGGTGGGTCAGGTAGCCGCTGGTGCGGGCCAGCGCCCCGGGCAGGGCGTCCTCGGTGGCGGTGTCCAGAGCGGTCGCGTCGGCCGTGATCCCGAAGGCGGCCCAGACCGTCTCCAGGTGCGCCACGGTGGTCAGCTCCGAGCAGGCGATGCCGACGGTGTCGGCATCCACCCGGCGCAGCGCGATCCCGGCGGCGTGGGCGGCGTCGGTGACCGCCTCGGCGCGGCCGGGCACCCGGGCCTGCACGGTGTCGAAGAACGCGTCGTGGACGACCCCCACTCCCCCGCTGCGCAGACCCGCCGCGAGCACCACCGCCATCCGGTGGGCCCGCTCGGCGATGCGGCGCAGCCCGTCGGGGCCGTGGTAGACGGCGTAGCAGGCGGCGACGACGGCGAGCAGCACCTGCGCGGTGCAGATGTTCGACGTGGCCTTCTCCCGGCGGATGTGCTGCTCCCGGGTCTGCAGCGCCAGGCGCAGCGCGGGACGGCCGTCGGCGTCCCGGGAGAGGCCGACGAGGCGGCCCGGGAGCTGACGGGCGAGCTTCTGGCCCACCGACAGGTAGCCGGCGTGCGGGCCGCCGAAGCCCAGCGGTACGCCGAAGCGCTGCGTGGTGCCCACGGCGGCGTCGGCGCCGAGCTCGCCGGGCGGGGTGAGCAGGGTCAGCGCGAGCAGGTCGGCGGCGACGGCGACGAGCGCGCCCCGCTCGTGGGCCGCGTCGATCACGGGACGCAGGTCGCGCACGGCGCCCGAGGCCCCCGGGTAGGACACCAGGGCACCGAAGAAGTCACCGTCCGGCAGCTCATCGGCGTCGTTGCCCGGGCCCGCGAGCGACCCTCCGGCCACCACGAGCTCGATACCGAGCGGGGCCGCGCGCGTGTGCAGCACCTCGAGGGTCTGGGGCAGCGTGTCGGCGTCCACCACGAAGCGGTTGCTCGGCGACTTCCCGGCCCGGCGCAGCAGCGTCATCGCCTCGGCGGCCGCCGTCGCCTCGTCGAGCAGCGACGCCCCGGCCACCGGCAGCCCGGTCAGGTCCGACACCGTGGTCTGGAACGTCAGCAGCGCCTCGAGCCGGCCCTGGCTGATCTCCGGCTGGTAGGGCGTGTACGCGGTGTACCAGGCGGGGTTCTCCAGCACGTTGCGGAGGATCACCGTCGGCGTGACGGTGCCCGAGTAGCCCAGCCCGATCATCGGGACGGTCACGGTGTTGCGGTCGGCCAGCCGGCGCAGCTCGGCCAGCACCTCGCTCTCCGTGGCGGCCGGCGGCAGGCCGGGCAGCGCGTGGTCCTGGATGCTGTCGGGCACGGCCGCGGCGGCCAGCTCGTCGAGCGACCCGGCACCGATCGCGGCGAGCACGGTGTCCAGCTCGGCCGGGCGGGGGCCGATGTGGCGGTCGGCGAACGGCGTGCCGCGCTCGAGATCACGGAGAGAGCTGCGCTCGGACAAGGAGACTCCAGGGTTTCGGGCGGCGCGCGGACCTGCCCTCCCCCTCTGTCTCCGCCCGGTACCCGGGCGCCTGAGAGATTCACCCGGCGAGCCGGGCTTTCCCCGTCGGCGGACGCCTGCACGTGCGCAGGCATCGCTTTCCAGAGGCGTCTCACCGGCGCGGTCCTGGGTGCCTGAGAGATTCCGGGGAGGATTTGCTCCTTCGGCGCCCGGCTCGGTTGGTCCGGGTCTCTCCCGCGCTGGTTCGGCGACTGCGCCGCCCACTCTAGCGCGACCGGTGAGGTTTCCCGGTGTCCGTGGTCTGCCCTGTGATCGATCCGCTACCGGAAACAGGAGCCCACGATGACCACGACCACCGTTCCCGCCGTCAGCCGCACCGCCTCGATCGCCGGCATCGTGCTGACCGTCCTGCTCTCGCTGTTCCTCGCGTTCGACTGCATCACGAAGCTGCTGCAGGTCCGGGCCGTCGTCGACGCCACGGTGCAGATGGGCTTCCCGCCCTCCGCGGTGCCGGTCATCGGGGCGACCCTGCTCGTCTGCCTCGTGCTCTACCTGGTGCCGCGCACCTCGCTGCTCGGTGCGGTGCTGCTCACGGGCTACCTCGGCGGCGCGGTGTGCTCCCAGCTGCGCATCGAGGCCCCGCTGCTGTCGACCCTGCTGTTCCCCGTCTACACCGGGATCGTCGCCTGGGTGACGCTCTACCTGCGCAGCGCCCGGGTGCGGCGGATCGCGGCCGAGCTCGTCACAGGACGCTGACGGAACGCGAACTCTATATTATGTTGACGGCCGTGGAGCTGAGCACCGAAGAACAGGCCGTCGTCGACGTCGTGCGCGAGTTCGTGGACCGCGAGGTGCGCCCCGTGGTCCGCGAGCTGGAGCACGCCGACGAGTACCCCGAGAAGCTCATCGAGCAGATGAAGGAGCTCGGGATCTTCGGGCTGGCCATCCCCGAGCCCTACGGCGAGGCCCCGGTCTCGATGCCGTGCTACGCGCTGGTCACCGCCGAGCTGGCGCGGGGCTGGATGAGCCTGGCCGGCGCCATGGGCGGCCACACCGTGGTCTCCAAGCTGCTGCTGGCCTTCGGCACCGAGGAGCAGAAGCAGCGCTACCTCCCCCGGATGGCCACCGGCGAGGTCCGGGCCACCATGGCGCTCACCGAGCCCGGCGGCGGCTCCGACCTGCAGGCGATGACCACCGCCGCCCGCCGCGAGGGCGACGGCTACGTCGTGAACGGCGCGAAGACCTGGATCACCAACTCGCGCCGCTCCCAGCTCATCGCCCTGCTGTGCAAGACCGACCCGGCCGCCGAGCCCAAGCACCGCGGCGTCTCGATACTGCTGGTGGAGCACGGCCCCGGGCTCACGGTGTCCAAGGACCTGCCCAAGCTGGGCTACAAGGGCGTCGAGAGCTGCGAGCTGCAGTTCGACGACATGCACGTGCCCACCGACGCGCTGCTCGGCGGCGTGGAGGGCCAGGGCTTCGGCCAGATGATGAAGGGCCTGGAGACCGGACGCATCCAGGTGGCCGCCCGGGCACTCGGCGTGGCCCGCGCCGCCTTCGACGACGCCCTGCGGTACGCCCAGGACCGCGAGAGCTTCGGGCAGCCCATCTGGAAGCACCAGTCCATCGGCAACTACCTGGCGAACATGGGCACCAAGATCGTCGCGGCCCGGGAGCTGATCCTGCACGCCGCCCAGCGCTACGACGCCGGCCAGCGGGTGGACATGGAGGCCGGCATGGCCAAGCTGTTCGCCTCGGAGATGGCCATGGAGGTGGCCCTGGACGCGGTGCGCATCCACGGCGGCTACGGCTACTCCACCGAGTTCGACGTCGAGCGCTACTTCCGCGACGCCCCGCTGATGATCGTCGGCGAGGGCACCAACGAGATCCAGCGCAACGTCATCGCCGCGCAGCTCGTGAAGCGCGGCGGGTTGGAGTAGTGGCTGCGTCGTCGTTCGATGGGCGCCAGCTCAGCGAGCGGGTGGCCGGCCACGTCCGCGAGGCGATCATGGTCGGCGAGCTGCGGGCGTCGGCGTACGTACGCGTGGAGCACCTGGCCGCACGGCTGGGCGTCAGCGCCACACCCGTGCGCGAGGCGCTGATGATCCTCCAGAGCGAGGGCACGCTGCGCTGGGAACCCCGGCGCGGCTTCCGGGTGGTGCCCCTGACCCGGGGCGACGTCGAGGACGTCTTCGCGGTGCAGGCCCACCTCGCCGGCGAGCTCGCGGCGAGGGCGGCCACCGTGCTGCCGGCCGGGGAGATCGCGCGGCTGCGGGCGGTCCAGCGCGACCTGGAGGACGCCGCGCGGGCCGGCGACGCCGCCCGGGTGGACGCGCTCAACCACGAGATCCACCGCACGATCAACAAGGCGCCCGGCGCCCACCGGCTGGCCTCGATGCTGGCCGGCACCGTGCACTACGTGCCGCTGGGGCACTTCGGGCGCGTCGAGGGCTGGGCCGACGCGTCCGCCCACGACCACGAGGCGGTCTTCACCGCGCTCGACGCCGGCCACCCCGAGGCGGCGCGGCGGGCGATGTCCGAGCACATCGAGCACGTCGGGCGGCTCCTGCTGGAGCACCTCGTCGACAACGGGGTGCTGGACCGAGCCGAGACCTGCGTCCCGTAGTTCCACGGACGCCCGCGGCCACGTGACGGCCGACACTTCGATGCATGACAACGAAGCCCCCGTCGGCCCCGACCACCGCCGCCTTCCACCTGCAGGCCGTGATCTCCTTCGGCCTCTCGCTGCTGGCCGTCGCCGTCGCCCTGTGGAACATGCCCGCCGACCCCTGGATCCGCGCGTTCCTGGCGGTCAGCGTGCTGTGGGTGACCACGTCGGCGTTCACCCTCGCCAAGGTCGTCCGGGACCGGCAGGAGTCCACCACGGTGCTCAGCCGCGTGGACCAGGCCCGGCTCGACAAGCTGCTGGCCGAGCACGACCCGTTCAGGGTGGAGAGCTAGGCCCATGGGCGTGGGAGCCGTCATGACCGACGATTCGGCGCGTTTCCGGCCGATTCCGCGCCCAACCGCTGATCATGAACGTGCCGGGGGTCCGCCGGGTGACGTCAGCTGATGGCCCGGCGGGTGCGACGGCGGGAGAGCTCGTCCTCCGGGGCCTCGTCGACGGTGCCCCCGTCGGCGCGCTCCACCGGGAAGTCCTTGATCGAGCCGCTGATCTCGCGCATCGCGCCGGAGACGGCGATGCCGAAGACGCCCTGGCCACCGCGCAGCAGGTCGACGACCTCCTCGGGCGAGCTGCACTCGTAGACGGTGGTGCCGTCGCTGAAGAGCGTGATGCCGGCGAGGTCGCGGATGCCGCGCCGGCGCAGGTGCTCCACGGCGACCCGGATGTTCTGCAGCGACACCCCGGCGTCGAGCAGCCGCTTGACGACCTTCAGGACCAGCACGTCCTTGAAGGAGTACAGGCGCTGCGACCCGGATCCCGCGGCCCCGCGGATCGACGGGACGACCAGGCCGGTGCGGGCCCAGTAGTCCAGCTGCCGGTAGGTGATGCCCACGACCTGCGTGGCCGTGGGGCCGCGGAAGCCGACGAGCTGGTCGGGCATCCCGTCGAACCCCGCGCCGAGGAGGGGGTCAGGAAAGAGCTCGCCCTGTTCGGGCGTGCCGGACGGCGGGTCTTCCACCGAGCTCCTTCCCGCCGGGGTCGCGCCTCGAACGACGCGACCCACTGTAGGTGCTGACCGTAAGCGGATGCCCGCGGCCGGTCAACGCGACGCGCCGGGAGAGGTCACCCGCGGACGGGCGTGTCGGCGTCCGGATCAGGGCTGGGCGCCTCGGAAATCCTCAGCAGAGAAGCCGACCCGCACAACACCGCAGCCCTGATCAGGGCTGGGCGCCTCGGAAATCCTCGGGAGAAATACTGTCCAGGAACTCCCGGAACTTCTCCACCTCGTCCTCCTGCTCGTCCGGGATGATCAACCCGGCCTCGGCGAGGACACTCTCGTCGGCGTGGATCGGCACGCCGATCCGCAGCGCCAGCGCCACCGAGTCGCTCGGCCGCGCGGACACCTTCACCCCGCCGTCGAAGATCAGCTCGGCGAAGAACGTGCCCTCCTGCAGATCGGTGATGCGTACCTGCTCCAGGCGACGTCCGAGCCCGGCGATCACGTCCTTGAGGAGGTCGTGCGTCAACGGGCGGGCAGGCTTCACACCCTGCTGCTCCAGGGCGATCGCGGTGGCCTCCACCGAGCCGATCCAGATCGGCAGGTAGCGATCACCACTCGTCTCCCGCAACAGGAGGATCGGCTGGTTCTGGGGCAGTTCGACCCGAACCCCCACGACGCGCATCTCACTCATGCGCTTCCCTCCTCTTGGGTGGTCCTGCTGTGGTTCGACGCTACACGTGACGCCCGCCGCGCGCCCGCCTCCGGACGGGCGTCGGGCGGTGGCGGACGGTCAGAAGGCGGCGTCAGGACCGGGCGCCGGTGATGAACACCAGCCGGAACTTCCCGATCTGGACCTCGTCGCCGTTCACGAGCACCGCCGTGTCGACCGGCTCGCGGTTGACGTAGGTGCCGTTGAGGCTGCCGACGTCGACGACGACGAACTCGCCGGCGTCGTTGCGGAACTCCGCGTGGCGGCGCGACACGGTGACGTCGTCGAGGAAGATGTCGCTGTCGGGATGGCGGCCCGCGCTGGTCGACGCGCGGTCCAGCAGGAACCTCGACCCCGCGTTGGGCCCGCGCTTGACCACCAGCAGGGCGGCGCCCTCGGGGAGAGCGTCGGCGCCGGACACCGGCTGGTCCTGTGCGGGGGGCTCGACCTCGGAGAGGAAGTCCGCCCGGAAGACCGATGTGGTCTCGGGGGAACGCTCCGGGGGTACGCCGGGCCCGTCGTTCGTGGTCACCTCGGGGACTCCTCCTGGCAGTGTCTGATGGAACCGTACGGGTGGGATCTGTGGAGCGGTGGCGTCAACCTACCGCGTCGTCAGCTGCCGACGAGCGCGCCGTAGGCAGCAGCGTCGAGCAGGTCCGCGGGAGCGCCGGTGGCGCCGTCCGCGAGCTGCACGTCGATCATCCAACCGGCCTCGTAGGGCCCACTGTTGATCAGCTCGGGGTTGTCGGCGAGCGCGTCGTTGACGGCCACGATCGTCCCGCTGACCGGGGCGTAGAGGTCGGAGACCGACTTCGTGGACTCCACCTCCCCCACCGCGGCACCCGCGGCGACGGAGGCGCCGACGTCGGGCAGCTGGACGAACACGACGTCGCCGAGCTGGGACTGGGCGTGGTCGGTGATACCGATCCGGACCACCCCGTCCCCCAGCTCGCGCACCCACTCGTGGGCTTCGGTGTAGCGCAGGTCCTCGGGGATCACGCCGGGGAGCCTAGCCACCGGACGGGGCCGGGCCGGTCGCGGCCCCGGGGCGGACGGGGTGGCGCAGCGCCAGCACGAACTCGGCCGTGTAGAGCGCCCCGGTGTAGAGGTAGAGCCCGGTGCCCCAGACGGCGAACGCGTAGCCCAGCGGGCGGCAGATGTCGGAGAACCACCCGCTGCCCAGCCCCGCCAGCAGCAGCGGGAACGCGTACAGCAGCAGGAAGGTGGCGGCCTTGCCGAGGTAGGTGACGACGAACGGCCCGTACCCGCGGCGGCGCAGCACGAGCACGCAGACCCCCAGCACGAGGTCGCGGCCCACGAGCAGCGCCACGCCCCACCAGGGGATGACGTCGCGCACGGCCAGCGCCACCAGCGCGGCGAGGATGTAGAGCCGGTCGACGGCGGGGTCGAGCAGGGCACCGAGCCGGCTGTACTGGTCCAGCAGGCGGGCGAGCTTCCCGTCGAGCCAGTCGGTGATGCCGCCGACGGCCAGCACGACGATCGCCCAGACGTCCCGGACGGCGAACCCGTCCGGGCGGGGCCCGATGAGCAACCACACGAACAGCGGAACGCCGAGCAGGCGCAGCACACTGAGCAGGTTGGGGATCGTCAGAACACGGTTGTCGCGGCTCTCGTCGCTGCTGGCCACGGGGCGCACGGTACTGCCGCGTGCGCGGGGCCCGACCGGGAGGCACGATGAACCGCATGGACGCAACGACGCTCAAGGGCATCCAGGGCCCCCTCAAGGAGCAGTACAAGTCGGACCCCACCTCCGCGGTGGTCACCCTCAAGGCCGACGGTGAGCTCGACGGCACCGGCATCGCCTGCCGCGTCACCACCGCCACCGCGCTGGTCGAGGCCGGCCTGCACCCCGCCACCGGCGGCGACGGCATGCAGCTGTGCTCGGGCGACATGCTGCTCGAGGCGCTCGTGGCCTGCGCCGGCGTCACGATGCGTGCGGTGGCCACGTCGCTGGAGATCGACGTGAGCGGCACCCTGCACGCGGAGGGCGACCTCGACTTCCGCGGCACCCTGGGCGTCGACAAGGAGGCACCGGTGGGTTTCCGCGACATCCGCCTGACCTTCGACCTGGACACCACGGCCGACGCCGACAAGATCGCACTGCTGATGAAGCTGACCGAGCGCTACTGCGTGGTGCTGCAGACGATCGTCAACTCCCCCACCACCACCGTCACCGTGAAGACGCCCGCAGCAGCATGAACGGCGCGCACGCACTCCTGCACTCCCTCGTCGCGAGCGGCGTCGACGTCTGCTTCGCCAACCCCGGCACGTCGGAGATGCACTTCGTCGCCGCGCTCGACGGGGTACCGGAGATGCGTGCGGTCCTGACCCTGTTCGAGGGCGTCGCCACCGGTGCGGCCGACGGCTACGGCCGCATGGCCGACCGGCCCGCCGCCACGCTGCTGCACCTCGGGCCCGGCCTGGGCAACGGCCTGGCCAACCTGCACAACGCCCGGCGGGCCGGCACGCCGCTGGTCAACGTCGTGGGCGACCACGCCACGTTCCACGCCCGCTACGACGCACCGCTGCAGTCCGACATCGCCGCCGTCGCCGGGTCGGTGTCGGGCTGGCTGCGCCACACCGGGTCGGCCGCCGAGGTCGGCGCGGACGCCGCCGCGGCCGTGGCGGCGGCCCGGGCCGGGACGATCGCGACGCTCGTGCTGCCGGCCGACGCGAGCTGGTCGGACGGCGGCTCCCCCAGCCGGCCCCACCCGGTACCCGCCCGCGCCGCCGCCGAGCCGGAGGCGATCAAGGCCGCCGCCGACGTCCTGACCTCCGGCGACCCGTGCGTCCTGCTGATCGGGGGCGACGCCACCCGCGCCGACGGGCTCGCCGCCGCGAACCGGATCGCCGCCGCCACGGGCGCCCGGCTGCTCGCCGAGACGTTCCCCACCCGGCTGGAGCGCGGCGCGGGCGTCGCGCCGGTGAACCGCCTGGGCTACGCCGCCGAGCAGGCGGTGCACCAGCTGCGCGGGGCGGCCCACATCGTGCTGGTCGGGGCCCGGTCCCCCGTCACCTTCTTCGCCTACCCCGGCAAGCGGGGCGACCTCGTGCCCGACGGCTGCGCCGTGCACGAGGTGGTGGTCCGCGAGGGGCTCGCCACCGACGCCCTGGTGGACCTCGCCGACCTGGTCGCGCCGGGCACCAGCGCCACGCCCGCTGCCGCCGCCCGTCCGGACCTGCCGACGGGCGAGCTCACCGTGGCGAGCGCCGCCGCCGTCGTCGGGGCGCTGCTGCCCGAGGGCGCGATCGTCGTCGACGAGGCGATCACGTCCGGGCTGGGGCTGCCCGGAGCCACGGCCGGCGCCCCACGCCACGACTGGCTCACCCTCACCGGCGGCGCGATCGGCTACGGCCTGCCCGCCGCCACCGGTGCCGCGGTCGCCTGCCCGGACCGGCCCGTGTGGTGCCTGCAGGCCGACGGGAGCGCCATGTACACGATCTCCGCGCTGTGGACCCACGCGCGCGAGGGGCTCGACGTCACCACCGTCGTCTACAACAACGCGGCGTACGCGATCCTGCGGGGCGAGCTGCTGGCCGTCGGGGCGTCGGCTCCCGCCGGTGCCGGCTCGAGATCGCGTTCCCTGCTCGACATCGGTGGCCCCCGGCTGGACTTCGTCGCGCTGGCGACGGGCATGGGGGTGCCCGCCGAACGCGTGGCGACGGCCGAGGCGCTCGCCGCCGCGCTCACCCGGGCCGGCAGGGAGCCCGGGCCGCACCTGATCGAGGCGATGGTGCCCCCGCTGGTGGGGTGAACACACGGTGAACGGGCACCTGCATCGCGTGTCGTAACGTGCTTCCGCACGTTCATCTGCACGATCCATCACCGTTCGTCGCGGACGATCAGCGCTTCACCGCGCGACCCCCGCCCCGGCCGGGTGGGCCCCCCGGGTGGCAGACGTAGAGTGTCCCCAGGTTCACGCTGCGTTCCCGCCCAGCTCACGGGGCGGAGAGGCGCCCCCGACGTGAACCCACGATCAGGTGTCGGTGGGGTGGGCCGTGACGAGAGCGATCGAGGATCTGACCCTCGTCGATCACGCCTGCGTCATTCCGGACAGTGACGAGCACCTGTGGGAGGTCACCGCCGCGTGGGTGTCCTGCGGCCTCGAGGCCGGGGACCGGGTCGTCTACTTCGAGGACGAGTCCGCCGACCTGGTGATGCGCCGCCTCTCCGAGGACCGCACCTGCGTCCGCCACGCCATGGAGAACGGTCAGCTGGTCGTCGTGCCCACGGAGGCCACGCGCTCGGCGCTGGCCGGATCGATCGAGTCGATCGGCGACATCCTGACCGGCCAGATCGACGAGACGGCAGCCGAAGGCTGGCCCGGCCTGCGCCTCGCCGGTGAGTCCGGCCCCGGGCTCATGCGCGAGGGCGGCCTGGAGAAGGTCGTCGCCTTCGAGCAGATGGCCGAGCAGCTCTTCCGGGGCCACCCCACCGCGAGGCTGCTGTGCCGCTACGACCGCCGCTACTTCGACGACGCCGCCGTCGAGGCCATGCGCAGCGTCCACGAGATCGAGCTGGTCAGCCCGGCGGTCTACGACGACACGCTCCTGCGCATCACCCACAGCGGCCCGGCCGCGGTGCGGCTGGCCGGCGAGATCGACCACAGCAACCGGCTGCAGATCCGCCGCCTGCTCCTCGCCACCCTCGACAGCGCGCTGCGGTCGCACTCCGCACCCACCGACATCACGCTCGACCTGTCCTCGCTGCGGTTCGTCGACGTGGCCGGCGCGGTGGGCCTGGTGCACGCGGCCGAGGAGTTCCCCAGCACCCACCGGCTGGTGCTCACCGGCGTGCGGCCCCGGGTCGTCCGGGTGCTCGACCGCTGTGGCGCACCGTTCGCCGAGCAGCTCGTCGTCGAGGCGACGGAGGCCTGATGGAGATCAAGAACACCCGCACGCCGTCCCCCCTGCTCACCCACGTCGCCGGGTTCCACAGCTCCGACCACGACCTCCTGGAGCAGCTGCTCCCGCTGGTCACGGCCGGGCTGGCGCACGGGCGGCCGGTGGCGGTGGCGCTGCGGCCGGCCACGACGGAGGCCGTCTACGACGCGTTCGGCAGCCTTCCGGGCCTGCTGCAGCTCGCCCCACCGGAGGGCAACGACGGCGGCTCCGGCCAGACGCTGGCCGCGCGCCGGGCCCGGCAGCTGCGCGAGCTCACGCTCTCCTTCGGCCCGGTCACCGTCGTCACCGAGCACTGGAACCGGTTCGACGGCCACGACGGCAGCTTCTGGACCGAGCTCGACGCGGCCATGAACATCGCCCTGTCCGATCTGCCGGTGCACCTCACGTGCTTCTTCCCGGAGATGCCGCTGCACCTGGAGGTCGTCGACGGCGCGCGGCGCAACCACCCGCTGCTGCTGCACCGCGACGGGCCCCGGCACAACCCCGACCACCGGGCGCCGCGCGAGGTGCTGGCCGAGCGGCCCGCTCCCGCGCCGGTGCTGCTGGGTGCCCCGGACACGCGGATGGTGTTCGGGGCCTGGCAGCTCAACGAGGTCCGGGCCACGGTCGAGCGGTCGCTGCTGGCCCACGGCTACGGGCGCGACCGCGCCGAGGACGTGGTCCTCGCGGTCAACGAGGTGGCCACCAACGCCGTCGAACACGGCACGGGCGAGGCGTTGATCAGCGTCTGGGAGGCGGCCGACGGGTTCGTCTTCGAGATCCAGGACGCGGGCTCGCTCCGCGACCCGATGCCGGGCCTGCGCGCGCCGCACCCGTCCGAGGCCCGGGGACGCGGGGTGTGGATCGCCCGCCAGCTCTGTGACTCGCTCCACGTCTGGCCGGACCGCACCGGCACCCACGTCCGGATGCGTGCCACACCGTGAGTATTGTCGCAGCAGAGCGTCACCCGGACGGCCGAGTTCTCGCCCGAACTGTGACGCAGATGCCCCTTGGCAACACCCGTGACCAGGAGAACACTTCTCTGCGGACTCGGCGCCAGGAGGCTGCATTCGGGTCACCACACGGGCACGACCACTCACTTGGGAAAAGTATGTCTGACGATCAGCGACGATCTCGCACGACTCAGGCGCACCACGTCGATGCCGGCATGTGCCGCGTCACCGTGCTCGGCGCGTTCACCCTCACCGACGGCAGCGCGGCCGTCCCGCTCGGCGTCGACTCGCGGCGCCTGGTGGCCTACCTGGCCGTCCACCCGCGCCCGCAGCCGCGCGCCGCGTTGGCCGCCGACCTCTGGCCCGGCGTCGACGCCGCGGCCGCCCTCCGGCTGCTCGACGAGGCCGTCGACGGTGTCGACGTACCGGGCCTCCTCGACGGCGCCGACGGCGCCGACGGCACGTCCGCGCCCCTCGCGCTCGCCGCGGACGTCGAGGTCGACCTCGCCGAGGCCATGGCCCTGATCCGGGCGCTTCCCGGCATCGCGGCCGATGCCGTCACCGACACCTCCGTCCTCGACGTCGACATCCTGCCCGGCTGGACCGCCGCGTGGCTCGAGATCGAACGCGAGCGGTTCCGCCAGCTGCGCCTGCACGCCGTGGAGGAGCGCAGCCTGCGCCTCTCGGCGGCCGGTCGCTACGCCGCCGCCGTCGAGATGGCCGAGATCGCCGTCAAGACCGCTCCGAGCCGCGAGAGCGCCCGGCGGGTGCTCATCGAGGCCCACCTGGCCCAGGGTGACGTCGCCGCCGCCGTCGCGGCCTACGACGAGTACCAGGAGCTGCTGCGCTCGAGCGTCGGCGGCCCCACCCCCACCGGCCTCGACGGGCTGTTCCCGCCCGCCCCCGCCTGGCCCGTGCTGCGCGCCCGCCGGGTCATGCCGCGCTCGGCCGTGCAGCTGCCCGGCCTGCGCTCGGTCCGGGGCGGCGGCACCACGCGCCGGCTCGTCGCGGGTGGCAGCACCCGCTAGTCCCGCTTCTCCACGACGAAGGGCCCCGGTCGCACGACCGGGGCCCTTCGTCCGTCCTCAGTGGAATCGCGGCGGCCGCTTCTCCGTGAACGCCGTCAGCCCCTCAGCGCCCTCCGGTCCGGCGGCGCTCGCCGAGATCGACGCCGCCTCCAGCTCCAGGTGGGCGGCCAGCGCGTTGTCCGGGGAGACGGCCAGCAGTCTCTTGATCCGGCCCAGCGCCGCCGTCGGGCCCTGGGCGATCCGGCGCGCCGTGGCCTCGGCCTCGGCCGTGACGTCGGCGTCGTCGACCACGGCCGTGACGATGCCGGCGGCCAGCGCGGCCTCGGCGTCGAGGACCTGGTCGGTGAGCAGGATGTGGCGGGCGCGGCCCGTGCCGACGATGCGCGGCAGCGTCCAGCTCATCCCGCCGTCCGGGGAGAAGCCGATGCCCGGGTAGGCCGGGCGGACGTGCGTGGAACGGCCCGCCACCGCGAGGTCGGCCGCGCAGACGATGGACAGGCCCGCACCGGCCGCCCAGCCGGGCACCCCGACCACCACGGGCACGGGGCACTCGACCACCGCGACGACGAACCGGTGGAACGCGTCGGCGAGCGCGCGCACGTAGGCTCCGCGGTCCTCGGCGGAGGCGAAGGCGCGGACGTCACCGCCGGTGCAGAAGCTGGCGCCCTCGCTGACCAGCAGCACGGCACCCGTCTCGGCCGGGTCGAGGGCCCGCAGGGCCGCCTCGATCACCGGCAGCGCGTCGCCGTCGAGGGTGCCGTGGCGGCCGCGGGCCACCCGCGCCCGCAGCACCCGCCCGTCCTGGACGACCGCGGGCGTCTCGACGTCCGGCTGCGTGGTCACAGCTCACGCAGCTTCGGCAGCACGTCCTCGGAGAACTGGGTGAGGAAGCGCTCCTGGTCGTGGCCCGGGCCGTGGAACACGAGGTGGGTGAGCCCGGCGTCGACGTAGGGCTTGATCTGCGCGAGCGCGTCGTCGGGGTCCGAGGCGACGATCCAGCGCTTCGCGACCTGCTCGATGGGCAGCTCGTCGGCGAGCCGCTCCATCTCCGTGGCCGAGTCGACGCTGTGCTTCTGCTCCTGGGTGAGCGACAGGGGCGCCCAGAACCGGCAGTTCTCCAGCGCCGCGTCCTTGTCGCGGTCGTAGGACATCTTGATCTCGATCATGTGGTCGATGTCGGCGGGATCGCGCTCGGCCTTCTCCGCGCCCTCGGCCACCGACGGCACCAGCTTCTCGGTGTAGAGCTCCATGCCCTTGCCGGAGGTGCAGATGAACCCGTCGCCCGCGCGGCCGGCGTAGCGGGCCACCATCGGGCCGCCCGCGGCCACGTAGATCGGGATCGGCGTCTCGGGCTTGTCGTAGATCGTGGCGTTGACCAGCGTGTAGTACTCGCCCTCGAAGGACACGTCCTCCTCGGTCCAGAGCCTGCGCATCAGCACCACGGCCTCGCGCAGCCGGGCGAAGCGCTCCTTGAACTCGGGCCACTCGCGCCCCGACACGGCGATCTCGTTGAGCGCCTCACCGGTGCCGACACCGAGCATGATCCGGCCCGGGTAGAGCAGGCCCAGCGTGGCCCACGTCTGCGCGAGCACGGCCGGGTTGTAGCGGAACGTCGGCGTCAGCACCGACGTGCCGAGCTGGATGCGGGAGGTGCGCTCCCCCACCGCCGTGATCCACGCCGTGGCCGACGGGGCGTGACCGCCCTCGTGGCGCCACGGCAGGAAGTGGTCCGACACCACCGCGCTGTCGAGCCCGACCTCCTCGGCCCGCACCGCGTACTCCACCAGCTCGCGCGGCCCGAACTGCTCCGCCGAGGCCTTGTAGCCGATCCGCAACGCCACGATCCCTGCCTTCCATCGAGAAGTATCGGCCCCTAGCCTGCCACCCCGAACTCGCATGCGCCGCGGCGCGGATGCTCGTACCGTCGATCGAGCCATGAGCACAGAACCCCCCTCCGGCCACCACGGCTCCACGACTGCCGCGCTGCGCCGACTCGGTCCCTACATCGCGCCCCATCGACTACCTCTGATCGGGAGCGGCCTCGCCGCACTCGTCGCCACCCTGGCCGGGCTGGCCGTCCCGCTCTGGACCCGGTCCATCGTGGACGGACCTGTGGCCCACGGCGACCTGACGACGCTGCCCTGGCTCGTCCTCGGTGTGCTCGCGTTCGGGCTGGCCGAGGCCGGCCTGATCCTCCTGCGCCGGATGCTGGTGGCCCGGCCCAGCAACCGCATCGAGGCCACGATGCGCGCCGACCTGTTCGCGCACCTGCAGCGGCTGCCGGTCGCGTTCCACGACCGGTGGGCGTCGGGGCAGCTGCTCTCGCGCGCCACGACCGATCTCACCACCATCCGCTGGTTCGTGGCGTTCTCCGGGATCTTCCTCGTGGTCAACGGCGTGACGCTGGCGGTGGGCATCGGCGTGCTGCTGTGGCTCTCGCCGTGGCTGGGGCTGGTCGTGGGGGTCACCGCCGTGCCGTTGACGGTGCTGACGCTCGCCCTGGAACGCCGCTACTCCCGCGAGGCGCGGCGCGCCCAGGACCAGGGCGGCGACCTCGCCACCGTCGTCGAGGAGTCGGCGCTGGGCATCCGGGTGCTCAAGTCGCTGGGCCGCGGCCGCGAGCTGACGGCCCGGTTCATGGCCGAGGCCCGCGGGCTGCGCGGCACGGAGCTGCTCAAGGTGCGGCTGCTCGCCGCGCTGTGGGCGGTGCTGATCCTGCTGCCCGAGATCGCCATCGCCGCCATCCTCGGCGTCGGCGCGTACGGCGTGGCGCACGGATCGCTGACGCTCGGCACGCTCGTGGCCGCGGTGTCCGTGCTCACCTACCTCTACTGGCCGATCGCGTCGATCGGGTACCTGCTGGCCGAGGCGAGCAACGCCGCCGCGGCCACCACCCGCTACTGGGAGGTGCGCGACGTCGTGCCGGCGATCGTCGACCCCGCGGCGCCGCGGTCCCTGCTCACGCCCGTGCGCGGCGAGCTGGTGCTGCGCGACGTGCACTTCACCTACCCCGGGGGCGACCGCGAGATCCTGCGAGGGGTGGATCTCACGGTCGCCCCCGGGGAGACGATGGCGCTGGTCGGGGCCACGGGATCGGGCAAGACCACGCTGACGGCGCTGGTCCCCCGGCTCTACGACGTCACCGGCGGCGCGGTGCTGCTCGACGGCGTCGACGTCCGCGACGTGCGGCTGGGCGACCTGCGCACGGCCGTCGCCACGGCGTTCGAGGACCCGGTGCTGATCTCGGCGAGCGTGCGGGAGAACGTGGCGCTCGGTGTTCCCGACGCGACCGGAGGGTCGCCTGCGGGCCCGAGCACCTACACCGACGAGGACGTGTGGGGCGCACTGCGGATCGCCAGCGCCGACGGGTTCGTGGCCGCGCTGCCGTGGGGCCTCGACACCCGCATCGGCGAGCAGGGCATGTCGCTCTCGGGCGGCCAGCGGCAGCGTCTCGCGCTCGCGCGGGCGGTGCTCGGGCGCCCGCCCGTGCTGGTCCTGGACGACCCGCTCTCGGCGCTCGACGTGCACACCGAGGCGGAGGTCGAGGGCGCGCTGCGGCGGGTGCTGGGCGGCGTCACGGCGCTCGTCGTGGCGCACCGGCCGTCGACGGTGCAGCTGGCCGACCGCGTCGCGATGCTGCAGGACGGCCGGATCACGGCCGTGGGCGACCACAGCGAGCTGCTCGCCACCGACCCGGCCTACCGGGCGCTGGTGTCGAGCCTGGACGAGGTGCGGACATGAGTACCGGGACGGACTGGCGGGGAGTCGCCGACGAGGACGAGGAGGCCGATGTCGTCTCCACGAGCGCCGGGCTGAAGCTGCAGCAGCAGGCCCGCGCGCTGGTGGGCGACCTCGTGCGGCCCCACCGTCGCGCGGTGTTCTGGGCGGTGGTGCTGCTCGTCGCCGAGAACGCGGTCATGCTGGCCGGGCCGCTGCTGGTGGCCGGGGCCATCGACACCGGCGTACCGGCCGCGCTGCGCGGCGACCTCGGCCCGCTGGCCTGGGCGATCGGCGGATACGCCGCCACCGGCATCGGGGCGGCGGTCCTGCGCGCGGCGTTCCTGGCGCTGTCCGGGCGGGTCGGGCAGGACGTGCTGCTGGAGATCCGGCGTCGGGTGTTCGCCCACGGGCAGCGGCTGTCGCTGGACTTCCACGAGTCCTACACGTCCGGCCGGCTGATCTCGCGCCTGACGAGCGACCTCGACTCCCTCAACGACCTGCTGGAGAAGGGCCTCGATGGGCTGCTGGGCGCCGTCCTGTCGCTCGTCGGCATCTCGGTGCTGCTGATCTGGCTGGACCCGGTGCTGGCGGCGATCGTGCTGCTGGGCTTCGTGCCGCTGGTGTTCCTGACCCGCTGGTTCCAGCGGCGGTCGCGGGCGAGCTACCGGCTCACCCGCACCACGGTGGCCCGGCTGATCGTGCACTTCGTGGAGTCGATGAACGGCATCCGCGCCGTCCAGGCGTTCCGCCGGGAGAAGCGCAGCGACCAGATCATGGACGGGCTCAGCGGCGCCTACCGCGACGCCAACGCCGACGCGTTCGTCACCGTCGCCTGGTACGTGGGGTTCCTGCGGCTCGTCGGCAACGTGACGCTCGCCGTCGTGCTTCTGGTGGGCGGGCTGCGCGTGGTGGGCGGCGACCTGCAGCTGGGGGCCCTCACGGCGTTCCTGCTCTACCTGCGCCGCTTCTACGACCCGCTCGACGACCTGGCGCAGTTCTTCAACGCCTACCAGTCGGCGGCCGCGGCGCTGGAGAAGATCTCCTCGGTGCTCGACACCCCGGCCGGGGTGCCCGAGCCCGCCACGCCGGTGGCTCTGCCCGTACCGGTGCGGGGCGAGCTCGCCTTCGAGGAGGTCCGGTTCGCCTACGCGCGGGCGACCACGCGCGAGATCCTGCCGCGGTTCTCGCTGCGCGTGCCGGCCGGGCAGACGGTGGCGCTGGTCGGGGCCACGGGCGCGGGCAAGTCGACGCTGGCCAAGCTCGCGGCCCGCTTCTACGACCCCACCGAGGGCGCCGTCCGGCTCGACAGGGTCGACCTGCGCGACGTCGCCGACACCGACCTCCGCTCCGCGCTGGTGATGATCACGCAGGACGCGTTCCTGTTCTCCGGGTCGGTGGCCGACAACGTGGCCATGGGCCGCCCGTCGGCCACGCGGGAGGAGATCGTCGCCGCGACCGGGGCGGTGGGGGCGCGCGGGTTCGTCGAGGCCCTGCCCGACGGCTTCGACACCGACGTGCGCAAGCGCGGCGGACGCCTGTCGGCCGGGCAGCGGCAGCTGGTGTCGCTGGCGCGGGTGGTGCTGGCCGACCCGGCCGTCGTCCTGCTCGACGAGGCCACGTCGTCGCTGGACGTGCCGAGCGAGCGGGCGGTGCAGGCGGCACTGGAGACGGTGCTGGCCGGACGGACGGCGCTGATCATCGCCCACCGCCTGTCCACGGTGCTCATCGCCGACCGCGTGCTGGTGATGGCCGACGGCCGGGTGGTGCAGGACGGGTCGCCGGAGCAGCTGCTGGCGGGGGCGGGCGAGTTCGCCGACCTGCACGCGGCGTGGCGTGCGTCGCTCGCCTGAGGATCCACCTCGCCGGGGCGGGCGGGGGCGGGCAGGCTGACAGGGTGGACGACCCCGTCAGCGTGCTCGCCCCGTCCCTGCCGCGCCCGCACATGATGCGCCAGCAGTGGCGCGACCTGTCGTTCCTGCACTGGGCGGTCGACCCGGCGACCGTGGCGCGGTTCATGCCACCGGGCGTGCGGCCCGACGTCATCGACGGGCGCACGTACGTCGGGCTGATCCCGTTCCGGATGGTCGGGGCCGGGTTCGCGCACGGCCCCGCGGTGCCGTGGGCGGGCACGTTCCTCGAGACCAATGTGCGTCTGTACTCCGTCGATGACACGGGCCGGCGCGGCATCGTGTTCCGCAGCCTCGACGCCGACCGCGCGGTGGTGGTCGCGGGCGCCCGTGCGGTGTTCGGCCTGCCATACCGCTGGGCCCGGATGCGCCACCGGCAGGTCGGCGCCGTGCACGGCTACGAGGCACGGCTGCGGTGGCCGGGGGTGTCGGCGAGCAGCCGGATCCGGGTCCGCGCCGGGGCACCGATGCCGGCCGGTCCGCTGGAGCGCTTCCTCACCGCCCGCTGGGGCCTGCACGTCGAGCACCTGGGCCGCACCTGGTACGTGCCCAACCAGCACCCCGCCTGGCCCCTGCGCCACGCCGAGGTGCTGGACCTGCACGACGGCCTGGTGGAAAGCGTGGGCCTGGGCCATCTGGCGGCGCGTCCGCCGGACCACGTGGCGTTCAGCGACGGCGTCCCGGTGGAGTTCGCCCTCCCCCGCCGCTGAACTACCCGGAGATCGCGGCGCCCAGCGCGGTGCGGCGGTGCAGCACCTCCCGCCCGGCCCGGCGGGAGGTGACCAGGCCGTTCTCACGCAGCACCTTCAGGTGCGTCGACGTGGTGGGCAGGCCGAGCCCGATGCGACGGGCCAGCGTGCTCGTCGAGGCCTCCTCGGTGAGGGCCTGCAGCAGCGCGGCGCGGGTCGCGCCCACCAGATCGCCGAGTGCGCCGGGGTCGCGGGCGGGCGCCGGCGGCCACAGGGTGCCCACCCCGCGGACGGGGTAGAACAGGGTCGGCTGCACGGGCGGGTCGGTGATGGCCACCATGTCCGGCCAGACGAAGACGCTCGGGATCAGCACCAGCCCACGGCCACGCACGTCGTCGGTGGTGCCGTGCGCGCTGCCGCCGTACACCAGCATGTCGTCGGCCCACCCGACCTCACGGTGCAGGCCGTTCAGCACCGAGCCCAGCCCGCTCGTGGCCAGCGCGGCGGCGCGGTGGGCGATGTCGGCGGCGAGCAGGTCGTCGATCGTGGCCCAGAACGGCCGGATCAGGATCTCCCAGCAGGTGCGCTGGGCGGCGACGATCCGCTCCAGGCTCCGCGCCGGATCGGCCAGCAGGCGGCGCACCCCGGCCAGCGTGCGCGACGCCGCCCTCGGGTGCCGCAGCCCCTCCGCCAGGTCGTGCACCACCTGCTCGAGCGGCGTGGCCGCGACGGTGGCCAGGTCGTCGTCGATCCCGGTGGTGGGGCCGGTCGGGATGGGGGTGATGAAGTCGGGGGTGGAACCGGGCCGGGGAACCAGCGGCCCGAGGACCTCCGCCGCGGGGGCGAGTGCGCGCAGGTCCAGGGTGCGCAGCCACGACAGGTGGTAGGCCTGCCGCCGCGGCTCGCGGGTGACCCGCAGCGCCTCCATCGTCTCCCACAGCGGCGACCGTGCGAACCGCAGCCCCAGGACGTCGCTGGTGTCGAACCGCAGGCCGAGGGGCACGTTTCGATCGTGCCCGAAGCGTGGGGAGAGCACGAGGGCGGCCTTCACGCTGGGGGCATGCCGACCTACCGCACCGTCCTGCGCAGCGGGGAGTTCCGCGCCGTGCTGGGCGCCCACGTGTTCTCGATGCTCGCCATCGTCGTCGGCGACGTCGCGCTGACCGTGCTCGTCTACCAGCGGACGTCCTCGCCGCTCCTCGCCTCGCTGACGTTCGCGATCGGGTTCGTGCCCATGGGGATCGGCGCCGTGGTCCTCGGCGGGGTGGGCCGGAGCCGCCCGAGCCGCGACGTCCTCGTGGCGTGCGAGGTGGTGTCGTCGGCGCTGCTGGTGGTGATGGCGCTGCCCGGCATGCCGATCCCGGCCATGCTCGCGCTGCTGGCGGTCAAGGGCTCGATCGACCCGGTCTTCTCGGGCACCCGCGCGGCGTCGCTGCCCGAGCTGCTCGGCGACGAGGGCTTCGCGCTGGGCCGCTCGCTGCTGCGGCTGGTGTCGCAGAACGTGCAGCTCGTCGGGTTCGCGGCCGGCGGGATCGCGCTGGTGTTCGTCACCCCCACCGAGGCCCTGCTCGGCGCGGCGGCCGGCTACGCGGCCTCCGCGCTGGTGCTGCGGCTCGGCACGCGCCGGCGGGCGCCCGTGGCCGCCCCGGCCGGTGGGGACGGACCGATCCACGCCCTGCGGACGCTCGTGGCCGTGCCCGGGATGCGACCGGTCATGGCGATGTTCTGGCTGCCCGGGTTCTTCGCGGTGGCACCCGAGTCGCTGGCCAACCCGTACGCGCAGCTGATCGGCGGGGGCACGGTGGCCGTCGGGCTGCTGCTGACCGGGCTGCCCGTGGGCTCGGTGCTCGGGGAGCTGCTCGCCGGGTCGCTGCTCGCGGCCGACCGGCGCACCCGGCTCGTCGTCCCGCTGGCGGCGGCCGGGTTCGTGCCGGTGCTGCTGTTCGCGTTCGCCCCGTCGCTCCCGGTGGCGATCACTCTGCTCGTGCTCTCCGGGCTGGGCACCAGCTACCTCATCGGGCTCGACCAGCTGGCGCTGGCGACGGTGCCCGAGGAGATCCGGCGCCGGGCGTTCACCCTGCTGCAGGCCGGGTCGATGGTGAGCCAGGGGCTCGGGTTCGCCGCGGCCGGGGCGGTCGCGGAACGGTTGCCCGTCACCACGGTGATCCCGCTGCTGGCGGCGTGCGGGCTGGCCGCGGTCACGCTCGTCGGTGTGCGCCTGCGCCGCGCCCACCCCGCCGCCGCGGCCGTGACGGCGCCACCGGTGTCCATGGGGCGGTTCGGCCCCGGACCGTCGGGGGTGCCGCCTACGATCGGCCCGTGACCCTCGCCGACACCGCCCCCCTGGACGTCCTCAAGCGGGTCTTCGGCTACGACGCGTTCCGGGGCGACCAGGCCGAGATCGTCGGGCACGTCTGCTCCGGCGGCGACGCGCTGGTGCTCATGCCCACCGGCGGCGGCAAGTCGCTGTGCTACCAGATCCCCGCGCTCGTGCGGCCCGGCGTCGGCGTCGTCGTCTCGCCGTTGATCGCGCTGATGCAGGACCAGGTCGACGCGCTCACCGCGCTGGGCGTCCGGGCGGGGTTCCTCAACTCCACGCAGGATCCCGAGCAGCGCCGCGCCGTCGAGGCGGCGTACCGCTCGGGCGAGCTCGACCTGCTGTACCTGGCCCCGGAGCGGCTGCGGGTGGAGTCCACGCTGCGGCTGCTGGAGCGCGGCACCATCGCACTGTTCGCCATCGACGAGGCGCACTGCGTGGCGCAGTGGGGCCACGACTTCCGGCCCGACTACCTCGCGCTCTCCCAGCTGCACGAGCGCTGGCCCGACGTGCCGCGCATCGCGCTGACGGCCACGGCCACGCGGGCCACGCACACGGAGATCGCACAGCGGCTCAACCTCTCCGACGCGCGGCACTTCGTCGCCAGCTTCGACCGGCCCAACATCCAGTACCGCATCGCGCCCAAGAACGAGCCACGCCGCCAGCTGCTCGACCTGCTGCGCACCGAGCACCCCGGCGACGCGGGCATCGTCTACTGCCTGTCGCGCAAGTCCGTGGAGCAGACGGCGGAGTTCCTGGTGGGCCAGGGCATCCCGGCGCTGCCGTACCACGCCGGGCTCGACGCGGCCGTGCGCCGGCGCAACCAGGCGCGGTTCCTGCGCGAGGACGGCGTGGTCATGGTGGCCACCATCGCGTTCGGCATGGGCATCGACAAGCCCGACGTCCGGTTCGTCGCGCACCTGGACCTGCCCAAGTCGGTGGAGGGCTACTACCAGGAGACGGGCCGCGCGGGCCGCGACGGGCTGCCGTCCACGGCGTGGCTGGCCTACGGGCTCGCCGACGTCGTGCAGCAGCGCAAGATGATCAACGAGTCGGAGGGCGACCGCGCCCACCGGCAGCGCCTGGGCCAGCACCTCGACGCGATGCTGGCGCTCTGCGAGACGGTCGAGTGCCGCCGGGTGCAGCTGCTGAACTACTTCGGGCAGCAGGGATCGCCCTGTGGCAACTGCGACACCTGCCTCACCCCGCCCGAGTCGTGGGACGGCACGGTGGCGGCGCAGAAGGTGCTCTCCACGGTGTTCCGGCTCGACCGCGAGCGCGGCCAGAAGTTCGGCGCCGGCCAGATCATCGACATCCTGCTCGGCAGGAGGACGGCGAAGGTGGAGCAGTTCGGCCACGACTCGCTCTCCGTCTTCGGGGTCGGCACCGACCTGGGCGAGGGCGAATGGCGGGGGGTGGTCCGGCAGCTCATGGCGCAGGGCCTGCTCGGTGTCGAGGGCACCTACCAGACCTTCGTGCTCACCGAGGCCAGCCGGCCGGTGCTGCGCGGCGAGCGTCAGGTGATGATGCGCCGCGACCCGGAGAAGGTGGCCCGCGGCCGGTCGCGGTCGTCGTCGAAGGCCCCGTCGTCGAAAGCGGGGCCGGTGGACATGCCGGCCGGGGCGGCGCCGGTGTTCGAGCGCCTGCGGGCGTGGCGGGGGGCCACCGCGAAGGAGAGCGGCATGCCCGCGTACGTGATCTTCCACGACGCCACGCTGCGCGAGATCGCCACGCGGATGCCCACCACCCTCGCGGAGCTGGGCACCATCAGCGGGATCGGGGAGAACAAGCTGGCCAAGTACGGCGAGGGGGTCCTGTCGACCCTGGCCGGCGAGGAGCCCGGGGCGCCCTGACCGGTTCATGATCACCGGCCTCGACGGCCGCGGGCGGCGCGAGGAAGCGAGGGGCACCGAGCGCTCAGTGGTTCCGGCCACCGGGTGACTCGATGAGCGCTGATCATCGTGCAGGCGCCCCGGCGCGGATGCGGGTGCCCTTCGGGTCGTACAGCGCGCCCTTCGCCACCGTCGCCCCGACCCAGTCGCCGTCCACCGCCACCGCGACCGGGCCCGCGGCGTCCAGCGGGAGGTAGGCGTAGGCGATCGAGGACGCCACCGTGTAGCCGTAACCGCCCGACGTCACCTGTCCCACCACGTGCTCCCCCACGCGCACCGGCTCGCCGCCCAGCGCCACCGAACGGGGGTCCTCGAGGACCAGGCAGCGCAGCTTCCGGGTCGGCGGACGGCGGGCGTCGGCCCCGATGTACCCGCCGCCGGCCCGGACGGCGAAGGACAGGCCGGCCTCGTCGGGGGTGGTGTCGGGGCCGATGTCGGAGCCCCGGGCGCGGTAGCCCTTCTCCAGGCGCAGGCTCTCGATCGCGCGGTAGCCGCCCGGCGTGGCGCCCGTCCCGGCCAGCACCGACCACAGCGCGGCCCCGTACTCCGTCGGGCAGTACAGCTCCCAGCCCAGCTCCCCCACGTACGTGACGCGCAGGGCGCGGACCGGCACGTCGCCCACCACGATCTCCCGCATCGAGGGGTACGGGAACGACAGGGACGCCGTGGTCAACGGGGCCAGCAACGACCGCGCGTCGGGGCCCCAGAGCCCGAAGCACGCCCACGCGCTCGTGACGTCGGTGACGTCGACGTCGAACGGGCCGGCGTGGCGGCGCAGCCACCCCAGGTCGTGCGGCCCGAACGCCGTGCCCGTGACGACGAGGTACGAGGAGGTCGCGACCCGCGTGACCGTCACGTCCATCTCGATGCCCCCGCGCTCGTCGAGCGCCTGGGTGTAGACGACGGCACCGGGCGGGCGGTCGAGGTCGCCGGCGAACACCCGGGCGCAGAACGCCGCGGCGTCCGGCCCGGTGATCTCGATCTTCGCGAACGACGACTCGTCGAACAGCCCCGCCGCGCTCCGCACGGCGACGTGCTCCGGCTCGACGCAGGGCGACCAGTTCCGCCCCGCCCACCCGCGCGGCCGCAGGTCCTCCGATCCGGCGACCGAGTAGTGGTTGACCCGCTCCCACCCGGCCTTCTCCCCGAACACGGCCCCGTGGGCGGCGTGCCAGGGGTAAGCGGGCGAGGTGCGCAACGGGCGCCCGGCCAGGCGCTCGCCGCCGGGGTAGCGGATGTCGTAGTAGCTCTCGTAGTTCTCCCGCGTGCGGGCCAGCGTGTAGCCCGGCGAGCGGTAGTGGGCCCCGAACCGGCGGACGTCCATGTGCCACAGGTCCATGCCCGGGTCGCCGTCGAGGATCCACGACGCCATCACCAGCCCGATCCCGCCGGCGCCGGCGATGCCGTGCGCGCAGAACCCGGCGGCGACGAAGAACCCGGTGACCTCGGTCTCGCCGAGGCAGAACTCGTTGTCCGGGGTGAACCCCTCCGGCCCGTTGATCATCGACGCGACGCCGACGTCGGCCAGCACGGGCACCCGGACCTGCGCGTTCTCGACGATCTCGGCGAACCGGTCCCAGTCCGGGGTCAGCAGCTTCGCGTTGAAGTCCGGCGACGGGGTGTGGTCGGCCCAGGCGGGCGCGGACCGTCGCTCGTAGCCGCCCATGACCAGCCCGTCGATCTCCTGGCGGTAGTAGACGAGCAGGTCCGGGTCGCGCAGCGAGGGCAGCGTGGCGCCCCCGATCCCGGGCACCGGCGCCGTCACGACGTACTGGTGCGACATCGGCACCACCGGGATCCGGACGTCGACGAGCCGCGCGATCTCCGCGGCGTACATCCCGCCGCAGTTGACCACCACGTCGCACCCGACGTCACCGCGGTCGGTGCGCACCCGCGTGACGCTGCGCCCGTGCCGCCCGTCGACGGTGTCGATCCCGACGACGCGGGTGTGCTGGGCGATCGTCACCCCGGCCGCCCGGGCGGTGGCGGCCAGCGCGTAGCAGAGCCGCGCGGGGTCGACCTGGCCGTCGGTGGGCGTGTACGCGGCCCCGAGCACACCGTCCGTGCTGATCAGCGGGAACAGCTCGCGCGCCTCGTCGGCGGAGATCAGCTCCAGCGGCAGCCCGGCCCGCTGCGCCCAGCCGTGCTGGCGGCGGATCTCCACCAGCCGCTCCGGCGACGACGCCAGCTTCAGCGACCCCGACTCCACCCAGCCCGGCGCGTTCTCCCCCGTCTCGAGCGTCCGGTACAGCTCGGCCGAGTGGACGTTCATGCGGGTCAGGGCGGGGTCCGAGCGCAGCTGACCGACCAGACCGGCCGAGTGGAACGTCGACCCGCTCGTGAGCTCGGAGCGCTCGACCAGCAGCACGTCGGTCTCGCCGCGCTCCGCGAGGTGGTGGGCCACGCTGGCGCCGCCCACACCCCCGCCGATGATCACGATGCGGGCGCGGTCGGGCAGATCGCTCACGGCGCAGACAGTACGGGAACCGCTAGCATCCCGGCTCATGTCCAGCGGCGGGGTGGAGGAGCTGCTCGACTCCATCCCCTGCACCGCGGGCCGGCCGCGCACCGTCGAGGACCTGCCCGGCGGGCTCACCAACCGCAACCTCAAGGTCACCACCCCCGACGGCACGGTCGTCGTCCGCATCCCGACCCCCGGGCCCTCCCTGCTGGGCATCGACCGCGACGCCGAGCACGAGAACTCCGTGCGCGCCGCCGCCGCGGGCGTCGGGGCGACCGTCCGGCACTACCGGCCCGGCCAGGGTCTCGTGGTCGACTTCCTGCCCGCGACCACCCTGACCGACGACGACCTGAACGATCCCGACGTCCTGGGCCGCGTGGCCGCCGCGTGCCGCCTGCTGCACGCCGGTCCGCGGTTCGTGAACCGGTTCGACATGTTCGACGTACAGGCCCGCTACCGGCGCATCGTCACCGAGCACGGCTTCCGGCTGCCACCCCGCTACGACGAGTTCGCGCCGGCCGTCGCCCGCATCCGCGAGGCACTGGGTCCACGGGTCACGGTGCCCTGCAACAACGACCTCCTGGCGGCGAACCTCCTCGACGACGGGGAGCGGATCCGGATCATCGACTACGAGTACTCCGGCAACAACGACCCCTGCTTCGAGCTGGGCAACCTCTGGAGCGAGGCCGCACTGCCGCCGCCGCTGCTCGAAGCGCTGGTCACCGCCTACTTCGGGGAGCCCCGGCCCGACCAGGTCGCCCGGGCCCGGCTGTTCGGGCTCGTCGCGAAGTACGGCTGGATGCTGTGGGCGTCGATCCAGGACGGCTCGAGCCCGATCGAGTTCGACTTCTGGTCCTGGGGACTGGAGCGCTACGACCGCGCCGTCGCGGAGTTCGACGGGCCCGATCTCCACCGACTGATCGGAGAGGCACAGCCATGAGGTCGCACCAGGGCAAGATGACGCTGGAGCAGCTGCGCGTCCACGTCGAGGACGGGTCGATCGACACCGTGCTCGTCGCGCTCACCGACATGCAGGGCCGCCTGCAGGGCAAGCGCTGCGACGCCCGCCACTTCGTGGACGAGGTGGTCGGCCACGCCACCGAGGCCTGCGGCTACCTGCTCGCCGTGGACGTCGACATGAACACCGTCGGCGGCTACGCCATGTCGAGCTGGGAACGCGGCTACGGCGACTTCGTGCTGCGCCCCGACCTCTCCACGCTGCGCTGGATCCCCTGGCACGAGGCCACCGCTCTCGTGCTCTGCGACGCCGAGTGGGACGACGGCTCGCCCGTGGTGGCGTCGCCGCGGCAGATCCTGCGCGGCCAGCTCGACCGCCTCGCCGAGCACGGCCTGGTCGCCGACGTGGCCACCGAGCTGGAGTTCATGCTGTTCTCCACGTCCTTCGACGAGGCGTGGCAGCGCAACTACCAGGACATGCGGCCCGCCAACCTCTACAACGTCGACTACTCCATGCTCGGCACCGCGCGGGTCGAGCCGCTGCTGCGGCGCATCCGCAACGGCATGACCGGCGCCGGGATGGTCGTCGAGTCGGCGAAGGGCGAGTGCAACCCCGGCCAGCACGAGATCGCCCTCAGGTACAGCGACGCCCTCACCACCTGCGACAACCACGCGATCTACAAGACCGGGGCGAAGGAGATCGCCGACCAGGCCGGCATGGCGCTGACGTTCATGGCGAAGTACGACGAGCGCGAGGGCAACTCGTGCCACATCCACATCTCCCTGCGTGACCCGGACACCGGCGCGGTGTTCCCGGGCGACGGCGAGCACGGCTTCTCCCCGCTGTTCGCACACTTCATCGCCGGCCAGCAGGCGCTGCTGCGCGAGTTCACCTACTTCTTCGCGCCCAACGTCAACTCCTACAAGCGCTATGCCGAGAACTCCTTCGCGCCGACGGCGGTCGCGTGGGGCAGGGACAACCGCACGTGCTCGCTGCGGGTGGTGGGCCACGGGCCGTCGCTGCGGGTGGAGAACCGGGTGCCCGGCGGCGACATGAACCCCTACCTGGGCGTGGCCGCCCTGATCGCGGCCGGGCTGCACGGCATCGAGAACGAGCTGCCGCTGGAGCCGGAGCTGATCGGCAACGCCTACACCTCCGACACGCCGCGCGTGCCGTCGACGCTGCGGGAGGCGGCCGAGCTGTTCTCCTCGTCGACGGCGGCGGTGGACGCGTTCGGGCAGGAGGTCGTGGCGCACTACGCCAACGCGGCGGAGGTCGAGCTCACGGCGTTCGACGCGGCCGTCACCGACTGGGAGCGGCGGCGCGGGTTCGAGCGCCTGTGACGGTCGCCGGTGTCCCCGTCGTCGGCATCACCGCCTACGGGGAGCGCGCGGCCTGGGGCGTCTGGGACCTCGACGCGGTGCTGCTCCCGCGCGCCTACACCGACATGGTGGCCGACGCGGGCGGCGTCCCGGTGCTGCTGCCACCCCGCGTCGAGGCGGCCGCGGCGGTGGACCGGCTCGACGCGTTGATCCTCTCCGGCGGCCCGGACCTGGACCCGGCCCGCTACGCCGCCGAGCCGCACCCCCGCACCGGTCCACCCCGGTCGCAGCGCGACGCCGCCGAGATCGCGGTGCTGCGTCGGGCGCTGGAGCGCGGGATCCCCGTCCTCGGGGTGTGCCGCGGGATGCAGGTGCTCAACGTGGCGCTCGGCGGCACGCTGACCCAGCACGTGCCCGACGTCGTGGGCCACGACGGCCACAACCCCTCGCCCGGGGTGTTCGGCCCGACGGAGGTGACGCTGACCGGCCGCGTCGGGGCGATCCTCGGCCCCACGGCGACGGTCCGGTGCCACCACCACCAGGCCGTGGACGTCCTCGCCGACGGTCTGACGGTCACGGGCCGCGCCGCCGACGGCACGGTGGAGGCGGTGGAGGGCGACGGCTGGGTGGTGGGCGTGCAGTGGCACCCGGAGCAGACGACCGCCGACCCCCGCCTGATGGCTGCGCTGGTGCGGCAGAGCGTGCCGGCCTGACCACGCGGTCCGGGGCTCTCGAGGGTCACGCCGGCGGCGTGCCCGCGACGCCCGGTGGACGAGGTCCGTCAGCGTCTCGATCGCCTCGTCGTCGGCCACCCCGCCGCTCCCGAGGGCACCACGGTCGTCGTCCGCCCGGACGGTCACGTCGGGTCCGTCGGCTGATCTACTGCACCCATGACGGAGCGGTTCGAGGGACGTACGGCGGTCGTGACCGGCGGCGGGAGCGGGATCGGGCTGGCCACGGCCCGCCGCTTCGCCGCCGAGGGCGCGAAGGTGGTGATCGGCGACGTCGACGCCGACGCGGGGCAGGCGGCGGCCGACGAGGTGGGCGGGCTGTTCGTGCGCACCGACGTGACCTCGGAGGACGAGGTGGACGCGCTGTTCACGGCGGCCGTCGACACGTACGGCAGCGTCGACGTCGCGTTCAACAACGCCGGCATCTCCCCACCCGACGACGACTCGATCCTCACCACGGGCCTCGACGCGTGGCGCCGCGTGCAGGAGGTCAACCTGACCTCGATGTACCTGTGCTGCCGCGCCGCCATCCCGCACATGCAGCGGCAGGGCAGGGGCGCCATCGTCAACACGGCCTCGTTCGTGGCCGTGATGGGGGCCGCGACCTCGCAGATCTCCTACACCGCGTCCAAGGGCGGGGTGCTGGCGATGAGCCGGGAGCTGGGCGTGCAGTTCGCGCGCGAGGGCATCCGGGTCAACGCCCTGTGCCCCGGCCCGGTCGACACGCCACTGCTGCAGGAACTGTTCGCCGCCGACCCCGAACGGGCCCAGCGGCGCCTGGTGCACATCCCGATGGGCCGGTTCGCCCGGCCCGAGGAGATCGCCGGCACCGTGGCGTTCCTGGCCAGCGACGACGCCAGCTTCATCACCGCGTCCACGTTCCTGGTGGACGGCGGCATCAGCGGCGCCTACGTCACCCCCCTGTAGGAGAGCTCACTCGGCCCGGGACCCCTCACCGGTTCGGTCAGGGTCGCGCCGTACCACTCAGCAGACCGCGGCCTGCGGAGTCGGGTTGGCCAGCCCGAAGAGACGACGCCCGCGCAGGCCGACCCACGTGCCGGCCAGCGCCACGGCACCCCGGACCCAGCCCGACAGGCTGCCCGAGGCGATCCCGGCCAGGTAGGCCCCGATGGTGCAGCCGCCCGCCAGCCGCGCCCCGACGCCCATGAGGATCCCGCCCAAGACCAGCGCGAACAGCGTGGCGGTGGTGCCCAGCAGCACAGCGTGAGCCCGCGGCCCGGCCGCCTGCCCCACCGCGACCAGCTGCCGCCACGCCGAGCTGAACCCGAACCGCGAGTGGAACAGCGCCACCCCCAGCCCGGTCCCCAGCGCGAGCAGTACGGCCTGCTGCGCCCCGAACCGCACCCCCACGTACGCGGGGAGGGCGGCGCCCACCACCCCGAACGCCCCGAGCAGCCTCCACTGCACCGGCGCGACGGACCGCTCCGCCGTCTCGACCACCACCGCACAGCCCCCACGACCCCGACGACACCGACGACACCGACGACCCCGACGACACTGCCGTTCGTCGGCTGGGGTCAGGTTTCGAGGCGGTGCAGCATCGCCGGCAGCTCGCCCGTGTGGACCACCGCCAGGCGTTGCGTCGCCCGCGTCAGGGCCACATAGAGGTCGTTCGCGCCCCTCGGGCTCTCCGCCAGCACCTCCGCGGGCTCCACCAGCACCACCGCGTCGAACTCCAGGCCCTTGGCCGAGCTGATGGGCAGCACCACGACGGGGCTCTCCAGGTCGACGTCGGGGTCCGGGGGGCCGTCGGGGCCGACCGGGCCCAGGTCGCGGGGCACGCTGCCGAGCAGGCGCTCCCGCAGGGCCACCACGCGCTCGGTGGGGGCCAGCACGACCGTGCGGCCCTCGCCGACCGCGCCGGCCTCCTCGGCCAGCACCTTCGCGACGGTGTCGTCGAGATCCGCGACGGTGCTGTGGACGGCCCGGGGCGCCACCCCGTTGCTGCGCACGGACCGGGGCGCGGCCAGCCCGGGCTCGATCACCGCGAGGACGTCGTCGGCGACCACCGCGATCTCCGACGGCGTGCGGTAGTTGACCGTGAGCTGCTCCAGGCGCCACCGGTTGGCGACGTAGGGCGAGAGCACCTCGCCCCACGAGTCGGCTCCCGCGAGGTCACCGGTCTGCGCGATGTCGCCCACGAGCGTCATCGACCGGGTGGGACACCGGCGCATGATCAGCCGCCAGGCCATCGCGGAGAGCTCCTGGGCCTCGTCGACGATCACGTGGCCGTAGGTCCACTCGCGGTCGGCGGCGGCGCGGTCGGCGGTGGAGTCGTAGCGGCGCACCTGCTGGCGTTCGGCGAGCCGGTCGGCGTCGACGACGTCGCCGGCGCGCAGCAGCTCGTCGTCGAGGTCCTCCTCGAGGTCGAGGACGTCGAGCACGCCCTGCGCGTAGGCGATCTCCTCGCGCAGCGCCTCCGCCTCGCGCGCCGCGGCCTCGGAGCCGTCGTCGCCGAGCAGCTCGGCGGCCTCGTCGAGCAGCGGGACGTCGGCGGGCGACCAGCGCAGTCCCTCGGGCACGTCCTCGGCCGACGGGGCGCGCAGCAGGAGCGCGCGGTCCTCGGGGGGCAGCCGCCGGGCCACGGAGCCGAGCTTGCGCTCGTCGGCGAACAGGTCGGTGAGCAGCTGCTCGGCCGACAGCGTGGGCCACAGCGCGTCGAGCTCCCGGCGCAGCTCGACGCTCTCGGTGAGCTCCTCGCGGATGTCGCCGATGTCGCCGCGGTCGAGCAGGCCGCGGGAATTCATCTGGGAGCCGCCGAGCGTGCGGGCCACCTGCTCGGCGAGCAGCCGGATGGCCTCCTTCTCGAAGATCCGCTTGGCCTCGTTGTGGGACTTGCGCGAGCGCCGGGCGCGGGTGCGGGCGGTGTTGGCGACGTCGCGGTCCAGCCGGACGTCCTGCTGGTCGATCACCAGCCGGATCGGACGGCGCGGCACCTGCTCGCGGTCGCGGACGGCCGCGGCGATCACGGCGGCCATGTCGGTGCGGCCCTTGACCTCCGCCACCGCGACGGGCTCGGGCCGGCGCGCGTCGAGGCCCGGGAAGAGCTGACCGACGGTGCCCAGCACCACCGACGTCTCCCCCAGCGACGGCAGGACCTGCCCGATGTAGGACAGGAAGGTGGGGTTGGGGCCCACGACGAGCACGCCGCGCCGGGCCAGGCGGTCGCGGTGGGTGTAGAGCAGGTAGGCCGCGCGGTGCAGCGCCACCGCGGTCTTGCCGGTGCCGGGGCCGCCCTGCACCACCAGCACGCCCGAGGGCTTCGAGCGGATGATCGCGTCCTGCTCGGACTGGATGGTGGCCACGATGTCGGACATCCGGCCGGTGCGGCTGGCCCCGACGGCGGCGAGCAGGGCCGCCTCGCTGGTGAGGCCGCTGGACTGCTCCGCCGCTCCCGCGGCCTCGAGGTCGAGCACCTCGTCGTCGATCGCGGTGACCTCGCGCCGCCGGGTGCGCAGGTGGCGGCGGCGCCGGATGCCCTCCGGGTTGGCCGCGGTCGCGGTGTAGAACGGGCGCGCCGCGGGGGCGCGCCAGTCCATCAGCAGCGACTCGTAGTCGTTGTCCTCGTCGAGCAGCCCCAGCCGCCCCACGTAGCGGCGCTCGCCGTCGTCGGTGTCGAGCCGGCCGAACGCCAGGCCGTGCTCGGCGGCGCGCAGCGCGGCGAGGCGGTCGGTGTAGATGCCGACCGCGACGTCGCGCTCGGTGAGCGCCTGGGGCGTGCCGACGGTCTCGTCGTGCAGCACGTCGTGGAGGCGCTGCGCCGTCTCGGCCCGGCGGACGTCGAGCCGCCCGTAGAGCATGGCCACGTAGGCGCGCTCGTGCTCGATCCCGTCGGGCTGGGACGTGCTGTCGGACACCGGTCGATCACCTTCGCGCGCAGACCATCACGGGGCAGGGGGAGTTGGAGAAACGACTTACCAACCTACCAGCGCGGACGCACTCGCGATGACGCAACGGGCCTAGACGCGGACCGGGGTGTCCGCGTGCTTCCGGCAGGTCGGCACCTCGGGGCGGGCGTCGAGCCGCTCGTCGTCGATCTGCTCGTGGCACACGACACAGCTGCCGTAGGTGCCGGCCTCGATGCGCGCCAGCGCCTCGGTGATGCCGCGCCGCTGCTCGGCGACGGTGTCCAGGAGCAGCTCGCTGTCCATCGAGGAGGTCACGTCGGCGCCGTAGTCGGCGGGGTGGGTGCCGTTCGAGCCCTCGTCGCCGGAGTCCGCCGCGGAGGCCCGGGACGACTCGGCGAAACGGGCGCGCTCGTCGAGGTCGGCGAGCTCGGCGGTGAGCAGGTCACGGGCGTGATCGGAATTCATGGTCCGGCATACCCCGTCCGTGACCGGCCCACTCGTGCTTTCAGCTACCCGGGTGGCGGGACCTCGGTGCGCGGCCGAACGGCTGCTCCACCGGCTCGACGGGCTCGGCCGCCGGGATCGGCAGCGTCACCGGACGGTCGGCCAGCGCGACCGGGTCGTCGTGGTGGCGCAGCCGCATCGGCGGGCCGCTGACCAGCGTGTACTCGGCCTCGTCCTGGCGCATCTCCACGCGCAGCTGACGGCCCTGCCACTTGAGGCCGAACGAGATCCGCGAGAGCGCCGGGGGCAACCGGGGGGCGAAGCGCAGCCCGCCGGAGTCGCACTGCATGCCGCCGAACCCCGTGACCACGGCCGTCCAGGTGCCGGCCATGGACGCGATGTGCACACCGTGGTCGGAGTTGCCGGCCAGGTTGTTGAGGTCCACCAGCGCCGACTCGGCGAGGTAGTCGAACGCGAGGTCCAGGTGCCCGGTCCACGCGGCCATGACGGCCTGGGTGCACGCCGACAGCGACGAGTCGCGCACCGTGACGGCCTCGTAGTAGGCGAAGTTGCGCTGCATCTGCTCGGGGGTGAACGCGTCGGGGCGCAGCACCATGGCGAGCACCAGGTCGGCCTGCTTGACGACCTGCTTGCGGTAGAGGTCGAAGTACGGGACGTGCAGCAGCAGCGGGTAGTGCTCGGCGGGGGTGTTCTCGAAGTCCCAGGTCTGGTGCTCGGTGAACCCCTCCGACTGCGGGTGCACGCCCAGCACCTCGTCGAACGGGATGCTCATGGCCTTCGCGGCGTCGCGCCAGCTGGCCATCTCCTCGGCGTTGACGCCGAGCCTCGCCGCGGCGCGGGTGTGCCGGGCCGCGGTGTCGGCGGCCACGCGCAGGTTCAGCTGCGCCATGAGGTTCGTGTAGACGTTGTTGTCCACCACCGCGGTGTACTCGTCCGGGCCGGTGACGCCGTCGATGCGGAACGCGCCCGACGAGTCGTGGTGGCCCAGCGAGCGCCACAGCCGCGCGGTGGCCACCAGCAGCTCGAGCCCCACCTCGCGCTCGAAGTCGACGTCCCCGGTGGCCGCGACGTGGCGGCGCACGGCGTCGGCGATGTCGGCGTTGATGTGGAACGCCGCCGTGCCCGCCGGCCAGTACCCCGAGCACTCCTGCCCGCGGATGGTGCGCCACGGGAACGCGGCACCGCTGATGCCGAGCTGCTCCGCGCGCTCGTAGGCCAGCGGCAGGATTGTCTGCCGCCAGCGCAGCGCGTCGGCCGCCGCCTCGGGCGCGATGAACGACAGCATCGGGAGGCTGAAGGTCTCGGTGTCCCAGAACGTGTGGCCGTCGTAGCCCTCGCCGGTGAGCCCCTTCGCCCCGATCGCGCGGCGCTCGGCGCGGGCACCGGCCTGCAGCACGTGGAAGATCGCGACGCGGACGGCCTGCTGCAGCTCGGCGTCGCCGTCGATCTCGATGTCGGCGGTGGCCCAGAAGTCGTCGAGGTAGTTGCGCTGCTCGGTGATCAGCCCGTCCCACCCGGTGTAGCGGGCCGCCGCCAGCGCCGCGCGGACCTGGTCGTGCAGCGCGGGCTGCGACCGGCGCGCCGACCAGCCGTACGCCAGGTACTTGACGATCGTGAGCGTCTCGCCCGGCTTGAGCCGGGTGATCACCGTGGTGCGGCCGATGTCCTCGGTGGCCTCGGAGGCGATCTTGGTGCCGTCCGGGCCGGTCACATCGTGGTCCATCGCCGCGGCCACCCGCAGCCCGGAGTGGCGGGTCTGGTGGATCAGCGTCGCGCCGGCCTCGTCGCTGCGGTGCTGCTCGGCCTGCAGCGGGTCGGTGAGGGCGGCCTCGACGCGGGGGTCGTCGTCGTCGCGGGAGGGCAGCTGCTCGTTGGCCACCAGCTCGGACTGGAGCACCAGCAGCGCGGGCTCGTCGAGCACCTGCACCTCGTAGCGGATCGCCGCGATGGCGCGCTGGGTGAGCGACACCATCCGCACGCTGCGCACCTTCACCGCGCGCCCGGCGGGCGAGGCCCACTCGACCTCGCGGGTGAGCGTGCCGGCCTGCAGGTCCAGCACGCGCTCGTGGTGGCGCAGCTCGCCGTAGCGCAGGTCGAACGGCTCGTCCTCCACCAGCAGCCGGATCAGCTTGCCGTTGGTCACGTTGATGATCGTCTGGCCGGACTCCGGGTAGCCGTAGCCGCCCTCGGCGTAGGGCAGCGGACGCTTCTCGTAGAACGAGTTGAGGTAGGTGCCCGGGGTGGCGTGCGGCTCACCCTCGTCGAGGTTGCCGCGCAGCCCGATGTGGCCGTTGGACAGCGCGAAGACGGACTCGGTCTGGCCGAGGTTCTCCATGTCCAGGCGCGGCTCGCGCACCAGCCACGGCTCGACGGTGAACGCGCGTCCGGGATCGGGGCTCATGACGGGACCTCCAGCAGCTCCGCCAGATCGTCGACGACGACGTCGGCACCGTTCTTCAGCAGGTCATCGCGGTGGCCGACCCGGTCGACCCCGACGACGAACCCGAACCCGCCGGCCCTGCCCGACGCGACGCCGGCGGTGGCGTCCTCGAACACCACCGCGTCCTCCTCGGCGACGCCCAGGTCGGCGGCCGCGGCCAGGAACGTGTCGGGCGCGGGCTTGCCGGGCAGCCCGCGCTCCCTGGCGACGACGCCGTCGACGCGGTGGTCGATGTACTGCGCGAGCCCCGTGATGTCGAGGACCTGCTCGGCGTTGGCCGACGAGGACACGCACGCCGTCCGCAGTCCCGCGGCCTTGACCGCCTCGAGGTAGGTGACCGAGCCCGGGTAGACGTCCACGCCCACCGTCTTGATCTTCTCCTGGACGAGGTCGTTCTTCCGCGTCGACAGGGCGTAGATCGTCTCGGCGTCGGGCGGGTCGTCGGGGCCGCCCTCGGGCAGCTCGATGCCGCGGGACGCCAGGAACCCCCGCGTGCCGTCGAGCCGGGGACGACCGTCGACGTACGGGCCGTAGTCGGCCTTCACGTCGAACTCCTGGAACGGCGTGCCGTCACGCTCGGCGCGGAGCTTCAGGTAGTCGTCGAACATCTGCTTCCACGCGGCGGCGTGCACGCTGGCCGTGTCGGTCAGGACGCCGTCGAGGTCGAAGAGGCACGCGCGGGTGCCGTCGGGGAGGCCGAGCATTCGCGCACGGTACCGATAGCGCCGATCACCGCCGAGAGCCGGCCGGGGCGCCCCGGCCCCGGCACCGGGCTGGTCACGTTCGACGACGCGCCGTGGACACGCCTGGTCGGCCCGCCGCTGTCGGGCCGGATCGACGGCGGGGTCGGCGGGGACCCGGTACCTGCCCCGGGCGTCACTCCGGTGTGGCGGTCCCGCTGCGGAGCTCGATCACGACGGGCTCCCCCACGCCGCCCGTCACGGTGACGGCGTGCCCGCCCGGGGCCGCCGAGATGGTCAGCACCCCGCCCTGGGGCCGGGGCTCGATGTCGCGCTGCACGGCGTCGCGGACCGCGACCAGCACCTGCAACGGCCGGACGGTGGCGCCGCGCAACCCGGCGTCGACCTCCATCTCCACGCGCAGCCGCGGCCCGAACCGGGCCTGCTCCAGCTGGAGGTAGCCGCGCACGGCGTCGAGCTCGTGGCCCAGCGTGGTGCTCGCGTTGCCGGCCTGGTCCGCGGCGCGGGAGAGGTCGGCGAACCCGAACAGCAGCTCGCGGGCGCGGCCGGGGTCGGTGCGGATGAGCGCGGCGATCGTGTTGAGCGCGTTGTAGACGAAGTGCTGCTCCAGGCGGCGCGTCTCCACCGCGGCCGCGGGCGCCGGCGGCACGGGTTCGGGCTCGACGGGGGGTTCCGGCAGCACCCGCGACGGCGGCGGGCCGACGGGCACCGCCCAGCGCGTGTCGTCGACGTCGGAGGGGGCGACCGGGCCGCGCCAGTGCGGCAGCCGCAGCCGTCCGTCGGTGGCGATGCCGGTGAACTCGACGAGCCCCACCAGCCGCGGGGCCACCCAGATCGCGGGCCGGGCGATGTCGGCCGGCATCCCGGCGAGGAACGGCGAGCCGTCGCGGCGGAGCTTGCGCAGCGCGGCCACCTGGCCCCGCTCCTCCCCCGAGACCCCGACGCGCCCGACGTAGCGCAGCTGCCCCCCGGACACTGGAACGCCGAGCAGCAGGCTCGCGATGAGGTCGGGATGATCCGGATCGGTGGGCGTCCAGCCCCCGACGACGACCTGCCGCGTACGCGGCACCGGGACCTTCACCCACAACGGCGAGCGCCCACCGGGGCGGTAGCGGGAGCCCAGGTGTCGCGCGTGCAGGGCGTCCACACCCTTCACATCGGCGATCCGCAGCATCGACTCCAGTTCCGACACCGGAAGGGGTGAGGTGGTCCAGACCGGGGCGGCGTCGAAGCCCAGGCCGTCGAGCAGCGTGCGCCGGTCGCGGTAGGGCAGGTCCACGGTTAAGTGGCCGTCGAGCCAGAGCAGGTCGGCCACCTGGAAGTCGACGGGCGTGGCCAGGATCTGGTCCTGCGACGGGTGCGAGCGGGCGCTGCGCTTCTTGAGCAGCGTGGCGCGGGGGGCGTGCTCCTCGCCGCGGGCCACGATCGTGCCGTCGAGGATCATGCCGCGCGGGGGCGAGCGCTTCTCCAGCTCCGGGGCGAGCTCGGGGTAGGCGGCCGTCATCGACACGTCGCGCGAGCTCAGCAGCCGGGTGCGGCGACCGGGCTCGACGTAGGCGATGCAGCGGTGGCCGGTCCACGCGAGCTCGACGACCCAGTCGGGCCCCGAGGGCGTCTGGCCGGACCCGGTCGAGGGCGTCATGGGCGACACCAGATCGGGCATTCCGCCCCCACCCCTGGTCACGGCACCACCGTAGCGGCACGTCCGGGTGACGGTGCTGCTCAGGTCCGTTGCAGCCAGTCGATCGGGTCACCGTCGTCGACCGGCGCGCCGGCCTGGCGCAGCAGCGCGCGGACCAGGCCCCGGCGCTGCGCGGAGTAGGTCAGCACGTGGGCCAGGACGCTGCCGAGCACGAAGCTCTCGGGCGGGTCGCACAGCGCGTCGACGAGGCGGTCGTTCCAGGCGCGGCGGCGCTCGATGTCGCGCACCGTCGCGCGCCAGCGGGGGCCGACGTCGTCGAGGCGGCCCAGCAGCGTCACCGGGTCCGCGTCCGGGCCCGGTCCGCCGGGGTGGTCCTCGCCGGCGATCGAGGCGAGCCAGATCTCGTAGGTGCCCACGCAGCGGCTGAGCAGCGCCGCGATCGAGGGCTCCTCCCCCGCCCAGCGCAGGAGCACGAGGCCCGGAAGGCGTTTACGGGTGTACTCGGCGGCCGGAATGCCCTTCGCGAGCTCCAGCAGCGACCGCACGTCGTCGACGTCGTGGTGCACCATCAGCGCCGTCACGGGGCTCGCCCCGTCGGGCTCCCCGGTCACCCACAGGTTGTGCGGTGCGTGGAAGTGGATGCCGTTGGGCGCGGGCAACCAGTGGTGTGCCCCGGCGGGCGTCGCGCTGGGCGGGTGGCCGAAGGCCCGGGCGTACGCGCGGGCGAAGCCGTCCACGGACTCGTAGCCGGCGGCGAACGCCACCTCCGTCACCGGCGAACCGGAGGCGAGCCGCCACGCGGCCCGTTCCAGCTCGACGCGCCGGCGCATGGCCACCGGCGGCTCGCCGGTGTCGCGGGCCAGCAGCCGGCTGAAGTGGAACGGCGACGTGTACGCGCCGCCGGCCATGTCGGTCAGGGATCGGTGGTCGTCGGCGAGGACGGCGTCGAGGAGATCCCGGAGCCGGTCACGTCCAGTCATCGGTGCGCGCGCCCTCCACCGCGTACCGGACGCACGCGAAGGCCCCGTTGCGCGCGACCTCGACGGTGCGCAGGGCGTAGCGGCGCGGGAAGACCGGGCGGCCCTCCCCGAGCGTGACCGGTGCGATCGACACGATGATCTCGTCCAGCAGGCCGGCGTCGGCGAACTGCCCGGCGAGGTCCCCGCCGCCGACGACCCACACGTCCCTGCCCAGGGCGGCGAGCTCCGCGTGGACTCCTGCCACGTCGCCGCGGGCGAACCGGACGTCGGCGCCGTCGATGACGGGCAGGTCCCGGTGGGTGAACACGACCGTCGGCATCGGGTAGGCCCACTTGTTGGTGCCGGCCTCGACGCGGGCGCGGACCCACTCGTAGGTGGTGGCGCCCATGACGAGCGCGCCGACGTCGGCGATGAAGGCGGTGTAGTTCATCGGGCCGGCCTCGTCGATGTCCTGGACGAAGAGCCAGTCCAGCGAGTCGCGGGCGTCGGCGATGAAGCCGTCGAGGGTGGCGGCGGTGTAGTAGACGGTGCGCGGCATGGGGTCAGCCTGCCCGGTCCGGGCCTGCGTGCGCCCGACCGTTCTTGCTGCCGCGATTTCCGGTGGCGCGATACTGGAGGGACCATGACGCTCACCGAACGCCTCCCTCCCACGCCCGACGATCCCGACGACCTCGTCGAGGCGTTCGTCGACTGGGCCTACGAGGAGCGCGGCCTGTCGCTCTACCCGGCGCAGGAGGAGGCGCTGATCGAGCTGGCCACCGGCAGCAACGTCATCCTCTCGACGCCCACGGGCTCCGGGAAGTCGCTGGTCGCCATCGGCGCGCACGCCGTGGCCCTGCAGCGCGGGCGGCGCACGTTCTACACCGCGCCGATCAAGGCGCTGGTGAGCGAGAAGTTCTTCCAGCTCATCGACGTGTTCGGCGCCGACAAGGTCGGCATGCTCACCGGCGACGCCGCGGTGAACGAGAAGGCCCCGATCATCTGCTGCACCGCCGAGATCCTGGCCAACATCGCGCTGCGCTCCGGCCGGGACGCCGACGTCGGCTCGGTGGTGATGGACGAGTTCCACTTCTACGCCGACCCCGACCGCGGCTGGGCCTGGCAGGTGCCGCTGATCGAGCTGCCGCAGGCGCAGTTCCTGCTGATGAGCGCCACGCTCGGCGACGTCACGTTCTTCCGGGACGACCTGAAGCGCCGCACCGGCCGCGACACCGCCGTCATCACCTCGGTGGACCGGCCCGTGCCGCTGCACTACCGCTACGTCTACTCACCGCTGCACGACACGATCGCCGAGCTGCTCGCCACCCACGAGGCGCCCGTGTACGTCGTGCACTTCACGCAGCAGTCCGCGGTGGACCGCGCGCAGTCGCTGATGAGCGTCAACGTCACGTCCAAGGACGACAAGGCGGCCATCGCCGCGCTGATCGGCAACTTCCGCTTCACCTCGGGCTTCGGCAGGACGCTCTCGCGGCTCGTGCGCCACGGCATCGGCGTGCACCACGCCGGGATGCTGCCGCGCTACCGGCGGCTGGTGGAGACCCTTGCCCAGGCCGGGCTGCTGCGCGTCATCTGCGGCACCGACACCCTCGGCGTCGGCATCAACGTGCCGATCCGCACGGTGCTGTTCACCGCGCTCGTCAAGTACGACGGGCAGCGCACCCGCCCGCTCAAGGCGCGGGAGTTCCACCAGATCGCCGGACGGGCCGGGCGTGCGGGCTACGACACCGTCGGCACCGTCGTGGCCGAGGCCCCCGATCACGAGGTGGAGAACGCCCGGCTCATCGCCCGCGCCGGGGACGACGAGAAGAAGAAGAAACGGATCGTCCGCAAGAAGCCGCCGGAGGGGTTCGTCGGCTGGTCCGAGGTGGGGTTCGGCAAACTGCAGGTGGCCCAGCCCGAGGCGCTGACCAGCCACTTCCAGGTCTCGCACGCGATGCTGCTCAACGTCATCTCCCGTCCCGGGGACGCCTTCGCCGCCATGCGGCACCTGCTGGAGGACAACCACGAGCCGCGGCCGCGCCAGCGACGCCACATCCTGCGGGCCATCGCGATCTACCGGGCGCTGCTGGCGTCCGGGGTGGTGGAGCAGCTCGACTCCCCGGACGCCGAGGGTCGCCGGGTGCGCCTGGTCGGCGACCTGCAGCTCGACTTCGCGCTCAACCAGCCGCTCTCGCCGTTCGCGCTGGCGTCGTTCGAGCTGCTGGACAAGGCGTCCCCGACCTACGCGATGGACATGCTCTCGATCATCGAGGCCACCCTCGACGACCCCCGCCAGGTGCTCTACGCGCAGCAGAGCAAGGCCAAGGGCGAGGCCGTGGCACTGATGAAGGCCGAGGGCATCGAGTACGAGGAGCGGATGGTGCTGCTGGAGGAGGTGACCTGGCCCAAGCCGCTCGACGAGCTCTTGAGCGGCGCGCTGGAGACCTACCGCCGCGGCGCCCCCTGGGTCGAGGACGCCACGCTCTCGCCCAAGTCGGTGGCCCGCGACATGTTCGAGCGCTCCATGACGTTCGTGGAGTACATCGGGCACTACCAGCTCGCGCGGTCCGAGGGCCTGGTGCTGCGCTACCTCGCCGACGCCTACCGCGCCCTGCGCCAGACGGTGCCCGACGAGGCCAAGACCGAGGAGCTCACCGACGTCGAGGAGTGGCTGGGCGAGCTGGTGCGCCAGGTCGACTCCTCCCTGCTCGACGAGTGGGAGGCGCTCGCGGCCGGCGCCGGCACGGGCGAGGAGGTCGCTCCGCCGTCGCTGGAGAGCGGCCCGCCCGGGGTCACCCGCAATGTCCGCGCGTTCCGGGTGCTGGTGCGCAACGCGATGTTCCGCCGCGTGGAGCTCGCGGCCCTGCGGCGCTGGGACATGCTCGGCGAGCTCGACTCCTCCTCCGGCTGGAACGGCGAGGCCTGGCGCGAGGCCCTGCTCCCCTACTGGGACCACTACGGCGACACGATGGTGGCCATCGGCACCGGCCCCGACGCGCGCGGCCCGAAGATGATCACGATCGAGGAGGAGCCGGAGCGCTGGCTGGTCCGCCAGGTCCTCGACGATCCCGACGGCGACCACGACTGGGCCATCACCGCCGAGGTCGACCTCGCCGCCTCCGACGAGGAGGGCACGGCGATGATCTGGATCACCGGCGTGGAGCCGCTGGGCGGAGCCTGACCGCCCTCGGGTCCAGACCGCCCGGCACCGGCGGTGTGCGTCTGCCGACGCCCGGGTAGACGTGCTCCCCCGGACCGGCCGGGGCCGGCTGCCACGCCGGGCGCAGCGTCGACGGGTCGGGGTGGAGGCAGGCCCGGGAGCCATCTCCTCCGCGGCGCACCGTCCGCAAATGTCGATCATGTCGTCGTTTGATCGACATTTCGCTGCCGTCAATGTATCGTTGTCACATGAAGTACTCAGAGGCCGAGCGGTGGATCGAGCGCGTCGACCCGGCCGTCACCCGCGACCGCTCGGTCACCGCCCACCTGGAGTTCCTCAAGGCCCGCAGCGCCGAGGGACCGCTCACCAACGACGCGGCCGCCGCCTGGTACGCCGTCGTCGGGGAGATGCGGCGCCTCGCCGACTACTACGAGCGCGACCTCATCCGCAAGCTGCGCTCGGACGGCATGACGTGGGCCCAGGTCGCCGACGCCGTCCATGCCCAGCTCTCCAGCCGGCAGGCCGCCCAGGGCAAGTGGAAGCGCCTGGTCGACCCGGGTCGGCGCACCACCACGGGCAACATGCGGCGCGGTGGCCGTCGCAAGCAGGAGAACTCACCCGATCAGGGGGCCGGTGCAACCTGACGATCGGATCGTTCGGTCCAACACCCACTCGACCGGTACGCTCCGTGACGCACGGTCACGCATCATCGCGCGGCCCGGTGACGCGACAGGAGTGACGCCCGCGATGGCGGACCATCCTCCGGACCTGCACCAGGAGCAGGACAGAGGGTTGCGGGGCTCGCTCCCCGACGTCGATCGGCTCGCCGGGGACTGGCTGGATTCGCTGCCCGACGGCGTCGCCGGCCCCGACCAGCGCCGCCGGCTGCTCGCCCTCGCCGGAACCCTCCGGGACGCCGTGGTCACCGAGCCGTTCGATCCCGCCCGGCCCAGGCAGGTCGGCCGGGACCTCGTCTCCGCGGGCGTCACCCGGCCGTCGGCCCTGGACGCCACCGTCCGCACCCTCGGGGACGCCGGCCCCACCATCGGCCACGCGCGCATGTTCACCGTCGTAGGAGCGCTCACCTCCGCCTACGCCGAGGCGCTGCGCGACCACACCCGCAGCGAGCAGGACCACCTCGGCGCCGCCGCGCTCGCGGCCCACGCCCTCGCCGAGGACGCCCGGCACACCAGCGAGGCCAGGTTCCACGCCGTGTTCACCGAGTCCGCCGTGGGCATCGGGATCTCCGACGTCGACGGCCGCGTCCTCGAGGTCAACCGGGCCCTCTGCGACCTCTTCGGCTACTCCCCGGAGGAGCTGACCGAGCGGTCGGCGTTCTCCTTCGTCCACCCCGACGACGACCCCGCCTACTGGGCGGAGGTGAAGGACCTGCTGGCGGGCGAGGTCGACCACGTCCGCCGGGAGAAGGCCTACGTGCGCAGGGACGGCACGTCGGTCTGGGCCGACGTCGAGCTCACCCTCGTGCGCGCCTCGGACGGCTCCCCCCGCTTCATGGTCGGGATGCTCCAGGACATCACCGAGCGCCGCCGTCTGCAGGACCGCCTCCGCCACCAGGCCGAGCACGACCCCCTGACCGGTCTGCCCAACCGCACGGTGTTCTTCGAGCACCTCGAGGAGGAGCTCGCGCAGCCCGACCGGCACCTCGCCGTGTGCTATCTCGATCTCGACGGCTTCAAGGCCGTCAACGACACGCTCGGTCACGACGTCGGCGACGCCCTGCTGCGCACCGTCGCCCACCGCCTGGCCAGCGAGCTCGACGAGCACCTCGTGGCGCGGATGGGCGGCGACGAGTTCGTCATCCTGGTCCGCTCCCCCGGCGGGCCCGAGCACGTGCACCGGTGCGCCCTCGCCGCGCTCGCCGCGGTGCGGCGTCCGGTGCGCCTGGCCGGACACGACATCCGGGTGTCGGCCGGGGTGGGTGTGGTCCACAGCTCCGACCTCACCGAACCGGCCCACGGCGTCGACATCCCGTCGCGGGCGGCCGAGCTGATGAAGGCCGCCGACACCACGCTCTACCGCGCCAAGCACGACGGCCGCGACCGCGTCGCCCACTTCGACGCCCACCGCCACCACAGCGACATCGGCCGCCTCGCGACGTCGGCGCGGATGCCGCTCGCCCTGGCCTCGGGCGAGTTCGTGGTGGAGTACCAGCCGCTGGTGCGTCTGCCCGACCAGCGGATGGTGGGCGTCGAGGCGCTGGTGCGCTGGAACCTGCCCGACGGCACCCGCCTGGGGCCCGACGTGTTCATCCCGCTCGCCGAGGAGTCCGGGCTGATCGTGCCGCTCGGGCAGTGGGTGCTGGAGCAGGCGTGCCGTGACGCCGTGCGGTGGCGCGACGCCGACCCGGAGGCCGCCCTCTACCTCAGCGTCAACATCGCCGCCCGCCAGATCCGCGAGCCGGGGGTCGTCGCCGAGGTGTCCCGCATCCTCGAGCAGACGGGGTGGCCGGCCGACGCGCTGCAGCTGGAGCTCACCGAGAGCGACCTGATGGGGCCCACCCCCGAGTCGCTGGAGACCCTCAACGCGCTCGCGGACATGGGTGTGCGGATCGCGATCGACGACTTCGGCACCGGCTACTCGAACCTCGCCTACCTGCGCCGGCTGCCGGTGCACACCCTCAAGCTCGCCGGCAGCTTCGTCACCGGCCAGCACGGGCCGCACACCGACACCGTCGACGTCGAGGTGGCCGGGCTGCTGATCCGCCTCGCCCACGTGCTCGGGCTCGGCGTGGTGGCCGAGTCGGTCGAGACCGCCGACCAGCTCGACCAGCTCCGCGCGCTGGGCTGCGACACGGGGCAGGGGTACTACTTCGCCCCCGCCCTCGCCGCCGACGCGATCCCCGGCATGCTCCACCGCCCGGTCGGGCCGTCCTAGGAGCGCGCTGAAGCACCCTCCTAGCCCAGCGGGCTCCGGGGCAGCAGCCGGTCCGAGACGATCTTGCGCTGGATCTCGCTGGTGCCCTCGAAGATCGTGGTGAGCCGGGCGTCGCGCCAGTGCCGCTCGACCTGGTGCTCGGTGGTGTAGCCGTTGCCGCCGTGCAGCTGGATGCCGTCGGCGGTGACCTCGGCCGCCATCTCCGTGGCCATCAGCTTGACCATCGCCGCCTCGCGCTCGCACGGGTGGCCGAGGTCGATCAGGTGCGCCACGTGCTGGTAGAACGCGCGCGCCTGCTCCACGCGCGCCGCCATGTCGGCGAGGGTGAACCGCACGGCCTGGAAGTCGCCGATCGGGTGCTCGAACTGGTGGCGCCGCTGCAGGTAGACGATGCAGTCCTCGACGGCGGCCCGGGCCAGGCCCACCGCGCGCGCCGCGGTGTGCACGCGGGCGATGTTGAGCCACTTCTGCGCGTCGGCGAACCCGCCCGTCCCGACCTGGTTCGCGGCCGGCACGCGCAGGCCGTCGAACTCGAGGTCCCACGTGACGAACCCGTGGTACCCGATCTTGTCGATGGGGGTGCCGGTGATGCCGTCGGGGAAGGTGTCGCGCTCCTTCTCCACCAGCAGGGTGGCCAGGCCGGCGGAGCGCTTCTCGCCGGGTTCCGGGTCGTCGGTGCGCACGAGCACCTGGATGAAGTCGGCGGCCTTCGCGTTGCCCGTCCAGCGCTTCTGACCGGTGACGACGAACTCGTCGCCGTCGCGGACGGCCCGGGTGGCGACGCCCGCGAGATCGGAGCCGGCGTCGGGCTCGGAGAGCGCGATGGCCCCGATCCACTCCCCCGCGGCACTGCGGCGCAGCAGCTGCGCGCGGCGCGCCGGGTCGGCGACGTCGGTGCCCGCGCCCTGCGCGCGGGCGATGATGCTGGCCACGCTCATCCACGCGCGCGCCAGCTCCTCGGCCACCATGCAGTACTCGAACGCACCCAGGCCGAGACCACCGTGCTCGCGGTCGACGGTGATGCCGAACCAGCCGTGGCCGGCCATCTTCTCCAGCAGCGAGCGCGGGATCTCGCCCTTCAGCGGGTCGAGCTCGTTCGCGACCGGCAGCACCTCCTCGGCGGCGAACCGCCGGGCCGTGGCCTGCAGCTCCTCTCGCTCCGGCGAGTGGTAGGGCGGCGGGACCACGGGCACGGGCGGGACCTGGATCTCGGACTGCTCGATCATGACGCAGTTGTGCCACACTCCCGGCCCGCGCGCGCGTCGGAGCGCTACAGCCGCCGCAGCCCGCTGAGCACGCGCTCCATCAGCGCGAGGTCGGGACCGCCGGCGTCCACGGTGCGGTGCACGACGACGGCGCCGAGCGCGGCGAGATCGCCCAGCAGCACCCGCGCCACCCCGAGCGGGACGCCGCGCAAGGCCGCGATCTCCGCCACCGACCGCGGTTCCCGGCACAGCTCGACGATGTCCGGGTGGGGCGTCCGGGCACCGAGCGCGGCCGGCACCACCGACACGAGGGCCTCGATCGCGAGATCGAAGGTCGAGCGGGTCCGGCCGCTCGTCAGCACGTACGGGCGGACGAACGAGGACACGGCCGCGTCGGCGTCGGGCGGCGGCTCCCGCCACCCGACGGGTCGGGGCCGGGGAACGGGCTCGCCCACCTCGGCGGCCTCCGCAGCGGCGTCGACCGGCCGCGGGACCACCCGGCGACGGCGAGGCGACGGTCCGCCGAACCGGGCTCCGGTGAGACCGACGACCGGCGCCTCGGGGCCCGGCGGGGCGGTCGACCCGAACGCGGCGGGAGGCTCGGGAAGCGGCTCGACGGCGGCCATCGCGACCGTGTCGGCGCCGGCGTCCCCCGCTGCGTCGTTCCTGCGGCCCCGCCGACGGCCACCGCCGCCGAAGCGGGCGCCCGTGAGACCGACCTCGGGACCGTCCTGAGCTCGCACGACGGCCCACCTCCCGCAGTGATCGTCCGTTGGCCCTGAACACTCTCCGTGCGGCGTTTCCGTGGCGTTTCCGGGCCGTAGCACCGTCGTGACGACTCCGCGCTCTCGCCGAAGGGCATGATCGATGTCACGATGATCCCGTGCCCTTCGCCGCCCGCTGCTGGTTCGCGTTGAACGCCCTCGTCGTCGTGGTGGCCCTCGCCATCCAGATCCCGATCACCGCAGGCAAGGTGGAGGGCGTCTTCTTCGACACCCCCGCGGCCCGGGTCGGCAACCTCTTCACGTTCTTCACGATCCTGTCGAACATCCTGGTCGCCGTGGTGTGCGTGGCGCTGGTGCTGCGCCGGCGGGACTCGGAGCCGTTCGCGGTGGCGTGGCTCGACGCGCTGCTCGGCATCACGGTCACCGGCATCGTCTACAACACCGTGCTCGCGGGGCTCTACGACCTGCGCGGCGCGGAGTACCTCGCCGACCGCCTGTTCCACACGGTCTCGCCGCTGCTGTTCGTGCTGGGCTGGCTGCTGTTCGGACCGCGCGGGCTCGTCCGGCGGCGCGTGGTGCTCCTGTCGCTGCTCTACCCGCTGGTCTGGCTCGCCTTCACGCTCGTGCGCGGTGCGCTCATCGGCTGGTACCCGTACCCGTTCGTCGACGTCGCGACGCTGGGCTACGGACAGGTCGCGGTCAACTCCGTGCTGATCACGGCGCTGTTCCTGGTGCTGGCCACCGTCGCGTTCGGCGTCGACCGGCTGGCGATGCGGCCGGCCCGCACCGGGTGATCGACCCGGACCGGATGATCATCGGGGCGGTGGCAGGATCGCGGCCATGACGCACCCGGTCCGGATCGGCCTCCAACTCCAGCCCCAGCACGCCGACTACGCCCAGATCCGCCGCACCGCCGCGGCCGCCGAGGAGGCGGGCGTCGACGTCCTCTTCAACTGGGACCACTTCTACCCCCTCTACGGCGAGCCCGACGGCAAGCACTTCGAGTGCTGGACGATGCTCGGGGCCTGGGCCGAGGCCACCAGCCGCGTCGAGATCGGCGCGCTCGTCACGTGCAACAGCTACCGCAACCCCGAGCTGCTGGCCGACATGGCCCGCACCGTCGACCACATCTCCGACGGCCGGCTGATCCTCGGCATCGGCGCGGGCTGGTTCCAGCGCGACTACGACGAGTACGGCTACGACTTCGGCACCGCCGGCTCCCGGCTCGCCGACCTCGCGCAGGCGCTGCCCCGGATCAAGGCCCGCTGGGCGAAGCTCAACCCGGCGCCCACCCGCGAGATCCCGGTGCTGATCGGCGGCGGTGGCGAGAAGAAGACGCTGCGCTACACCGCGGAGCACGCCCAGATCTGGCACAGCTTCGGCGACGTCGACGTGCTCACGCACAAGAACGCCGTGCTCGACGGCCACTGCGCCGACATCGGCCGCGACCCGGCCGAGATCGAGCGGTCCATCGGCGTGCAGAAGGCCCCCGAGGAGGTCGCCGACGCGCTGGTGGCCGCGGGCGCCACGCTGTTCACCGTGGGCGTCGGCGGACCGGACCACGACCTCGGCTTGCTCAAGGACTGGATCGCCTGGCGCGACTCCCGCTCGGCGTGACCCCGTGCCCGTACTGAGCGCAGGCCTGCTCCTGCACCGCCCCGGACCCGGCGGGATCGAGGTGCTGCTCGGCCACATGGGCGGCCCGTTCTGGGCGAAGAAGGACGACGCCGCCTGGTCGGTGCCCAAGGGCGAACACGGCCCGGCCGAGGATCCCCTCACGGCCGCACGCCGCGAGTTCACCGAGGAGATGGGCTCCCCGCCGCCCGACGGGCCGCTGCGCGAGCTGGGCAGCGTCCGGATGCGCGGGGGGAAGACCATCACCGTCTTCGCGCTGGAGGGCGACTTCGACGCCGACCACATCGAGAGCAACCACTTCACCATCGAGTGGCCCCCGAAATCCGGCCGGATCGCCTCGTTCCCCGAGATCGACCGGGCCGCCTGGTTCGACGCCGACACCGCCCGGCGCAAGCTCGTGGCCGCACAGGTGCCGTTCGTGGACCGGCTGGTGGAGGGGTGCGGCGGGTGACGGAGCGGCGCGGGCGGCGACCCCCACTGAGGTGTCGCCGCGCCGGGATGACATCGTCAACGAGGACTCTGCGTGGTGCAGAGAGTGATCAGCAGGAGGTCTGCACGTGAGCGTTGCCCAGCCCATCTCCGGCCAGAGGATCCTGGTCACCGGCGGGGCCGGCACGATCGGCTCGCACGTCGTCGACCAGGCGCTGGAGGCCGGGGCCACCGAGGTCGTGGTCCTCGACAACTTCGCCCGCGGTCGCATGGAGAACCTCGCCACCGCGCAGGAGATCGGCGGCGACCGGCTCACCGTCGTCACCGGCGACATCAACGACCCGAAGCTCGTCAACGAGCTCACCGACGGCATCGACGTGGTCTTCCACCTCGCGGCGCTGCGCATCACCCAGTGCGCCGAGCAGCCCCGGCTCGCGCTGGAGTCCCTGGTGGACGGCACCTTCACCATCATCGAGGCGGCCGTCGCGCACGGCGTCAAGAAGGTCGTCGCGTCGTCGTCGGCGTCGGTCTACGGCCTCGCCGAGACCTTCCCCACCACCGAGCGCCACCACCCGTACAACAACGACACCTTCTACGGCGCCGCCAAGGCGTTCAACGAGGGCATGCTGCGCAGCTTCCACGCCATGAACGGCCTCGACTACGTGGCCATGCGCTACTTCAACGTCTACGGCCCCCGCATGGACGTGCACGGTCTCTACACCGAGGTGCTCATCCGCTGGATGGAGCGCATCGCCCGCGGCGAGGCCCCGCTGATCTTCGGCGACGGCCTGCAGACCATGGACTTCGTGCACGTGCAGGACATCGCGCGCGCCAACATCCTCGCCGCGAAGGCCGACGTCACCGACGAGGTCTACAACATCGCCACGGCCACCGAGACCAGCCTGCTGGACCTCGCGAACGCGCTGCTGGCGGCCATGGACTCCGATCTGAAGCCGGACCACGGCCCGGAGCGCGCCGTCAACGGCGTCACCCGCCGCCTGGCCGACATCTCCCGCGCGCAGGCCGACCTGGGCTGGACGCCGGAGATCACCCTCGACGCCGGCCTGCGCGGCCTCGTCGAGTGGTGGAAGGCCGACACCGCCGCCACCGCAGGGGCTTCCGCATGATCCCCGTCATGAAGCCGACCCTCGGCGAGGAGGAGGCCCAGGCCGTCGCCGAGGCCGTCCGCTCCGGCTGGGTGGCGCAGGGCCCGCGGGTCGCGGAGTTCGAGAAGGCGTTCGCCGCGTCCGTCGGTGCCGACCACGGCGTCGCCACGTCCAACTGCACCACGGCGCTGCACCTGTGCCTCTACGTGCTGGGCGTGGGCCCGGGCGACGAGGTGATCGTGCCGTCGTTCTCGTTCATCGCCACGGCCAACGCCGTGCGCTACTGCGGCGCCACCCCGGTGTTCGCCGACGTGAGCGCCGAGACCGGCAACCTCACGCCGGAGACCGTCGCGGCCGTGCGCACCGACGCCACCAAGGCCGTGCTGGTCGTCCACCAGGGCGGCGTGCCCGCCGACATCCCGGCGCTCAAGGCCTCGCTGGGCGGGCTGCCGCTGGTCGAGGACGCGGCCTGCGCCGCCGGCTCCACGCTGAACGGGGCCCCGACGGGGCGGGGCGCGCTCATGGCCGCCTGGTCGTTCCACCCGCGCAAGCTGCTCACCACCGGTGAGGGCGGGATGATCACGACGGACGACGAGGAGCTCGCCGCCCGCATGCGCCGCCTGCGCGAGCACGGCATGAGCGTCTCGGCCGCCGACCGGCACGCCGCCGCCGGGAAGGCCATCGTCGAGTCCTACGGCGAGACCGCCTTCAACTACCGCATGACCGACATCCAGGCCGCGATGGGCCTCGTGCAGCTGCGGAAGCTGCCGGGCATCGTCGCGCGGCGCCGGGAGATCGCGGCCCGCTACCGGGAGCTGCTCGCCCCCATGGGCCTGCGCACCGTCCGGGACCCCGAGGGCGCCACGTCGAACTTCCAGTCGTTCTGGGTGGAGCTGCCCGACGCGGCCCCGCCCGTGGGCGACGTGCTCGCGGCCCTGGCCGAGGCCGGGGTGTCGGCGCGGCGCGGCATCATGGCCGCCCACACCGAGCCGGCGTACGCGGGGCACCCGCACGCGCCGCTGCCCGTCACCGAGCACCTCACCACCCGCACGCTGATCCTGCCCGTGCACCACGAGCTCACCGAGGCCGAGCAGGACACGGTCGTGGCGGCGCTGGCCGCGGCGATCGGCCTGCAGACCGCCGTCCACTGAGGAGTAGTTACTTGAGCAGCCCCGCCCCGTCGACCGACATTGCGGCCGTTCCGTTCCTCGACCTGGCCAGCCCGCACGCCGAGATCGCCGACGAGGTGAACGCGGGCTGGGCCGAGGTCCTCGCCCGCACCGCGTTCGTCGGCGGCCCGCAGATCAAGGCCTTCGAGGCCGAGTACGCGGCCTGGTCGGGCGTCGGCCACGTCGTCGGCCTCGGCAACGGCACGGACGCCATCGAGCTGGCGCTGCGCGCGCTGGGCGTCGTGCCCGGCGACGAGGTGATCCTGCCGGCCAACACGTTCATCGCCACCGCGGAGGCCGTCGCGCGCTCGGGCGCCACGCCGGTGCTCGTCGACGCCGACCTCGACACGGCGCTGATCGACGTGGAGGCGGCCGCCGCCGCGGTCACCGACCGCACCAAGGCCGTCATCCCGGTGCACCTCTACGGCCAGACCGCCGCGGTCGAGAAGCTCCGGGCCCTGCTGCCCGAGGGCGTCGCGATCCTGGAGGACGCCGCCCAGAGCCAGGGCGCCAAGCGCAACGGCGTGTCCGCGGGCAAGCTCGGCGACATCGCCGGCACCAGCTTCTACCCGGGCAAGAACCTCGGCGCCTACGGCGACGCGGGTGCGGTGCTCACCGACCGCGACGACCTCGCCGCCGCCGTCGGGCTGCTGCGCGACCACGGTTCGCCGCGCAAGTACGAGCACGCGGTGCTGGGCTTCAACAGCCGCCTCGACACGATCCAGGCCGTGGTGCTCTCGGCCAAGCTCAAGCGGCTCGACGGCTGGAACGCCAACCGCCGCGCCGCGGCCGACCGCTACGCCGCACTGCTGGCCGGCGTCGACGGTGTCGTGGCGCCGACCGTGCTGGAGGGCAACGAGCCGGTCTGGCACCTCTACGTCGTGCGCGTCCGGGAGCGCGACCGCGTGCTCAAGGAACTGCAGACCAACAGGGTCGGCGCGAGCATCCACTACCCCACGCCCGTGCACCGCACCGAGGCGTTCGCCAACCTCGGCCAGGGCGAGGGCACGTTCCCGGTCTCCGAGCAGCTCGGCGCGGAGATCATCTCGCTGCCGATGTTCCCGAGCATCACTCCCGAGCAGCAGGAGCGCGTGGTGTCGGTGCTGGCGGACGCCGTCAAGTGACCGGTACCGACACGGGGGTGCGGGTCCACCCCCAGGGCCTCTGCGAGAGCGACGACGTCGGCCCCGGCACGCGCGTGTGGGCGTTCGCGCACGTACTGCCGGGCGCCCGCATCGGCCGCGACTGCAACATCTGCGACTGCGCCTTCGTCGAGACCGGCGCGGTGCTGGGCGACAACGTGACCGTCAAGAACGGCACGCTGGTGTTCACCGGCGTCACCTGCGAGGACGACGTGTTCCTCGGCCCCAACGTGCTGTTCACCAATGACCTGCGCCCCCGCTCGGCGATCAAGCGCGGGCCGGAGGTGCTGCTGTCCACCACGGTGCGCCGCGGCGCCACCCTCGGTGCGGGCACGGTGGTGGTGTGCGGCACGGAGATCGGCGAGTACGCGTTCGCCGCCGCCGGCGCGGTGGTCACGAAGGACGTCCCGGCGCACGCGTTCGTGGCCGGCAACCCGGCGAGGGCCAAGGGCTGGGTCTGCGTGTGCGGCGAGCGCCTTCCCGATGACCTGACGTGCACGGAGTGCGGCACGAAGCACGAGGCGGCGGGCACGGGCCTGCGCTCCGTCTCCTGATCCGGGTTCAGAGCGCGCGTTCGAGCTGGGCCGCCACGGAGCGGTAGCGGCTCACCGGCACCAGGTGCACGCCGGCGAACGCGCCGGTGTCGCGCAGCGCGAGCACCAGGTCGCAGGCGGCGTGGACGCCGGCCTCCGGATCGGCGGTCACCTGCTCGACCAGGGCATCGGGGATGGCGATGTCCGGGATGCTCGCCCGCAGCCGACGCGCCATGCCCGCGCTGGCGAGGACCATGACGCCCGCGTGGACGGGCAGGTCGGTCGGGTTCTGCTCGCGCCAGCGCAGGAACGCCTCCACCGAGTAGCCCACCTGCAGGAACACGAAGTCGGCGGCCTGCTTCCAGGCGGCCATCGGGCGGCGGTGGCCGGCGGTGACCCCGAGCCGGAACGGCGCGGTGCCCTCGAAGGTCGGCTGGTCGGTGGCCCGCCGGGCCTCGTCGATCATCGTGCGGACCGTCAGCTCGCTCGTGCGGTCCCCCGCGGTCGGTTTGTCGCCGTGCACGAACAGGAAGCTCTCGACGCCGTAGGCCGCCGCCGTGAGCAGGTCCCGCCGGAACCCGAGCAGGTTGCGGTCGCGCGAGTTCACGCACGCGATGCTGCGACCGCCCATCGCCCGCACCTCGTTGGCCACGGCGATGCTGGACACCGTGGCCCGGCCGATGTGGTTGTCGGGGATCAGGAACGCGTCCGCGACCGGGGTCAGCACACCGATCTGATGGCGCGCATGGGTGAGGCCCGGCCGCGTCGGCGGCTCGATCTCGCAGACGACCCGGAACCGGTCAGCGCACATGGCTCGGACCCTACGTTCTCGCGCCGCGGGTTCAGCCCAGCAGCGCGTCGAACGCTCCGAGCACCTCGGCGGCCACCGCGTCGGCCGCGTCCACGGCCCCGAGGAACGCGGCGTAGCCGTGGATCAGGCCCGGTCCGGGCACGTGCCGTACCGTGACGCCCGCCGCGGCGAGACGCGCGGCGTAGGCGTCACCCTCGTCGCGGAGCGGGTCGAACTCGGCGGTGGCCACCACCGCGGAGGCGACCCCGGTGACGTCGGCGGTCGCCAGCGCCACCTCCGGATCGGTCGTGCCGCCCGGGATGTACTGCGCGTAGAACCAGTCCATGTCCTCGGCGGTCAGGAAGTAGCCCTCCCCGTTCTCCCGGATCGACGCCGAACCCATCGTGGGGTCGGTGCACGGGTACCAGAGCAAGTGCGCGACGAGGGGGAGACCGGCGTCGCGGGCCCGCAGCGCCGCCCCGGCGGCGAGGCCGGCCCCCGCGCTGTCCCCGGCCACGCCGAGCGCCCGGCCGGTGAACTCCGATGCGGTCCAGGCCAGCACGGCGGTGGCGTCGTCCAGGGGCGCCGGGTGAGGGTGCTCGGGGGCGAGCCGGTAGTCCGCCGCGACGACGACGGCACCCACGGCGTTGGCGACCCGGCGGCAGACGGGGTCGTGCGTGTCGAGGTCGCCCAGCACCCACCCCCCGCCGTGCAGGTAGGTGACGGCGCGCCCGCGGTCGTCCTGCGGGGTGTAGACCCGGACCGGGATCGGGCCACCGGGCCCGTCGACCGTCCGGTCCTCCACCCCGGCCACCGGTTCGGGCACGAACCCGGGCCCGCGCCGCGCGAGCGCCAGGGCCCGGTAGTGGTCGCGGCTCTCCTGTGCGGACCCGCGGATGAGCGGGAGCGCGTCGGCCGCCGTCAGGGTGTCGAGCACGGTGCGGAACTGGGGATCGAGCACCGCCCGGACTCTACGAGCATGTCGTGGTCCCCGCACCGCCTACGGGGACCGCCGGCTCAGCCGCGCGCACCCGCGCCACCGCCCGCCTGAGCGCGTCGGCCGCGGCCAGCATCAGGTTCGGGCCGACCTGGGGCTGGCGATGGAGCACGCGGCGCTACCCTTCTGGACGGCGCTGGCCGACGGTGACCCTGGACGCCCTGCGCGCCGCCCGCCGGCATGCGGAATGAACTGATCCGTCTCCGGCTTGGGAGCGACATGGCTGGCATCACGCGAGGTTTCACCGGACGCCGACAGGCCCGCGACCCCCGGCTGCCCCCGGGCCAGTACGACGCCCGCGACGACTGGCCCGTGCTGCACGCCGAAGCCACGCCGAAGATCGTCACCGACCGCTGGACGTTCACCGTCGAGGGGCTCGTGGAGCGCGAGACCACCTGGACGTGGAAGGAGATCCACGACCTCCCCCGCTCACGCTACGCCGGCGACATCCACTGCGTCACCACGTGGTCCAAGCTCGGCATGACCTTCGACGGCGTGTCGGTCGACGTCCTGCTCGACGCCGCCGGGGTGCTGCCCACGGCCACGCACGTCGTCGCGGTCGCGCACACCGGCTACACCACCAACCTGCCGCTGGCCGACGTCACCGGCGGGAAGGCGTGGGTGGTCTGGGACGCCGACGGGCAGCCGCTGACCACCGAGCACGGCGGGCCGGCGCGGATGATCGTGCCGCACCTGTACTTCTGGAAGAGCGCGAAGTGGGTGTCGGGCCTGCGGCTGCTCGACCACGACGAGCAGGGCTTCTGGGAACGCAACGGCTACCACGACCGCGGCGACCCCTGGACCGAGCAGCGCTACCAGGGCGACTGAATGACGACCCTGCCCACGAACCGGAAGACGCTGCGCTGGCAGCAGGCCACCGTGCTCTCGACACGTGACGAGACGCCGCGTGCCCGCACGTTCCGCCTGGCCCTGCCCGCCGCGATGCCGCACGTCGCCGGGCAGTACTACGTCCTGCGGCTCACCGCGCCCGACGGCTACACCGCCCAGCGCTCGTACTCGGTCGCGTCCGCCCCGGACACCAGCGGCCAGATCGATCTGACGGTGGAGAAGCTCGACGACGGCGAGGTCTCGGAGTTCCTGCACGACGTGGTGGTGCCGGGCGACGAGCTGGAGGTGCGCGGGCCGATCGGCGGCTTCTTCGCGTGGGCCGGCGACGCCCCGGTGCTGCTGGTGGGCGGCGGGTCCGGGGTGGTGCCGCTGATGGCGATGCTGCGCGCGGCCCGCCGCGACGGGCACCCTGAGCTCGTGCGGCTGCTCGTCTCCGCCCGCACCCCCGACGACCTCTACTACGCCGACGAGCTGCCCGGTCCGGAGTCCACCGTGATCTGGACGCGCGCCGCGCCGCCCGGCACCGCGCGCCCGGTGGGTCGCATCACCGCCGCCGACGTGGCGCCGCTCGTGCGGGGCGGCGAGGACGTCTACGTGTGCGGCACCCCCGCGTTCGCCGACGCGGCCACCACCGCGCTGGTGGAGGCCGGGGTGCCCGTCGACCGAATCCGGGTGGAGCGGTTCGGCCCGTCCGGGTAGACACCTGACCATGATCCGCACCGCGCTCGTCACCGGCGTCAGCCGCCGCCGGGGCATCGGCTTCGCCATCGCCCGCCGGCTGCTCGACGACGGCCACCGGGTGTTCGCCCACTCCTGGAGCCCCTACGACGCCACGGAGCCGTGGGGCGCCGATCCCGACGGGATCGACGGCGTGCTGGCCGAGCTGGGTTCCCGGGTCGGTCACCTCGCCGCCGATTTCGAGGACGCGTCCGCGCCGGCGCGGCTCGTGGCGGCCGCGGTGGAGCGGTTCGGCGCGCTGGACACGCTCGTCGTCAACCACGCCCGCAGCCAGTCCACCGGCATCGGCGACCTCACCGCCGACATGCTCGACCGCACCTGGGCCGTCAACGTGCGGGCGACGCTGCTGCTGGTGCAGGCCTTCGCGGCGCAGTTCACCGGCGAGACCGGGCGGGTGGTGCTGTTCACGTCCGGCCAGCACCGCGGGCCGATGCCGGACGAGATCCCCTACATCGCGACGAAGGGCGCGCTGCACCAGCTCACCGCGAGCCTCGCCGACGCGCTCGTCGACCGCGGGATCACGGTGAACTGCGTCAATCCCGGGCCGACCGACACGGGCTGGGCCTCCGCGGACCAGGACGCGTTCGTCGGCCGGCACATGCCCCGCGGCCGCTGGAACTCCCCCGCCGAGGCCGCGGCGGTGGTCGCGATGCTGCTCGGCCCGGACGCGGAGACGATCACCGGTCAGGTGGTGGACGCCGAGGGTGGATTCCGGCGCTGGACGCCCTGACGCACCACGGACCGTCATCACGTCACGCGGTCGGGCGGGCACCCGGCAACACCTTCGGGTGAGATCCCCACCGCAGGCGCGACGCAGCGATGATCACCCGCCAAGCTGGGGCCATGCAGCGGAAGCCCCTGGTCATCGCCCTCGTGCTCGCCGTCGCCGCGGGCGCCGTCCTCGTCGGCGGGGCGGCCGCCGAGACCCGCACCACCCGCACCACCCTCACGTCCTCGGCCTACAACCGCGGCTGGGAGGTCCCGTCCGCGGACGCGATCGCTGCCCTCGACCGCTAGACGGCCCCTCCGCGCAGGCCCCAGATGTTCGCGCGGTCGATCGGGTCGCCGTCGGCCATCCGCTGGTACATCTGCGCGGCGGCCCGGGAGAACCCGTCGGGCAGGCCCACCGCCGCGAACGCGTCACCGGCCTCCTCCATCTCACCCACCCACCGCCACGCCTTGGCCGCCGCGCGGGTGTCGAGCTGCTCGAGCTTCGCGACGAGGTCCGTGCCGTCGCGGGCCAGCTCCTCGCGCAGGGCGTCCTCGACGCCGTAGGCCCGGGCCGCCTCCGCGATGGCCAGCCAGATCGTCGGCAGCGCCTTGCTCTGCGCCGCGAAGCAGGCCTTCAGGCCGCTGGCGGCCCCGATCCCGCCGTCGAGCACGCGGGCGGTGAACGGCGAGCCCGCGAACAGCGCCGCCACCACCGGCGCCTGCTCCCCCGCGAGCCACAGCACGGTGTGCCCGGGCTCCCACGCGGGTGGCCCGATGATCGCGCCGTCCACCGTGCGGTCGGCCCCGAACAGCTCGCCGATGCCCGCGACCGTGGCGGGCGAGACGGCGTTGGCGTCGACGTAGAGGGGGCGGCGGTCGCCCGCGGCGGCCGCCACCTGTTCCGCGACGTCGCGCGCGGCGTCGGGCGGGCACACCGAGATCACCACGTCGGCGCGCCGGGCCAGCTCGGCGAGATCCGGGACGCCCACCAGATCGGCGATCTCCGCCCGCTTCGAGGTGGTGACGCTGCGCCCCGCCGCCGCCCAGATCACGGCCCCCGCAACGGGCTTGAGGGCGGAACCGACCGAGGCGCCCATGACGCCGGGGTGCAGGATCCCGATGACGGGCCGGGGGGGCAGCGCGAAGGTCACGGCAGCATCATCGCGCCACAGCCGTCCGGGCGCGCAGGGTGCCCCGGTCCCCGGACGTCGCAGCCCGTCGGGTCACCTCGCAGCGCGCCGGCGGGCTGCGAGCAGCACCACGTGCTGCGAGGTGGGTGGGGCCGAGGGCTCAGGCCCGGGTCAGGAGGCGTTGCAGCTGGTCGCGCGCCTGCTCCAGTACCGGGGCCACCCCGGGCACCACGAGCGCCACCAGCACGAACACCGCCACCGTCAATGCCGGCGCCACGAGCCAGGCCTCCACCGCCCCGCCCGTACGGAACCGGAAGGCACGCGGGCTACCCACCGGATACCAGCTGCGCTGCCGGATCCGCAACGGCCACAGCAGCGGCGCGCCCGACTCGGTGATCGCGTCGCCCGCGGAATGCACCAGCATCCCGAGTGTGATCGCGGTGCCGAGCCAGCCCGCGGTGCCCGCCGTGCCGCCGGGCACGTACTGCTGCACGGCGAGGGTGAGCCCGGCCGCGATCACCAGGGACGGCGGGCCGGGCACGATCGCGTCGAGGCCCTTGATCGCCAACGCGAGGCAGACGAACAGCGTGCCGAGCAGGACGGGCTCGCCCCACCGGGCGGAGGCGAGGTTCACGGCCACCCCGAGCAGCACCGCACCGACGACCGTGTGGGTGAGCCCGCGATGGGTGCCGCGGCCGGTGTCGCGGCGGCCCTTCGTCAGGTCGTACACCAACGCGGACAGCGGCCGGATCACCCGCGACGCCAGCCACGACGCCACGGAGAACCGGCGGGTGGCCTCGGAGGACGGGTGGTCGAGGTCCGGGAGCAGAGCGGCCCCCGCGCACACCCCGGCGAAAGTCAGGATCGATCCCGCGGAGGGCTGGACGTCGGCGATCCGCGGCGCGAACCCCGCGACCGCGAGCCCCAGGGCCGCACCGGACGTGGCATGAGAGACCCCGAGCACCCGAGAACCGTAGGCGCGCGGCGCGGCACCGGCCGCGAGGCACGCCGTGACCGCCCACCCCGATCGCCACATGGTCACCCGTGGCGGTTGTGACGGGTCGGTCGGGGTCGCGTCGATCTACAGACCCAGGTGGCCCAGAATGCGTTGCGCCGCCAGGGTGGCGGTCAGATCGCCCCCGCGGACCTCGGCCTCCAGCGTCGGCAGCTCCGCCTGCACCGCAGGGTCCGTCGCGACCCGGTCCAGGAGCTGGTCACGGACCATCGCCCACATCCACTCCACCTGCTGCGTCGCGCGCTTCGGTGACAGCTCGCCGTGCTCGTCGAGGGTGGCGCGGTGCTCGGTGACCTTCTCCCACACCTCTGCCATTCCGGCCCCGGTCTGCGCGCTGCAGGCCAGTACCGGCGGCTGCCAGCTCTCGCTGGTGGGCGTCATCATCCGCAGCGCGCCGGCCAGCTCGCGCGCGGCGGCCTTCGCGGGGCGCTCGTGGTCGCCGTCGGCCTTGTTGACCGCGACGACGTCGGCGAGCTCGAGGATGCCCTTCTTGATGCCCTGGAGCGCGTCGCCGGTGCGGGCGATGGTGAGCAGCAGGAACGTGTCGACCATCCCCGCGACCGTCACCTCCGACTGCCCCACGCCCACGGTCTCCACCAGCACCACGTCGAAGCCCGCGGCCTCCATCAGCACGATCGTCTCGCGGGTGGCGCGGGCGACCCCGCCCAGCGTGCCCGCCGACGGCGACGGCCGGACGAACGCGTTCGCGTCGTTGGCGAGCTTGGCCATCCGGGTCTTGTCGCCGAGGATCGAGCCGCGGGTGCGCGTGGACGAGGGGTCGACGGCCAGCACGGCGACCTTGTGGCCGGCGCCGGTGAGCATCGTGCCGAGCGCCTCGATGAACGTCGACTTGCCGACGCCGGGCACGCCGCTGATGCCCACGCGATGAGCCCCACCCGCCTGCGGCAGCAGCTCCATCAACAGCTGCTGGGCGGCCTCGCGGTGGTCGGCCCGGCGGCTCTCGACGAGCGTGACGGCCCGCGCGAGCACCGACCGGTTGCCCTCCAGCACCCCCTTGGCGAGCGCAGGGACGTCGACGGCTCGGCGCTCAGCCACAGAACACCTCGTGCGCGGATATCGGTGTCCCGACCCTGATCTCCGCGCACGGGCGCGGTAGCGCAGGTCTCATCTGTCCAACGCGGCCGTCAGCTTGGCCAGCAGCTCGACGGCCGACTCCGCGATCACCGTGCCGGGCGGGAACACCGCCGCCGCGCCCATCTCGAGGAGCGTGGGCACGTCGGCGGGCGGGATCACCCCGCCCACGATGATCATGATGTCGGACCGGTCGAGCTTCGCCAGCTCGTCGCGCAGCTCCGGCACCAGCGTCAAGTGGCCCGCGGCGAGCGACGACACCCCGACGACGTGCACGTCGGCCTCCACGGCCTGGCGCGCCACCTCCGCGGGGGTCTGGAACAGCGGGCCCACGTCGACGTCGAAGCCGAGGTCGGCGAACGCCGTGGAGATCACCTTCTGGCCGCGGTCGTGGCCGTCCTGGCCCATCTTCGCGACCAGGATGCGGGGCTGGCGGCCCTCCGCCTCCGCGAACTCCTCGACGGCCTCGCGCGCCCGGGCCACGGCGGGGCTGGTGCCCGATTCCTTCGAGTACACGCCGGAGATGATCCTGATCTGTCCCGCGTGCCGGCCGAACACCTTCTCCAGCGCGTCGGAGATCTCCCCGACGGTGGCCATCGCGCGGGACGCGTCGACGGCGAGGTGCAGCAGGTTCTGCTCGTCGGTGCGGGTGGAGCCCTCGGCGATCCGGGCGGCCGCGTTGGTGAGGGCGGTGAGCGCGGAGTCGACCCGGCGGTCGTCGCGCTCCTCGCGCAGGCGCCGCAGCTTCTCCAACTGCTCGGTGCGGACCCCGGCGTTGTCGACCTTGCGGACCTCCAGCTCCTCGTCCGAGGTGGCGACGTACTTGTTGATACCGATGACGGGCTGGCGGCCGGAGTCGATGCGGGCCTGGGTGCGGGCCGCGGCCTCCTCGACACGCAGCTTCGGGATGCCCTCGTCGATGGCCTGCGCCATGCCGCCGGCCTGCTCGACCTCGGTGATGTGCGCCCACGCGCGCCGGGCGAGGTCGTAGGTGAGCCGCTCGACGTAGTGGCTGCCGCCCCACGGGTCGATCACGTTCGTGGTGCCGGACTCCTGCTGCAGCAGCAGCTGGGTGTTGCGCGCGATGCGCGCGGAGAAGTCGGTGGGCAGCGCGAGCGCCTCGTCGAGGGCGTTGGTGTGCAGGCTCTGCGTGTGGCCCTGGGTGGCGGCCATCGCCTCGATGCAGGTGCGCATGACGTTGTTGTAGGGGTCCTGCGCGGTGAGCGACCAGCCCGAGGTCTGGCTGTGGGTGCGCAGCGAGAGCGACTTCGCGTTCTTCGGGTCGAACTGGTGCACCAGCTTCGACCACAGCAGCCGCGCGGCCCGGAGCTTCGCGACCTCCATGAAGAAGTTCATGCCGATCGCCCAGAAGAAGCTCAGGCGGGGCGCGAACGTGTCGACGTCCAGCCCGGCGTCGATCCCGGCGCGCAGGTACTCGACGCCGTCGGCGAGCGTGTAGGCCAGCTCCAGGTCGTTCGTCGCGCCGGCTTCCTGGATGTGGTAGCCGGAGATGGAGATCGAGTTGAACTTCGGCATCTCCCGCGAGGTGTAGGAGAAGATGTCGGAGATGATCTGCATCGAGGGCTGCGGCGGGTAGATGTAGGTGTTGCGGACCATGAACTCCTTGAGGATGTCGTTCTGGATGGTCCCCGTGAGCTGCGCCGGCTTCACCCCCTGCTCCTCCGCCGCGACGATGTAGAGCGCGAGCACCGGGAGCACCGCACCGTTCATGGTCATCGAGACCGACATCCTGTCGAGCGGGATGCCGTCGAAGAGCTGGCGCATGTCGTAGATCGAGTCGATGGCCACGCCCGCCATGCCGACGTCACCGGCCACGCGGGGGTGGTCGGAGTCGTAGCCGCGGTGGGTGGCCAGGTCGAACGCGATCGACAGGCCCTTCTGCCCGGCGGCGAGGTTGCGCCGGTAGAACGCGTTGGACTCCGTGGCGGTGGAGAAGCCCGCGTACTGGCGGATCGTCCACGGCTGCGTCGCGTACATGGCCGGGTAGGGCCCGCGCAGGTACGGCGTGATCCCGGGGTAGGTGTCGAGGAAGTCGACGCCGTCGAGGTCGGCGGCCGTGTAGAGCGGCTTGACGCCGATGCCCTCGGGCGCCTCCCACGTCTCGGGCGCGGGGTCGGGGGCCCACTCACCGGTGGGGGCGCCGGTCTCCAGCGAGACGGTGGTGAAGTCGGGAATGGTCATCGCGCGCCTCCTGGGGTCGTGCGCGGAAATCCGGGCGGGAACACTGTTATCCGCTCACGGGTGGTCACAGGGCGGACCACACCGCGTCGATGGTGGCCAGAGCGTCGCCGCCGGCGTAGAGCTGCGCGTCGACGCCCGGCACGTCGGCCTTGCCGGCGAGCAGGACGTAGGTGGCGCCGGCCTCGCGCAGCGCGGCGACGGTGGCCTCGGCGCGCTCGCCGTAGAGCGCATCGGTGCTGCAGAGGACCGCGACCGGCGAGCCGGTGTCGGTCCAGGCCTTCACCACGTCCTCGACGGTCTCGGTCGGCCCGGCCTCGACGGCCTCGATCCCCCCCGCCTGCAACAGGTTGCGGGCGAAGCCGGCGCGGGCGGTGTAGGCCGCGAGCGGGCCCAGCGTGGCCAGGAACGCGCGCGGTCGGGCGCCGGACTCGGCGAGCACCGTGTCGGAGCGGTCGCGGTAGGACTCGTAGGCCCCGGCGGGGCGGTAGACCGGGAGACCGCCGCCGGCCGCGGCCGGGAGCGGGTCGCGGTGGACCGGCTTCTCGTCGAGGTCGGGGAACTCGCTGACGCCGGTCAGCGGCACCTTCCGCGTCGCGATGTCCTTCTGGCGCTTCGCACGCACTCCGGCGATCTGCTCGGCCACGAACCCGGAGTCCAGCGCCGCGACGGCGCCGCCGGCGGCCTCGATCTCCTGGAAGAACGCCCAGGCGGCCTTCGCGAGGGAGTCGGTGAGCGACTCGACGAACCAGGAGCCGCCTGCCGGGTCGATCACGCGGGCGAGGTGCGACTCCTCCACCAGCAGCGACTGGGTGTTGCGCGCGATCCGCCGCGAGAACGGGGTGGACCGACCCAGCGCCGCGTCGAACGGCGCGACCGTGACGGCGTCGGCCCCGCCCACGCCGGCCGCGAACCCGGCGACGGTGCCGCGCAGCAGGTTCACGTAGGGGTCGCGGCGGGTGAGCATCGTCGGGGACGCGACGGCGTGCTGGGTCTGTGTGGTCCCCGGCGCGGCGCCGCTCGCCTCCAGCACCCGGGCCCAGACCCGGCGGCCGGCGCGGAGCTTCGCGATGGTCGGGAACTGCTCGGCGGTGGCGGCGACGCGGAACTCCAGCAGCCGCGCGGCCGCGTCGACGTCCACGCCCGCCCCGGTCAGCGTGCGCAGGTAGGCGACGCCCGCGGCGAGGGAGAACCCGAGCTCCTGGGCGTCGGACCCGCCCGCGGAGTGCACGGGCAACCCGTCGACGACGATCGCCTTCACCTGCGGGAACTCCGCCACGACCCGCTGGGCGAGCGGGACGACCGAGTCGAGGTCCGGGCCGGAGCCGGTGCGGGCGCGCACCCCGATCGGGTCGACCCCGAGCGTGCCGAGCAGCGCGACCGGATCGATCCCGCGCTCGGTGGCCAGCGCCAGGAACTCCTCGGCGCCCCCACCATCGAGCACGATCGGCGCGAGGTCGAGGAACACTCCGTCGAGCACGGTGGGCAGGTCGGCCGGGGCGGTGCCGCCGTCGCCGACGGTGAGCCAGATCGAGTTGACGCCGTTCTCGAGGTCGGCGAGCACCGCGGTGTGGGCGGTCTGCGGGTCGGGCTCGGCGTGGCGTTGCCGCACGTCCCAGCCGTCCGGCACCGGCCCCCGGGCGCGTGCGCCGCGGACGAACGGCTGCTGCCCCGGCACCCCGGCGGCGGGGAGGTCGGCGACGTCCTCGGCGGTGTAGAGCGGGAGGACCCCGATGCCCTCGGGTGAGGTGCGCACGAGCTTCGCGACGCCGGCGCCGGGCTCCGCGTCGTCGGTGATGCGCCGGGACTTCTTCAGCACCCCGTCGACCAGCTCCACCCACTGCTCACGGGAGGCGGCGGGGAACTCCCCGGCCAGCACGAGCTCGTCGGGTGCTTCAGGTGCGCCTGCTTCTTCGCGGCCGTCGACCATGCGCGGAGTCTAGTGACAGTCGGGGTTGACCGTTCCACTCCGAGACGGGTGACACCGCTTACTCGGCGAACCGCGGGGACAACTGCAGCGCCATCCGCGGGCAGTCGCGCACGGCCTGCTCGGCGGCTCCGCGCAGGGCCCGCGGGACGGGCACGTCGGTGGCGGTGAGCGGGTAGCCCCACTCGTCGCGGCCGATGAGCTCGGGCAGGAGCTCGACGCAGCCGCCGCGGCCGCGGCAGCGGGTCCAGTCCAGGTGCAGGGTCGTCATGATCGGGCTCCGAAGACGCGCAGGGCACTGCCGACCAGCCGCACGGTGCCGTCGGGGTGGTGGCAGGCGCCGCGGCCCTCGGTGAGCCCGGCGAGGCGGTACAGCTCGGCCCGATCATCAGGCCGGCTCCCGTGTCCGGCCGCGACCCGCCCCAGCTCGGCGGCGAGGCGCGGCAGCCCGTTGACGCACGGTCCGCACTGGCCGGCGCTCTGCCCGGCAAGGTAGGCGGTGATGCGGGCGGTCTCGGCGAGACCCGACGCCCCGGCCGGGAGCACGATGAGCACCCCCGCGCCCGGTGACGCGCCGAACGTGCCCAGCGACGCCCGGCAGAACGCGGCGCCCGCGACCTCGTGCGGGGCCAGCCAGGCGCCGTGGAAGCCCCCGACCAGCACCGGGGTCTCGCCACGCGGACCGGCGAGCCCGACGACGTCTCGCAGGGGCGCCCCGTGGTCCACCTCGAACACCCCCGGCCGTGCGACCGCGCCGCTGATCGTCACCAGCGCGGTGCCGGGCTCGGCCGCGGTGCCGCGGGAGCGGAACCAGGCCGCGCCGGACCGCGCGATCAGCCCGAGGTGGGCCAGGGTCTCCACGTTCTGGACGAGGGTCGGCCGGCCGTGCACCCCGGACTCCACCACCCGCCGGAACTTGTCCCCGGGCACCGCTCGACGCCCCTCCAGCCCCGCGACGACGGCCGTCTCCTCCCCGGAGACGAAGTGCTCCCCCGCGGCCACGACGTCGACCGGTACACGGTCGGAGCGCTGCGCCACGGCCGCCCGCACCGCGGCGACCGCAGCCGGTGTGACCACGAGATGCGCCCGGTCGGCGCCGACCGCGTCGGCCGCCACCGCCAGCCCGTCGAGCACGAGATGCGGCGCGGTGGTGAGCAGCACCCGATCCTTGGAGCTGGCCGGCTCGCCCTCCGAGCCGTTGCCGACGACGACGGGCGTCCGGCCGGTGACCGTCACCGCGGCGTTCACGGCAGCGAGCTTGCGCGCCATCGGGAATCCGGCACCGCCGCGCCCGGTGAGGCCGGCGGCCGCGACCTCGGCGATCACGGCGGCTCCGCGCAGCGGCACCGGGCGCAGCGGCGGGCGTGTCGCGTCCAGGAGCGGGCTGGTACGCACAGGCGGGTCCAGGGTGGCGGTCATCGGGGTCCTTCCGGGGGTCCGGTGCCGACGAGAGGCGGCGCGGTGACGGGAACGGGGGCGAGGTCGGGCACCTCCGCGAAGCGCTCGGAGACCCGCCAGCCGACCGCGGCGAGCACGGTGGCGACACACACCCCGGTGATCGTGAGCATCCAGCCGGTCGAGGCGTCGGAGCCGGAGCCCAGGCCATGGGCCAGGGCGATCGGCCAGGACGCGTAGGCGGCCCAGTGGATCCCGCGCCAGACGCGGGGCCCGATCCGGTCGCGCAGCACGCTCGTGACTACCAGCGCCAGGATCAGGTCGAGCCCGAGGGCCCCGAGGCCGTACCAGAACGGGTGCGCGCCCGCGGAGAACGGGACGACGAGCGACACGAGGTTCAGCCCCGCGTAGGGGTCGAACAGCAGCGTGCCGACGTGGATCGCCAGGAACACCCCGGCGAGCAGGCTCGCGCTGCGGTGCACGGCGGTGACGGCGAAGCGGGGCAGCCCGGGCAGCGGTCGGCCCGACCGCGTCGCGACGCCCAGCGCGACGACGAGGGTGAGCAGGACGAGCGACACGACGCCGGTGCCGCGGCCGAGGTACCACAGGGCGTCGCTCATGACGGCCACTCTCCGAGAGCCACGATCGTGAACGAGGCTCCGTCGAGGCGGGCCGGGACGCCGAGCGAGCGCAGCCACGGCAGCGCGTCGAGCCCGCGCACGACCGCCGCGGTCGTGAGCGTGTTGGCCTCGACGCACGTGCCGGCGGCGACGCTGACGGTGCGCCACACGGGCTTCGCCGGGACGCCGGTGCGGGGGTCGAGCAGGTGGTGGGCCGTGCCGTGGTCCCAGATGCGGCTCACGGTGCTGGACGTGGCCAGCGCGCCGCCGGCGGCCAGGGTGACCGGGGCGACCGGGTCCTCCGCCTGGTCGCGGACGAGCACGCGCCAGCCGTCGTCGGGGGCGGGACCGGCGGTGGCGATGTCGCCGCCCAGCGCCACGAGCACCCCGGTGCCGCACGCGCGCGCCACCTCGGCGGCGCTGCGGTCGGCCGCCCAGGCCTTGGCCGTGGCGCCGAGGTCGAGCTGCGTGCCCGCGGGCACGGTGAGGGTGTCGCCGTCGAGGCGAAGGCGCCGCCAGGCCGGTTCGGGGGCGGCCAGGAAGGTCCGGATCGGTCCGCCTCCGAGCAGGGCGAAGTCCCGGTCGTAGCCGGCGGCGTTCATCGCGTGGGCGAGAGTCGGGTCGACGTCGCCGTCGGTCCGCTCGGCCGCCAGCACCGCCGTCGTCACGAGCTCGGCCAGCATCGGGCTCACCGGGGTCGGCGAGCCGTCGCCGGGGAGCATCATGATCTCGGAGTCGGGGCGGAAGCGGTTGCACGCCGCCTCCACCTGCCGCGTCACGTCCTCCACCACGCGGCGGGCCACGGGCAGCGCGTCCGGGTCGGTGACCACGAGCCGCGCCGTGGTGCTCCACAGCGGCCACTGGGCGGTGCCCGGCCCCACCGGGAGGGTCTCCAGGAGCGGCATCACGAGCCGCCCGAGGAGGCCTGTGATCCGCCACTCGTCGAGCCCTGGCCGACCGAGGTCCCCGAGGGCTGCCAGGAGTTCGACGACGAGCCGTCGGTGGAGGTCGTGGCGGTGGTGGAGGAGCTGGTCGTGCTCGCGGAGGCAGTGCCGTGACCGGCGACGACGGCGAGACCGACGGCCCCGGCCACGCCCACACCGGCGATCGCCGCCGTCACGAGGACGACCCTGCGCTGTCCCGCTGCACGCGGTGTCCGGTTCATGCATCCGACGGTGCCGACGTTGCCTGTGCGTCCGCTGTGCCGATCATGTGGACGCGATTCTTCTACGCGGTGTAGAACTACTACAGAACGTAGAAGTTCCCGTGAGGAGGCTCCCGTGGATGCCCTGGACCTGTCCCGCTGGCAGTTCGGGATCACGACGATCTACCACTTCCTGTTCGTCCCGCTGACGATCGGTCTGTCGGTCGTCGTCGCCGCGCTGCAGACCGCGTGGCACCGCACCGGGCGGCCGGAGTACCTGCGCGCCACGAAGTTCTTCGGGAAGCTGTTCCTGATCAACTTCGCGATGGGCGTGGTCACCGGGATCGTGCAGGAGTTCCAGTTCGGGATGAACTGGTCGGCCTACTCGACGTTCGTCGGCGACGTCTTCGGCGCCCCGCTGGCCCTGGAGGCGCTGCTGGCGTTCTTCCTGGAGTCCACGTTCATCGGTCTGTGGATCTTCGGCTGGGACCGGCTGCCGAAGCGCGTGCACCTGGCCACCATCTGGCTGGCCGCGATCGGCTCCAACCTCTCGGCGTTCTTCATCCTGGCCGCGAACGCGTGGATGCGGCACCCCGTCGGCTTCGTCGTGGACCCGATCACGAGACGGGCCCGGCTCACCGACATCGTCGCGGTGCTGACCAACCCGCAGGCGATCTCCACCTACGTGCACGTGCTCGGCGCGTCGTTCGTGGTGGCCGGGCTGTTCGTGGTGGCGGTGAGCGCGCTACGCATTCTCCGCGGAGATCACGACGACCTCTTCCGTCGCACGCTGCGCGCGGGCCTCGCCACCACCGCGGTCGCCGGCATCGTCGTCGCCCTCTCGGGGCACAACCAGGCCCAGCTGTTGGCCGGGTACTCGCCGATGAAGCTCGCGTCGGCCGAGGCGCTGTGGAAGACCGAGCAGCCCGCCGGGTTCTCGCTGTTCGCCGTCGGCGACGTCGAGGGCAGCCGCAACAGCATCAACGTCCAGATCCCGTACCTGCTGAGCTTCCTGGCCACCGACACGTTCTCCGCGCCCGTGCAGGGCATCACCGAGCTGCAGGCCCAGAGCGTCGCGCAGTACGGACCCGGCGACTACATCCCCGACGTGCCCGTCCTGTACTGGGCGTTCCGGCTGATGATGGGGCTGGGCATGGCCGGTGTCGGCGTCGGCGTGGCCGGGCTGTGGCTCACCCGTCGCGGTCGGCTGCCGGTGCAGCGCTGGATGTACAAGCTGGCCATCGCGGCCCTGCCCGCGGCGTTGGCGGCCAACATCTTCGGCTGGGTGCTGACCGAGGTCGGCCGGCAGCCCTGGACGGTGGTGGGCGAGCTGCTCACCGCGGCCAGCGTCTCCCCCGGCGTCAGCCTCGTCGAGGTCGCGATCTCACTCACGGTGTTCACCGCCCTCTACGGCGCGCTCGCGGTCGTCGAGGCCCGGTTGCTGTGGCGCTACGTGAAGGCCGGGCCCGAGCCCGTCGACACCGCCGCCGCGTCGTCCGATTCAGGGGAGCCGGAGAAGCTCCCGGCGTTCGGGTACTAGGAGAGCCGTCATGGACCTGCCCACCGTCTGGTTCGTCGCCATCGCCGTGCTGTGGACCGGCTACTTCGTCCTGGAGGGGTTCGACTTCGGCGTCGGCATGCTGCTGCCGGCGCTCGGCCGCCACCGCGGCACGGCGCTGAAGGCCATCGGCCCGGTCTGGGACGGCAACGAGGTCTGGCTGATCACCGCGATCGGCGCGATGTTCGCCGCCTTCCCCGCCTGGTACGGGGCCACGCTGTCGGGCTTCTACGTGCCGGTGCTGCTCGTCGTGCTCGCGCTGATCGTGCGGGGGGTGGCACTGGAGTACCGGGGGAAGGCCCCGCGGAGCGAAGGCGGAGCGGGCGTCGACACGGCCGGCGAGCAGTGGCGCGCCCGGTGCGACCTCGGGATCGTCGTCGGCAGCGCCGTCCCGGCGTTCGTCTGGGGCCTGGTGTTCGCCAACCTCGTGCGCGGCGTCGAGCTGGGCGCCGACGGCGTGGTCACCTCGTCGCCGGCGGACCTGCTCAACCCCTACGCGCTGCTGGGCGGCCTGGTGACGCTCACGCTGTTCGCCCTGCACGGCGCGGTGTTCGTGGCCCTGAAGACCGACGGGCCCGCGCGGTTCCTGGGCCGGGCCCTGGTGAAGCGGCTGGCCCCGGTGGCGGTCGTGGCCCTGGCCGTCTTCCTGGCGCAGACCGCGGCCGGTTGGGTCACCGTCGTCGTCGTGGGGCTCCTCGTCGCCGCGGCGCTGCTCGCCGTGCGGGGGCGGGAGGGGTGGGCGTTCGTCGCCACCGCCGTCACGATCGCGGCGCTGACCGTGGTGATCTTCGGGTCGCTGTACCCGGCGGTACTGCCGTCGCTGACCGACCCCGCGTTCGACCTCACGGTGGCCAACGCCGCATCGGGGCCCTACACGCTGACGCTGCTGAGCTGGGTGGGCGGGATCTTCCTGCCGGTCGTGATCGCCTACCAGTCGTGGAGCTACTGGGTCTTCCGCCGGCGCGTGACGGCATGAAGCCGCTGGACCCGCGGCTGGTGGCGACCACCCGGTCGGTCCGGGTCCACCTCGTCGTCGCGATCGCGTGCGGAGCGGCGCTGACCGGGCTGATCCTGGTGCAGGCCCGGCTGCTGGCGGGGGTGATCTCGGGCGGGCCGGCCACGGCCGCGCTCGCGGCGCTCGCCCTCGTCGTGTCCGCCCGGGTCGTCCTGGCCTACGGGGCCGAGACCGCGGCCCTGCGCAGCGCGGCGCGCGTCAAGTCCGATCTGCGCCGCCGGCTGGTCGCCCACGTGACCGGCCCGGCCGCCGACCCCGTGACGACCGACGCGGGCGAGCTCGCCACCCTCGCGACCCGGGGCCTCGACGCGCTCGACGACTACGTGGCCCGCTACCTGCCCCAGCTCGTGCTCGCCGTGCTCGTGCCCGTCGCCGTGCTGGTCGTCGTGGCGCGCGCCGACTGGATCTCCGCGCTGGTCATCGCCTGCACCGTGCCGCTGATCCCGGTGTTCATGGCCCTGATCGGCTGGCACACCCAGGACCGGACGGCCCGCCAGTGGCGGCTGCTGGAGCGGCTCGGCGGCCATTTCCTCGACGTGGTCGAGGGCCTGCCGACGCTCGCGATCTTCCGCCGGGCGAAGGCCGAGGCCGAACTGATCCGCCGCGTGACCGACGAGCACCGCCGCGCCACGATGGGCACGCTGCGCGTCGCGTTCCTCTCGGCGTTCGTCCTGGAGCTGCTCGCGACGATCGCGGTGGCCCTGGTGGCCGTCGAGGTGGGGCTGCGGCTGCTCTACGGCCAGCTCGGCCTGGACACCGCCCTGCTCGTCCTGGTCCTCGCTCCGGAGGCCTACCTGCCGCTGCGCGAGGTCGGGGCGCGGTTCCACGCGAGCATGGAGGGCGTCGCGGCCGCCGGGCGGGTGTTCGCGGTCCTGGACGGCCCCGGCGGGCCCGCGCCCGAGCCGGCCGCTCCCGCCGAGCCGCCCACCGGCGCCGAGATCCGCTTCCACGGCGTCGGCCTGACCTACCCGGGCCGCACGGAACCGGCGCTGGCGGGCGTCGACCTGGTGCTGCGCCCCGGCACCACCACGCTCGTGACGGGCCGCAGCGGCGCGGGCAAGACCACGCTCCTGTCGCTGCTGCTGCGCTTCACCGAACCCGACGCGGGCCGGATCACGGTGGGCGAGGTCGATCTCGCGGACATCCCCGCCGGGGACTGGCGCCGCCGGGTGGCCTGGGTTCCCCAACGCCCCTACCTCCTCGACGCGTCGGTGGCCGACAACATCCGGCTCGGCACCATCGGCGGGGACGTCGAGACGGCCGCACGCCTGGCCGGCGCCCACGACGTGATCACCGCCCTCCCCGACGGCTACGCCACCCGCCTCGGTGAGCGCGGTACGAGGCTCTCGGCCGGGCAGCGCCAGCGGATCGCCCTGGCGCGCGCGTTCCTGCGGGTGGCGCGGACCCCCGACGCGATCGTCCTGCTCGACGAGCCGACGGCCCACCTGGACCCGGAGAACGCGGCCCTGGTCCGGGCCGGCGTGGCGCGCCTCCTGGAGGGCCGCACGGGGCTGATCGTGGCCCACGACGGAGGCTGGTCGGGGCTGGCCGACGAGGTGGTGGCCCTCCCCTGGTGCCAGGAAAGCCACTTTGCTGGCATCGGGGGTGGCTCGTGAGTCCTCTGCTGAGGATGGTCGCTCTTGCTCGGCCGCGGGGAGCGCGGTTCGCCCTCGGGGTGCTCGCCGGCGCCGTCGCCACCGCCTCCGCCGTCGCCCTGCTCGCGGCCGCGGCCTGGCTGATCGCGACCGCCGCCGAGCACCCGCCGCTCACGGCACTGAGCGTCGCGATCGTCGCCACCCGTGCGCTCGGCGTCACCCGTGGCCTCGCCCGCTACCTGGAACGCCTCGTCACCCACGACGCCGCGCTGCGCACCCTCGCCGACGTGCGGGTCCGGGTGTACGCGCGGCTGGCGGCCACCGAGCCCGTGCGCCGGTTCCGCTCCGGTGACCTCGTCACCCGCCTCGTCGGCGACACCGACGCCACCCAGGACCTGCTGATCCGTGGACTCACCCCACCGTTGGCCGCGCTCGTGGCCGGCGCCGGGGTCGTCACGTTGTCGACCATCGTGTTCGTACCGGGCGGGCTCGTGCTCGCCGCCGGGTTGGTGCTCGGCGGGCTCGCCGTGCCGCTGGCCGCCGCCGCGGCCGGGCGCGGCCCCGGGCGCCGCCGGGCCGCCGCGAACGCCGATCTGTCGACGGCGCTCGTCGACGCCCTGCACGGCGCCCCCGACCTCGTCGCCTACGGCGCCATGCCCGCCGCCGTGGCCCGCATCGCACGCGCCGACGCCGAGCTCACCCGCGTGGCCCGCCGCGACGCCGGCCTCCTCGGGCTGGGCGCCGGCGCATCCGCGCTGGTCACGGGACTGACGCTGTGGGCGACGCTGCTGCTGGGCGTCGCCCACCTGGGCACGGTGTCCCTCGCCGTCGTCGTGCTCACCGCCCTGGCCGCGTTCGAGATCGTCGCCCCGCTGCCCGCGGCGGCGGCGCGGCTCGGGGCGGTGCGGGCGTCGGGCGCCCGGTTGTTCGACGTGCTCGACACCCCGCCCGCCGTGCAGCTCCGGCCCGCGGGCCCCGTCACCGCGGAGCGCGGCCTGCACGTGCGGGACCTGCGCGTGCGCTACGCCCCCGGCGAGCCCTGGGCCCTCGACGGCCTCGACCTCGACGTCGCCCCCGGACAGCGCGTGGCGGTGGTCGGACCGAGCGGAGCGGGCAAGAGCACACTCGCCGACGTGCTGTTGCGCTTCCGCGACCCCGACGCGGGCACCGTCGCGCTCGACGGCGTCGACCTCACGTCCCAGGAGCCCTACGACACCAGGGCCACGATCAGTGGTGTGCCCCAGGACCCGCACGTCTTCGCGAGCACCGTCGCGGCGAACCTGCGCCTGGCCCGGGAGGGAGCCACCGACGCCGACCTGCGCGACGTGCTCGACCGCGTCGGCATGGGCTCCACCACGCTCGACGAGGAGGTCGGCGCCCACGGCACGCGCCTGTCGGGCGGCATGCGCCAGCGTCTCGCCCTGGCCCGGGCGCTGCTCGCCGACCCGCGGATCCTCGTGCTCGACGAACCGACAACCCACCTGGACCCGAACACGGCCCGTGCCGTCCTCGACGATCTCCTCGACGCCACCGCGGACCGTTCGATGCTCCTCGTGACCCACGACCTCGCCGGGCTCGACCGGCTCGACGAGATCGTCGTCGTCCGCGAGGGTCGGGTGGAGCAGCGCGGCACCGACGCCGAGCTCCGCGCCCGTCCCGGCTGGTACGCCGCCGCCACCACTCTCAGCGATCGATAGGCTACTACCCGTGACTGCGTTCTCACGCCGACCACCATCACGGCACCTGTTCCCGCCGCGCCGCCGGTCCGGGAGTCTCGGGCTGGCCCTGCCTGTCCTCGCCCTGCTCACAGTCGTCCTCACCGCCTGCGCGAGCACCCCGCCGCCCGCGTCGGTCGTCACCACGGTGACCGCGGCGCTGGCCGGCGACTGGAACTGGCAGAAGCAGGGCTCGCCGATGGCCCTCGGCGTCACCCACACGCAGTCGAGCCTCGATCCCGAGGAGCCGGCGGCCGCCCGGCAGAGCGGCGAGCAGATCCTCCGGACCGCCGACGCCGGCGGCTGGCAGAACGTCCACCTGATGGGCTTCGGCACGCTCAACCCCGAGGCCTCCCCCGGCGACTACGACTGGTCCAGCCTCGACACGCGCATGAAGCTCGTCAAGGACACGGGCGGGAAGACCGTCCTGACGCTGTGCTGCTCACCGGACTGGATGAAGGGCGGCGCGCCGGGCCAGACCGACTGGTCGCAGATCGAGGTGGCCCCCACCCCGGACCACTACGACGACTTCGCCGCCCTCGCCGCGGCGGCGGTGAAGCGCTACCCGCAGATCCAGCGCGTGCTGGTCTGGAACGAGCTCAAGGGCTTCTACGACGACAGCCGGAACCGCTGGGACTTCGAGGCCTACACCGCGCTCTACAACAAGGTCTACACCGCGGTGAAGGCCGTGCGCCCCGACCTCCCCGTCGGCGGGCCCTACATCGTGCTCGACAGCCTCGACCCCGGCCAGAACGACGGCTCCGACATCAGCGGCCAGTGGGGCGTGGCCGACCAGCGCCCGCTCGACGTCATCACCTACTGGCTGCAGCACAAGGTGGGCGCCGACTTCCTGGCCGTCGACGGCGGCACGTCCACCCGTCAGATGACGCCCCCCACGTCGCTGCGCGAGGGGGCCCAGAAGTTCGCCGACCTCGACGCCTGGCTGAAACAGCAGACCGACCTGCCGATCTGGTGGGCCGAGTTCTACCCGGACCTGCCCGGCGGCGGCGACAGCGCGCCCAACAGCCCGGCCAGCGCCGCCGCCACCCTGTCCGCGCTGGCGGCGTTCGCGCGGTCGGGGGCCGCCGGGGCCCTGCTGTGGGGGCCGCAGGCGAGCAGGGACCTCGGCTACGCCGCGCTGTGGACCGACAGCACGAAGTCCGGCGGCGGCCGGGCCACCCCGCTCACCGCGGCCTGGCAGTGGCTGGTACCCCGGCTGGCCAGGGGCGACGTGGAGATCGGCTACTCCACGACCCTGCCGCTGGTGGCGTTCCGCGAGGGCGGCAGCGCGCTGGTGGTGAACCTGACCGGCGACGCCGTCACCGTGCCGAAGGCCGCCGACCCGATCCCCGCGTGGACGTCGTCGATCACCAGCATCAGCTCATGAGGGGGCGCCGGGCACGTCCGGCAGCACCGTGAGCGTGCTCGGCGCACCCGGGAGGATCTTGCGCACGTAGGAGCGCGCGGCCGCGGTCGTGCCCACGTCCTTGCCCTCCTGCTCCGACAGGAACCACCGGTGCTCCAGGATTTCGTGGAACACCTCGGCGGGCGCGAGCCGGTCGTCCAGCTCGGCCGGCACCATGCCCATCACCCGGTCGAAGATCTCCGACCGCCAGCGGTGCGCCGCCACCGTCTCCGGCACCGGGCGGCCTTCCTTCTGTTCGAGGTGGGCGCGGTAGCTCAGCACGTCGTTGAGCAGGCGCCGGGCCTGGTTCTCGGTGACCTGCAGGCCCGTCAGCGCGAACAGCCGGGTGCGGTGGCGGCCCGCCTCGGCCACCCGCGTGTGCACCCGCAGCCGCGTGCCCTCGTCGGTGGTGATCAGCTCGATCTCGTCGACGTCGAAGCCCAGCTCGTTGAGCCGGTCCACCCGCTCGGCCACGCGGTAGCGCTGCTCGTCGGGGCGGAAGTGCTCCTCGCGCGTCAGCTCGTCCCACAGCGCGTGGTAGCGGCGCGGGATCTCCCCGGCGATCTCGACGGGGTCGACGTCGGGCGGCAGCAGCCCGCCGTACTGCAGGTCGAACAGCTCCCCGCCCACGCGCTCGGCGGCGTAGTCGATGTCGAAGCGGCGCTGGCCGTCGCTGAGCGTCGCGTGCATCTCGGCGGTCTCGGCGTCGACGAGGTAGGCACCGATGCTGCCCGCGTCCGGGCGGAACAGGGTGTTGGACAGCGAGCAGTCACCCCAGAACAGCCCCGCGAGGTGCAGCCGCACGAGCAGCTGCACCATCGCGTCGACGAGGCGGTCGGTGGTCTGCGGCGTGTGCCCGTGGCTGAACACGTAGCGGTAGGACATGGAGTAGTCCAGGAACCGTGTGACCAGGATGGCGTCCTGCGGGGTGTTCTCGTCGATCCACGCCCGCTCCACGCAGACGCCCAGCACCGACACCGACGGCATCCCGAGGGTCTCCAGCTCGCCGAGCAGGCGGTACTCCCGGCGGGCCAGGCGCTCGTCGATCTCCTTGAGCGCGTAGACCATGCCGTCGACCTCGACGAACCGCACGACGTGCCGCGAGATGCCGCGGTGCGCCATCTCGAGCAGCCGGTCGTCCTCCCAGGTCTCCAGCGGCTGCTCCCAGGGCAGGGACAGAAGGCCCGCCGCCTGGGACGCCGGGGGCCGGAAGATGAAGCGCATCAGGCCTTCGGGCCGCCCGCCACGTAGATGACCTGGCCCGAGACGAACCCGGCGCCCTCGCTGACGAAGAACGACACGGTGTGGGCGATGTCGTCGACCTGCCCGGCGCGGGCCACCGGGATGGCGGCGGCGCGCGCGGACACGTAGGTCTCCCAGTCCTCGCCGATGCGCTCCGCGGTGGCCTTGGTCATGTCGCTGACGATGAACCCCGGCGCGATGCAGTTGGCGGTGACGCCGAACTTGCCCAGCTCGATGGCGAGGGTCTTGGTGAAGCCCTGCAGGCCCGCCTTGGCCGTGGAGTAGTTGGCCTGGCCGCGGTTGCCCAGCGCCGAGGTGGAGGAGAGGTTGACGATGCGGCCCCACTTCGCGTCGACCATGTGCTTCTGCACGGCCTTGCTCATGAGGAACGAGCCCTTGAGGTGCACCCCCATGACGGTGTCCCAGTCGGTCTCGGTCATCTTGAACAGCAGGTTGTCGCGGGTGACGCCGGCGTTGTTGATCAGCACCGTGGGCGCGCCGAGCTCCGTGGCGACCCGCGCGACGGCGGCCTCGACCTGCGCCGCGTCGGCCACGTCGGCGCCGACGCCCAGGGCCTTCCCGCCCGCGGCCTCGATCGCCTCCACGGTGCCCTTGGTGGCCGCCTCGTCGAGGTCGATGACGGCGACGGCGAGGCCGTCCGCGGCCAGGCGCAGTGCGGTGGCCGCACCGATCCCCCGGGCCGCTCCGGTCACGATCGCCACCCGCTGGGGCACGTTCTCGGTCATCTCATCCTCTTCCTGCTTCGGTGAAGGGCCACCGCGCAGTCTTTCTGGCCCGGCGCTCGCGCGCTATGCCGGGGTGACGCGCGTCGCCCGGCCGGATCGGCCACGGACGGTACTGCTCCGATCGGCCGTACCCGACCGTCCGTCCGACGGAGCCCGCCGCTGAACGATCTTCCGCGGAGTTCGACAACCCGTGTCCGCACCGTCACCGCTCCGTTATCCGGATGGTCGAGCCTTCGGGCGGTTACAGGCGGTGACAGCCTCATCGCCCGTGCACCTGGCGTCGGGGGGCGCAGGCCCCCCTCTCCGATCGACTCCCGAGATGCGAGGGCCCAGTGTCCGATCAAGCAGCGGCCGACAGTGCAGTGTCCGAGCGTGCCACCCGACCCGCCTGGCTGCCGCTCGCGGCGGCGGCGGTGGTCGTCCCCACGGTGCTGGCGGGGCTGACGCTCCTGTGGCCCCGGCCGCAGATCGAGACCGAGCTGACCAGGACCGGCACCGAGGCTCTCGCGGCCGCCGGGTTCCCGGGCGCGGCGCTGTCGCTCGACGGCCGCGACGCGACGATCACCGGCATCCCCGCCGGGGCCGACCGGCAGCGCGCCATCGACGCGGTGCAGGCGGTCACCGGGGTGCGGGTCGCCGCCTTCCCCGCGCCCGGCTCCGGGGGCGGCGGCGGCAACGGCGGCGGTGCTCCCGCGGTCGCGGCCCAGCCGTTCGGGATCGCCCACCAGGGCGACAACCTCGTTCTCACCGGTGTCGTCGGCTCCGACGACCAGCGCGCCCAGCTCGTGGCCGCCGCCACCGCGCAGGCCGCCGGACGCGGGGTCGTCGACCAGCTCACCGTCACCCCGGGTGCACCCCTGCCCGCGGGTGTCGACGGCACGTCGGTCGGGGCGGCCGCCGCGGCCGTCGCCGCCGGGACGGGCAGCGCGGCCGTGTCGATCGCGCCGTCCGGTGTGACGCTCAGCGGCGCCGTCGCCGACGAGGCCGCCAAGGCCGCCGCGGCGAAGGCCGTGGCCGCGGCGCTGCCGGGTGCCACCGTCGACGACCAGCTCACCGTCGCCGCGGCCACCGCGACCGGGGGCGACCTCGACGCGGCCACGAAGCAGCAGCTCCAGTCGTCGATCTCGGCTCTGCTGGCCGGCGCGCCGATCGCGTTCGAACCGGACAGCCCGCAGCTCACCCCGCAGGGCAGCGGCACGGTCGCGACGGTGCTCGACCTGCTCAAGGCCGCACCGGGAGCCCGTGTCGAGGTCGACGGCTTCGTCGCGCCCGGCAAGGGCAACGGGAAGCTCACGGCCCAGCAGCTGTCGGACCAGCGCGCGGGCACCGTCCGCGACGCGCTGGTGGCCGGCGGCGTCGCGGCCGACCACATCACCGCCGCCGGCAAGGGCGAGGGTCCCGCCCGCCGCGTCGTCATCACCGTCGTCTGAGGAGGGACCGTCATGCTCTGGTTGTTCACCCAGGTCTGGGTCTGGATCATCGTCGCGCTCGCGCTCGGTGTGCTCGCCGGCTGGCTGTTCTGGGCCCGCCCTGTGCGTCGTGCCGCCGACGCGCTCGACTCCGCCTGATCCCTTCCCCCGCCGCTCCCCCCTTCCCCCTGGAGGACGTTCCCCGTGTCGTGGCTCTACGGCCAGACCTGGCTCTGGTACCTGATCGCGTTCCTCGTCGGCGTCCTGCTGGCGTGGTTGTTCCTCGTCCGCCCGCAGCAGCGCAGGCTCCGCGCGCTGCAGAGCCGGGGTGCGACGCCGGCTGCCGACGCCGCTCCCGGCCCGGCCGGGGACACCGGCCCCACCGGCGACGAGGACACGGCGGTGCTCGGCACCGTGCCGGCCGCGGCCGCGGTCGGTCTGGGCGGTGCCGGCCTCGCCGCAGCGGCGGTGGCCGAGCACGCCGCCGCGTCCGACCACACGGCCGAGCCGGAGCCGGTGACCGAGCAGCTCCCGGCGGTCGACCCCGCCCTCAGCACGCTCGACACCGGCACCATCGCACGAGGTGCCGACGACCGCACCGCACCGCTGGTCGCCCTCGGCGAGAGCGGGGCCCCCGCACCGGCCGACGACTCCCCGACCGAGACCATCACGACGGGCGACCGCGACCAGGTCGGCGACGGCAACGTGTCCGGCGACGGCAACGTGTCCGGCGACGGCAACGTCGTCGGGGACGGCAGCGCGACCGGTTCCGGAGCGGCGGCCGCGGGTCTCGCGGCAGGCGGCGCCGCAGCGCTGGGTGCGGCCGCGATCGCCGGTCACGGCGGTAGCGAGAGCGGTGGCGAGGCAGGATCCGCTGCTGCCGCCACCGCGGCCGAGCCCGCCGCGCAGGGTGGAGCGGGCGCGCCCGCCGGGACCTCCGGCGACGGCCAGGTCCCGGACCCGGCCGACGACCCCACCACGGAGTTCCCGACCACGCCCGCCACGGACACCGACACGACCGGGGCATCCGACGAGGCGATCCCGCCGGCCGCGGCCGGCACCCCGGACGCGGAGGACGCCTCCGCAACCGACGCCCCCGGCACCACCGCCCCTTCTGGAATCGACTCCCTGGACCCGGCGGTCGCTACCGCAACCGACGCGGCAGCCCCGTCCCCCACGGACGCCGCCTCCGCCACCGGCGACGGGTCGGCGGGGACGGTCGGTCTCGCGGCAGGGGCGGGCGCGCTGGGTGTGGCCGGCCTCGGCTCGGCGGAGCCGACCACGGCCGGGGCCCAGCCCCCCGCCACCACGCCGGACGCCGATGCACTGCCGGCAGGTGCACCGTCAGCAGACGCAGCGGCCGGGGACGCGCCGACCGCCGATGCGACGACCGCTCACACCCCGGCCGATGAGGTGGGGCCGTCGGAGTTCCCGACCTCGGATGTGGCGGCTTCCGACGCTCCCACCACAACGAACCCGGCCGTCGCGACACCGGCGTCGGGCGCGGTGGGTCCCGCCCCGGACCCGGCGGCCCCGGCCACCACCGACACGGCAGCCACCAACACGGCAGCCACCGACGTCGGGTCGGAGCAGACCGACGCACCGTCCGGCGACCTCGCCACTGCCGGCACCGCGGTGGTGGGAGCGGTGGGAGCGCACGCCCTCGCCGACACCACCGGCTCGGCTGCCACTGACCCGGGCACCACCGGCACGGACACCAGCGGCTCGGACACCAGCGGCTCGGGCACCAGCGGCTCGGGCACCAGCGGCCCCGAGAGCGCCGCGTCGGACAGCGCCGCGTCAGACACCTCAGCGTCAGACACCTCAGCGTCAGACACCTCAGCGTCCGGCATCCCGGGGTCCGGCATTCCGGGTCCCGACAGCCTCGCGTCCGACGGCCCGCGGTCCGACCACCCCGCCTCCGGCAGCCCGGGGTCCGACAGCCCGGGCCCCGAGCACACCGGGACCGGAGCCCCCACCGGGGACGCCGCGGCCGGCGGCAGGGGCGAGCCGGCGGGCCCCGGATCGCCCGCCGCAGCAGGCGTCGCGGCGGGGGCGGGCGCGCCGGGGGTGGCCGGTCTGGCCGCCGCCCACGGCTCCGACCCGGATTCGGCCACGGCCGGTACCCCGTACGGCCCCGGCTCGGCGCACCCCGCGTCGGACGGATCGGCGCCGGGGGCCGAGTACACGATCAAGGGCAACGCCGACTCGATGCTCTACCACGCGCCGGAGTCGCCCTACTACGTGCGCACGCGGGCCGAGGCGTGGTTCGCCACGGCCGAGGCGGCGGAAGCGGCCGGGTTCCAGCCGTGGCACCGCAACCGCAAGCGGGCCGCGGTCCAGGGGCTCGTCCAGGCTCCGACGTTCGAGGCGGGCCCCTACCCGGGCTCCGCCACGCCGAACGCGGACGGCTCCGCGCCCACCCCGGCGTTCATGATCAAGGGCAACGAGGACTCGATGCTATACCACCTGCCCACCTCCCCCTACTACGGGCGGACGAAGGCCGAGGTGTGGTTCATCCACGAGTCCGATGCCCAGGCGGCGGGCTTCACCGCCTGGCAGCGCACGTAGCCGTCCTTGATCGCTACGAGCCGCACCGCAGCGCCCGGTCCGGGGCACCACGGTGCGGCTCGTGGCGATCTTCAGACCGCCCCGGGGCGATGACGTGCGGCGCACGGCGATCATCGGCGACCGAGGGCGGGTGCGGGCTTGCCGCCAGGATGCGCGCCACCGACCTGTCGTTCGTCGCCGCGAGGACCGAGTGGCCCCACCACGTGCAACGGCGCCCGGCGGGGGAATCCTCCACCGGGCGCCGTGATCGCCACGAAGCTCAGAGACCCGGTTTCTCCGCGGCCGGCCGCGAACCCTGCACCCGGGCCGCGATCGCGCCGAACGCCATGTTGCGGGCGTGGTCGGGCGAGCCGTGGTCGGGCTTCTCGTCGATCGGGAAGGGCGGGAAGCCGCAGTCGTCGGTCTGGCCGATCTGGTTGCGGTCGATGACGTTCGCCACCCGGACCAGGTGGTGGGTGATCTCCTGCGACGACTCCACCCGCGGCGACGGCGTCACCGTCGAGCCGGGGTAGGCCACCTGCACCACGCCGTCGGTGTCGGAGCGCAGGTGCCCGCCCGCGGAGGGCACGGAGTCGCGGTCGCCGCCCGGGCCGGTGTGGATGTCGATGGTCACGCGCTCCCCCGCGGTGAACCGGGCCATCACGCGGTTGTTCAGCTCGACGAAGTGCGGCGGCAGCCCGGCGCCGGTCCACGGGTTGCGCGGGCTCTCGCGGGTGGCGAGGCGGCCCAGGGTCAAGATCACCGGCACCCGCCCGGCCCCCGCGGCGGACGCCGGGCGGATGTCCTGCCCGCACTCGTCGACCAGGGCGGCCTCGAACTCCTCGCGGCTGCAGCCCCCCACCGGGTCCTTCGACGGGTGGAGCAGCGCGAGCATCGACGGCGCGATCACGGCCTGCTCCACCGGGTCCGTGGCGTGGGGCATCGACCTCGTCACCGGGCCGGCCGCGTGCTTCGACAGCTGCCGGCCGTGGCCGTCCACCACGCCGGCCGGCAGCGAGCCGACGGGCTCGGTGGGCAAACCGGTGGCGGTCCGCGGATCGTAGGCAGCCATGGGTGTACGCACTCCGAATCGGATCAGTCGTACGGTGACGTCCAGGGGCGCGCATCTGCGGGTGCCGAAGGTACTGCGTGATCTGCGTCACGTCAACGCACGTTGATCATGACCGGACCGCGCGCCACGCAGGATGATCGTCCCGCACGTGATGGACGAGAGGGCAGCCGCCCCGAGGAGGAGAACTGCACATGATCCCGTTGGCCGAGAACGAGCACCTGTTCACGTCCGAGTCCGTCACCGAGGGCCACCCGGACAAGATGGCCGACCAGATCTCCGACGCCATCCTCGACGCCGCGCTGGCCGGCGACCCCACCTCGCGCGTCGCCTGCGAGACGCTGATCACCACCGGGCTCGTCGTGGTGGCCGGCGAGATCACCACCTCCGCGCAGATCGACTTCGCCGACATCGTGCGCACCACCGTCAACGGCATCGGCTACGACCGCGGCGAGTACGGCTTCGACGGCCACCACTGCGCCGTCATGATCACGCTGGACAAGCAGTCCCCCGACATCGCCCAGGGCGTCGACCAGGCGTACGAGAACCGCGTGGTCGAGGGCACGCTGTCGGAGGACGAGCTCGACAGCGACGGCGCCGGCGACCAGGGCATGATGTTCGGCTTCGCCTGCCGCGAGACCCCCGAGCTCATGCCGCTGCCGATCGCGCTGGCCCACCGCCTGTCGCGGCGCCTCGCCGCGGTACGCAAGGACGGCACGCTGCCCTACCTCCGCCCGGACGGCAAGACCCAGGTCACGGTCCGTTACCGCGACGGCGAGCCCGTGGGCGTCGAGAAGATCCTCATCTCCACGCAGCACGCCGAGGAGGTCGAGACCGCGCAGATCAAGGCCGACCTCTGGGAGCACGTGGTGGTGCCGGAGATCCCGGCGGAGCTCTACTCGCCGGAGGAGCTTCGGGAGAACTACTACGTCAACCCGACGGGCCGCTTCGTCATCGGCGGCCCCGTGGGCGACGCGGGCCTGACCGGACGCAAGATCATCGTCGACACGTACGGCGGCTTCGCCCGCCACGGCGGCGGCGCGTTCTCCGGCAAGGACTCCTCCAAGGTGGACCGCTCGGCCGCCTACGCCGCGCGCTGGGTCGCCAAGAACATCGTGGCCGCCGGGCTGGCGGACAAGGTCGAGGTGCAGGTCGCCTACGCCATCGGCGTGGCGCGGCCGCTGTCGCTGCTGGTGGAGACGTTCGGCACCGAGCAGGTGCCGCTCTCGACCATCCGCAAGCTCGTCGACGAGCACTTCGACCTGCGCCCCGCCGCGTTCCGCCGCCACCTGCAGCTCAACCGCCCGATATTCGCCAAGACCGCCGCGTACGGCCACTTCGGCCGCGACGACCCCGACTTCACGTGGGAGATCACCGACAAGGCCGACGAGCTGCGCGCGGCGGCCGGTCTGTGAACTCCGATCTCGCCATCGCCAAGGCGGCCTCCCTGCGGCCGCTGTCGGAGATCGCCGGCGGTATGGGGATCGACGAGCGGCTGCTGCTCCCCTACGGCCGCGCCGTCGCCAAGATCGACCTCGCCGCCGTCGAGGAGTTGGCGGACGGCCCGAAGGCCAAGTACGTGGTGGTCTCGGCCGTCACGCCCACACCGCTCGGCGAGGGCAAGACCACCACCACCGTCGGGCTGGGCCAGGCCATGGCGCGCACCGGCCGCCGGGCCACCGTGGCGCTGCGCCAGCCGTCGATGGGGCCGACGTTCGGCATCAAGGGCGGTGCCGCCGGCGGCGGGTACAGCCAGGTCGTGCCCATGGAGACGCTCAACCTGCACCTCACGGGCGACTTCCACGCGGTCACCGCGGCGCACAACATGCTCTCGGCGATCGTCGACAACCACCTGTTCCAGGGCAACGAGGCCGAGCTCGCCCCGCACGAGATCACCTGGCGTCGCGTGCTCGACGTCAACGACCGCGCGCTGCGCAACATCGTCTCCGGGCTCGGGTCGCGCCTGGACGGCGTGCCGCGCCAGACCGGCTTCGACATCACGGCGGCGTCGGAGGTCATGGCCATCTTCGCGCTGGCCCGCTCGGTGCCCGACATGCGCGAGCGGATGGGCCGCATCGTCGTCGGTTACACGGTTGCCGGCAAGCCCGTCACGGCCGAGGACGTCGGCGGCGCCGGCGCGATGGCGGTGATCATGCGCGACGCCATGGCCCCCAACCTGTTGCAGACGCTGGAGAACACGCCCGTGCTCGTGCACGCGGGGCCGTTCGGCAACATCGCCCACGGCAACTCCTCGGTGATCGCCGATCTCATCGGCATCCACACCGGCGAGTACCTGATCACCGAGGCCGGGTTCGGCGCCGACATGGGCGCCGAGCGGTTCTTCAACATCAAGTGCCGCGCCTCGGGCCTGACGCCCGACGCGGCGGTCGTCGTGGCCACGGTGCGGGCGCTGAAGGTGCACTCGGGCCGGCACACGGTGGTGGCCGGGCGCCCGCTGCCCGGGGCACTGCTCGCCGAGAACCCGGACGAGGTGCACGAGGGCGGCGCCAACCTGCGCAAACAGATCGAGAACGTCCGGATCCACGGGGTGCCGGTGGTGGTCGCGATCAACGCGTTCCCCGACGACCACCCTTCCGAGCTCGCGGCCATCGCGGAGATCGCGGCGTCGATGGGGGCCCGCTCGGCGGTCTGCACCCACTTCGCCGACGGCGGCGCCGGGGCCACCGATCTCGCCGACGCCGTCGCGGAGGCGTGCGAGGAGCCGTCGCAGTTCCGGTTCCTCTACCCCGACTCGGCCACGCTGCGGGAGAAGATCGAGACCGTGGCCACGGAGGTCTACGGGGCCGAAGGGGTGGACTACACCGTCCCGGCCGCCCGGCAGGTGGACTCGTTCGAGCGCAACGGCTTCGGGGCGCTGCCGGTGTGCATCGCGAAGACCCACCTGTCGATCTCCTCGGACCCCGCGCTGCGCGGGGCGCCGACCGGCTGGCGGCTGCCGGTGCGCGAGGTCCGCGCGTCGGTGGGGGCGGGGTTCGTGTACCCGATCTGCGGCGACATGCGGACGATGCCGGGCCTCGGGGCCCATCCCGCGGCCCACGCGATCGACCTCGACGCCAACGGGGAGATCGTCAACCTGTCGTGACCCGCGGACCGGCCCCGGATGGGCGTACCACGCGCATTCCGTACGTCACGTCCACGCGTGGATCCGCGCGCAGCGGGTACCTGACGGGGTGGCGAAATCCGGAGAGAGCACCCTGACCGTCCTGTTGGCGATGGCGGCCAACATCGGGGTCGCGATCGCCAAGCTCGTGGCCGGCGTGCTGACGGGCAGCTCCGCGATGCTGTCGGAGGGCGCCCACTCCGTCGGCGACACCGGCACCGAGCTGCTGTTGCTCACCGCGTTGAAGCGCTCGGCCAGGCCCGCCGACCGCAGCCACCCGTTCGGCTACGGCAAGGAGCGGTACTTCTGGTCGCTGCTCGCCTCGGTCTCGATCTTCACCGCCGGCGCGCTGTTCTCGATCTACCAGGGCGTGACGACGCTGGCGGGCGAGCCGGAGGAGCACCAGAACGTGGTCGTGGCGTACGTGGTGCTGGCCGTCGCCTTCCTGATGGAGGGCACGTCGCTGGTGCAGGCCGTCCGTCAGGTGCGCCGGGAGCGCAGCGAGCAGCAGGTGGGCCTGCGCACCTACCTGCGCCGCTCCGACGACCCGACGGTCACCACCGTGCTGTTCGAGGACAGCACGGCACTCGTCGGGCTGCTGCTCGCGTTCGCCGGCCTGGCGCTCACGCAGCTCACCGGCTACCCGGTCTGGGACGGGATCGCCTCGCTCGCGATCGGGCTGCTGCTCGTCGTCGTCGCCTACGGGCTGGGCCGCTCCAACATGGCCCTGCTGATCGGGCGCCAGGCCGATCCCCAGCTGGTCGCGGATGTGACGACGTGGCTGCGCGACCAGTCCGAGGTGGTGGCCGTGGTGGACATCCTGACGATGCTCACCGGCACCGACCGGGTCCTGCTCGGCGCCCGGCTGGACTTCGACGACCGCTCGACCTCCGACGAGATCGAGAACGCCTGCGTGCGGATGGACGAGGAGCTGCGCAGTGCGTTCCCCGACCTGGACGAGATCTTCCTGACCCCGGTGCCGCGCAACGATCCCGAGCTGCGGGCGCGGGTCCAGGCCCGCTACGGCGAGCTGCTGGGCTGACTGGCGGACGGCGAGCAGCACGCGGTCGGGGAGCACCTGCCAGATGGTGTCCACCTCGCGGAATCCGCCCGTGCCCGCGCCGCGGGCGCGACGGCGCACGGTCGCGTGGCTCGCAGTCCGGAACCGCGCCCTACCCGAGGAGGCATCGCGGCGGATCTGGCGCCACCACCGGTTCGGCGTCCTGGACCTGCCTACTCGAACAGCTCCGGCTCGTCGCGGCTGATCCGCTCCCAGATCGGCTGGAACTGGAACCACCCCGCGAACTCGTAGCCGACCTGGCTGCGGGTCAGCTCGGCCTCCTCGCGGGAGATCTGCCGCGGCGGCTTCCCGAGCCCGGCGGCCGCGGCGTAGGCGTTGAGCTGGCACTGCGCCGTGCGCTCCAGCGTGAGGAACCACCAGGCGGCGCTGTCGACGCTGGTGCCGACGGTCAGCATCCCGTGGTTGCGCAGGATCACGGCCTTGTGGCTGCCCAGGGCGACGCCGATGCGGCGGCCCTCCTCGCGGTCGAGCACCACGCCGGTGAACGTGTCGTGCACGCCCACGTCCTCGTAGAACGCGCAGGAGTCCTGCGTCAGGGGCTCGATCCCCATCTCCAGGCTCGACAGCGTCTTGCCGGCGGGACCGTGCGCGTGGGCGGCGGCCAGCACGTCCGGACGGGCGGCGTGCACGGCGCAGTGGATGGCCACCGCGGCCCCGTTGACGGCGCGCTCACCCTCGACGACCTGTCCGTCCTCGTCGACGCGCACGAGGTCGCTGCTGCGCATCATCGAGAAGTGGTGGCCGAAGGGGTTGACCCAGAACGTGTCGGGCGCCTCCGGGTCGCGCACGGTGATGTGACCGGCGACGCCCTCGTCGAGGCCCGCGCGGCTGAACATCCGGAACGCGGCCGCGAGCTTGGCCTTGCGGTGGGCGCGCTCCTCCTCGACGGTCTCGAACGTCGGAGGCGTCGCCATGTAGAGCGTGCGGGCGCTGGGCGCCTGGTCGAACGGGGTGTCCTGGGTCTGCGTCACGTTGCTCCCCCTTGTCGGTGACCGATGTCTCCGCCCCAGTGTGCACCCGGAGGCGGAGGATCGACGGCGATGGAGACCCGGCAGTGGTGGCGCTGGCTGTTGCTGGCCGCGTGCACCGTGCCCCTGACGCTCGGCCTGGCCGCGCTGTCGGTGCCCTCGCCCGCCCTGTTCGCCGGCCTGCTGGTGGCCACCGTCCTGGCATTGCTGGGGACGGCACCGGCCACCGTGCCGACGGCCGCGACGACCGCGGGTCAGGCGGTGATCGGCGTCGTCATCGGCGTGCTCGCCCGGCCCTCGACGCTCGCGGGGATCGCGCAGGACTGGCTGCCGGTGCTGCTCGTGGGCGCCGGAACCCTGGCCGTCAGCATGGGCGCGGGCCTGCTCCTGGGCCTGCGCAGGGGCGTGTCGCCACTCACCGGGATGCTCGCGCTCACCGCGGGCGGCGCGTCGGGCCTGGTGGCGATCAGCCGGGAACTCGGGGGCGACGAGCGGGTGGTCGCCGTGGTGCAGTACCTGCGGGTCGGCGTCGTCACGGCGACGATGCCGCTGGTGGCCGCGCTCGCGTTCGGCGTGGGCGGCGGCGCGCAGGCCCCGGCCGGTGTCGACGCCCCCTGGTACCTCGACGTCGGGTTCCTGGTCGTGTGCATGGCCGCCGGGCTGCTGCTGGCCCGGATCACGCGGGTGCCGGCCGGTGGGCTGCTGGGCCCGATGGTGGTGGCGATCGCGCTCAACCTGGCGGGATGGTCGCTCGGCGCCACCCCGCCCGACCTGCTCGTCGAGATCGCCTACGCCGTGATCGGCTGGCAGGCCGGGGTGCGCTTCACGCGCGCCAGCCTGCGTCTGGTGGTCGGCGTGCTCCCGCTGGCGTTCGCGCTCATCGTCGGGATCATCGCGGCCTGCGCGGGGCTGGGCGTGCTGCTGTCGCAGATCACCGGGGTGACCCTGCTCGAGGGCTACCTGGCCACCACCCCCGGCGGGGTCTACGCGGTGCTGGCCACGGCGATATCGGCGGGCACGAACGTGACGTTCGTGGTGGCGGTGCAGGTGCTGCGGGTGATCGTCATGCTGCTCGTGGCGCCCGCGCTCGCCCGGACGCTGCGGCGCGCCCCGACCACACCGTGACCGCGGCCGCGGCGTAGGACACGAGCCCCGTCCAGCGGGCGATCGCGCACGCCGTGGCGGTGGCCCCGGCCAGCACCGCGAGCCGGCCGAGCACGCCGGCCGTTCCGGACACGGGGGCACGACCGGCGGGCACGTGACCGGGATCGACACCCACGAGTCGTTCCTGGCCCGGCTCCGCGCCGACGCGGACGCGGCCGGGGTGGGCGCGCAGGTCGAGACCCGGCCGGCCCCGTGCCGGACAGCCCCCTGCCCGACGCGTGCGCCGACCCCGTCCGGGCCGGGGGCTCGGCCCGCACCATGGGCTTCGACGCGGCCCGGGCGCGGCCTACGTGCTGAAATCGGACTGATTCTGTCGGTGGGTCCGGTTAGCGTCCGCATCATGACCGCCATCGCCACCCTCGGAGCCGTCGTCCTGGACTGCCGCGAGCCGCTCCGCACCGCCGAGTTCTACAGCGCCCTGCTCGACGTGCCCATCACGCGCACCGAGGACGACTGGGTCCAGCTCGCCCCCATCGGCGGGGTCGATCTCGCCTTCCAGCTCGCCCCCGACCACGTGCCGCCGATCTGGCCGGGCCACGAGCACCCGCAGCAGTTCCACCTCGACGTCGACGTGCCCGATCTCGACGTCGCCGAGGAGCAGGTGCTGGCCATCGGGGCGATCAGGCACGCGGTACAGCCGGGCACCACGTTCCGCGTGTTCCTCGACCCCGCCGGGCACCCCTTCTGCCTGTGCGCCTGCCCTCCCGGCGACCAGCAGGGCTAACGGCGCTGCTGCACCTCGGCCAGGCGTTCGCGGGCCTGCTTGACGGCGTCCGGGTCGGGCACGGGGCCGTCGCCGAGCAGGTCCAGCGCGTCGGCCACGGCCCCGCGGAGGTCCTCGCACTCCGCGCCCCGGTCGGCGAGCTGCACCTGCATCGTCCACAGGTCCACGAACACCGCCACCTTGGAGCGCAGCACCCAGGGGTCGAAGGGCTTGGTGATGTAGTCCACGGCCCCGGCCTGGTAGCCGCGGAACGCGAGATGCGGGTCGTAGTCCACAGCCGTGAGGAACAGGATCGGGATGTGCCGGGTACGCTCCCGCTGCTTGACGTGGCCGGCGGTCTCGAAGCCGTCCATGCCGGGCATGTGGGCGTCGAGCAGGATCACCGCGTAGTCCTCGGTGAGCAGCTTCTTGAGCGCGTCCTCGCCGCTGCTCACGGACACGACCTCGATCGGCAGCCCCTCGAGGATCGCCTGCAGCGCCAGGAGGTTCTCGCGGCGGTCGTCCACCGCCAGCACGCGGGCCGTGGGGCGGGTCATGTGCGCGCCCTCCCGCCGCGGCGGCGCTTCGGTTTCGGCTCCACCCACGTCGCCATCAGGGCCAGCAGCGCGTCGAGGTCCACCGGCTTCGTGACGTACTCGGTGGCGCCGGCGGCCAGGCTCGACTCGCGGTCGCCCGGCATCGCCTTGGCCGTGAGGAACACCACCGGCAGGTCGCGCCCGCCCGGCATGGCCCGGATGCGGCGGGTGGTCTCGTTGCCGTCGAGGTCGGGCATCATCGCGTCCATCAGCACCACGTCGATCTCCGGGTGCTGGGCGAGCAGCCGGATGCCCTCGGCGCCGTTGTCGGCGTAGAGCACGGTGAGCCCGTGCATCTCCAGCGCGCTGGTCAGCGCGAACACGTTGCGCACGTCGTCGTCCACGATGAGCACGGTGGCCCCGGTGAGCTGCGGGGCGGCGCGCACCCCGGCCGCTCCCCCGGGCGCGGTGCGCAGGATCGGGCCCGACGACGGCGCCGGTGGCGGGCCGGACGAGGGCACCGACTCGGGCGGGCGGCGCGGCGTCACGCGCGCGGCCGCGGCCGTGACGCTGGGCAGGTGGTCGGGCAGCAGCAGCGTGAACACCGATCCCACTCCCACCTCGGACGTCACGTCGATGCGGCCGCCCAGCATCCGGGCCAGCTCCCGGGAGATCGACAGGCCCAGCCCGGTGCCGCCGTACTTGCGGCTTGTGGTGCCGTCGGCCTGCTGGAACGCCTCGAAGATCATGTCCAGCTTGTCGTTCTGGATGCCGATGCCGCTGTCGCGCACGGCGAACGCGATCACCGAACCGGCGCCGTCCAGGCCGGCCACGCCGTGCAGCGTGCCGCGCGGAGCGCGGGAGATCGTCAGCTCCACCTGCCCGGACTCGGTGAACTTGACGGCGTTGGCCAGCAGGTTGCGCAGGATCTGGCCCAGTCGCTGCCCGTCGGTGGTGATCGTCTCGGGCAGGTCGTCGGCCGCGGAGACGTGCAGCTGCAGGCCCTTGTGCTCGGCCTGGGGCCCGAAGGTCTGGGAGACGTCGGTGCAGACGCCCGCGAGCTCCACCGCGGTGGCCTCGACGTCCACCCGCCCGGCCTCGATCTTCGACAGGTCCAGGATGTCGTCGATCAGGCGCAGCAGGTCCGATCCGGCCCCGTGGATGGTGCTGGCGAACTCGATCTGCCGCGGCGTCAGGTTCTCGTCGGAGTTGTCGGCGAGCAACCGGGAGAGCAGGAGCAGCGAGTTGAGCGGCGTGCGCAGCTCGTGGCTCATGTTCGCGTAGAACTCGGACTTGTACTGGCTGGCCAGCGCCAGCTGCTGCGCCTTCTCCTCCACGCCGCGCCGCGCCGCGTCGATCTCCATGTTCTTGATCTCGACGTTGCGGTTCTGCTCCGAGAGCTGCTCGGCCTTCTCCTCCAGCTCGGCGTTCGCCCGCTGCAGCTCGGCCGACTGGTCCTGCAGCTCCATCGCCAGACCCTGGCTCTGCACCAGCAGCTCCTCCGTGCGGCGGTTGGCCTGGATGGTGGTGATCGCGACACCGATCGAGGCCACCAGCCGCTCCAGGAACGTCAGGTGCAGGGCCGAGAACGGCGACACCGAACCCAGCTCGATCACGCCCAGGCACTCGCCCTCGAACTGGACGGGCAGCACCACCACGGCGTGCGGTGCGGCCGAGCCGACGCCGGAGCGGATCGGGAGGTAGCCGCCCGGCACGTTCTCCACGTGGATGGCCTGGCGGGTGGCGGCGGCCTGGCCGACCAGCCCCTCGCCCGCGGCGAACGACAGCCCGTCCGCGGCGGCGAGCGCGTAGCCGCCGTGGATCACCCAACGGGGCTCCGGGTCGCCCGGCACCGCGAGGAAGAACGCGCCGACCTGCGCGTTCACCAGCGGCGCGACCTCATTCATGATCATCTGACAGACCGCGCCGAGGTCCCGCTGGCCCTGCAGCAGCTCACTGATGCGAGCGAGGTTGGAGTCGAGCCAGCCCTGGCCCTGGTTCTCGGTGGTGGTCTCGCGCAGCGTCACGATCATCTGGTTGATCGTGTCCTTGAGGTCGGCGACCTCGCCGCGGGCCGCCACGCTGATCTGCTGGGTGAGGTCGCCGCTGGCCACCGACGTGGACACCGCGGAGATCGCCCGCAGCTGCGTGGTGAGTGTGGAGGCGAGCTGGTTGACGTTCTCGGTGAGATCGCGCCAGGTGCCGGACACGCCGCGGACCTGGGCCTGCCCGCCGAGCATCCCGTCGGTGCCCACCTCGCGGGCCACGCGCGTGACCTCGTCGGCGAAGCTGGAGAGCTGGTCGACCATCGTGTTCACCGTCGACTTGAGCTCCAGGATCTCCCCCCGCGCGTCGACGGTGATCTTCTGCGAGAGATCGCCGCGGGCCACCGCCGTGGTGACCTGCGCGATGTTGCGGACCTGCCCGGTGAGGTTCGACGCCAGCTCGTTGACGTTCTCGGTGAGGTCGCGCCACGTGCCTGCGACGCCCTTCACCTCCGCCTGCCCGCCGAGCTTGCCCTCGATACCGACCTCGCGGGCCACGCGGGTGACCTCGTCGGCGAAGCTCTGCAGCTGGTCGACCATGATGTTGACCGTCGACTTGAGCTCCAGGATCTCGCCGCGGGCGTCCACCGTGATCTTCTGCGACAGGTCGCCCTGCGCGACCGCCGTGGTGACCTGGGCGATGTTGCGCACCTGGCGCGTGAGGTTGGACGCCAGCTCGTTGACGTTCTCGGTGAGGTCGCGCCACGTGCCCGCGACGCCCTCGACCTCGGCCTGCCCGCCGAGCTTGCCCTCGGTGCCCACCTCGCGGGCCACGCGCGTGACCTCGTCGGCGAAGCTCTGCAGCTGGTCGACCATCGTGTTGACGGTGCTCTTGAGCTCGAGGATCTCGCCGCGGGCGTCGACGGTGATCTTCTGCGACAGGTCGCCGCGCGCCACCGCCGTGGTGACCTGCGCGATGTTTCGCACCTGGCCCGTGAGGTTGGAGGCCATGTAGTTGACGTTGTCGGTGAGGTTGCGCCAGGTGCCGGCCACGCCTTCCACCTCGGCCTGCCCGCCGAGGCGGCCCTCGGTGCCGACCTCGCGGGCCACGCGGGTGACCTCGTCGGCGAAGCTGGAGAGCTGGTCCACCATCGTGTTGACCGTCGACTTGAGCTCCAGGATCTCCCCGGACGCGTCCACGGTGATCTTCTGCGACAGGTCGCCGCGCGCCACCGCCGTGGTGACCTGCGCGATGTTGCGCACCTGCCCCGTGAGGTTGGACGCGAGCTGGTTGACGTTCTCGGTGAGGTCGCGCCACGTGCCCGAGACCCCCGCGACGGTGGCCTGGCCGCCGAGCCGGCCGTCGGTGCCGACCTCGCGCGCCACCCGCGTGACCTCCGCGGCGAAGCTGGAGAGCTGGTCGACCATCGTGTTGACCGTCGACTTGAGCTCCAGGATCTCGCCGCGGGCGTCGACCGTGATCTTCTGCGACAGGTCGCCGGACGCCACCGCCGTGGCCACCTGCGCGATGCCGCGCACCTGGTCGGTGAGGTTGGTGGCCATGAGGTTCACCGCGTCCGTGAGGTTCTTCCACGTGCCCGCGACGTCGGGCACGGCCGCCTGCCCCCCGAGGCGCCCGTCGGTGCCCACCTCGCGGGCGACCCGGGTCACCTCGTCGGCGAACAGCCGCAGCGTGGACGTCAGCGCGTTGATCGTGTCGGCGAGCTCGGCCACCTCGCCCCGGGCGTTGACGGTGATGGTGCTCGAGAGGTCGCCCTGGGCGATGGCCGTGGCGGCGCTGGAGATCGACCGCACCTGGTTGGTGAGGTTGGAGGCCATCGTGTTGACCGAGTCGGTGAGGTCCTTCCAGGTGCCCGCGACGCCGCGCACGTCGGCCTGGCCCCCGAGACGCCCGTCGGTGCCCACCTCGCGCGCCACCCGGGTGACCTCGTCGGCGAAGCTGGAGAGCTGGTCGACCATCGTGTTGACGGTGCGCCCGATGCGCCGGAACTCGCCGCGAAGCGGCCTGCCCTCGATCTCCAGGGCCATGTGCTCGGACAGGTTGCCCTCGGCGACCGCCTCGATGACGCGCGCGATCTCGGCGGTGGGGGCGGCGAGGTCGTCGATCAGGGCGTTGACGGCCCGGGCGCCCGCGGCCCAGTCGCCGTCGTAGGACTCCTCGTCGATCCGGTCGGTCATCTTGCCCTCACGGCCGACGACCCGGCCGATGCGCAGCAGGTCGCGGTTGCGGCGCTGCTGCAGCGTGACCATCTCGTTGAACTGGTCGACCACCTCGCCCGCGGCGCCGTCACGGTGCTTGAGGCGCACGTCGAAGCGGCCCTGACGGATCTGCGACAGCGCCTCGGCCAGCTCGTTCAGCACCGCGTCGGGCGCCTGGTCGACCGTCTCGTCCCCGGGCCGCCCCCGCCGTGCCGCCGTCATACCGCCGCCCTCCCCGTGCGACCCGCACGCACTCCGTCACGGTAGGCGACCAGCCTAGGCCATGGGGCACATCACCCGGGCGGCGTGCTCGGGCACGACGGGGCAGACTGCACCCCGTGCTCGCTTCGTACGAACGGCGGATCCGGCTGCCGCCCGACGCACGCTCCGCGGGCCGCGCCCGACGGATGCTGCAGGACGCGCTCGCCGCGCCCGGCAGCGGCGTCGACGCGGACGGGGTCGACGCCGACCTGGTGGACACCACCGTCCTGCTGGCCAGCGAGCTCTGCGAGAACGCGGCGATCCACGCCGGCACGGAGTTCGAGCTCGAGCTGACCGTCGACGACACGGCGCTGACCGTCGCCGTCACCGACCGCGGTGCCGGCCCGCTGGAGCTGCACCTCGCCCAGCCGCGTCGGCAGTACGGGCGCGCGGCCTCGCACGGCCGCGGCCTGGAGATGGTGGCGCGGCTGGCGTCGCGGTGGGGCACTCGGCACGAGTCCGACGGGCGGCACGCCATCTGGTTCGTGATGGACCGGCCCACGGTCACCGCCGCGCCGCGGCGCGGCGACACGGAACGGGCGCAGGGCGAGTGGGCCCAGCGGGTGTGGTCCGAGGCCGAGCAGGCCCGCTGGCTGCTGCACGTGCCACCGGCACTGGTCGACCGGCTGCAGCCGATGGAGCTCGTCAGCGAGCTGCTGCGGCGGCTGCGCGAGCTGCTGGGTGCCGACGCCGTGCGCGTCGAGGTCGACGAGGGCGACGGCTCCGGGCCGCAGGAGGTGGCGCGCGACGGGGCCGGGATCGGCACCACCGTCGCCGTGCCGCTGCCGCTCACGCCGCCGCTGCGCGGCACCCTGGAGGTCGTCACGGCGGGCCCGCCCGAGGAGGAGCGCACCCGCGACCTCGTCGAGCTCATCGCCTACCGCGTCGCGATGGCCGTCGAGTCGCGGTGGCTGCGCGAGGTCGACCAGCGCCGCCGGGCCTGGATGACCTACCTCGCCGAGACCAGCGAGCTGCTGGGCCAGTCGCTCGACGTCGAGTTGGCGGTGGCCGTGGTCCCGCAGGTGGTGGTCCCGCGGCTGGGCCGGTGGTGCGCGGTGCACCTGGTGGACCAGGCCGGGCGCCTGCGGCTGGCCGCCTTCACCCACGCCGACGAGAACGAGCTCACCGAGCTGCGCGCCGTCCTCGATCCCGACGCCCGCCCGGGCCTGCCCGCGCAGCTGCGCACGGAGCTCTCGGCGCTGATCCGCGACGGCCGGAACCCGGCGCGGTTCGCGGTGCCCACCGACGGTCTCGCCGTGGCGCTGCGGGCCCGCGGCGCGACGATCGGCACGCTGGTGGTCGGGCGGCCCGACGGGCGGCCGCACAGCCCCGAGGACGTCGTGCTGATCGGGGACATCGCCCGCCGCGCCGCGCTCGCGATCCACAACGCGCAGAGCACCGCCGCGCACGTGGCGGTGTCGCAGGCCCTGCAGCATGCCCTGCTCCCCCGCGCCCTGCCGATCGCGCCGGGCGTCGACTTCGCCGCCGAGTACCTGCCCGCCAGCACCGGCAGCGACGTCGGCGGCGACTTCTACGACGTGCTGACCGTCGACCCGTCGCACTGGCTCGTGTCCATCGGCGACGTCTGCGGCAAGGGCGCCCGCGCCGCGGCCCGCACCGGCCTGGTCCGCGACGTGCTCCGCGTGCTGGTGCGCGGCGGCCGCACGCCGCAGGACGCCGTGCTGATGCTCAACGACGTCATGATGGAGGCGGGCGACCCGCTGCAGTACTGCACGCTGGCCACGGCGATGGTCAGCCGGCCGCGGCCCGGCGGCCCGCCCGGCCTGGACGTCGCGCTGGTACTGGCGGGGCACCTGCAGCCGGCGGTCGTCCGGGCGGACGGCACGGCGGAGCTGGTGGGCCGGTTCGGCACCGCCGTCGGGCTGATCCCGGGCATCACGCTGGAGACCACGCACCACCACCTCGCCCCGGGCGACACCCTGCTGGCCTACACCGACGGGGTCACCGAGCGCCGCCGCCGCCACGAGCACTTCGGCGCCGACCGGCTGCTCGCGGCGGCCGCCGGCGCGGCCGGGGGCGGCGCCGCGCAGGTGGTGGCGGCGGTCCGCGAGGAGGTGGAGCGCTTCTCCCGCGACCGGCGCGGCGACGACATCGCCCTGCTGGCGGTGCGGGCGACGCCCTGAGCCCGAAGGGAGTGGCGGCCGGCACTGCGCCCGCTGTGCGGGCGGCGACGGGCCGGGACCCGACATCCAGGGGCTCGCCGACCCGTTCCCGTTCCACCCCACCGGGATCGGCTCGCTGCGGGTCGCCTCGTCCGTGGCGCGACTGGTGGCGCCGCCCGCCACCCGGTAGACAGCGCACCGTGTACCGGGTGCTGCACGTCGACCTCGACCAGTTCATCGCGGCCGTCGAGATGCTGCGCCGCCCGGAGCTCGCCGGGCGGCCCGTCGTCGTGGGCGGCCAGGGCGACCCGACCCGGCGCGGGGTGGTGGCCACGGCGTCGTACGCGGCGCGGGAGTTCGGCGTCCGGTCCGGGATGCCGCTGCGCACCGCCCTGAAGCGCTGTCCCGACGCGGTGTTCCTGCCCAGCGACAAGCCCGCGTACGAGGAGGCGTCCGGGCGGGTGATGGACGTGCTGCGCGGCCTGGACGCGGTCGTCGAGGTGATGGGCTGGGACGAGGCGTTCCTCGGCGTGGAGGCCGACGACCCGGTGGCGTTCGCGCAGGATGTGCGGCGGGCGGTGCTCGAGGCGACCGGGCTGCACAGCTGCGTCGGGATCGGTGACAACCTGCTGCGCGCGAAGACCGCGACGGAGTTCGCGAAGCCGCCCGACGGCTCGGGGGTGTTCACCCTCACCGCGCAGAACTGGGACGCCGTGATGGCGCACCGGCCCACGCGGGCGCTGTGGGGCGTCGGGCCGAAGACCGCGGCGAAGCTCACCGGGCGCGGGATCCACACCGTGGCCGACCTCGCCGCCACGGACCCGGCCGCGCTGGCCGCCGACCTCGGCCCGACGATGGGGCCGTACTACGTGCAGCTCGGCCGGGGCATCGGGCGCACGGTGGTCGAGGGCACGCCGTGGGTGCGGCGCTCGCTGAGCCACGAGACGACGTTCCCGGCCGACCTCACCGACTGGGACGACGTCCGGGCCGAGGTGGTGACGCTGGCCCGGCAGGTGGCGGCCGACCTCCTGAAGGAGGAGCGCGACGTGGCGCGGGTGGCGGTGAAGGTCCGCTTCGCGCCGTTCACCACCCGCACCCGCAGCGCCACGCTGGAGGCGCCCACCACGGACGCGGCGGCGTTGGAGGCGGCGGCCCTGCGGGTGCTGGGCCTGTTCACCCCCGGCCGGGCGGTCCGCCTGCTCGGGGTGCGGGCGGAGTTCACCCCGCAGTCGTGAGCGGATATCGGTGCGGGAACACCGTTATCCGCGCACGGGCCGCGTCAGCGGCGTTCCAGCCAGCGGACGGCCTCGTCCACCGTGGCCACGGTGGGCACGTCGGGGGCGGGCGGGCGGTCCAGCAGCACCACCGCCACGCCCAGCTCGCGGGCGGCCACCAGCTTCGCCGCGGTCATCGCCCCGCCGCTGTCGCGGGTGACCACGACGTCGATGCCGTGCTCGCGCAGCAGGCCGCGTTCCGCGTCGGCGGTGAACGGGCCGCGGTCCAGCACGAGGTGGTGGCGGTCCGGGAGCGGCGGGGGTGGGGAGTCCACCGCCCGCAGGAGGAACCAGTGCCCGTCCATCCCCGCGAACGCGGCGAGGTCCCCGCTGCCGGTGGCGAGGAACACCCGCTCCCCCATGCCGTCCACGAGACGCGCCGCCGCGGCGGCGTCGGGGACGCGGTGCCAGCGGTCCCCCGGGCCCGCGACCCAGCCGGCGCGGCGCAGCACCAGCAGCGGGACCCCGGCCGCGGCGGTGGCGGCCACCGCGTGGTCGGTCATCGTGCGGGCGAAGGGGTGGGTGGCGTCGACCACCGCGTCGACCGCGTGCTCCACGACCCAGCGGCGCAGGCCCTCCGCCCCGCCGAACCCGCCGATCCGCACGTCGCCCGACGGCAGTGACGGCACCGCCACCCGTCCGGCCAGCGAAGAGGTGACCGCGAAACCGGTCCGTCCGTGCAGGGCCGACGCCAGCTGCCGCGCCTCCCCGGTGCCGCCGAGGACGAGGACGTTCACTCCCGGCGCCGCAGCAGGTAGGTGTCCATGATCCAGCCCTTGCGCGCCCGCTCCCGGGCCCAGACCTCGCGGATCTCGTCCTTCACGGCCTGCAGGTCGCCGTGCACGAGCACCTCGTCGGCCGAGCCGACGTAGGCGCCCCAGAAGATGTCGAGGTCGGTGTCGGGGAGGTCGGCGAACGCGTTGCGGGAGTCGAGCATCACCACCACGTCGTCGGCGTCGGCCGGGAAACCCCCGGCGGCGAGCCGGCGTCCGGTGGTGACGGTGAACGGGCGCCCGACCCGGTTGAGGATCAACCGGTGCGCGGCCGCGAGGGCCTGCACGCTGCTGATCCCGGGGATCGAGACCACCTCGAACGGGACCGCGTCGATCTTCTCGAGAATGCGCAGGGTACCGTCGTAGACGGCGGGGTCGCCCCACACCAGGAACGCCCCGACCTCGTCCGGCCCCAGCTCGTCGGTGATCATCCGGGCGTACACGGCCTCGCGCCGGTCCTGCCAGTCGACGACGGCGGCCTCGTACGCCCCCGCGGCCCGGTCACGCTCGGGGTCCGGGGCCCCGACGACCCGGTGCGGACGCGTCACGTGCCGGGCCAGCAGCTCCGTGCGCAGGGCGGCCAGGTCGGACTTCGCCTCGCCCTTGTCGATCGTGAAGAAGACGTCGACGCGGTTCATGGCGGCCACGGCCTGCAACGTCAGATGGTCGGGATCGCCCGCCCCGATGCCGATGACGTAGACGGTGCGCACTAGCTCTCCGGCGGATCGGCGAGGTCGGCCACCCGCACGACCAGCGCGCCCGGCTCGATCCGCATCCGCAGCTCGGAGGCCTCGCCGATCGGGTCGCCGTCGATCTGGGAGGGCTGGGGCTCGTCGGCCTCGATCACGATCGACGTGGCCTGCCAGTGCTCGACCCGCTCGTGCCCGCGGCGCTTGCGGCTCGCGATCCGTGCCGCCACCGCGACCCAGCCGGCGAGACCGGTCGGCGCGATGTTGACGATGTCGAGCCGCCCGTCGTCGATCTCGGCCTTCGGCATCAGCACCAGGCCGCCGAGCAGGGTGCCGCTGTTGCCGACGAGCACCGTGCGGGTGCGGCGGCGCATCGGCTCACCGTCGTCGAAGGTGAGCGTGACGCGCGTGCGGCGCCCGCGCATGGCCCGCAGTCCCGACACGACGTACGCGAGCGGCCCGACCCGGCTCTTGAGCCCTTCGGGGGTGTTCTCCATGATCGCCGCGTCGAACCCGGTGCCCGCCATGACGAGGAACACGCGCTCGTCCTCGGCGCCGTCCACCCGGATGCGGCCGACGTCGATGGGGCGGTCGTCGCCGGTGAGCGCCACCCGGACGGCCGCGACGAGCTCCAGCGGCGTGCCGAGGGTCTTGGCGAGGAGGTTGCCGGTGCCCTGCGGCACGAGGCCCATCGCGACCCCGGTGCCCGCGAGGGCCTCGGCCACCGCGCGGACGGTGCCGTCGCCGCCGCAGGCCAGCACCACGTCGGCGCCCTTGTCCACGGCGTCCTGCGCCTGGCCGGTGCCCGGGTCGTCCACCGTGGTCTCGATCCACAGCGGCTCGGCCCAGCCCAGACCGGTGCAGACCGACGCGATCCGGTCCCGCGTGCCGTTCTCGATCTTCGTCGGGTTGACGACGACGGCGGGGACGGGCCGGTCCTCCTCCTCGGCCTGCAGACGGTCCTGGGCGGCCACGGCACGCCGCTCCCTTCCGATCACGAACGCGACGGTCCCGAGGACCAGGACGGCGACCAGCACCGCAAGCGCGACGAACCACCACTCGGCAGGCACGGCGGAACCCTATGTGGAGGGCCCACTACCCGAACGGTCAGGGAGCGGTGTACTCCAGCCCCAGGTCGGAGGCCACCTGCTCGTCGGTGAGCGCACCGCGGTGGGTGGACAGGCCCCGGGCGAGGCCCGGGTCGGCGGCCAGCGCGGCCTCCCAGCCCTGGTTCGCCAGGCGCAGCACGTAGGGCAGCGTGGCGTTGGTGAGGGCGTAGGTGGAGGTGTTCGGCACCGCGCCGGGCATGTTCGCGACGCAGTAGAAGACCGAGTTGTGCACCCGGTAGGTGGGATCGGCGTGCGTGGTGGGGCGCGAGTCCTCGAAGCAGCCGCCCTGGTCGATGGCTATGTCGACGAGCACCGAGCCCGGCTTCATCCGGCTGACCAGCTCGTTGCTGACCAGGCGCGGCGCGCGGGCGCCGGGGACGAGCACGGCACCGATGACGAGGTCGGCCTCGAGGCAGGCCTTCTCCAGCTCGTGGGCGTTCGAGACGAGGGTGCGGACGCGGCCGGCGTAGCGCTCGTCGAGGTGGCGCAGCTTGGCGACGTCCAGGTCGAGGACCGTGACGTCGGCGCCGAGGCCGACGGCCATCGCGACGGCGTGCTGGCCGGAGACGCCGGCACCGATGACGACGACCGTGGCGGGCGCCACGCCGGGCACGCCGCCCAGCAGCACACCGCGCCCACCCGACGCGGCCAGGAGCGCGTTCGCGCCGGCCTGCGGGGCCAGGCGGCCCGCGACCTCGCTCATCGGGGCGAGCAGCGGCAGGGAGCCGTCGGGCAGCCGGACGGTTTCGTAGGCGATGGCGGTGGTGCCGGAGTCGAGCAGCGCCTGCGTGCACTCCAGCGACGCGGCGAGGTGCAGGTAGGTGAACAGCACCTGGCCCTCGCGCAGCCGGTGGAACTCCTGCGCGACGGGCTCCTTGACCTTGAGCAGCAGGTCCGCGGACGACCAGACCTTGTCGGCGTCCTCGACGATGTGGGCGCCGACGGCCTCGAAGTCGGCGTCGCTGATGGAGCTGCCGAGCCCGGCCCCCTGCTCCACGAGCACCTCGTGCCCGGAGCGGATGAGCTCGTGTGCCCCCGAGGGGGTCAGCGCAATGCGGAACTCATTGTTCTTGACCTCACGGGGCACACCGATTCGCATCACTCTAGAATGAAGATCCTGCCGATATGCTGCAAGCGAGCCGCAGATGATTCTCAGGAGGCCCGTCATGCCGCTACCACCTGCGGGAGCAGTCCCGGCGAAAGCCCTTCCACCGCAGGAAGTTCGCCTGGACGGCACCGACCGCGCCCTGCTGCGTGCCCTCGTGGACGACGCCCGCATCTCGAACAAGGACCTGGCCGCGCGGGTGGGCATCGCCCAGTCCACGTGTCTGGCCCGGGTGCGGGCACTGCGGGACAGCGGAGTGATCCGCGGCTACCACGCCGACATCGACCCCCGGGCGCTGGGCCACGGCCTCCAGGCCATGATCGCGATCCGGCTGCAGCCCGACGCCCGCACCGCGATCCGCGAGTTCGTCGCCACCCTGAGCCGACGCCCGGAGGTACTGGAGGTGTACTTCGTGGCCGGCGCCAACGACTTCCTCGTGCACGTGGCCACGGCCAGCACGGACGAGCTGCGCGACTTCGTCGCCGACCACCTCAACCGCAACCCCGCGATCGCCGGCACCGAGACGAACCTCATCTTCGAGCACACGAGGGCGGCCGGCCGCCGCGTCTGAGGTGCGGGACGGGCGGCGGCACGGGAGGCTGGACCCATGCGAGTACTGGTGACCGGTGCGTCCGGGTTCGTCGGCGGCCGGTTGTGCCCGGCCCTGGAGGCAGCGGGCCACGAGGTGCTCGCCATGACCCGCAGCCCCGAGCGGTACTCGGGGGCGGGCAAGGCCGTGGCCGGCGACGTCCACGACGCCGCCTCGCTCGACACCGCGCTGGCCGGCTGCGACGCCGCCTACTACCTCGTGCACTCGCTCGACGACCCCAACTTCCAGGAGCGCGACGCCGAGGCCGCACGCACGTTCGCCACGGCGGCGGCGAAGGCCGGCGTCACCCGGATCGTCTACATGGGCGGGCTCGGCGACGACGCCGACGACCTCTCGGCCCACCTGCGCAGCCGCCGCGAGGTGGAGGAGCTGCTGGGCTCGGCCGGGGTTCCGGTCACCACGCTGCGCGCGGGGATCATCGTCGGGCACGGCGGCATCTCCTGGGAGATGACGCGCCAGCTCGTCGAGCACCTCCCCGCCATGATCACCCCGCGCTGGGTGCGCACCCGGACGCAGCCGATCGCGGTCGCCGACGTCGTGCGGTACCTGGTCGGTGTGCTGGAGGTGCCGGAGACCTCCGGCCGGGCGTTCGACGTGGGCGGCCCCGACGTGCTCGAGTACGTCGAGATGCTGCGGCGGGTGGCCACCATCGAGGGCCGCACGATGATCGTGGTGCCGGTCCCGTTCCTGTCGCCCCAGCTGTCGTCGCGCTGGCTGTCGTTCGTCACCGACGTCGACGTGCAGACGGGCCGCTCGCTGATCGACTCCATGGCCAACGAGGTGGTGGTGCGCGACGACAGCATCCGCGGGCTCGTACCGTTCGAACCCATGGACTACGACGAGATGGTGCTGGCGGCGCTCGGCGAGCGAGCGAAGGCGGCCCGGGCATGACGGTCCTCGACCGGGCCATCCGGCGCCTGCCGAAGTGGCTCACCGAGAAGGTGCCCCGCGACCACTGGGAGACCGACGAGGCGTTCCACCGCCGCCGAAAGGTCGTGGTCGGCACCGCGCTGGCCGGGGCGGGCGTGCTCGGGGCGTCGCTCTCGACCAGGCCCGACTCCCCCCAGTTCTACGGCCTGACCGCCGCCACCGCGGCCACCTGGGTGGTCGGCGGGCTGGTGTCGGGGCCGCTGCACCTCGGGCGCAGTCTCGGTCCCGGGGGCACGCTGCGCCGCCCGGTGATCACGCCGGTGGCGCTGGGCGTGGGCGCGTTCGGCCTGTTCTACGGCGCCGCACTCGTGGCACGGAAGATCCCGGTGCTCGACCGCGCCATCTCCTCGGTGCTCAGCTACGCCGACCAGGGCGACAACGGCCTGGTCCTGCTCACGACCCTGTCGAACGGGGCCGCCGAGGAGGTGTTCTTCCGGGGCGCGCTCTACGCGGCGTTGACGGAGAAGAACTCCGTGGCCGCGTCCACGGGCGTGTACATGCTCGCGACGGTGGCCACCCGCAACCCGGCGCTCGTGCTCGCGTCCGGGGTGATGGGGGCCCTGTTCGGCCTGCAGCGCCGGGCGACGGGCGGCATCCAGGCGCCGCTGCTCACGCACCTGACGTGGTCGACGCTGATGCTGCGCTACCTGCCCCCGCTGTTCCGCAAACACCCCGAGATGCCGGTCGAGGCTCAGGACTGACCCGCCTCAGCCGGGGCGCACGGCCGGCGCACCCACCACGAGGTGCCCGCCGACGACGCGCGCGTACCCGGCGATCGTGGACCCGCCGTGGTCCGTCGCGTTGAGCAGGAAGCAGCCGCCGAACTGCGCGACGACCTCGGCCGGCACCGTCAGCCGGTAGCCGCGGGCGCCGAACGGGGTGCCGCGCCGGCCACCCCCGCGATGATCGCGCCGATCCGCTCGCCCACCGGGGAGCTCACGGCTCGAACGTCGCGTCCACCTCCACCACGACCTCGACGACGAGCGGCTCGTGGCGCCCGGCCAGGGTCGGCACGACCTCGTCGAGCACGCTCAGCAGCCCGGCGTGGTCCTCGACCCGCACGGCCGGGCAGCCGAGCGCCTGCGCCATCCCGCTCACGCTGACCTCGGTGAACGCGGGCCACGGGGCCTTGCCGTCCCCGTGCCGCTCGGCGAGCCGGTCCATGATCGCGTAGCGGCCGTTGGCGAGCACGAGGAACAGCACGCCGGTGCCGTAGTGCGCCGCGCTCCACAGCGCCTGGACCGCGTAGAGCGAGGACCCGTCGCCCACCACCGCGACGACGGGCGTGCCCGGCCGGGCCATCCGCACCCCGACCGCGGCCGGCAGCGCGAACCCGAGCCCGCCCATGGCCGCCGACAGGAACCCGAGCGGGGCCCGCGCGGGCAGCAGGCGGTGCAGGTCCGGGCGGCTCGACGGCGTCTCCTCGATGACGACGGTGTCGGCCGCGACCCGCTCGGCCAGGGCCGCCAGCACGTGCGCGGCCCGCAGCGGCTCCCCGTCGGCGGGGGGTTCCGGCGGCACGGCACGGGGCACGCGGGCCATGAGCGGACGGGCCGCGACCCGTGCGGCGAGCACCCGGCACACCGCCGCGGGAGGCGCGAGCACCGCGAGGTCGACGGGGCTGTGGTGCGCGTCCTCGGCGTCGTCGGTGACCAGCGCGACGCGGGTACCGGCCTCGACGAACGGCCCGGGCTCGTAGGGGTACTGCCGGAACACCGGCGCCCCGACCGCGAGCACCACGTCGTGCGGGGACAGCAGGGCGCGCAGCCGCGCCCGGCCGGCGGGCAGGTGCCCGGCGAACTGCGGGTGGTCCTGGGGGAACCCCGCCCGGGCGGCGAACGCCTCCTGCCACACCGGGCAGCCCAGCCGTTCCGCGAGCGCGACCAGCGCCTCCCAGGTCGCCGGGTGGTCGGCGTCGGCGCCCACCACCAGCGCGGGCGCGACCGCACCGTCGAGCAGCGCGACGAGCCCGTCGAGCGCCTCGGGATCCACCCCGGTGGCGCGCCGCAGCACGGACGGCGCCGACGGGCCCTCCTCCCCCGCGGGCGCCGACCAGTCGTCGCTGGGCACGATCACCAGCGCGGGCCCGCGGCCGGCCCGGGCCTCGTGCCAGGCGCGGGCGACCGCGCCCGGCACGTCCTGCGGGCGCGCGGGCTGGTTCACCCACACCGGGTAGCGCCCGGCGAGCCCGTCGAGCTCACCGGCCAGGAACGGCACGGAGGCGAGGTGGCGGCGGTCCTGCTGCCCGACGATCACCACGAGCGGGACGCGGTTGACCCGGGCCGTGGCCAGCGCGCCGACCGCGTTGCCCAGCCCCGCGGTCGTGTGCAGGTTGACCAGCGCGGGGGCGTCCCGCGCGGTCGCCCAGCCGGTGGCCATGCCGACGACGGAGCCCTCGTGCAGGCCGAGCACGAAGTCGACGTCGTCGGGCAGGTCGACGAGGAACGCGACCTCCGTGGAACCGGGGTTGGCGAAGATCGTGGTGAGGCCGTGGCGGCGGAGGACGTCGAACGTGGCGTCGCGGACCGTCCTCATGCGGTCGTGCGCCCGGCCGCCGCCACGCCCGCCGCACCCACCGCCGCGACGGCGGCGAACAGGAAGAAGCCCCACGGGAACGCGACGCCGGCCGCGAGCAGCGGCGCCGTGACCAGCGGGCCCGCGATCGCCCCGATGCGCCCGACCCCGCTCGACGCACCGAGCGCCGTGGCCCGGGCGGCGTCGGGGTAGCGCTGCCCGACGTAGGCGTAGACGAGCACCTGCGAGCTGAACGTGAAGATGCCGGCCAGCAGCACCGTGCCGTAGATGGCGACGCCGGGCAGGCGCACGGTGAGCAGCGCCAGGAACACCGCGGCGAGGACGAACCACACCAGCGCCGCCGTGCGTGTCCCGATCCGGTTGGCCACCTGGCCCGCGACGAGCAGGCCGATGACCGCGCCGACGTTGAGGGTCAGCAGCAGCGCGAGCGAGGCGCCGAGCCGGTAGCCGGCCGCGATCATGATCTGCGGCAGCCAGGTGTTGAGGCCGTAGACCAGCAGCAGGCCCATGATCGACGCCAGCCAGAACGCGAGCGTGGCGCGGCGGTAGCCGGGCCGGAAGAGCACGGCGACCGGGTTCCCGGTCCCCTTCCCGCCTTGCTGCGCGAAGACCTCCGACTCCGGCAGCCGCAGCACGAGCGCCGGCAGCAGCAGCACGGCGATCAGGCCGCCGATGACGAACATCGGGCGCCAGCCCAGGCCCAGCGAGGAGATCACCACGATCCCGAGCAGCGAGCTGAGCACCGCCCCGGCGTGGTAGCCGGTCATCATCGTGGTGGTGGCGCTGCCCGCACGCCCGCGGGGCGCGGTCTCGTTCACCATCGCCAGGGCCACGGGCAGCACCCCGCCCAGCCCGATGCCGGCGAGGAAGCGCAGCGCGCCGAACGTCCAGGGGTCCTGGGCGAACGCGCAGGCCAGCGTCAGGATCGAGAACACGACGACGGTGCCGATCATGGCCCGGCGCCGCCCGACGAGGTCGGTGACGGGCCCCACCACCAGCGCCCCGACCATGACGCCGACCAGCCCGACCGTCGCGATCAGGGCCGCGGTACCGGGGTCGAGCCCCCAGGACGGTTCCTTCAGCAGCGACGGGATGACGACGCCGAGGACGACGAGGTCGAACCCCTCCAGCGCGATCGTCACCCAGCACAGCGGCGCCACCCAGCCCCTGCGCGCACTCGTCGACCGCCCCGCCACCGACTCCGTCGTCATGCCGGGCAGTATCGGCAGGGGAGCCCGGGTCTGTCTGCCTCTCCTCCCACTCAGCGGAGAGCGCGGGTGACCCCGGCCGCGGCCACCCGCACCGCCGGGACCAGCAGCTGCAGGTTCCCGGTGGCGCTCGGCACCACCGCCGACAGGCTCGCCACCACCTCCCCGTCGGGGGCGGTGATGGGCGCGGCGACCGTGGACGTGCCCTCGGTCATCTCGTCGCGCGAGAGGCAGTAGCCGGCCCGGCGGATGTCGGCGAGCGCCCGGCGTAGCTGGACGGGATCGGTGATGGTGCCCGAGGCCAGCCGGGGCAGACCCCGGTCCAGCACCTCGTCGACGAACTCCGGCGGGGCGTGGGCGAGCAGCACCTTGCCGGGCCCGCTGCCGTGCAGCGGCAGCTTCCGGCCGACCCGCGAGCGCACCCGGACCTCGACGTGCCCGGCGAGGCGTTCCAGGAACAGGGCCTCGTGGCCGTCGAGCACCACGAGGTGCACGAGGTGGCCGGTGACGGCCGAGAGGTCCTGCATCGACGGCAGCGCGGCGTCACGCAGGTCGCGGGCCACCGGCGCGAGCGAGCCGACCTGCCACAGCCGCAGCCCGATCCGGTAGCGGCCGCGCGCCACCCGCTCCAGCGCGCCCCACTCGACGAGCTCCGCGACGAGCCGGTAGGCCGTGGCCGAGGGCAGGCCGGTGGCCGCCGCGATCGCGCCCAGCGACAGCTCGGGGCGGTGGTCGGAGAACGCGCCCAGCACGGCCAGCGCCCCGTCGAGCACCGACCGGCCGGCCTGCCGCGTCCCCCCGGCCACCGGCTACCCCTCGAGGAAGGCGGCCAGGCCGTCGAGGAGGCGGTCGACGTCGCCGTCGTGGACGTAGGGGGCGAGCCCGATCCGCAGCGCGCCCGTGTCGCCCAGCCCGAGCCGCCGCGACGCCTCCAGCGCGTAGAAGGAGCTGGCCGGGGCGTTGACACCGCGCGCGGCCAGGAACTCGTAGGCGGCCTGCTCGCGGCCGCCGAGCCCGAGCAGCAGCGTGGGGGTGCGGTGCTCGGCGCGGGAGTACAGCGTGACGCCCGGCAGCTCGGCCAGCCCCTTCTCGATGCGCTCGCGCAGCGCGTCCTCGTGGGCCTCGACGGCGGCCATGGAGTGCAGCAGCCGCTCGCGCCGGGCCCCGGAGCCGGGGACCAGGTCCGCCAGGACATCGACGGCGGCGGTGGTGCCGGCGAGCAGCTCGTAGGGCAGGGTGCCGAGCTCGAAGCGCTCGGGCACGGCGTCGGAGGAGGGTGCCAGCTTCTGCGGGCGCAGGGTCTCCCAGAGCGCGGGCGCCGCGGCCACGACGCCGCAGTGCGGGCCGAGGAACTTGTAGGGCGAGCAGGCGTAGAAGTCGGCGCCCAGCGCCTCGACGTGCACGGCGGTGTGCGCGGAGTAGTGCACGCCGTCGACGTAGGTCAGGGCCCCCGCCGCGCGGGCGAGGTCGGTGATGGCCCGCACCGGGGGCCGCGTGCCGATCAGGTTCGACGCGGCGGTGACGGCGACGAGCCGGGTGCGCGGCGAGAGCACGGCGGCGACGTCCTCCTCGGTGAGCTCGCCGGTGGCGGGGTCGAAGTCGGCCCACCGCACGGTGGCCCCGACCGCCTCGGCCGCCAGCACCCACGGCCGGATGTTCGCGTCGTGGTCGAGCCGGGTGACGACCACCTCGTCGCCCGGCTCCCAGGTGGCGGCCAGCGTGCGGGCCACGTCGAACGTCAGCTGGGTCATGCTGCGCCCGAACACGACGCCGCCCCCGGTCCCGTCACCCACCGTCGCGCCCAGCAGGTCGGCCATCGCGGCCCGCGCGCCGAGCACGATGTCGTCGGCGGCCCGTTCCGCGGCCGTGACCCGGCCGCGGTTGGCCAGCGGCGAGGTCATCGCGGCGGCGACCGCCGCGGCGACGGCCTCGGGCACCTGCGAGCCGCCCGGCCCGTCGAAGTGGGCGTAGCCCGCCTCCAGCGCGGGGAAGCGGTCGCGGACGGCCTGCACGTCGTAGCTGCTCACGCCGATCACCCTGTCACGGGTCCGGGGCCCGACACCACACGGTGCAACAGGGCGGCGACCCGCTCGACCGTGGGCGGGCGCCACGCCCGCAGCACCACGCCGTCGGCCGCGGCGGTGAGCGCATCGGCGGTCGGGAACCTCGAACCCGACGACGGGCCGACCCCGTTGCCCGCGCCCGCGCGGCAGCGGCGATGATCGGGGGCGTGCACGTGGCCCCCGATATCCGACCGTCCGACCGGTCGGTCGCGGGGCGGCCGGGATCCCGTCTGCTGCGCCGCTGGACGGCGGGGCTCCCCGCCGCGCTGTGGCGGGCCGCCCGGCGCGTGCCACTCGCGGCGTCGATCGTCGCCCTGGCGTGGTCGATGGGGCTGGCCACCGGATCGCTGGGTGGCCCGCGCCCCCGCATGCTGCACCTCATCGGCACCGGGATCGCTCCCCTCCAGGCCGGCCGCTGGTGGACGCCCGTCACCGCGATGCTCTGGTGGGGCGGTCCGGGCGGCTACATCGGCGCCACCGCCCTGGTCCTCGTCGCGGGCAGCGTGGCCGAGCGGCGCATCGGCACGCGGCGGGCGCTGGCGATCCTCCTCGGCACGCAGGTCGCGGGCACGCTCGTCGCACTCGCCGGCATCTCCGTCGGCCGGGCCGCCGGTGGGGCGTGGGCCACGGCGCTGGCCCACCAGCTGACCATCGGCATCGCCCCGGGTGCGATCGGGCTGGCGCTCGCGGCCAGCAGCGGGCTCTCGGCGCTGTGGCGCCGCCGGCTGCGGGTGGTGCTCGTGGTCGGGCTCGTGATGGTCGTCGCCTACTCCGGCCAGCTCTCGGACGTCGTGGCCCTGACGGCCGGGATGATCGGCCTGGTGCTCGGACGCCGGGTGTTCCGCACGCACGGGCCGGGTGAGGGGGGCACCGGCCCCCGGCGGCGCGCCGGTCGTCCCTCCCAGGCCGAGACGCGCGTGCTCGTCGCGCTGCTCGTGGCCGGCTCGGCGGTGGGACCCGTGGTCGCCGCGCTCGCCCAGGCCCCCATCGGGCCGCTGTCGGTGCTGCAGTACATCGTGCTGTCGCCCCCGCCGTCGGCGGCCACCGTCCAGCGGGTGTGCGCCACCGCGCCCGTCGCGGAGTGCCGGGAGTTCCAGGCCCGCCTGCGGCTGTCCGGTGTCGGCCCCGCCATCGCGGCCGTCGTGCCCGTGCTGCTGCTGCTCGTGGTCGCCGAGGGGCTGCGCCGCGGGCGCCGCGCCGCCCGCCACGTCGGGATCGGGCTGAACCTGCTGCTCGCCGCCCTGGGTGTCGGCTTCGCGGTCGTCGTGGGCTCCACCCCCGAGCGGCAGCTGGTGGTGTTCGGCGGGGCGCCGGGGGTGCAGACCGTTCTGGGCCTCGTGCTGCCGTCACTGCTGCCGCTGGCCGTGGCCGTCCTGCTGGTCGTCACCCGTCGCCAGTTCGACGTCAAGGCGCCGCACGGCACCTACCGGCGCCTGGCCGGGGTCTGCGCCGCCACGCTCGGCGTGGTGTCGGCATTGTTCCTCGGCGGGGGCACGGCCGTCGCGCAGCAGTTCGACCGGCCCCCGACGACCATGGCCCTGCTCGCCGAGCTGCCGCTGCGGTTCCTGCCGCCGGGCTACCTCGGTGAGGTCGAGCCGGACTTCCTGCCCGAGGGCTACCTCGCCACGCTGCTGTTCGAGTGGACCGGCACCGCGTTCTGGCTGGTGGTGGCGGGCGGCCTGCTGCGCGCGTTCACGCGTCCGCGGTTCGAGGAGGCCGGCGCCGACGCGGCACGGGCCCGTGCCCTGCTGGAACGGCGCGGCGGCTCCGACCTCGGCTGGATCACCACCTGGCCGGGCCACCACTACTGGTTCGGTCCCGGCGACCGCACCGCCGTCGCGTACCGCGTGATCAACTCCGTGGCCCTGACCACCGCCGACCCCATCGGCTGCGCACCGGAGGGCCCCGACGCGCTCGGCCCGACCGTCGAACGCTTCGCCGAGTTCTGCAGCCGGCGGGGCTGGACGCCCGCGCTCTACAGCGTCACCTCCGCCACCCGCGACGCCACCGCCGGGCTCGGCTGGAACGCGGTGCAGGTAGCCGAGGAGACCGTGCTCCCGCTGGACGGCCTGGAGTTCACCGGCAAGAAGTGGCAGGACATCCGCACCGCGTTCAACAAGGCCGAGAAGGACGGCATCACCGCCGAGTGGCTGTCCTACGACTCGGCGCCGCTCGCGCTCACCGACCAGATCCGGGCGATCAGCGAGGAGTGGGTGGCCGACAAGGGCCTGCCCGAGATGGGTTTCACCCTGGGCGGGCTCGACGAGCTGGCCGACGACGCCGTGCGGTGTCTCGTCGCCGTCGACGCGGAACGCACCGTGCACGGCGTCACGAGCTGGATGCCGATCCACCGCGACGGCCGCGTCGCCGGCTGGACGCTCGACTTCATGCGCCGCCGCAGCGCGGGTGGGTTCCGCGGCGCCATGGAGTTCCTCATCGCCTCGGCGGCGCGCGACCTGCGCGACGAGGGCTACGAGCTCCTCTCGCTCTCGGGCGCCCCGCTCGCGCAGACCGACCGCCCCGAGGAGGGGCCGGTCGGGCGCCTGCAACGCGTGCTGGACCTGGCGGGCCGCACGCTGGAGCCCGTCTACGGCTTCCGGTCGCTGCTCGCGTTCAAGGCGAAGTTCCAGCCGCGCTACGAGCCGCTCTACCTCACCTATCCCGACCCGGTGGCGCTGCCCGCGATCGGGCTCGCGATCGGCCGTGCCTACCTGCCGGGCATGAAGACCCGCCAGTACGGCCGGCTGCTCAGCCGGCTGCGCCCGTAGGCGGCTGGGCGGCTGGGCGACTGGGCGACTGGGCGACTGGGGGGCTACCAGGCGGCGGGATCGCCCGGATCGGAGTCGGCCGGGCCGGGATCGGCGCGGTGGCGGCCCTGGCGCAGGCCCCGCTGGTAGGTGCTGAGCCGGTCGCGGACGCGGTCGGGCACCCGGTCCGGGTGCTCGACCTCCGGCACCCCGGCCCCGCCGCGCGGTGGTGGCACGAGCTGGTTGCCGGGACGCCGACGGGGCAGGCCCGTGGCCGTCTGGGCCTCGGGCTCCGGACGGGCGGCGCGCTCGGCGGCGGCCCGCCACTCGACGTCGCTGGGGGTCTCCCAGTTGCGCGGCCCGCCGCCGGCCGGCGTGCCGTTCCCGGGATCACCGCCCTCGCCGCCGCCGTGGCGGGGACCCGGGCGTGCGGCGCCCGTCGCGTGCCCGTTGGAGTGCCCGTTCGCGTATCCGTTGACGGGGCTGCGGGACTGCCCGATGTGGCGGGCGGGCGCGGGATCGGGCTCGTCCTCGCGGAACCAGGCCGAGGCGACCGCGGCGAAGATCGGGGTGGCGTCGTCGTCCGCGGGATCGTGGGCGAGATCGGCCATCGGCCCGAACAGCTCGTCGACCTGCGATCCGGCCGACGGCGCGTGGTCGGAGGCCCGGTCGGACGGAACGCCGTCGTGACCGTTGCGGCCGCCGCCGTTCGTGCGGTGCCCGAGATCCGGGACGAGGGGCGTGAAGTCCAGCCGCTGGGCCCCGGGCGGGGGCGGCTCCAGGAGGGTCGACTCGGCGAGCATCCGGTCCAGCGGCAGGGGACCCGACAGGGGGTCGAGCTCGTCCGCGGCCCGGAGGTCGGCGGGCTGCGGACCGGTCTGCCGGAGGTCGGGCTGCCGGTCGGGCGGCGCGGCGGAGCGCCGCAGGTCGGAGCCGAAGGCGAGGGGATCCGCGGCCGGGTCGGGCTCGCCGCGCAGGCGGGTGACGTCCGGGCGCGGGGCGGGACGCGTGTCGGGGCCCGGAGCATCACCGAAGGGCTCGCGGGCGATCGGCCCGGGCTCCCGGTTCCGCCGCGCCGACCAGGCGGTCAGGCCGCGGTCGGGCTCGCGGGTCGGCGCCGGGTCGAGGGTGACGACCGACCCCGGGCAGTGGATGGTCGCGACGGGCCCCGCGTCCCGCGCGCCGCCGTCGGGCGAGCGCAGGACGATGCCCGACAGCGACCGCTGGGCCAGCCGCTGGGCCGCGCCCAGCGCGCGGCGGCCGCCCAGCCCCTCGGGGTCGTGACGGGTGGCCCCGCCGGCCCGGACCTCGACGACGACGCCGCCGGGCGCCTCGGCCGCGCAGCAGACGTCGACGCGGGCCCCGGGATAGACGGCCGTGACGTGGTCGACGACCTCGGCGAGGACGTGGAGCAGCTCGGTGGCGGCGGCGGGGGTGACGTCGGCGCCGGGGACCGTCCGGACGTCGACGCGGCGGGGTTCCTCGGCCGCGGACGCCGCGGCGGCGAGCACGTCGGCGAGGCGCCGGGCCGGGCCGGGCGGCACCCCGGGGTCCTGCCCGTGCAGCATGAGGAGGCTCTCGGTGTCGCGGCGCATCCGGGCGACGGTCTCGAGCAGCTCGGGGAGCCCGGCGGGCTCGGGCTGGAGCGGGTCGGACTGCATCCGGGCCAGCAGCCACCGGTGGCGGTCGACGCGGGCCTGCAGACGCCGGACGACGCCGGCGGTGGCGTCGATGTCGGCCGGGATCTCGCGCGGGCCGGTGTCGGGACCGCGACTCCAGCGATCCTCCCAGGACGGCCCGAGACCCGACGGTGCCTGACCCGACGGTGCCTGACCCGACGGTGCCTGACCCGACGGTGCCTGACCCGACGGTGCCTGACCCGACGGTGCCTGACCCGACGGTGCCTGACCCGACGGTGCCTGACCCGACGGTGACCCACGGCGCCCGACGTGCACCGAGTCGCCCCCGGATGCCAACATCCTGTCGCCCACCAGTCGGTCCTCTCGAACGGGTTGCGACCGCACCTGGCCCCGGAGGCCGCTGGGGTGGCCCCGGACCTACGAGCGAGCGTGCGGCGAGCGGCCGGTCGCATGTCCTTGGCCCGGCACGTTACCCGGAGACCGGGCCGGTCGGCTCCACCCGTGCGGGGCTGCGCTCAGGACGCGGCTGGATGCGACGGGCGGCGTCCAGATACCCCTCCCCCCTATGTTAGGTTCATCCGATGAGCGAGAACAGCTACACGGTCACCGGCATGACGTGCGAGCACTGCGTCGCGTCGGTGACCGAGGAGATCGGTGAGATCGACGGCGTCTGCGACGTCCGCGTGGATCTCCCGACCGGCGCAGTCACCGTGATCAGCACCGCCCCCCTCGACGAGGGACGGGTGCGCGCCGCCGTGGCCGAGGCGGGCTACGAGCTCGCCGGCTGACCGTTCCCCCGCCCCCGGCCCCGGGTGCGACGGGGCCGCGGGGATGATGAACGGGAGATGACAGACACCACAACGGGCACGACGACGAGCAGCGGAGCCCTGCGCGTGCACCGCGGCGGCACCGCCGACGCACTCGACGGGCTCCGGACGTGCCATGGCTGCTCCCGCGAACCGGCCGTCGAGGACGGGGAGAGCTGCCCCGGCTGCGGCCGCCCGCTCCCCGACGGCACCGACCGCGTCGAGAGCGACCTGACGACGCTGGCCGGCATCAGCGACCGCGGGCTCGTGCACTCCCGCAACGAGGACGCCATGGCCCTCGGTCGCCGGGAGTCCGGGCTGCGCGCCGCCGTGGTCTGCGACGGCGTGTCGTCCTCCCCGAACCCGCAGCTCGCGTCCCAGGTGGCCACCGAGGCCACCCTCGACGTGCTGCTGGGCGGTGACGACGCCGAGCCGGCCGGTCCCCGCCGCGTCCGGGCGGCCGTCGCGGCGGGAGCCCGGGCCGTCGAGGCCCTGGCCCTCGACGGCGGGCCGGCCGAGGACGGGCCGGCCTGCACGCTGGTGGCCGCGGTGGTCGAGCCCCGCCACGAGGTGCCCGGCCACCAGGTGGTCGTCGCGTGGGTCGGCGACAGCCGCGCCTACTGGCTCTCGGCCACGGGCTCGCGCCTGCTCACCACCGACCACTCGTGGGCCGAGGAGATCGTCGCCGCCGGCCGGATGGACGCCGCCGTGGCCGCACTCGACCGCCGGGCGCACGCGATCACCCGCTGGCTCGGCGCGGGCGGCGAGCCCATCCCGGACCTGGCCGCCTTCACCCCCGACGGTCCCGGCGTGCTGCTGCTGTGCAGCGACGGGCTGTGGAACTACCTCGCCGACGCCGCGGCCCTCGCCGCGGTGGCGCTGCCCGGCGCGTTCACCGACCCGCTCGGGGTGGCCGCCGAGCTCACCGCGGTCGCGCTGGAGGCGGGCGGCCGCGACAACATCACGGTGGCGGTGCTGCCGGTCGGGTCGCCGCCGGACTGACCGCGGCGAACCGGCAGAACCAGCCGCGGCAGGTGTGCACGACGAGCGGGTCGCCGGCGGGTCCGACAGTCCCCTGGACCGTACCCCCTCGTGGACGCGAATGCCTGCGACCGAATGCGCCGGCCGGATAGGACGTCCGGAGGCCACGCGGAGCGTGTTCGGCCCATTCACGACACCGGAACGGCCACGACGACGACGTTGTCCTCGTAATTGCGGGTGGCCCGGTCGAAAACGCCGCCACAGGTGACCACCACCAACCGGGGCGCGCCGCCCGGGGTGAGGAGATCGGCGCGGAAGGCCGTCTTCGGGAAGCGGTGGACCTCCTGCACCGCGTAGGCCACGACCGCGCCCTGCGCCGTCACGACGGCCACGACGTCACCGGGCACGAGCGCCGCCAGGTGGAACAGCGCACCCGGGCCGTGGGCCGCGCTGTCCACGTGCCCGTCCAGCACGCCCGCCGCGCCGGGGACGCCGGGGGCGCCGCCGGCCGCCCACCAGCCGATCACCTGCGGATCGTCGGGAACGCCGAGGTCACCGGCGGGGCCTGTGGCCACCGCCCGCACCGGTGCGTCGATGCGGAGCACGGGGATGCGCAGCCGCACCGGTGCCGCGCCCGGCCCGCCGACGGAGGGGACCGGCGCGTGCCGGACGTCGACCGTCCGCCCGACGGCGGGCGGTGCCACGGGCGGCGGCGCCACGGCGGGCGCGGCGGCGGCGCACACCAGCCCGACGGCGCCGCCGAGCACCGCCCACCGGACACCGTCCCACCCGGAAACCCGCACGCTTTGCCGTCCCTTTACCCTCTCCGTGCCGTGCCGCGCCGTGCCGCACCCACCGGCCGCGCAATTGTTCCACGAATGGTGAATGCGTGACCACCGCGGCCGAACGGCTTATTGACGGACATCCCCGTAACCATCATCGTCGGCGCGGACGGGTGAGGCCCGAAAGGACGGCGCACGATGACCTACGGTTCCGACGGCGGCTACGGAGCCCCCACGCCCCCCACCCCGCCCACTCCCCCGACCCCACCGACCCCGGCGCGGCGGCGGCCGTGGTGGTGGCTGCTCGTGGCGCTGGTCGTCATCATCATCGCGATCGTCGTCGGGGTGGCGTCCTGCAACACACCGCCGGTGGGGCCGGTCGCGGCGACCCCGTCCGCGACGCCGACGCCCGCCCCCTCCACGCCGCCGGCCCCGGGCACCTCCTCCGCCGCGGTGCCGCCCCCGGCGGCCCCGAGCACCCCGGGCGCCCCGCCCACCGCGACCACAGCGCCCACTCCGGCACCCACCACCGCGCCCACCAGCGCCACCCCGCCGCCGACCTCGACACCGCCCGTTCCCCCCGCGTCGGTGAACGCGGGTTCCGGCGGCGACGCACCGTCGGACGGGCCGGTGAGCGGCGTGGCGCTCCTGGCGGTGCTGGGCGCGGCGGGTCTCGCCGCGGCGGGGGCGTCCGCACTGCGCAGGCGCCGCTCGTCCTGACCCTGCGCCCCGAGCTCAGCGGGCCCGGCCGCGGGCCTCGGACGTCCGCGCCGCGGGGCGCCCGCCCGGCTCCTGGGGCGCCCCCCAGCCCAGGGCGAGCGACAGCCGGGCCCGGGTGCCGGGATCGTCGAGCTGCTCGCCGAAGAGCTCGTGCAGGCGCGCCAGCCGGTAGCGCACCGTCTGCGGGTGGACGTGCAGGTCCGCGGCGATGGCCTGGCGGTCGCCCATGTGCCACAGCCACGCCGCGAGCGTCTCGCAGAGCCGTTCCCGCGACGCCGGCGACTGCCCGTCCAGCGGCGCCAGCGTCTGCCCGCGGAGGACCTCGAGCATGCGCGCGTCGCGGTGCACGATGATCGCGTCGAGGTGCTCGTCGGTGAACACTGGGTCGTCGGTCAGCACGCCGTTGTGCTGCAGCCGGGCGGCGATCTCCGCGACGTGCAGGCTGGCCGGCAGGCGTTCCGGTGACACCGCGAACCCGACCACCGCCTCCGCGCCGCGCAGGGCTCTGCTGAGCCGGGAACGCCGGCCCGGGCTCGACGGCGAGGCGATGATCGCCCCCAGCAGCGGCGGCCGGTGGAACACCAGGTGCGTGGAGTCCATGCGGGCCAGCGCCCGGTGGGCGATGGGGTTGTCCGGCCCGACCAGCACCACGGCGAGCTCGGCGGGCACCCGCCAGTCGGCGCGGTTCGCGGCCGCGTCGACGGCGTTGCGGTCGGCGCGGTCCGACAGCAGCAGCGCCACCAGCTCGTCGCGCAGGCGGCCGCGGTTCGCCGCCGCCTCGGACTGGGCGAGCACGTAGCCGCGCGCGGACGAGGACGAGAGCCGGTCGACGAACAGGAACACGGCCTCGGCGAGCGCGGCGATGGCGCGGGGCGCGATCCCGTGGTCGACGGCGACCGCGGAGACGTGGTGCCAGAACACCCGCGCGCCCATCTGGTAGGCCGACATCAGGTGGGTCAGGTCGCGGCCCTGCTGCCACTGCAGACGGCCGATCTCCTCGAACAGCTCCCGCTCGCCGCCGCCCTCCTCGTCCGCCGCCTCCGCGAGCTCGACGAGCCGGCGCAGTGCCGCGTCGGCGGCGACCGCCACCTCGAGGTGGTTCTCGGCGAGGAAGGAGGCGTAGTCGGGCCAGTCGTCCGCCAGCGCGGCGCGCACCTCGTCCAGCAGCTCGGGCATCCGGTCGGCGATGGCCGGGACGAGCGCCGTGAGGGGCGTCTCCGATTCGTCCACGGACGTGTTCTACGCCTGTCGGGCGAACCGACCCACCTGATTTGTCCCGGAACGACAAGTCCTGCGGCACAGAATTGACCACAGGAAAGCAGAGACCGGCACCACGCCCGGAGAACGATCGGTGGGCGTGGACGGTGAACGGTTGCAGGCGCGCGACCTGCGGGCGGCCGAGGCGGCCGAGAACTTCCCGGTCGCCCTGCGCGTGCTGCCCGCGCGGGTGCGCGGCGCGCTGCGGGCCGTCTACGACGTGGTGCGCACGATCGACGAGCTCGGCGACGATCCCGGCCGCACCCCCGCCGAACGGATCGCCGACCTGCACGCGTTCGCCGAGGACCTGTCCGCTGTGTGGTCGGGTGGACGACCGGAGGCCCGCGTGCTGCGGGCCCTCGACCCGGGCCTGCCGCGGGAGCCGTTCGACCGGCTGGTCGCGGCGAACCTGCAGGACCAGCACGTCACCCGCTACGGGACCTGGGACGAGCTGCTCGGCTACTGCGCGCTGTCGGCCGGGCCGATCGGGCGGCTGGTGCTCGCCGTGTTCGGCGTCGCCGCGTCACCGGAGGTCGAACGGCGCTCCGACCTCGTGTGCACCGCCCTGCAGCTGCTCGAGCACTGGCAGGACGTCGCGGAGGACCACGCGCGGGGGCGCACCTACCTGCCGGCGGCGGACATGGTCGCGTTCGGGGTGACGGAGGACGACCTCGACGCGCCGCACGCGTCACCGGCGCTGCGCCGGCTCGTGCTGCACGAGACCGACCGGGCCGTCGCCCTGCTCGACGAGGGGTCCGCCCTGCTGCCTCAGCTGCACGGCTGGGCCCGGGTGGCCGTCGGCGGGTACGTCGCGGGCGGCCGGGCCGCGGCCGACGCCCTGCGCCGCAGCGGTGGCGACGTGCTCGCCGCCACCCCCCACACCCGCCGCGTCGACGTCGCCCGCCACCTGCTCGCCCGCCCGTCAGGAGCCCCGATGACCGCCACGCTCGACGCCGCCTACGCCACCTGCGAGACGATCACCCGCACGCAGGCGAAGAACTTCTTCTACGGCATCCGCCTGCTGCCCCCGGCGAAACGCTCCGCCCTGAGCGCGGTCTACGCGCTGGCCCGGCGCATCGACGACATCGGCGACGGCGACCTGCCGACGGCCGAGAAGGTGGCCGCGCTGGCGGCGGTCCGCGCGTCGCTGCGGGCGGACGCGGACCGGTCCGATCCGGTGGTGCTCGCCGTGGCCGACGCGGCCCGCCGCTACCCCATCCCGCTCGGCGCGTTCGACGAGCTCGTCGACGGGGTGGAGGCCGACGTCGCGATGGACGCTCGCGCCGATCCCACCTTCTACGCGACCTTCGACGACATGGTCGGCTACTGCCGCCAGGTCGCGGGCTCGGTCGGGCGGCTGTGCCTGGGGATCTTCGGTTCCCGGCCCGGGGCGGGCGGGACCGACGGCGCAGCCGCGCTCTACGCCGACCAGCTGGGCATCGCCCTGCAGCAGACCAACATCCTGCGCGACATCCGCGAGGACCTGCACAACGGCCGGATCTACCTGCCCGCCGAGGACCTCGACCGGTTCGGCGCGGAGCTCACCCTCGACGAGCACGGCGTGCTGGTGGACAAGACCGGCGGGCTGGCCGAGCTGATCCGGTTCTCGGCCGAGCGCGCCCGGGGCTGGTACGCCGACGGCCTGCGGCTGGTGCCGCTCCTGGACCGCCGCAGCGCAGCCTGCGCCGCCGCCATGTCCGGGATCTACCGGCACCTGCTCGACGACATCGCGGCCGACCCGCCGTCGGTCTACCACCAGCGGCGGTCGCTGACGGGGTGGCAGAAGGCGGGCGTCGCGGCGCGGTCGCTCGCGGGGCGCGGATGAGGGTCGGAGTGGTCGGCGGCGGGCTCGCGGGCGTCACCGCGGCGCTGCGCTGTGCCGACGCAGGTGCCGAGGTCACGCTGCTGGAGGCGCGGCCGCGGCTGGGCGGCGTCGCGGGGTCGTTCCGGCGCGGCGAGCTGGATGTGGACACCGGCCAGCACGTGTTCCTGCGCTGCTGCACCTCCTACCGGGCGCTGCTGGACCGCCTCGGCGTGGTCGATCTCGTGACGCTGCAGGAACGCCTCGACATCCCCGTCCACGTACCCGGTCGGCGACCGGCCCGGCTGCGGCGGTCCGGGCTGCCCGCGCCGCTGCACCTGGCCGGGGCGCTCCTACGGTACCGCCCGCTGCCCGTGGCCGACCGGGTCCGGCTGGTCGGCGCGGCGCTGGCGCTGCGTGGCGTCGACCCGCGGACCGCCGACACGGAGACCTTCGGCGGGTGGCTGGCCCGGCACGGGCAGAGCCCGCGGGCGGTCGAGGCGCTGTGGGACCTCGTCGGGATCGCGACGCTCAACGCCCGCGCCGGCGACGCCTCGCTCGCCCCCGCGGCCACGGTGTTCCGGCTGGGGTTGCTGAGCGACACCGCCGCGGGCGACATCGGCTGGGCCCGCGTGCCGCTGGGCCGCCTGCACGACGACGCCGCCGCCCGTGCGCTGGCCGGGGCGGGCGTGACGGTGCACCGCGGGGCGAAGGTCCGCTCGCTCGGCCCCGTCACAGGGGGATGGGAGATCAGGACCGAGAAGGAGGACATCGTGGTCGAACAGGTCATCTGCGCGGTGCCACCGGCGGCGGCCCACCGGTTGCTGCCCGAGGGCGCCCTCGACCTGCCCCCGGACTGGGCCGAGGGCCTGGGCCGGTCGCCGATCGTCAACGTGCACGTCGTCTACGACCGGCGGGTGCTCGACACCCCGTTCGCGGCGGGCATCGACTCCCCCGTGCAGTGGGTGTTCGACCGCACCGGGCCCTCCGGCGTGCACCGCGTGCACCCGGCTCCCGCCCAGTACGTCGCGGTGTCGCTGTCGGCGGCCGACGACGTGATCGGCGAGCCGGTGGCCACGATCCGGGCGCGGATGCTGCCCGCCCTGGCCGCGCTGCTGCCCGCCGCCCGCGAGGCCCGGGTGCTGGAGTTCTTCGTGACCCGCGAGCCGGAGGCCACCTTCCGGCCCGCACCCGGCACCGCGGCCCTGCGCCCACCCGCCCGCACCCGGCTGCCCGGGCTCACGGTGGCCGGGGCGTGGACCGACACCGGATGGCCGGCCACGATGGAGGGGGCCGTGCGCAGCGGTGAGGCCGCGGCGGAAACGGCGTGCGGCTCCGCCGCCCGTGAGCGGAAATCGGTGCCCGAGCACCGATTTCCGCTCACGAGGGGTGTGGCATGAGCGCCCCCGCCACGCTGGCCCGCTGCCGCGACCTCGTCACCCCGGCCCTGCAGGCCGCGGTCGACCGCCTCGACCGCGCGAGCCGGGAGCAGTCGCGCTACCACCTGGGCTGGACCGGGCTCGACGGATCCCCCGGACCCGGCGCGGGCAAGGCCGTGCGGCCCGCGCTGGCGCTGCTCTCGGCCGAGGCCGCCGGGGCCGACGCCGCGGCCGGGCTGCCCGGTGCCGTGGCCGTCGAGCTGGTGCACAACTTCTCGCTGCTCCACGACGACCTCATGGACGGCGACACCGAACGCCGCCACCGACCGACCGTCTGGGCCCGATGGGGCGCCCCGTCGGCGATCCTCGCCGGTGACGGCATGCTCGCCGTGGCCGTCGAGGTGCTGCTGGAGGCCGACTCGCCGCACGCCGCCTCGGCCGCGCACCTGTTGTCGGCGACCGTGCGGGAGCTCGTGCGCGGGCAGGTCGAGGACGTCGCCTTCGAGGGGCGCACCGACGTCGGCGTCCAGGAGTGCCTGGACATGGCCGCCGGCAAGACCGGGTCGCTGCTGGCCACCAGCGCGTCGATCGGCGCCGTGCTCGCCGGCGCGCCCGCCCTGGTCACGACGGCCCTGCACACCTTCGGCGGCGAGCTCGGCGCGGCGTTCCAGCTGGTGGACGACCTGCTCGGGATCTGGGGCGACCCGGCCGTCACGGGCAAGCCGGTGCTGTCGGACCTGCGCTCGCGCAAGAAGTCGCTGCCCGTGACCTACGCGGTCAACCACGGTGGCGCCGACGGGCGGGAGCTGGCGGCCTGGCTCGCCGGCACCACCGAGCCCACCGACGCCGAGCTGCTCCGGGCCGCCGCCCTCGTCGAGGCGGGCGGCGGCCGGGAGTGGGCCGCGGCCGAGGCGCGCCGCCGCCTCGCACTCGCGGAGAAGGCCCTCGCCGGGGCCGACCTGCCCGACCGACCCCGCGCGGAGCTCGTCGCGCTGGGCCGGTACCTCGCGATAAGGGAGTTCTGACGTGACCCTCGCCGCGCCGCGCACGACCACCACCGAGGCGGCCCTCGACGCCGCCGTCGCCCACCTCCGCGCGCAGCAGGACCCCGCGGGCTGGTGGAAGGGCGAGCTCGCCACCAACGTGACCATGGACGCCGAGGACCTGCTGCTGCGCGAGTTCCTCGGCATCCGCACCGCGCGGGAGACGGCGGAAGCCGCCCGCTGGATCCGCTCCCAGCAGCGGCCCGACGGCACCTGGGCCACCTTCCACGGCGGCCCCGGCGACCTGTCCACGACGATCGAGGCCTGGGTCGCGCTGCGGCTGGCCGGCGACGATCCCGGGGACGAGCACATGCGGCGGGCGGTGCGGTTCGTCCGGGCGTGGGGCGGGGTCGAGAAGAGCCGCGTGTTCACCCGGATCTGGCTCGCCCTGTTCGGCCTGTGGCCCTGGGACGACCTGCCCGACATGCCGCCTGAGCTGATCTTCCTGCCGCGCTGGTTCCCGCTCAACGTCTACGACTGGGCGTGCTGGGCCCGCCAGACCGTCGTGCCGCTGACGGTGGTGGCGACGCTGCGGCCGGCGCGCCCGCTGCCCTTCGGGATCGACGAGCTGCGCTCCCACGCACCCGCGCCGAAGCGCGCACCGCTGCTCACCTGGGCGGGCGCGTTCGAACGGCTCGACGCCGTCCTGCACCGCTACTCGCGCCGCCCGATCGGACCGCTGCGCCGCCTCGCGATGCGCCGCGCCGCCGAGTGGGTGCTCGCCCGGCAGGAGGCCGACGGCTCCTGGGGCGGCATCCAGCCGCCGTGGGTGTACTCGCTGCTCGCGCTGCACCTGCTCGGCTACCCGCTCGACCACCCGGCCGTCCGCGCCGGGCTCGACGGCCTGGAGCGGTTCGTCGTCCGCGAGGAGACGCCGGACGGCGTGGTGCGGCGGCTGGAGGCCTGCCAGTCCCCCGTGTGGGACACCTGCCTGGCCGTCACGGCGCTGCTCGACGCCGGCGCCGACCCGGCCGATCCCGACGTCGTGCGGGCCGCCGACTGGATGCTGGACGAGGAGATCGACGTCCCCGGCGACTGGTCGGTGCGCCGCCCCGACCTCGCCCCCGGCGGCTGGGCGTTCGAGTTCGAGAACGACGGCTACCCCGACACCGACGACACGGCCGAGGTGGTCCTCGCGCTGCGGCGCGTCGCCCATCCCGACCCCGCGCGGCTGCGCGGCGCCGTCGACCGCGGGGTGGCCTGGAACGTCGGCATGCAGAGCCGCGACGGCGGCTGGGGCGCCTTCGACGCCGACAACACCCGCGCGCTGGTCACCAAGCTGCCCTTCTGCGACTTCGGCGCCGTGATCGACCCGCCGTCCGCCGACGTCACGGCGCACGTCGTGGAGATGCTCGCCGCGGAGGCCCGGACCGGGTCGGAAGCCTGCCGGCGCGGCGTCGCCTGGCTGCTCGACGCGCAGGAGGACGACGGCTCCTGGTTCGGCCGCTGGGGCGCCAACCACGTCTACGGCACGGGCGGAGTGGTCCCCGCCCTGGTCGCGGCGGGCGTCCCGCCGCGCTCGGCGCCGATCCGCCGCGCCGTGGCGTGGCTGGAGCGGCACCAGAACGACGACGGCGGCTGGGGCGAGGACATCCGCTCCTACGCCGACCCGTCCTGGATCGGGCGCGGCACCTCCACCCCGTCCCAGACGGCGTGGGCACTGCTGGCCCTGCTCGCCGCCGGGGAGCGGTCGGAGGCCGTCGACCGTGGCGTCGCGTGGCTGGTGGACACCCAGCGCCCCGACGGCGGCTGGGACGAGGACCACTACACCGGCACCGGCTTCCCGGGCGCCTTCTCCATCAACTACCACCTCTACCGGCTGGTCTTCCCGATCTCCGCGCTGGGCCGCTACCTCGGCCGCGACGGCGGACACGCCCTCCCCCGGCCCGGGGTCGCCCGGTGAGCCCGCCGGGACGCAGGTCCGGGGCGGCGTCCGTGCCGGAGCCGGTCGTGTGCGCTCCGCTCGGGATCGAGTGGGCTGCGCTCCGGCGGGCGCTCGCACCGTTCACCGTGCGGCACACCGGGATGGGGCGACAGCGGTCGGTGGCCTCGGCGGCGGGGCTCGCCGCCGGGGGACCCCGGCCGGTGCTCGTCGTCGGGGTGGCGGGCGCACTCGCGCACGGGATCGAACCGGGTGATCTCGTGGTGGCCGACGAGATCCGCCGCGACGGGGCCGACCCGATCCCCGTGCCCACCGCGGCACCGCTGGCCGCCGCGCTGCGGAGGCTGGGCCTGCGCGTGCACGTCGGCCCGATCGTCTCGTCGGCCACGGTGGTGGACGGGGCGGCACGCACGGCCCTCGCGGAGACGGGCGCGCTGGCGGTGGACATGGAGTCGGCCTGGCTCGCAGCGGCCGCCACCGCCACCTCCGCCACCTCCGCCACCGACGGACGACACTCTCGTCACCGAGGTTCCGACGAGGGTGCCGTTCGTCGGGACGAGGCGTTCGCCGTGGTGCGCGCCGTCGTCGACACCCCGTCCTCGCCGTTGCTGCGGCCGGGGACCGCGATCCGGGGGGTCGCCGCACTGCGCTCGCTGCAGGCGGCCGCGCCGGCCCTGCTCGACTGGCTCGCCGCCACCGGGCCGCGGACGGTCACCCTCGCCGAGCCCCGGTCGTTCTGCGCCGGGGTGGAGCGGGCCATCGACATCGTCGAGCGGGCGCTGGACCGCTACGGCGCGCCCGTGTACGTCCGCCGCCAGATCGTGCACAACGCCCACGTCGTGCGCAGGCTGCAGCGCCGCGGCGCGGTGTTCGTGCAGGAGGTGGAGGAGATCCCGCGCGGTGCGGTCACCGTGCTGGCCGCGCACGGGGTCTCCCCCGCCGTCCGGGCGCAGGCCGACGCCCGCGGCCTCGCGGTCATCGACGCGACCTGCCCGCTGGTGGCCAAGGTGCACACCGAGGTGCGCCGGCACACGAGCCGGGGCGACACCGTGTTCCTCATCGGCCATGCCGACCACGAGGAGGTGGAGGGCACCGTCGGCGAGGCACCGGCCGGGGTCGTGGTGATCGACAGCACCGAGGCCGCCGCCACCGTGGCCGTGCCCGACCCCGACCGCGTCGCCTACGCCATGCAGACCACCCTCGCCGTCGACGAGGCCGAGGAGATCGCCGCCGTCCTGCGCGGGCGCTTCCCCGCCGTCAACGCGCCCCGCCGCGACGACATCTGCTACGCCACCACCAACCGCCAGCGCGCCGTCCGCGCGGTGGCCGCCGACGCCGACCTCGTGCTGGTGGTCGGCTCGCCCAACTCGTCGAACTCCGTGCGGCTGGCCGAGGTGGCCTCCCGTGACGGGGTGCCGGCCCACCTCGTCGACGACGCCGGGGAGCTCGACCTGGCCTGGCTCGCCGGCGCGCGCCGCATCGGCGTCAGCGCGGGCGCGTCCGCCCCACCCCACCTGGTCGACGACCTGGTGGCCACCCTGTCCGGCCTCGGGCCGGTGACCGTCGAGACGACGACCACCGGCACCGAGGACGTCCGCTTCACCCTCCCCAAGGAAGTGAGCTAGTCACATGAGTGAGCTTGTGAGCGAATCATCGACACAGCGCCTCTGCGAAGCAGCGACCGAGCGCAGCGAGGTCGTGCGATGAGACACCCTCTGTCAACCCCGGGCTCAGGCGGCGTGTCCGAGGGCTCGGTTGCGGTTGGCGACGTGCACGGCTTCGTCGTAGAGCACGCCCTTGGTGAGGCAGTGCCACAGGACTTCGAGCCA